>ERZ650918.450-NODE-450-length-45787-cov-9.520423_pt1 | contig 45787 bp, 31 predicted proteins | sample MGYA00514758_ERZ650918 | MGnify/ENA metagenome assembly ERZ650918 | reverse complement strand
CCGAGGGGAAAGTCGATATCTTTGTGGCCGGAGTAGGTACTGGCGGGACAGTTAGTGGTGTAGGCGAAGCACTGAAGATGCGCGACCCGAGTATAAAAATAGTGGCGGTGGAACCATCCGATTCTCCGGTACTGTCCGGTGGAAAGCCCGGTTCGCACAAGATTCAGGGAATCGGCGCCGGTTTTGTTCCGAAGAATTATAAGGTTTCCATTGTGGATGAAGTCATCCAGGTACAGAATGATGACGCTATTCGCACGAGCCGTGAGTTGGCAAAGCAGGAAGGTTTGTTAGTAGGCATCTCTTCGGGAGCTGCCGTATATGCTGCTGCAGAACTTGCGAAGCGTCCCGAAAATGAAGGGAAGATGATTGTGGCATTATTGCCTGATACGGGAGAGCGTTATTTGTCTACCATCTTGTATGCTTTTGAGGAATATCCCTTGTAGATGCGAAATGCCTACTCCCTCTATTATTATCCATTTATTTTTTCGGGTCGTAGAGCAAGAAAAATACCTTTGTCTGATATGGTTTTGGGAGACTTTTCTTAGAACGATCTTTGGGGTTAAAGTCCTCGGTAGATAGTGCTATGGCAACTTTGTCATTTTTCAGGCGTCTTGATTCAAACAGATAGACAGGTATCGGAGTTTTGAATTGCAATGTATCATTACCTACGGAAATAGTATAATAATACAACTCATCGCGGGTGGAAGACCCTTTTAATAAGTGTGGATAACTTTGCCACACAAGGCTATAATCAAATTGATGAAGCGCTACGTTGACTTGATTTTGAGGATCAGGCAAATTCTTGAACTTCAATAAAGAAGGAATTACACTGTCAGGTTTCCAGTCTCCATAATAGCCAATTGCTACAGAATGATTCATAAAAAACAATTCTCCGGGCCTATGGTAGACTGCCGGTGTGCTACTACTGCCTGTTGAACCTGCATATTGCAAGCGTGCCAACAAGCCGTAGTAGACTTTGTCGTAGTCGAAACTTTTCATTGAATCACCGTCTATGGATATGTAATCATAGCTGTGTTTATCTATAAGTTGCAGAATGTCCCGTTGCGCATGCGGGTATATTTTATGGAAATGTTTGATTTCTTTTTCATAGAGCGAATCATTCTTCGGGTCGAGATGGAACAAGGGTGGAATCGGATTCAAGGTGCGGAGCGTATCACCTTTGTCTTTCATATAGTGCAGTACACTATTTATAAACCATGGTTCAATATATTCAAATTGTCGATATACTTTTTTGCTATCTATGTCAACCAACAATACTTTAGTGAGTTTGCTCTTCAACGACTCTACATTATTATGCTTCTCCCAAGCACTGGTATAAACATCAATACTTATTTTACCGGCTTCAATCGGATATAGTGTAAAAGAAGTTTCATATCCGATTATATCATTGACGGATAAAAGGGGAGTCATGCTACAGTCAAAAAACGTGTAATTATTATGCTTCGTAATATAATACCATGAATTCTTTCCCGGAAAAGCTTTATGAAGATTGTTGTAATCTTCAAAAAAGCTCAAAGGGAAGTCACTTTTCCAATCCATCATCTTGATTTTTCCACTGTCAACCTCAATAATATCCAGTAGTCTGAACTTTTCGGGATAATTATTGAGTGATGACAGGTTTTTGACATCTGGGTGTGTGTCACCATTTCCATATCCACAACTATTGAACGTTGTTGCTACAATTATTACTATAGTGAACTTCGTTATTAAATTTACCATTTTATGTCGTTTCCCAATTACTGCACCTCAAAACTTCCTTTTAACCGGATATCCTGCGAAGAAGCCCCCACCATCACCGAGAAACTTCCCGGTTCTACGGTAAACTGGTTATTCTTGTCCCACAATCCTAAATCTTGCGGAGTAAGGGTGAAGTTAACTGTCTGTTCTTCTCCCGGTTGTAGATGAATACGTTCAAAGCCACGCAGTACCTTGTCATAGGTAGTCACACTGCTGAAATCATCCCGGATATAAAGCTGAACCACTTCATCTCCCGCTCTTTTTCCCGTATTCTTTACGGTACACGAAACCGTGATGTTTTCCTGCGGCCCGATGACAGGCTTCGAGATTTTCAAGTCTGAATAACCGAAAGTAGTATAACTCAATCCATATCCGAAAGGATAAAGCATACCATCGACACGTACTCTACCTTTAGAGTCCGAACCCGGCTTGAACGGGAAGGCAAAAGGAACTTGCCCTACGGATTTCGGGAAAGTGACAGCAAGGCGACCGCCCGGATTATAATCTCCGAAAAGAACTTTGGCAATGGCATCTCCCATAAACTCACCGGGGAACCAGGCATGAACGATTGCAGGAATATACTTGTTTGCCCAGTTGATAGTAGCCGCTCTTCCGTCCACCATTACCAGTACGACAGGTTTTCCCGTAGCGTATACAGCTTCCAGTAGTTGCTGCTGACGTCCGCACAAATCGAGGTTAGTACGTGAGAACTCTTCACGGACAGTCTTTTCATTTCCGCCTAACACAAGGATAGTTACATCCGAGTTTTTAGCCAGTTCTACCGCTTCATCAATCATAGCCTGCTCCTGTGCATCCAACGGAACATTGTACAATTCACTTTCCGGAAAATACTTATCAATAATATCACAACCTTTCGCATACTGGACTTCCGAACCGGGCAGATATTCCTTGATTCCCTGATACACCGTCTTTATAGGCGCATGGGCAGGACCGTATCTGCAAGTCAGTTCTTTTACCTCTTCCGCGTTCGGGCCGATAACGGCTATCTTGCTGAGGCTTTTTGATAACGGAAGCATCTCTTTCTCGTTTTTCAGAAGAACGATAGACTCCAGAGCAGCTCTCATAGATACATCTTGATGAGCGGCACTGTGTACCACCGTTTCCGGGCGACGGTCGTCACCGGGATAAGGATTATCGAAAAGTCCCATCATAAACTTGACACGGAGAATCTCACCGACACGCTGGTCGAGCGTATGCAAAGACACTTTACCTTCACTGATAGCACGGCGCAACGGAAGAATAAAATCCTGTGGCGGAGTGAAGTTCGTGCGGATATTCAATCCTGCATTCACTACTTGCGCAGTCATCTCCTCTTCGGTAGGGGTGATACGATGCTTCGTGTGCAGGAACTCCACCGCTTCACTGTCCGAAACGACATATCCCTTGAATCCCCATTGCTGGCGCAGAATTTCCGTAAGGAAATGATAACTGCCGGATACCGGTTCGCCGTCATAGTCGTTGTATGAACTCATGACACCCAATGCGCCCGCTTCCTGGATACCTTTGCGGAACGGTTCCAAATACAACGTTTTCATTTCGCGCGGAGCTACATGAGGGTCGGTACGTGTACCACCGTCACGTCCGCCAACCGGAATACTGTACACGGCAAAATGCTTGGGAGTGGCAACGATTCCTTCACCTTGCAGACCGAGAATCATTTGTTTGCCCAACTCACCCACCAGATAAGGGTCTTCCCCGTAACTCTCCACGACACGTCCCCAGCGAGGGTCTTGCGCAATGTCCAGAATCGGAGAATAAATATTCGTGTATCCGAGCGCTTTTGCCTCATCAGCAGTGACTTTCGCTATTTCTCGGATAAGCTTTTTGTTCCACGTGGCACCTTGACCGCATTGGGCAGGGAACATTGTCGCACGGTCATGACATAATCCGCGTATTCCCTCATTCGTAAAATCGACAGGAATACCCAACCGAGTCTGTTCTACGAACCAACGCTGAACAGCATGACGGTTCTTCACACTATTAGCATACGGATAAGAGATTTCAGAACCGAACTTACCCAGTCCGTTTGCCTGCTCGTCAATATTCCCGATACCGTCTTTCCAGATTTCTTCAGACCATTTCGCAGTAGGCCAGGCATCTTTCAATACCCGTCCCGAACCGTACAGAGTAGCCATCTGGCAAGTCTTCTCTTCCAGCGTCATCTGCGAAAGCAAATCGGCAATACGGGCTTCGATGGGAGCGGCAGGGTCTTCATATACATCCTTTACTCCGTTCTTGTTAAAGTCAATCCAAGTCTTTTTGTACATGTCCTTTGCGTTGCCCGCAGGCTTGTTGCCGGTAAGGTTGTTACTAGCGAGGCTACTGCCGGCAAAAAGGCTGCCGGCAGATAAGAACAAGGTGAGTCCACATAGTAATTTCTTCATATCTATCTCTATTTCACTGTAAGTATAACGCTTTGCAGGTCGGTATCCCTTGAAGAAGCTCCCACCATAATCTTGAAAGTCCCTTTCTCTACACCGTAGTGCATATCAGCGTCATAGTACGACAGCATTTCGGGAGTAAGAGTAAACGAAACCTGTTTCGTTTCCCCCGCCTTCAAAGGTATGCGGGCAAAGTCTTTCAACTCCTTCACAGGGCGGGTAGCCGAACTATATTCGTCGCGGATATAAAGCTGTACAGTCTCTTCACCGTCCATCTTTCCGGTATTCGTGACGTCTATGGTTACTTCCACGCTTTTGTCGGGAGTGATTGCCGCTTCAGACAGTTTGAGATTATCATATTTGTACGTCGTATAACTCAAACCGTAACCAAACTCGTACAAAGGTAATGAATTTCCTGTTGCATACGGAAACCAATGGTTGGTAAATTTATGATTGTACATACATTGAATCTGTCCCGTGCTTCTTGGAATAGTAATCGGCAGTTTGCCGCTCGGGTTTACCTTTCCGTAGAGAATCTCCGCCAATGCCTGTCCGCCTGCCACTCCCGGCTCCCATGCCTCGATGATGCAAGGCATATTTTCGGCAATCCATTCGGCAGTCAGCGGGCGGCCGTTGACAAGTATCACCACCGTCGGAACACCCGTAGCCGCTACGGCTTCCACCAATTCCTGCTGACGTCCCGGCAAAGAAAGCTCGTAACGGTCGCTGTTCTCTCCGCAAGTCTTCTCGTTCCAGTGGTAACGCATGGAGTTTTCTCCTACCACAAGAATTGCCAAGTCAGAGTTGCGTGCCCGTTGCACTGCATCCTTAATCTGGCTGTCGGACAATAAGCGGACATTCCAACCCAAGTCGAGGAAGTTGTAAGCCGTTTCGGGACTGATAGCTTTCAGACCTTCCAACACAGTAGTGACATGCTCTTCCGGTTGCTCCATAGCCCAGTCTCCCAGGATAGACTGATTGTCCGCATTATGTCCGGTGACGAATACTTTCTTGTATTTAGAGGCTTCCAACGGCAGCATATTACCCTCATTCTTCAGCAGGACGATGGACTTCCGTGCCCCTTCCAATGCCGTTTTCTGATGTTCCGCGTTGAATACGGTTTCATCTTTCTTCTTCAAGTCGACAAACGGATTCTCGAACAGTCCGAGCCTGAACTTGGCTTCCAGTATTTTGGATACAGCGGCATCTACCTGCTTTTCGGAGATGCTTCCTTCATGTACACACTCGATGATGGCTTCGTAGAACTCCGGCCCGTGCATATGCATCCCCATTCCCGCGTCTACGCTTATCCGATAAGCGTCTTTCAGCGTCTCCGCCACGCTGTGATAGTCGTGCATACGCTCAATGTCCATCCAGTCGCTGACTACGAACCCGTCAAACTTCCACTGGTTGCGCAGCACTTCCGTCATCAGATATTTGCTTCCGTGACAAGGAATCCCGTTCAACTCATTATGAGCCGTCATTACCGTAAACACCCCTGCATCCAGGCAATCCTTGAAAGGTGGAAAAAATACCTCTTGCAGCGTTCTTTCCGACAATTCGGCAGGCGCACCGTTGATTCCGTTGGCAGGCTGACTACCGCCTACAAGATGCTTGGCGCAAGCGATAACCTTATCATCTCCCGTGAAATCCTTCGTCTGAAATCCGCGTACGGTAGCCGCTCCCATCTGTCCAACCAGATAAGGGTCTTCCCCGAATGTCTCGCCCACACGTCCCCAACGGGCGTCACGGGCAACTTCCACGTTCGGGGTGAACGTCCAGTGCATGCCGCTTGCCCGCATTTCGACAGCCGTCTCACGAGACATCCGTTCAATGAGCGCAGGGTCGAACGTGGCGGCCTGTCCGATAGGAGTGGGGTAAATGGTTGAACCACAATACAGACCGTTTCCGTGAATGGCGTCAATACCAATCAGGAGCGGAATTTTCAGACGGCTCTGCTGTGCCAGTGATTGCAGATAGTTGGCCTCTTCCGCTTTCACGACGTGCAGGAACGAGCCAATCATTCCTTTCTTTGTCATCTCCTCTACATCCGAAGAGTGCAGTCCGGGATAAAATCCCTGAGAATGGCTGTGCTTCAAGTCCTCGGCGGACATGTCCTTTTCTGCCTTCTTCATGTGCTCCAATCCTACGTATTGGCACATTTGGGCTACTTTCTCTTCCAATGTCATTTGAGACATTAGGGCGGATACACGCTCAGATACAGGTAAATCGGGATTGGTGTAGTCTTTATCCCCACTCTGGCAGGATGCTGCGGAAAGTCCCATCATGCAACTAATTCCCATTGTTATAAATATGTTACGCATAAAAAATAGTGGTGTTGTGTCATTTGGTTAATAAATTGAGAACTTCCTGGTCGGTCACTTCCCCTTTGCTGTTGCAGAAACCGAATCCCGCCTTGTATTCCCAGTAAGAATAAGCAATATTATTATCACGGAAGATAGAGATAACGTCCTGCAACCAGTCTATTTTATCCGCTCTCGGTGTCTTGTTGTAACAGCCGAACTCTCCGCAATGCAACTGCAATCCATATTTGCCGGCCTGGTTCATAGCCTTGCGCACCAGCGATTCGAGGACAGCCCGATTATACGTGCCCATATACGGGTCGACAATTTTCTTGTCGTCATCCGATAACTGGGCGTACTCTTCCTGTGCAATCAGTTCGCCCGGATAATGAATCGCTACGTTCAAGTTCTTCATGTCCGTCCATTCCGCCTTGTAATGCGTGAAAAGATGCGGGTTGTAGAAGTGGAAGCTCAGGATAATGTTCGGGTCATTGGCAGGAACAGTCAGTTCGCCGAAGGTATTCACTCCCTGCCATTTGTTGGAGCCGATGACAAGTTTGCGTTCCGGCTCCGTCAGGCGGAGTTCTCTAATCAACTGTGCCGACAGGGAATTCCACTGGGAAGAGTAGGGGGCTACCGGTTCGTTCAGCAGTTCGTAAGCTACCAGGTCGTTCGGATAGTCCTTCAGTTCGTCTGCCAGCGATTTCCATAGGTCGAGATACTTATATTGGGCGTCCTTATCCGTCCAAAGCTTGGGAACGGAAGAGGTGCTTTCGGGAGTCAGTTCCATATTGTCACCTGTCGGGCTGTCTGAAAGGAAGACATCATCAATATACAGCACACCTTCTGTATTGTCCGGTCGAAGGGTAATCTTTGTACAGATGCCATCCATTTTGCCTTGAAGCTCGACGGCTATTTCTTCCCATTTGTTAGCTTCCTGGTTTGCGTAGCCGGTATAGTAGTCCTTATTGTTCTGGTCTGTCAGAACCACGGTCATGGTGCTTACCTTATCTTTGCGGAACTTCATCCGCAAGTATTTGAACTGAGTCTTTCCGGGGCCGATTGGCAGTTCAAAGCCGCCCTTTTGTCCCGCAGGCCAGTCAAAACCGGAGTTTTGCTTGTTGATATAGAGTACTTTGTCACTAGAATTAACAGCATCCTTTTCCGGGTTGTCGACAACCTGAACCGTTACGCTGGAACCTTGAGTAGAGTACCAGTAGGAAGTCGCTCCATTCTCGAATGTGTCGAAGAAGCTTTTGATTGGCTCACCGCTTTCGTTGTTGTTGAAGTGATGTGACCGTAAGATATGCATGTCCACAATCACTTTCATGTTTGCCTTCTCACACCATTTGATAGCGTTGTGCAGCAGTTCGAAGGCTTCCGGAATCTTTTGCCCGTCTTCGGTGAACAGTTGTTCCTCGTCTGCCGGCAGGCGGATATGGTCGAAGCCGAATCCCGCCAGTTGTTGTACTTCCGCTTCCGTGAAATAGTTTTTCCGTTCTTCACCGCGGACGTCGCTTTGCGACAGCCAGTTGCTGATATTGACCCCTTTACTGATGGCAAAGGGAATATAACTTTGCGGTTCACCGCCGCCGTTGGCTGTTTCTTCTTTCTCGGAACAGGATGCTATCAGGCATGCAAACAGAGAGGCCAGATAGATTATAAGTCTTTTTTTCATACAATTCTTACTTTTAATGGTTTATTCTGCTTCTTCCGTTGGTTCGGTCACTTCGATAGTGGCTTCACGGCTGGTTTCCTTGGTCGGTGTCTTGACAATCAGTTCGAGATGGAAAGTACCGATGGTTGAAGGTACGTATGTCCATCCTACGCCTTTGTGGATTTCTCTTCCGTCCAGATACCATGTGCCTTCGCATAGTTCGGCAGGCGTGTATTGTACGTTGATATTGAGTACCTGATTCAGCGGAATACTGAATTTCCCAAGCGTGCCGTCTTCCTGCTTGTCCGGCCAGCGTCCCAATATGCGCGGATATTCGTCAGTGGTCAGTACCGGAGTGTCTATATCATCACTGCAACCGCTCATGGCAAACAGTGATACCAGTAATGTGCATATAAATAGAATTCTTTTCATAATCGTTTTACTTTTTATTGTTGCTTATCAGGTTTTATTTGTCCCACCATACGGGTGAGTTCCAGTCATCTTTGCCGCCCATCGCCTGTATGGCGGATTGATAACCTTCGGGATTGTACGAACTCTCGAACAGCGGATAGCAGAGACGCAACGGCGTAGTCTGCGAATCAATCGTCACTGCTCCGTAGTGGGGCGAAGGAAGCAGTACGGGAATGTCCGTTCTTCTCCAGTTGGCATATCCTTCGGGGATATTGTTGAAGTGTAGAATCCACAGTTGGGTGTTGATGGCGGTGAGTTGCGCGTCCAGTCCGCCGGCGGGGAGTGAGTTGGCCTGCAAGTAGGTGTCGATAGCCTGTTCGTCAAAAGCCTTCGCTCCGAACTTCTCAAGAAAGTGGATGGCGGCACGTACACCGTTCTCATAGTGTGCGGAAGCATCTGCTCCGGTTGTGATTTCACCTGCCCAACGGGCTTTGGCTTCTGCCAGCAATAGCTCGACTTCCGCGTATGTCATTACCACTCCGGGCATATCGCCTTTCAGGAAAATATTGTTGAGTTGCGGACGGGTAGCTTTATCCTGCCATTTGTTGGTCAGTTGGCTCCAGTAACCTTGCGGCCATGTGCCGTTGCTATACCAGAAGTATCCGGGGTTGCATGGTTGGAATTGGGCTGCTTCCGTAGCAATCATTTCTTCTGTCAAGTCTACGCGTCCGAATGGATTGTTGGCCGAACTTTCGTCATAGCAACGTCCGAATACGAACTGCCGCGGGTCGGAAGTAGCGTCCAGTTGTTTCCAGAAGGTGCTGCAAATATAAGCAGTAGGATACGCTTCGCGTCCCCGCCACATTTGGGCAAGCCCGTTTCTGCGGTATTCATCGGATGCCCAGTCAACGATGTCGGTGTAGGCAATCAGAGCATCGTCGGCAGCGGATTGCATCAATCCGGCTTCTTGGGAAATGGCTTTGATAACTTCCTGTTTGGCAAGTTCCGGCTCCGCGTTCACGATACGCATGGCATAGCGAAGGTGTAGGGAGTTGGCGAAACGTTTCCATTTGTCAATATTGCCTTGATAGATAATGTCCCCCGTCACTTTGTCGCCATCGGCAGTCAGGGCTTCCGCCGCTTCGCCGAGTTCTTTCAGGAAGTCTTTGTATATCAGTTCCTGTTTGTCGTAGGCGGGCTTTACATTGCCGTCGATAAAGCCTTTTCCGGCTTCAAAGTAAGGGCAGTCGCCGTACATATCCGTCAGTATGGAGAAAAGATAGACCCTGTAAATACGGGCTACGGAGTGGATGTTGATTTCCCTTTCGTTATCTTTGGTCTTTTCCAATATGTCGACAATATTTTTGATGAGTGCCGGATACATCAGGTTCCATGTATTTCCCATTTCCGCGTCATTTTTACGATACTGTCCGCCGTAGTTGGTGGTGTTCCAGTCGCCCTGCATATATTGCGCGAAGGCTGCGAGATAGAAAGGATAGGGCTGACACATCTGCCAGTGTCCGCATGTTTGCAACTGAATCATGGAAAGTTGATGATTCGGGTCGGTAGACGAAGACTTGGAAGGGTCTGTATTCAGTTCCTCGAAGTCGGTGCAGGCTCCTAGCAGAAGGCTGCATATACATAGGATACCGAAAGTTATTTTATAGATTGTTTTCATGATTGCTTACTTATTAGAATTTTACGTTAACGTTGAAACCATAACTTCTTCTGGATGGCAGCGAGCCGTATTCCAGTCCCATGCCCGAACCGTTGTTGTAGTTGGAATCAGGGTCGATATTCGGCACGTTCTTGTAGATGATGAACGGATTGCGCGCCACGAACGATACGGATACGGCATCAAATACTTTGCTTACCCACCTTTTGGGTAAACGGTAAGCCAGTGTGATTTCGCGTACCTTTACGTAAGAGTTGTCGTAGATGAACGGAACCGGAGTCTGGTCGGCTATGTGTTTCCAATATACTTCGGGGTCTACGAATTTCTTGTTTTCCACAAAACTTCCGTCCGGCATCTCTACGACTCCGTCTACGAGATAACCGCCCGTCGCTTCCCATTTGGCTTCCGTCACTCCGGCTTGCAGGCGTTTCTCTTCCGATTCGTACCAGCCGTCACGTCCCGCGAGGGTTGCCTTGTCCTTTCCGGTCATGTAGGAAGAGCGGGAAGACATGGAATAAACGTCGGCTCCTACCTTGATGTCGAAGATGGCGGACAGGGAGATGTCACGGTATGTCAGGTTGGTGGTGATACCGCCTGTCCATTCCCATGTGGCGTTGCCCAATACCCGCAGGTCTTCCGTCACTTTCGGGAGTCCTGTGGTGGCGTCTACGATAATCTGTCCGGCATCGTTTCTCAAGAAGTCTTTGCCGAGGATGGAACCGTAGTTCTGGCCTTCTACGGCAGCCACTTTCACGTTAATCCAGCGTGCCGATTCCAATTCAAATTCCTTAATGCCTGAAGCCAGTCTTTTTACCTTATTGCTGTTCTTTGAGAAGTTGATGTTCAAGTCCCACGAGAAATCCTTGGTCTGTATGGGGCGTGTGTTCAATGCGATTTCTATACCCTTGTTTTCTATTTCTCCGGCATTAATCAGCATGGAGTTATAGCCGGAAGTTCCGGTAGTGTTCAGCCGCATGATTTGGTTGCTGCTCTTTTGGGTATAGTAGGTGAAGTCCAGCCCGATACGGTTTTTCAGGAATTTCAGTTCCAGTCCCACTTCGGCGGAGTTGGTCTTGGTCGGTCTGAGGTCTTTGTTCGGGATGGTGGTATTGGCAATCTGTGACAATGCATAGCCCGCATAGTTCTTGGGAGACAGTTCGTAGGACAATCCCAGTTGGTAAGGGTCGGTGTCGCTACCTACTTGTGCCCATGAAACTCTGACCTTACCGTAAGGAAGTATCGTCGGATTGATTTTGAAGAATTCGGAGAACAGGAAACTTCCTGATACCGACGGGTACAGATAGGTGTTGTTTCCCGAAGGCAAGGTAGACGAATGGTCGCCGCGCAGCGTTGCGTCAAGGTAGACGAAGTTGCCGTAGGCGAGGTTGATAGAACCGTAGAGCGAGTTAATCTGTTTGCGATAGGTTCCTTCGGTGATTTCCTTGCTTGTGAAACTTTGCAAAGCTATCACATCACGCATTACCATCTCTTTGGCAGTCACAATCTGGGTTTTGTTGTCTACTTTATAGATGTTTCCGCCGATGGTTACGCCGTAGTCGAACTTCTTGTAGCTGTTGTTGTAGATAGCCAGTGCTTCTACGTTGTACATCCGGTTCTTGAAGTCGCTGATTTGCAACTGTCCCTGTTCAAATCCCGGTGAGGACGGGGCGGCATAGTCCTGAAAGTTCATAAAGTTGATGTCCGCGCCGCCGGTCACCTGAATCTTGAAGTGCTCGTTGACATTGTAGCGTACCAGTGCCGAACCCATGAATTTATCCTTTCCCGATTCGTTCGTCATTTCGTTGAGCACCCAGTAAGGGTTAAGGTTCCATACGTCGCGTCCGTTCCAGTCGTAGTAGTTGCCGTCGGCGTCCTTGTAGTTGTCGCGCAGCCATTTCTGGTCGTAGGTTGTTGCCAACGACATCAGGTTCTTCGCAGGATTGGCGCGGTGGTCGGACAGGGCGGGGCGGTTCTTTACGTCCTCGCGGGTGTAGGTCACTTTGAAGTCGAGGTCTACCTTTTTGTTTATCGTGGTGTTGGCACGCAGGTTCAGAGTGTTGCGGCTCATCTTCGTGTTGGGAAGAATGTCCTTGTTGCGCATATCCGTGTAAGTGGCGCGGATACCCGTATCGTCTTTCACTGTGCTGACAACGATTGTATTCGTCGTAGTCATACCGGTTCTGAAGAAACCGTCGATATTATTGGGAATGACTACATACGGGCGGGTCACTCCGTCGAAATAAGTCAGATTCAGTCCCGGGTCTATTTTAGGCCCCCAGTTCTTGTTGGACGAATATTGGTCGTCCGTACCGTTGATGCGTCCGCCGGTTCCCTGGCCATATACATACTGTACATCGTCCCACTTCGTCAACTGCTTCTCGAAAGTGGTAGTGCTGTTCAGCTCCACCGCGAATTTCTTCTTGGTACTCGCCTTCTTTGTAGTGATAAGAATCACACCGTGAGATGCACGGCTACCATACAGTGCCGAAGCTGCCGGCCCTTTCAACACGGACATGCTTTCAATATCGTCCGGATTGATGCTTGAGATACCGTCTCCCAAGTCATAACCGCCATACTGTCCGGCACTTCCGTAATTGGAATTATCCAAAGGCACTCCGTCCACTACATAAAGCGGCTGATTGTTTCCCGTCATTTCCGTGCTACCGCGAACGATGACGCGGGACGAACCGGAAGGCCCGCCGGCAGTCTGGCTGATAACCAGTCCCGGAATCTTACCTGCCAGTGAGTTGATGACATTCGTCTCCTTGGCTTTTTCCAGTTCTTCGCCTTTCACTTCACCGATGGAGTAACCGAGCGCTTTCCTTTCGCGCTTGATACCCAATGCGGTAACCACTACTTCGTCGATGATTTTACTATCTTCCTTCAAGACGATTTTAAGATTGGATTGTCCTTTTACCTGTACTTCCTCGGAGCGGTAACCTACATAACTTACTATTAATGTAGCGCTTTTGGAAGCATCAATACTGAACTGACCGTTGAAATCGGTGATTACTCCCTGCGTAGTACCTTTGACGGCGATACTGGCTCCTATCAGAGGTTCGCCTTGCTCATCCGTAACTGTACCTTTTACTTTGGAAGTCTGCTGTACAACTTGGTGGGTTACTTCGTCTTCCGCGTATCCATATATAGGTATGAATAGCAACAGACAGAGAATTAGGGTTAACTGCTTTTTCATCTTAATTATGATATTAGATTGTTGATTTACGTCGCAAATATAGGACGTAACCCCCTCTAGCCAGGTTTGAAAGCTATCGGAATAGGTTGAAAAACTATCGGAATTGCGTTTTCCCACCCTTTTTGTGCTGCAAGTATAGTGAAAATGGTGGAATAAACAGCGGAAACCGGGAGAATGTGATATGTTATTTCAGGTGTTAAGGCAGTAATTCTATTTAGATTTATACCCTTTCGAGGATAATGGCTTTCTTGAAAGTGCAGATTATACCCTATCGGTAGCATTAGAGGTACTTGTTGGGGTATCCTTTATGTTTGCTGTACTCTAATGTGGGTTCTCTGGCTATGATGTATAGGGAAACTTAAGCTATGAAGTAGGAATGAATCTGTTATCTCCCCGTTGTTCATACGTTAAGTCACCGATATCATTCATTTGTCACGGCCGTGGTGACTTCTTACCACGGCCGTGACGAGAGCTCTTCATGGCTGTGACGAATAGTTACCACGGCCGTGGTAAACTAACTATATCGGTGACTTAATGTAAGGATAAAGGCGGGATAATGGAAGTATAGCGGTAGTATATCCTATGTTTCGTAGGGACTTTGGGTGATACAACCCTTAGGGTAACTTTTACTATCAGGGTGCTAATATGACTTGCTCTCATAGTTGAAGTTACGATGAATAAGGGATTTGAGGAGATTTATGAGGGTATGAGGGTAAAATCGTGCAAACTTTTTTTTGGAGTGTATATCTCTACTTGGAGTGTATCTTTCTACAGCCAAGGGTCAGAAATATAGCTCTTTCTCTATCTGCTTCACGTTTAATACTGAACTTCTTATATTTATTCCCGTATTTCCGATGTAGTTCAAAAAAAATATCTATCTTTGTCATACGCTTTCAGCCCATCAGCGTGATGAAATAGGCAGAAGGCGCTTTGTATTTCATAATGGAATATATTATGTATTATCTCTCTCACTCGAAACTTAGCAATTTCATATAGAGGAGAGATGATTCAACAGATATTCCACGTGCATGATGGTATATAAACATATCCTTGATGGATGTGTTATATATAAACGATTGGCGTGGATGTCTGTTGTTATCATTATCTTTCTAAGGGTATGCTAAGACCTCGAGTGGAGATAATGGTGCAACAGCATCCGCGTCATTTTTGTATCCGGTCGGTTTCATAACCCTCAACATACCCTAACCAGTCCCCACCCATCGGACTGCAAAAGGCGAGGATGCTCGTTGTTCCAATATATATATGAATAAAATTATTTATTCATCCCCTTTATTGTATAACACATAAAAGACAAACGTTATGGCACAATGGAGTAGCATAGAGGAAGTAGCCGCAAAGTACGGATATGAGACAGAATATGTCTGGGTTTTGATAGCAATGCGGGAAATCACCGTGGATTACGAAAGACCCGGTGTTGACATCATAGATGACGAAAGCGTTCAGGATTTTGTAAACCGGAATAAGAATGGGTTAACACTGATGTATGTTGATAAACTGGAACGGTATTGTATAGACCATTCCAAGCTTTGTTCAATGTACCTGTCGCTCTTGGGCAAGCAGGATAAAGATATCATAGTATATAAATCGGCAAAATACCTGTATGATGAACTACAGGATAAATGGAAGAAACAATGCGGCCAAGTGCAGAAGTTGGAAAAAGAACTTGCTTTGGTACGAACTACCTGCCGCACTTGTTGGTTAAAGAAATTGTGTATGATATTCAAGAGGGTAAAATCGGACTAGTACATTCTTGATGCAAAATGAAATAAATATTTCGAAGCCAAATAAAACGTGTCTTTTATTTGGCTTCTATTGTAGAATATTACACCTTTGCATTGCAATCAGAAATATTAAATCATGACCAAAGACGACCTATTATCCCGTTTGCAAGACATCGAATGGGATGATTTTGAGGTAAAGGAAGCTAAGAGTGAACTCCCCAAGAGTATCTGGGAAACAGTAAGTGTATTTTGTAATACATCCGGTGGTTGAATTGTATTAGGAGTTGCTCAACAAGGAAGTCATTTCGAGGTGACAGGCGTAGGTAATGCCGAAAAATTGGAACAAGATTTCTTTGGGGTTCTACGTTCTCAAAAGTTCAATGCCATATTGATATCACAAGCTTACAAATATATAATTGATAGAAAGACCATTCTAGCATTTTTCATTCCTTCGTCTCCACAAAAGCCTATTTATTTCAATACACCCATTAATACCTTTATCCGATGTGGAAGTGGTGACCAGCGTGCTACGAATAGTGAAATAATTCAAAATGAAATAGATTATGTAGCAGTGACATTTGATATAAAAAGTCGGAAAGGTGGTCAAATAGGTGGTCAAATGCCAAAGAATCGTATTGAGGTATTACGTCTTGTAGTTGAAAATAACTATATTACACGTAAAGAACTTACCCGAAAAATAGGGATAGCATCTTCTGCCATTCAAAAACACTTGGAAGTGTTAGTAAATGAAGGTTATATAAAGCGTGAAGGCAAGACAAGATCCAGTTATTGGATTATATTGAAACAAGATGAGTTAAACTCGCATGAAAAATGAATTGTGTGTTAGAGGAACTTGCTTGGCGAGACTCCGTAATGCTTCTTGAATGCTGTACTGAAATACTTGGAGTCGGTGAAGCCTACCAATAGAGCGACTTCCTGCACCGGAATCTGTTGTTTCAATAGATTGGCGGCTTCCGTCATACGTAGCAGCTTGATAAACTCGGTGGGCGCTTGTCCTGTCAGGGCTTTCAGCTTCTCGTAGAACAGGGTGCGGCTGAGTGCCACTTCGCGGCAGAGTTGGTTGATGGTGAAGTCCGGGTTTGCCAGGTTCTCCGTGACGAGTCTGGTGCAGCGTTCGAGAAATTCCTTGTCCATGGGGGACAAGAGACTGGCGGCACATTCTGCGTTTTCTTTTTCTTCGTTTGGAGTAGCGGCAGCAGGAACAGGACTGAGCGAATGAGAGAGGAAATACTCCCGCATAATTTTGCGGTTCTGCAATACTCCTTTGATTTTAGTCTTTAGGATTTCCGTGTCGAAAGGTTTCGTCAGGTAGTCGTCCGCACCGCTTTCCAGTCCTTCGAGGATGGCGTCTTTTTCTGTCTTGGCAGTCAGCAGGATGACGGGGATATGCGAGGTGGCGAAGTCCGATTTTATACGGCGGCAGAGTTCGTCCCCCTGAATGCCCGGCATCATGACGTCGGAGATTATTAGTTCTACGGACTTATCTTTCAAGTATTCGAGAGCCGATTCGCCGTCGGGCTTGTCGATGACGGAATAGATAGGAGCGAATGTCTTTTTGAGGTAGAAGCGGAGTTCGTCGTTGTCTTCTACTATCATTATCCGTTCTTTGGATTTGTCCGTTTGCGGGGCGTTGTTTGTGTCGGTGTCGGACAAGTCGGTGTCGGACAAGTCAGGAACGTCGGATAACAAGTCGGACGGTTCGATGACTTCCGTAACCGGTTCGGTGGCGGAAATGATGGAAGTGTCTATCCTAGCAGGGACGATGTATTTCGCCAGGTGGCGGTTGCCCTTGCGGAAAGTGAGCAGGAAGGTGGAACCTTCTCCCTCGTTGCTGCTGAAAGAGATGTGTCCTTTGTGCAGTTTCATAAGGCGGCGGGTAAGGAGCAGACCGATGCCGCTGCCCGTCTCTTTAGAGTTAACGGCATTTTCGGCACGGTAGAAGTTGGAGAAGATATAACGCTGCGCTTTGCGCGGGATACCTATGCCGTTGTCTTTCACTGCGATGGTTATCTTCTTGTCGTTCTGCTCCACTTTGACGGTGATTTCTCCGCCGGCAGGGGTGTATTTCACTGCGTTCGAGAAGAGGTTGTCGAAGATTTTGTCCGTTTTGTCCTTGTCCATCCAAAGGGAGACGGGAGAGTCCGGCAGAAGCAGTTGCATACGGATTTGCTTGCTTTCGCAGAGTGTCTGGAAGCTGAGAACCTTTTCCTGTAAGTACGATTTCAAGTCGTATTCGGCTACTTGCAGGGTGAGGTGGGTGGTGTCTATCTTTTGGAAGTCGAGTAACTGCGTGATTAGGTTGTACAGCTTCTCTGTGTTCTTGCGGGCGATTTGCAGGTATCTTTTTCCTTCTTTGGAGAGCCCTTTTTCTTTGCTCAGGTCGCCGAGGGGAGCCATGATAAGCGTCACCGGAGTGCGGATGTCATGGGCGGTGTTGATGAAGAACTGTATCTTTTCGGAGAAGTGCTTCTTCTCCATTTTATTGGCAAAGAAACGCCATACGAAATAGGTGATTCCCGCTAGCAGGATGATGTAAATCAGCCAGGCAAGGGTGGTGTTCCAGTAAGGCTGCGCTATGTGTATGCGGATGGTTTGCTCGTCCAGTTGCCGGCCGCCGTTCTTGCTCATGCTTTTCACGTGGAAAGTATAGTCGCCGGGGGGAATGTTGGTGTATCGGATACCAAGTTCCTTGGTCGGGGCACTCCAGTTCTGTTCGAAGCCTTTCAGTTGGTAACTGTATTGAATGTCCTGCTGATACTGGTAGGAGACGGAGATAAAGGAAATGAGGAACGAGTTCTCGTTGTATTTCAGTCGGATTGTCTTTCCTTCGTTCAGCATGCGGTTGAATTGTATCTTCTTCTCTTCGGTTTTTTCGCGTGATTTCTGCGGCACTTCGAAAGAGGTGAAGTGTAAGGGGGCTTCGTAGAGAGGACGGGTGAAGTTCCCCGGATTGAAGCGTATGGCGCCGTTGGTGCTTCCGTAGATGAAGTCACCGTTTCTCAGGCGGGTGTAGGACATGAAGTTGAATTCGTTTGCCAGTCCGTCGAGGAAGCCGATGTTGGTGATTTCAGGGGTGGGGGAAGGGGTGATGTAAGCCAGTCCCTTGTCCGTGCTGAGCCATAGATGTCCTTTGTTGTCGGGCAGGATGCTGTAGACGTAGTTGGAAGGCAGTCCGTCTGCGGTGGAGTAGGTGACGGCTTTTCCGGTTTTCAGGTCAAGCAGGTTGATACCGCCGCCGTCTGTACCGAACCATACTTTGTCGGGGGCGGGGAAGTACATGGAATAGATGAAGCTGTTGCTGCGGGTGTCGGCGTTGGAAGGCGAGGTGAAGTATTGGCGGAAGTTCCCCGTCTGCTTGTCCAATAGATAAAGGCCGTTGGCTGTGGCCAGTGCCAGGGTGTCTTTGTTGACTTGGGTTATCGAGTTTATGAGCGTGATGTCGTATGAGGTGAATTCTTCCGCCTTTCCCGCTTGGGATGGGGTATATCTGACAAGATTACCGTACATGCCGCCCAGCCACAGGTCTTTGTTGTTTTCATCTTTCAGGATGGAGTAGATATAGTTGGTGGTCAGCGTGCCCGATTGGTCGGTGGTGAGGTGGCGGCGGATGCCTGTGTGTTTGTTGAGGCAATACACGCCTGTGCCGTAACCGCCTGTCCATACGTTGCCGTCTCCATCGTTGCAGAGTGTGAGGAATACGTTTTCTTTCAGGAAGTGTTTCCAGTTGCCGGACTTTGTCAGGTGTACGCTGATACCCTGATTGGTGGCGTACCACAGGTCACCTTCGTTGTCTTCGAGAATTGCGTTGACGTGGTTGTTCGTCAGTGATTGCGGGTTTTTGTATTCGTGCCGGGTGAGTTCGAAGAAATATCTTTTCGGGTTGGCACAAGCGACACCGCCTGTGTAGCTTCCAATCCATAGGTTGGAAGAGCTGTCTTTGCAGAGGGCATAGATGCCGTTGCCTTTCAGTTCGCCTTCTTCTTCCTGATTGGCGTTGAGGAAAGACCATGAGGCTTTTGCGTCGCGGGTGACTGCGCAGACACCTGCTCCGTCTATCCCTAGTAGTAGCGTTTGTTCGTCGTAAATAATGACGGAACGGTAAGGAAGGTGCGGCAACTGGTTCAGTGCTTCATTGGACAGGTAGTTTTCCATGCGGGTATCCCGCACTTTTATTCCGGAATTGAACGTCCCTATCCACAAAAGAGATGTTGCAGAGTCGTAGAATACGGACTGGACGTAGAAATCGGGCAATGTGGAAGTGATTTCTCCGTTCTGCGGGTTGCGTTCGTAAAGTCCTTCGGTGGTGGCGATGTATAGGACTTCGTTTGCCGGGGAGAAGTGTATGGAATTGATGCATTTCCCTTTTAATATGTTCTCTATATTGCCGTTGGAATGGGCGTAGCAGAACAGGCCGTTTTTCAGTCCGAACCAGAAACGGTCGGACGAATCTATGAAGAGGTCGTTCAATAGGATTCCGCTTTCAGTCAGTTCGGCTACATCAATCTCGAGTGTAAAAGCATCGGATATGGGGTCGTATTTGAATACTTTGCCGGCGCTTGTGTATGCCCAAAGTGTTTCGTGCAAGTCTTTGGTCAGGTAAATCATGCGACCGGCTCCGTCCACGATGATATCTTCTCCGAAGAGGTTGTAGTTCTTCACGTTTCTGCCGTTGAAGCAGTCTACGCCTGAACGGGTGGAAATCCAGATGAAGCCTTTCTTGTCTTCGAGGATGGAAAAGACGCGCTGGTTGCTCAGCCCTTCCTTAGTGGTGAGATATTGATAGGTAAAAGAATGACTGTTTACCTGCTTTTCTGATTGCGAGGGAATGGGAAAAACAGGTAACAGAAGGGTGATGGCAAGTAAGCAGAAAATCAGAAACCGTTTCATGGCTTCTCATCGGCACGAAGGCCGAATACTTTTCCTGTCATTTGCTCTACCGCTACTTTCCACACTTTTACGTTGCGCACGGCGGGGTCGGAATAAGTGAATTCGTTGTCTGTATAGTGGCGCATGATGATGTCCAGTGCACTACGTTTTTCGTCCATGTCTTCTATAAATTCTACTTTCCCGCGGCACATGACGCTTTCGGAACGCATGCTGTAGCTACAAGCTACTTTCTCGTGTTGGTAGACGAGTTTGTGTCCGAGACTGAAGGTGATGCAGACATGGTTGTTGCGTTCCAGCATCTCTATTTTACCGCCTTCGGGGCCGGAGTGCAGATAAAGTATGCCGTTTTCATAACCGAAGTTCATGGGAATCACGTATGGATTGCCTTCCAGGTCTGTGATGCCTACAAAGCAGGCGTCACAGTGAAGGATAATGGATTCGATTCGTTGTTTATCTTCAATAATAAGGGTTTTCATAGATTCTGAGTTATCTTATAATAGGATGGAACATAGTTTCTGTCATTCAAGCGAAGTGAAGAATCAGCTCTTGATGTTTATATGAAGAGCGGATTCTTCCTTCCTCTGTGGCTGTCTGACTATACTTTGAACTAAAAATCAAAGCATGTTTTGAGCAAAGCTAATGACAGCGACTTTCGTTATTTTTCAATTAGTTCGAAGTCGAGCTGTTTCTTCTCCAGATTGGCACGTGCCACACGGACGGTGATAGCGTCCCCCAAACTGTATATCTTGTTTTTGCGACGTCCGCGGAGACAGTAGTTCTTTTCGTCGAATTCGTAATAGTCGTCGTCCAAATCGCGGACAGGTACGAGGCCTTCGCATTTATTCTCGTTCAGTTCGACGTATAGTCCCCATTCGGTGACGCCGGAGATGACGCCGTCGTAAATCTGTCCCAGTCGTTCGCTCATGAATTCCACTTGTTTGTATTTGATGGAAGCGCGCTCGGCATTGGCTGCTATTTGTTCCATGTTCGAACTGTGGTCGCAGAGGTCTTCATACTTGGCTTCGGATACGCTGCGTCCACCGTCCATGTATTTGGTTACCAGTCGATGTACCATCATGTCCGGGAATCGGCGGATGGGCGAGGTGAAGTGTGTATAGTAATCGAATGCCAGTCCGTAGTGTCCGATATTATGCGTGGAGTAACGTGCCTTCTGCATGGCGCGGATGGACACGGTTTCTATCAGGTTCTCTTCTTTCTTTCCGTGAATATCGTCCAGCAGGTGGTTGATGGATTTGGATATGTCCGTCTTTGTTCCACTTGTACGTACTTTGTAGCCGAAGCGGGCGATGAAGTGCGACAGGTTCTCCAACTTTTCGGGGTCGGGCAGGTCGTGGATACGGTAAGGAAGCACTTTGGGCTTCTTGTTCTTGGGTACACGTCCTATCTTTTCAGCCACGGTCTTGTTGGCAAGCAGCATGAATTCTTCCACAAGCTTGTTGGCGTCTTTCGATTCTTTGAAATATACGCTGACGGGTTTTCCTTTCTCGTCGATTTCAAATTTCACTTCATAGCGGTCGAAGTTGATGGCTCCTGCCACGAATCGTTTCTCGCGAAGTGCTTTCGCAATGGTGTCCAGCATGAGCACTTCTTCTTTGAAGTCGCCTTCTTTGGTTTCAATAATCTGTTGCGCTTCTTCGTAGGTGAAGCGGCGGTCGGAATTGATAACTGTATGTACGACGCGTGAGTCTTTGACTTCTCCCTTTTCGGTGATGTCGAAGATGACGGAGAAAGCGAGCTTTTCTTCGTTCGGACGGAGTGAGCAGATGAAGTTGCACAGGCGTTCGGGAAGCATCGGGATGGTACGGTCTACGAGGTAAACGGAAGTGGCACGTTTCTCAGCTTCCTTGTCGATGATTCCGCCTTCTTTTACGTAATGTGTCACATCGGCTATGTGTACACCTACTTCCCACAGGCCGTCTTTAAGTTTACGGATAGAGAGTGCGTCGTCGAAGTCCTTGGCGTCTTTCGGGTCGATGGTGAAGGTTGTCACTTTGCGGAAGTCCTCGCGTCTGGCAATCTCTTCGGCAGAGATTTCAGCAGGAATCTTGTCGGCTGCCGTCTCTACGGCCTTCGGATATACATACGGTAAGCCGAATTCTGCAAGAATAGCGTGCATCTCCGTGGTGTTTTCTCCGGCTTTGCCTAATATGTCTATGACTTGTCCGAGGGGGTTCTTTGCCTTGTCCGGCCATTCGGTCACCTTTACGATGGCCTTGTCTCCCGTCTTTCCACCTTTCAGCTTGTCTTTCGGGATGAAGATGTCATTGGCAAGTGTGCGGTTCTCCGTCACCAGAAATGCATAGGACTTGGCAACTTCCAGCGTTCCGACGAATGTATCGTTGGCACGTTCCAGTATTTCGATGACTTCTCCTTCGGCTTCCCTGTTTTTCCGTTTGGCGTAGAAGGTTATCTTTACCTTGTCGTTATTCATCGCATGGGCGGAATTACGTTCGGCCACGAATATCGGGTCGCCCCCTTCTTCGGGGATAAACGAGTTCTTGCCATTACTCTTCCGTTGGAAAGTGCCTGTCATCTCCGTTCCGTGATTGTTCAGGCGGAACTTCCCCTTTTCTATTTCACTGATATAGTCATCATCCAAAAGGTCATGTAGTATATCGACGCATAGCATTTTCTGCGGATGGGTGGTGAGATGCAATTCCGAGAAAATGAATTTCATGCTTAGAGTCTCATTGGGTTTGGCATGGAAAAAGTCTATTAACAACGCTGCCAGCTCTTTCTTACTCATTCTCTTGCCGGCCTTTTTCTCTTTCTTTTCTTTCTTTTTCGCCATAAATGTAGTCTTTTAAAAATATGTAGTTACAAAGATAGACGATTATTTTCCTTATGGAAACTTTGGGGGAAGAAAAATAACGGTGCGGGCTTGTATTTCATGTTTGGTGACAGGGAGTTTGTTGCTTGAATTGAACTAATTGTAACTTGGAGAAGCATAGTAAGAAAGAAGAGTTGCTTCCATTACAGAGGCAACTCTTCTAAAGAAACAATTAATGCAAAATTTTATTTGTTAGAGAGAGAATTTAGCTGAGCTCGCTCGCTTTATAGTTATTTTCTGACGCAACGGATGGAATGACCAAAAATGAAGGTATGTACGTCGCCCGGCATACTTGTGGCCGTTGTCAAGCGATAGCTATATGCTCCTTCTTTTCCTAACCAATCTTTTTCTATTGTTGAACTCCAGAAATAAATATCTGTACCACTTCCGGCGTCTCCTGTTGCAGAACTATAGTAACCACTGGATAGTGCGTTAAAACCGGTGATATTTGTTCCGGCTCCTTTACTCCAATATGCGGTAGAAGCTGATTTTAGTTTTGTTCCATAAGGGGTACCGATATAATTTTGTAGTTTTGTCCATTCGGCTTTTGACGGAACAATCCATCCTTCGGGTGCCAAACCTGCCTCATTGAATATGGCATAGCCATTATAATAAGCTCCATGTGTAAGGAAAGTTTGTGTATCAGAGAATGGAGTACGGTATGCACCTGTTGTATTAGCATTCCATTCTGTCTTGTCTGTAACACGCGGAATCTCAGTCCCATCTAAATAGGTTTGTGCTTTCAAATTCTCTGCCATCCAATATTGTGTGCCAATCTTTACTATTTTATAATTGAATTTAGTGTCATTAGGTCGGGTGTCAGTTAATAAATCTGCTTCCACAATTGTTGTAATTGGAGAGCTTGCTGTAGTAGTTGCAGAGAATACTCCGTCTGCCAGATAGATTTTGGATAGGGCAGATTCGGTTCCTTCAGTATAGGTACATGTGTTAGTTTCTACATCCCAAACAATTGAACCACCATCAGGAATAGTAACTCCTTTGGTTAGGTCGGTTTTTCCTTCCGTTGTCATAGGATAAATTACAACCATTTGTTTGTCAATAGAAGCTGATGCTATTCTGATATATTCCCGACAAACCTCTGCTACTTTTACATTCTGATACATTACTTTCTGTACATCACCTGTCGAGAAATCAGAAGGTATTTCAATAGCATATACCGGAGCTGCCCCCTGTTGTGTGACTTCAAATGTTTTTGGAGTGAGAGAAGCATCTTCTCCATAAGTTACTGTAACAGTTGTTTTACGTTCTGCATTGACTGTATATGCTTCTGCTGAAACAGTCAGTTTGTCTCCCTCTTGTGATAAGATACACCAAGTATCACCGTCGGGACGGCTGGCATTCCAGATACCAGTATTTGTAGTAACTGTCAATTCAATAGCAGTTCCGGCTGCATCCAAATGTACAGGTGTTCCTGTAATTTCCAAAGAAGGAGCTGCCGCCTTTTGTGTCACGGTAATTTCTTGCGTTTTAGCATTGGAACCAACTCCCGCAGTAACTGTAACCATTGTTGAACGAGGGGTTATTGTTTCATTGGCAGATGCGCTGATCTTTAATGCATTGCCATTTGTCTTTAGTGTGCACCAACTATCCAACTCAGGACGTGTAGCACTCCATTCTGATTGGTTGGTGGTAATTTCAATGGACTCTTCTCCGCCGGCAGCCGGGATTGTGACAGAATTGGAAGATACTGTCATTGCGGGTGCGTCATCATCTTTATCATCACAACCTGTGATGACACAAAGTGCCAGTAAAGCACTAAAGAAAAAGTTTGTATACTTCTTTGTCATAATGTAAATTATTAAAAGATTAATATTAGTCGTTTATTTCTATTGTTTCTTTTTGGGCATTAGAAGAAGAAACAGTTACTTAAAATTCTTATATTACCTTGGAAGGAGTTGAGGCTAGGTTCGCCGAGGAAACCGGCAAACGATATTTTGGTCGCTACTCCACCGGGAACACCGCCGTTATCTGCAAATGCAAGTACAAAAGATCCGTCGGATAAAAGGACAGGAATTAATCCTATGCTGTTATCTGCTGTGAACAGAGGAAGCCCCATGCCATCGACGATACAGAAATATACGCTTAATGGCAAACCGGATGAAACGTTACTACCCACGAATTGCCCGGCTGCTACATTGAACATATTGTTTTGATATGTAGCTTGTATTTTATAATCATAGGCACTGGTCTTATAAAGGCCGGAAATAGTATATATTCCGTTTTCGTCCGGAGCTGAAATTGAAACTTCAGGTAAGCTGTACTGCTTTCCTTGGTTGACATACGTCCCTTTCCAATCGCCTACAAAATTTTCAGCGTCATATTGCATTATCTGATAGGTTAGCGTACGCTTTCCTGCTGTCACTGTAACGTCACTGCCACGTGCTTTTCCTGTTTTGTTTTCACTGACAACAAAGCTACCACCTTTGCCATCTGCTGAAGGGGAGAATGACAACCAATCCTTATTTTCCTCGGGGATTGACACTTGTATGGGAAATGAGCTTGACAGCTTTATGGGTAAAACCGCCGCTTCGTTATCCGTACTTTGTATTTGTTCGGATTTGTTGTAGATTAATATGGCACCTTCCTGAATAAGGGTGACTTCCCTGCTTTGGTCGCCATTGGTAATAATGATCTGTGCCGAACGGCCCGAATAATCTTTATTTTCCTGAACGGAGAGTCTTACGATTTCCGTGGTAACTTCTATAACTTTGCACCATTCTGCATCCGTCGTGGCCTTGACTTCCCCGACAGCTTGTATCTGTACACTTGCTTCTCCACCGATTGCCTTTAGATTGGTGTCTGTCTTAATGATAGACAATGCCGGAATGGCGGTATCATCGTCATGACAACTGATAACGGTGAAGCAGAGGATGAATAGGAATATGTTAATTGCTTTCTTCATATTTTATCTGTCTGTTTACTTTAACTTTATTTCAATAAGGCATTAGTTTGATAGAATCCATCCAACTTAAATATCCGAGATATGTGCTGCCGGAGAATTTGTCGGAGTTATAAGCTGTCAGGACAAAAGAGGTGGCCGGCTCTCCTACTAATGAACTGAAGAGTGTGCCATATTCAACAAAGGACAAGATGCCGTCGTCCGATGTTTCTGAAACCAAACCATAGTCATAGCCTACATAAGATGCGATATAACCGAAATCAGCTCCCAGATGTGCCGGTATTGCATAAGCCTCGTTGTTCCCCAGGATATATGTTCCGTAAAATTGGCCGGTTCCTGTGATATCACCTGCTTTTTGAGGTTTGAGGGCTAGTCTGCCCATCGCTTTTTCATAAGTAACTATGATGTCTGCTTCCAGGTCAGAACCTATCATTATATAGCTTTCCTGGTCTACCTGCTGTTTGAGCTGTACAATGAAAGGCATGGCATCTACAAATTCAAAGTTACCTGCGTCGTCTACTTCCAGTGTTTTGTAGTAGAAATAGTAAAAACCGGTGTAATCTTCATATTTCTTGTATCCTTCGGGATAAACTCCTTCGATACTGACATGTTCGGCTCCTGTATCTGTACAGGTAAAAGCCATTCTGGTTTTATTCCATTTGAAATTTTGTAATGCTTTTCCGCCGATTGTTATCGGTTGGCGAAAGTGAAACCCTTCCGGAGTGTAAACAAACGGTGCTTCCTGATATTCTGCCTGGGTAGAAATGCCGAAAACCCGTGAGTAGCGTTCCATTTCTCCCACTTTTTCTCCACCTGCTTTCAAGATATAAGTATTTAGAAAAGCTTCGTTGGCAATTTTGTTGAGGTTGTTGATATATGTATTCCAGTCGGTGTCCGCCGGCAGGGGAGTCATAACCATTTTATTTTGGAACTTCTTGCCTTGCAGTATGATTTCATTCTCGGAAGCACTCATGATTGCGAATTCATAATCACCTTGAAAATTACTGTTCTGCTTTAAAATAGGTTCGGAGAAACAGTGTATCAATTCATTGAAGGTGTCAAATGTCAATAGGGTGCTTTGCTCGGATACCACTTTGTAGAGTGAGGTGGTTTCGACTCCGGGTTTTGTATTGATAGAACCGGTTTCGGACATGATTCTTACATTCTTCCCGTCAAATCGGCAAAGTAGTGTAATTCCGCCCATTGAGTAGTTCTTCCCGGCATAATATTCCAACCTCCAACCATTGGGGGCATTTTTTAATAATTCACTGCATCGTTCTACGTCTCCGGTAGCCCGGTTGGCAGAGGAATCATCAAAATAATTGTCTTCTTGATATAGACATGACTGTAAGCTGACGCATAAGGAAGCTAACAGGAAATATAATATTTTCTTCATAATCATAGACATTTATTCAATAGTGTTTAATTCTAGTTCGGGAATCTCTTGTTGGCGACGCAGTACGATGGCGCGTAGGTCATTAAGGTCAATTCCCCAGGTTTCAAACATATAGTTATAGACAATGGCAAATTTTTCATTGATGATGGCAGCACCGGTTTCTCCGGCTTTGGCCAGCATGGTGCTCCAGTATGTTTCATCGTGTGTGACGTACATGGCAATGTTTTCAACAAAATCCTCGCGGGCTTCACTCATTGCATAGGCCGTAACAAATCCCTGTTTCCATGCATTGGTGTTGCCGCCATCCCGGTCTGATTCCTGATACCAGTCTGTTCCTATATATTTTCCTTCACAGATTCTTTCGAATGAAGGGTCATAGTTCCGTTTCTGGTGCAGGATATGCGCGAACTCATGATGCATGGTTTCGAAATAGTATTTGTTGAGCAGTTCTATATCAATCTCGTTTACATTAAGGTCATTGACATTGTAGAGGGTGATTTTCTTTCCTCCCTCGGCTGTGCCAAGTACCATGGTACCGCTACTGTCGTAGGCCGGCGAGCCTATCAGGTGGAATGTTTTCGGTACATATGAACGCACGAAATTAGGACCTGCGAGTTCGGTATAGGCTTCCATCCACACGTGTTTTATAATTTTGGAAAGCATGATAGCTTTATCGTAATCGGCGGGAACCAACTTATACTTCTGATCGCTTTCTATATCTTGCATCCGATACTTAAAGTCGATATTATATGGATATGTATAGTTCTTGAGGAGCCACTGGTCGAATTCGTTATACTCTACCGGTTCGGTAGTAAATATGCTGTGGCCACGGTCGATTTCATCATCGTTGTTGCAGGCTATGATACCGAAGGTTGATATACTTATCAATGTATATATAATATATTTTCTCATATCTTTCTCCTTTCCTTTATTCATTGATTCTCGGGTTAGGTTGCATACCGGCCAGAATGACACTTCCAGGAATCTGGATCGCACGACGAAGGTCGTTTGTAGGCATTTCGTCTGTTATCGTCATATAGCCGTCGCTGACTAACCGGCGATAAATGACAATGCCATAACGTTTGATGTCGGGCCAGCGGATTCCTTCATGCAGAGTGGCTATGCGGCGTATATGAAGTATACATTGAATTATATTTTCCTGCATGCCTTTTTCGATTGTGAACTCCGGATGCAGTTCCTTTTTGGGTGTCAGTGATTTTAGCGGGCTGTAATATGGCATTTCCTCATAATATGCATTAATACTTTCCGGTGTTAATGTAGATTTGTTGTTCGTATATGCTTTTTGCCAGGTTGTGATATCGAAGGCTGCTTGCGTATAGTTTTTCTTTAAGGCATATGCTTCGGCACGATAGAGTAATATTTCGTCTGTACTGAAGATTATCGGCATATAATAGTAATAATCACTTCCTTCGTACATGCCGCTTTTACGAATGAAACTGCATTCATATCCACTGGTGGTAAATGGTTTCACATATAAGTTATTGGCGTTTCCCCACAAACCTGATGATTGTGCCGTTTCATTGCTGGCTATTAGTTTGTTGTGCATATAACGTTTTCCGGTCATGTAGTTGCTGATAAGGATTCCCCAATTGGATACTGTACTGCTGATAAGCAAGTTCGCCTTATTGGTTGATGCAATGTAGGCATCAGGTTGTACGTTATCGTTAGCTGTCAGTTTCCCCCATGACTCCCAATCTCTCAACTGGTTACTTGCGTCGCTTCCCAATACACGGGTGGCATAATCTATTACTTTATCACAGTTGGAGAAGTCCGGCTGCATATAATAAAGATAAAAGCGTGCGGCGAAAGCATAAGCGGCTTTCTTGGTAAAGTGATATTTGGGGACGGTGTAGCTGTCGTCAGAGATTAATGGCAAGCTGGCCAACAAGTCACGTTCTATCTTTTGATATACCTCTTCCAGGGTACCACGTTTGTATTGAGGGAGTACTGTTGTTTCCACTTCTTCCATGTAAGGGATTCCCAACTCCTGACCTGCATGGGAATTATAAGCATTACAGAAAATATTGGCTAACATAAAATGACTGTAAGCACGGCATATTAATGCCTCTCCTTGTTGTGGGGCTAATGATGCCGGATTGCCCCGTTGCTGAATGGCATCCAGGACCATATTGGCTGCGGCGATAGCTGCATAGTATGTTTCCCACAGATAATTGGGGGTGTCCTGATATTCTTCTTGAGTGTCTTTCCAGTTATAACAATCTTCTTCCGCAATCTTGTAATAGGGGTATCTGGCTCCGTTATCATCTGTATTGTCGCTATAAAGCTCGAATAGGGCATTTGCCGTTGCTTGCGGGTAAGCCGAGACAAGCAGCTTTGCAATCTTCTGCTCCGTATCCAGTTCCGTACGGTTATCCGGAAGTTTGTCAAGGAAGTCGTTGCAGGAACTCATGACTATTCCGGTTATTAGCAGCAAAGAGTAAAATATATTTTTATGTTTCATATTGATCATGTTTATCTGTATATAATAATTATAGACCGAGTCTTAATGTTAATGTAAACTGGCGGGGTACAGGTGAGGCTACTCCACCTGTGTTAAAGAATTCCGGATCTTGACCGTTTAATTTCTTGTCAGCATAAATTAAGAATAGATTGGTGGCTTGCAACTTCAGGGATAAGTTGGAAATCTTAGCCGGAGCAATCCGTTTTTGCGGGAAATCATAAGCTATTGATATTTCTTTCATACGTATGAAGTCTCCTTTTGCAATACGTTCCGTAGAATAATTGTATGCGTTGTAGGCGCGATACAAAGTTCGGTTGGCTTCATATTGCGGATTGCTTAATATTACAGGAATATTGGTTTTAGTTTCATCACCGGAAAGTGTCCAGCGGTTTTTGAACTCACGCGGCATGGCACTCAAGTCACTATACTTATAATTGAAATAGGGATTTAAACGGACTACATTACCGAATGAATAGGTCATGAATATGTTCAGTTTAAAACCTTTGTATGTAAAAATGTTGCCAAAACTTCCTGTGACAGTCGGATCTGTAGGACCTTCATACTTCAGGTAATCCAACTTTTCACGTTCCTGAAAGTTTATATCTGTTGAAGTTACAGTCCCATTGATGTTGAATTGTGGTATTCCGTTTTCATCCAATCCTGCGAAGGGGATAGAAAAAAGTGCCCGTACAGGATAACCTTCACGTGCGAACCCGCTTCCGGAAACAAGTTCCATCATACGTGTACGGCCTTTTAGATCGGTTACTTCATTTTTTGCATGTGCAAAAATGAAGTCTGAATTCCACGAGAAATCTTTTGTCTTGATATTCCTGGTTGAGAGGGTAAACTCTGTGCCATAAGATTTCATGGTGGCTACATTGGCGAATTTATAGACGCTTCCTCCTACCCCTTGGGTTGGAATCAGACCAATCAGGTCGTAGTTATTACGAGTGTACCAGTCGGCAGAGAAATTGATCCGGTTATTAATAAATCCGATGTCGATTCCCAAATTTAATTCGTGTTTCTTTTCGTAAGTCAGTTCACTGTTTTCAGCGTCTTCGATATACAGTCCTGTTTCTTGAATGTCGGTGAAAGGACGGTAAGGCGAATAACTGCGGATAATAGCTTGCGAATTGGTGACGTCAGCCGGTCCGCGGTCTGCTGTCAGTGAATATGAGGCTTTCAGAGTCAGGTTGGATATGGTTGGTTCTAAAGATTTGAAGAACTTTTCTTCATGCACATTCCAGGCACCGGATACATTCCAGGTTGGCAGCCAGCGGGAAGATCGGCTGCGTCCCATGCGGTTGGTTCCTTCGTACCGGAAAGTTCCGTTGATGGTATAGCGTCCGTCGTATGAATAGGTCGCGTTGGCGAATCCTGCTACACTTCGGGTCTGAGAATGGCTTAATGAGTAGTACTTGTTTCCGGTTTCAACTCCTTGTTTGAAGAATTGATATACGTATGATGGAATTTCTCCCATAGAATATTGCATTCCCCAACCTTGAAAAGAAGAATAGGTTCTTTGCAGATCGTTGATTTCCATTCCGGCAAAGAAATTGGTGATGTGTTTGTCGGCGAACAAATGATTCCATGAAAGAGTGGTACGGAAATCGAGTCCCAGCATTTTACGGTCTTGACGTTGGTAGATACCACCTTCGGGAAGCACGGAGATTGGTAATGCATAAGGGTTGTCGGGATTTATGTAGAGCCAGTCATTCTCTTTGCGGATAGTAGCGTCATCCAGTCCGCTACGGTAGGCTATGGCTTGGTTGGAATCATCCAGTATATTATGTTCCTGCGAAGAAGTTTGATAGCGGACGGCTCCCAAAGCACTGACTTCTAATTCGGGGAGAACCTTCCATTTTAACTCTCCTTGAAATTTTACATCCACTACATTGAGTTCGATATAATTGTTGTTTAATTCCCGCAGGATGTTGAACGGTGCATAGTTAGCTATGTAATCTGCACTTGGATCTAGTGTGCGTGAGGTATTTAATGCGTATGAATACGGATTGATGTCAAAGTCACGAGTCACTTCTCCTGATGCAACGTCTAATGATGAATTCATCGTTCCGGGTGCCTGCTGCTTGCGGTAAGAAGCGTTGGATATCAGGTTGATGGATAAATTCTTATATATATTATAGCTGGTGTTTATATTCGCTGTATAACGTTTGATTTCGCTCTGCTTGTACCATCCCGGATCAAGCATGGCACTTAGTGAAGCATAGAAAGAGGACTTTTCTGATCCGGATGTTATGCTGACCGAGTGATTTTGTGAGATGTTGTTTGAGAAGAGTTCATCAAACCAGTCCGTGTTGCGCATTTCGGCTTCACGTAGGTAGGAGTTTCGTGACGTAAGAGTGTTGGGTAAGCCGAACTGTCCGCTGCTTTCGTTGAATTCGTCTATCAGTTTATACATACGACCATATACACCGCTGTTTTTCGCACGGAAGAGATCCCCGCTGTTCAGCCAACCTTTCTGTTCCATTTCTTTATAGATACCCATTTGTTCCTGTGAATTCATAATGTTGAATTCATTGTAGCTAGGTATCATACGGGTAGTGAACTCGCCGGTATAGCTAATCTTGCTAACTCCTGCTTTTCCTTTCTTGGTAGTTACTACAATAACTCCTGCCATGGCGCGTGCGCCATATATAGAGGTTGCCGAACCGTCTTTCAGTATTTGGAAGCTTTCGATATCGTCGGAGTTCAATCCGGCAATAGCAGAGCTGATCAAGGTTTCCGCATCACCGGAAGATAGATCATCCGGTCCTACGTCAATGGCATCTTCCATGATAACGCCATCGACAACCCATAACGGTTTAGAACTTCCGTAGATAGAGGTGGCTCCACGCACACGAATCTTCGGTGCCGTACCGAATGTTCCTGATACATTTTGTACGGATACACCTGCTGCACGTCCTTCTAGTCCGCGACTGATGTCGGGCAGACCGTCAAGCTTTACATTGTCTGCTGTTAATTGGTTGGTTGCTCCTGTGAACAGGCGCTTGTCCATTTTCTGCATACCTGTAACCACAACCTCTGATAGCGTTTGTACATCAGGCATCAACGTAACGCTCATCGTAGGGGAAGGAGTAAGGTCTTGCGCTTTCATTCCTATATAGGAAAATTGCAGTATGGATTTGTTTGATACATTTTCTATCGAGAACTTTCCGTCAATATCTGTCAATACACCGGATTTGCTCCCTTTGATGAGAACCGTTGCGCCAATGAGCGGTTGGTTGTCGTCACCGGAAATGACTACACCTTTTACATTGAATACTTTTGCCTGTTTGGAAGGTCCTTTGAGACTAATGGTGACAAATTGGTCCTCAATGTGATATTCCAATGGCTTGTTGTTTAAAATAATATCAAGAACTTGCTCGATACTTTTATCCTTAGCAGCCCCCGAGACTGTGTACTTTTTGACATCATCGTACGTAAAAAGGATCTTGTATCCTGAGATCTTTTCCAGACGTTTTAGTACGGACGGCAATCGTTCGTTACTAAATTCAATTGTGATTTTCTTTTGTGGTTGTGCCTGGGCATTTACCTGATAAGGTAAAAAGCATAATACGCATAGAAAACACACAATGAGTAGCTTCCAATTTTTTCTCATACGTTTTAATTTAATAACACTAGTTTGAATACGTTTATAATACTAGTGCGTATGAGCTTAAAAAATGGACACCCCTTTTGCGACTTATTTTTTAATAAAAGTGATAATTTGCTGCTTATTGCATGAATTTGTTATACTTATGCAATAAAAAATCAGTCTACAGTAAGCGTGTTGCCTTGCAAGGTTACTGTTACTTTTTTCATTCTGTTAAGTAATGAAATGGTGTGTTCCAAGTCTTTGGAGCGGTCGGAAACGAAGTGCATCTTATAGTTCATCGCTTCTTTGTTTCTGAATTCGATGTTTACGTTGTACCAACGTCCCAAACTTTGCATGATGTCTTTTAATGTGATATCATCAAAGTAGAAATAACCGTCTTTCCAATAGACATATGAATCCAGGTCAACTTCAGTAAGCACAAAGTTACCGTCAGATTGCAGATGTGCGTCTTCTCCCGGATAAAGTCTGGTATAAGAACCTCCCCGGGTATTGCTGACTTCCACTTTCCCATTGATAAGTACTACGTGGGTATCTTCGGGAGAGTAACTGCGAATATTGAATTCAGTGCCAAGAACTCTGGTTTGAACAGTTGGGGTTTTTACGATGAAAGGGTGGTCAGGTTTTTTGGTCACTTTAAAGTAGGCTTCTCCTTCTAAAGTGACAACACGCTCTTTACCTACAAAGGCTGTGGGATAGACAAAATTACTATTGGCGTTGAGCCATACTTCTGTTCCGTCACATAATACGACCTTGAAACTTTCACCTCTCGGGACGGTTAGTACATGAGTCTGTGTCGTTTTCGAGATGATTTGCCTGTAATCTAACTCTTTCTTTTCGGGTTTTGCAGGTATAGTTTTGTGATGAACCTGATTATTGGATAGTGGTTCGTCCAACATAATTTTCTCTCCGTTATCTTTTTGTAGAATGATATGCTGGGGGGCGGTATCGGCCGTGAAAACTGTAATAGGCTCGACAGGGGATGTTGTCAGGGTGTCAATAAAGTAATAAGTTCCTAGAAGAACGGCAACCATGGCGGCTATGCCGATTCCGGTTTTCCACAGAATAGAACGCATGCGTGAGGAGGACTTTCTCTTTTTGAATCGCTTAAGTTCCATTTCCACATCAGGTAGTTTGATTCTATCTTGCTGTTGCAGGAAGAGACTGCTGTCCATTATATCACGGCAAGTTTGCAGGCATTCCTCGTCCTCAAACAGTTCTTGTAATTGCTTGTCGCTTATTTCCGCCGGACTTTCCATGATGTCGAGCGCTTTCTCTACAGATTCCTCTGTGCAGTTTATATTGTCAATATGTTTATTCATTGCTTTCAGATTCTATATCAATCTTACTATATTACGTTTAATCACCTATATAAAGACACCTGCTTTATGTTTTTTTTACACATTCTTCACGTATTACTTGCAGAGCTTTCACAATATGCTTTCTTACTGCGCTGACACTGATATTCAGTTCTTCCGCTACTTCCTGATATTTTTTACGTTGGATATAGCATTCCTCTAAAATATGTCTTGTGTGTGGGGTGAGTTTTTCCATAGCCTTACTGATGTGCATCATTCTCTCATCTTGTTCCTGATATTCCGTTTCTACATAACTTTTAGTTAGTTCGGAGTAGATTTGAACATACTGCTCATGTGTATTTTGATGCCTCAGGAAATCAATGCTTTTATTACGGACATATATGTATAAATAAGATTTGGCAGTGGCTTTATCTATTTTTGCGTAATTGGCCCATATAAATTCGAAGGCATCGCTTACGATATCTTTGCTAGCCTCCATATTATTAATCAAGTGAAATGCGTAATAATAAAGTTGAGGATAGTACTCTTTGAAAAGAAAATCAAAATCTGCCTTATCTTCCACGTGCTTTAAAGTGTTGAATAGTAAATAAATTGCGCTGCAAATAAACAAATAATAATTGAGAAATACAAAATGCTTTTTGTTTTATATTTATTGTATCTTTGTGGCATTATCAAAAAGAATGTTTAGTGAGAGTTCTTTAGTCAATTATTCACGCAGAACCTAGAAAATAATAATGGAGAGTATTTTAATTACGGGCGCAAGCGGTTTTATCGGAAGCTTCATCGTTGAGGAAGCGTTGAAACGGAAGTATGGCGTGTGGGCGGGAATCCGCTCTACCAGTAGCAAACAGTATCTGAAGAACCGGAAAATTCATTTTCTGGAACTGGACTTTGCGCATCCCAACGAACTTCGTGCCCAACTCTCCGGTCATAAAGGCACTTACAACAAATTTGATTATATCATCCATTGTGCCGGTGTGACAAAATGCTCTGACAAGAAGACTTTTGATTATGTCAATTATCTCCAGACCAAATATTTTATTGACACGTTGAAAGCCCTGAATATGGTTCCAAAGCAGTTCATATATATAAGTACGCTTAGTGTATTCGGGCCTGTACGTGAGAAAGATTATACTCCGATAGAAGCGGATGATGTTCCGGCACCTGATACGGCCTATGGTTTCAGTAAGTTGAAAGCGGAACTGTATATTCAGAGTATTCCGGGGTTTCCCTATGTCATTTATCGCCCTACGGGAGTGTATGGTCCCCGCGAATCGGATTATTTCCTGATGGCAAAATCTATTCAGAAACATGTTGATTTCTCAGTGGGATTCCGGCGCCAAGACCTGACTTTTGTTTATGTGAAAGACATTGTGAAAGCTATCTTCTTGGGAATGGAGAAGAAAGTTGCCCAAAAAACGTATTTCCTGACAGATGGAAAGGTCTATAAGAGTCGTGCTTTTTCGGACCTGATACAAAAAGAATTGGGGAATCCATTTGTTCTTCATATGAAATGCCCGTTAATTGTGCTAAAAGTTATATCTTTGTTCGCTGAATTTATTGCTACGCGTTCAGGAAAGAGCAGTACATTGAATTCGGATAAGTATAAGATAATGAAACAACGCAACTGGCAATGTGATATAACTCCGACAATCAATGAATTGGGATATGCACCCGAATATGATTTGGAGAGAGGTGTTCGTGAAACCATTGCCTGGTATAAAAATGAAGGATGGCTTTAGACTTATTTAAGCGTGTGGAAACCCGGAAAGGGTTGTTTGCTGTGGAGAAGATTACATTGATATATAATCTGCTGACTTCCATATTGATTCTGTTCCTGTTTCAGCGGATGGATCATCCATGGCACATGTTGCTGGATAGGGCTATGATTGCTGCAATGACTTTCCTGTTGATGTATCTTTACCGCCTCGCTCCTTGTAAGTTCTCGGCGTTTGTACGTATTGTCATTCAGATGAGTCTGCTTTCCTATTGGTATCCGGATACTTTTGAGTTTAACCGTTTCTTTCCCAATTTGGATCATATCTTTGCTACCGCCGAACAGTTTATTTTCAACGGGCAACCTGCCATCTGGTTCTGTCATACATTCCCGCATCTTTTGGTCAGTGAAGCATTTAATATGGGATATTTCTTCTATTATCCGATGATGTTGATTGTGGCGTTGTTCTATTTCATCTATAAGTTCGAGTGGTTTGAAAAGATGTCCTTTGTACTTGTCACTTCTTTCTTTATATATTATCTGATTTATATCTTTGTTCCCGTTGCAGGCCCTCAATTCTACTTTCCTGCCATTGGATTTGATAATGTATCTAAAGGGATTTTCCCTGCTATCGGTGATTATTTCAATCACCATCAGGAATTGCTTCCCGGACCGGGATATCAGCACGGGTTCTTTTATAATCTGGTGGAAGGTTCGCAGCAAGTAGGCGAGCGCCCTACAGCGGCATTCCCAAGTTCACATGTCGGCATTTCTACCATTCTGATGATTATGGCCTGGCGTGGAAGTAAGAGGTTATTTGTCTGCTTGATTCCTTTCTATATGTTACTTTGTGGAGCTACCGTGTATATTCAGGCGCATTATGTCATTGATGCTATCGTAGGATTCTTCTCCGCATTTCTGTTGTATGTGGTGGTAACTTGGATGTTTAAGAAGTGGTTTGCGCAGCCGATGTTCAAATAGGTGCGGAAATGAATGAGAATTTGTTTTCAATTACTGATTCGCATAAGTAGAACATGAACTGCCGATAGCGGTGAAAACAGTGAACCCTAAAATGCAACTTATCTGTGTGCATTTAATTATCTGCTATGGTCGAAGAATTCATCCTTTCGGAAATCGTTTCAAATATCCGGAACAGTTCTTCCTTGGTTTCTGCCCGGAGCATTGCAATGCGGGTATCCCGGAAGTTTGGTATCCCTTTGAATAACGGACTTGCAGCCAAGTGGCGGCGCACGTGCAGAATACCTCTACGCTCATCGAGCAAATTTACACTGTCAATCACTTCCTGACGAAGAACATCCATGCACCAATCAAAGCTTAGTGGTGGCAGTTCCTCACCTGTCTCCAAATAATGTTTCATTTCTTTGAATATCCACGGACGACCAAAGCTGGCACGACCAATCATTACAGCATCTACTCCGTAACGGTCAAAACACTCCTTGCAGCGTTGGGGGGTAGTCACATCTCCGTTGCCAATGATGGGAATATGCATTCGCGGATTGTTTTTCACTTCGCCTATCAGTGTCCAGTCTGCTTCTCCGGTGTACATCTGTGCCCGTGTACGACCGTGTATGGTCAAGGCTGCAATACCACAGTCCTGCAACTGTTCCGCCAAATCCACAATAATCTTGTTATTTGCATCCCATCCCAAACGGGTTTTCACCGTCACAGGTATCTTCACAGCATCTGCCACGGCACGGGTAATCTCCAGCATTTTAGGAATATTCTGTAGCATTCCTGCCCCTGCCCCTTTTCCGGCAACTCTTTTCACCGGGCATCCGAAATTAATATCTAAAATATCAGGCTGCGCCTCTTCCACGATTTTGGCAGCTTCTACCATTGTCTCCGTATCCTTTCCGTATATCTGAATAGCGACAGGACGTTCTTCATCACTGATACTCAGTTTCTGCGCAGTCTTGCTGACGGCACGGATGAGCGCATCACTCGATACGAATTCTGTATATACCATGTCTGCTCCGAACTTCTTGCACATCAGGCGGAAAGCCGGATCTGTCACATCTTCCATGGGAGCGAGTAGGATGGGCTGTTCACCCAGGTCTATATGGTTAATCTTCATATATGATTTTGCTATTTACTGTTTATGATTGAAGTAACTTCTTGTTTTCGCTGCAAAAATACGGAAAAAAGCCTACCTTTGTACGCATTCATTTGCTTAACTGATACAAATAAGTATATATTCTATGAGTCTTAGTTTGAAAGATTTTGAAATAATGGCTCCTGTCGGTTCGCGCGAATCCCTTGCCGCGGCCATTCAGGCAGGCGCCGATTCTATCTATTTCGGTATAGAAAACTTGAATATGCGTGCCCGTTCGGCCAACACATTCACGATTGATGATTTGCGGGAAATCGCCCGTACGTGCGATGAACACGGGATGAAAAGTTATCTGACGGTCAACACCATTATCTATGATAAAGATATTCCTTTGATGCACACCATTGTCGATGCAGCTAAGGAAGCGGGGATTTCGGCTGTGATTGCGGCTGATGTAGCGGTGATGAACTATGCCCGTCAGATAGGGCAGGAAGTGCATCTTTCCACACAGTTGAATATCTCCAATGCGGAAGCATTAAAATTCTATGCGCAATTTGCCGATGTGGTGGTATTAGCCCGCGAGTTGAACTTGGAGCAGGTATCGGAGATTTACCGCCAGATACAGGAAGAGCATATCTGCGGGCCGAGTGGCGAACAGATTCGTATCGAGATGTTCTGCCACGGGGCATTGTGTATGGCAGTGTCCGGCAAGTGCTATCTTTCCCTGCATGAGATGAACCATTCTGCCAACCGGGGTGCTTGTATGCAGGTATGCCGTCGCTCTTATACTGTTCGTGATAAGGAGACAGATGTAGAACTCGATATTGATAATGAATATATCATGTCGCCGAAAGACCTGAAAACCATCCACTTTATGAACAAGATGCTGGATGCAGGCGTGCGTGTATTCAAGATTGAAGGTCGTGCCCGTGGCCCTGAATATGTGCGTACGGTGGTGGAATGTTATAAAGAAGCCATTAAAGCTTATCTGGAAGGTACATTTACCGATGAAAAGATTGCAGCTTGGGATGAACGTCTGAAAACTGTTTTCAATCGTGGTTTTTGGGATGGATATTATCTGGGGCAACGTTTGGGAGAATGGACCCGCAATTATGGCTCTGCCGCAACGGAACGCAAAATCTATGTGGGTAAAGGCATTAAATACTATTCCAACATCGGTGTTTCCGAATTCCTGGTAGAAGCTGCCGAAGTGAGTGTCGGTGATAAACTGCTGATTACAGGCCCGACTACCGGTGCGGTTTTCATGACTTTGGATGAAGCGCGTGTCGACCTGAAACCGGTGCAGACGGTAAAGAAAGGAGAACACTTCTCTATGAAGTCGGACAAGATACGTCCGAGTGATAAATTGTACAAACTGGTATCCACCGAAGAATTAAAGAGATTCAAAGGGCTCGATATCGAACAGAAAAGAGGATAACCGCTGTTTCTCAATTTTTAATTCTCAATTTGAATGGACTATATTTATGAATTGGAAATGAAGGTACGCGATTATGAATGCGACCTTCAGGGTATCGTGAACAATGCCAATTATCAGCATTATCTGGAACATACACGCCACGAATTCCTGACCTCGGTAGGCGTGAGCTTTGCGGCACTTCACGAGCAGGGCGTAGACCCGGTAGTGGCACGTATCAATATGGCTTTCAAAACTCCGCTGAAGAGTGGGGACGAGTTTGTATCCAAGCTATATATGAAGAAAGAAGGTATCAAATACGTGTTCTATCAGGATATCTTCCGCAAAAGTGATAATAAAGTAGTAGTGAAATCCACTGTTGAAACGGTATGTGTAGTAAATGGACGTTTGAGTGACAGCGAATTGTTTGACAACGTCTTTGCTCCTTACCTGAAATGAACAGCTCCGAAGAAGAACAAATTTTTAGCATCGCCCTGACAATGGTGCCCGGTATCGGGCATATTGGGGCGAAACACCTTATCGACGGAATGGATAATGCCGTTGATGTTTTCCGGTTGCGCAAAGAATTGCCGGAACGTATTCCTGAAATAAGTAGGCGGGTTGTGGAAGCATTGGACTGTCCGCAGGCTATTGCACGTGCTGAACAGGAATACGAATTTGTCCGGAAGAACCGGATTTCATGTCTTACCTTTCATGATGAGGCTTACCCTTCCCGTTTGCGGGAGTGTGAGGATGCTCCTGTCGTTCTTTTCTTTAAAGGAAATACCGATTTAAACTCCCTTCATATCATTAATATGGTAGGAACCCGCAATGCCACGGATTATGGAACTCAACTCTGTGCTTCTTTCTTGCGGGATTTGAAAACGCTTTGCCCTGACGTACTGGTGGTCAGCGGGCTTGCTTATGGGATTGATATCCATGCACACCGTGAAGCACTGGCTAATGAACTCCCTACGGTAGGTGTCCTTGCACATGGCTTGGATCGTATCTATCCTTATGTTCATCGGAAAACGGCTGTCGATATGCTTGAAAGAGGCGGGCTGCTTACCGAGTTTATGTCCGGCACCAATCCCGACCGTCATAATTTTGTAAGCCGTAACCGTATTGTCGCCGGTATGTGTGATGCTACAATCGTCATTGAATCGGCAGAGAAAGGCGGTTCGCTGATTACTGCCGAACTTGCTGAAAGCTATCACCGTGATTGCTTTGCCTTTCCCGGTCGTGTGAATGATGAATACTCGAAAGGGTGTAATCTGCTAATCAGGGACAACAGGGCCTCTTTGCTGTTATCTGCCGAAGATTTTGTGCAGGCAATAGGCTGGAATATGCCGGTAACCCCTTCCGAAAAAGTCAATGTACAACGTAGCCTTTTCCTCGAACTGTCTGATGAGGAACAGAAAATAGTTACTATCTTGGAAAAACAGGGAAACCTGCAAATCAACTCTCTCGTAGTAGAAGCGGATATTCCTGTACATAAGCTGAATGCTATTCTTTTTGAACTGGAAATGAAAGGAGTGGTTCGTGTACTGGCAGGGGGAATGTACCAATTACTGGCTTAGCGCGCGTATAGGCATAAAAAAAGGAGCAACGCCTTGCTCCAACCTTTGTTAACCTTAAATCTAATACTATGAAAAAAATCACATAACAAATATAAGATTTCCCTTTATTCTCTCCAAATCTTTACTTCAAATCGGGCTCCCTTTTAGAATTATTTCACAGAATAAATCCGTTTTCGCACACAATATAACAATACGATAAAAAAGGAGTATCAAAATAAAGAATATGAAACATTTCACTAGCAACAAGTCCGAATAATAAACTTACCACCCGCTTTATTTCCACAATCTCCCCTCAAAACTTGCAAAATCCTTCCAATCGCTTCACAGACCCTTTCAACTCCCTAAATAGGGCGTTTAATAAGTTTTTTTTCAGATTATATCTTCTATATTTGCCTCATATAAAAAATGATTTATGGGAAAATGTACTACTATATTCAGCATATTCGTGCTTTTGTGCCTATTGCCCCCAAACATAGATGCACAGCCAATAGAGTACAAAAACCAAAAGGAGAATACCGGCAAGACAATACTTGCTGTAAAAAACAATTTATTGTACGACATAGCGCTAGCCCCTAACATCGAGATAGAAGTTCCCATAGGAAGACAATGGTCATTGAACGCCGAATATAAATGCCCCTGGTGGTCTGATAGCAACAAAGAAATTTGTTATCAATTGCTATCGGGCGGCATAGAAAGCCGGTTCTGGCTGGGCAACCGCACCGGGCGCCGCCAATTGACGGGACATTTTATCGGGCTATACGCTGAAGGGGGCATTTACGACTTCCAATATAAAGGGGACGGTTATCAAGGGAAATATTATGGTGCAGCAGGATTCAGTTATGGGTATTCCCTTCCGGTATCACGACATCTGGCATTCGAATTCAGTTTGGGCATCGGATATCTGACAACAAAATACCGAAAATATACCCCGTACGAAGAATCACTAGTGTGGACAAGTAGCGGACAATACAACTTCATAGGCCCTACCAAAGCGAAAATCTCGCTTGTATGGTTGATAACGAAGAGGAGAGAAAGAATATGAAACGAGCACGCTATTTATTCCTTGTGCTTTTCTCCTCACTACCGGTAATGTGGGGGTGTAGCCGCCGCACGCTTTTAGATGATTATCCTGTCACAGGAATCAATATTTCGCTCAATTGGGAAGGGGTAACCGACCATCTGCCGGAAGGTGTAAGGGTTATTTTTTATCCGAAAGACGACCAAGGAAGAAAGATAGATACTTATCTGCCGGTAAAAGGCGGAGAGGTAAAAGTGCCTCCGGGACACTATTCGGCTGTAATTTACAATTATGATACCGAAGTGGTGCAAGTAAAAGACGAAGGAAGTTATGAAACAATAATGGCGTGCACCGGAAATTGTACAGGGCTGGGCATCAGTGAAACAGAAAACATGGTATGGGGACCAGATGCTTTTTATATGCTGTCTCTGAATGATGTGGAAGTCGGGAAAGAGAATGAATTGCCTATGCTGAAGGTGAAACTCAAAGCTGTGGTAACGACTTACACTTTCGCCATAAAGACAGAAGGATTAAAAAATGTCGCCTCCGTCATTGGCAGTGTTTCCGGAATGGCAGAATGTTATCACCTGGGTAAAGATGCAGGTGTATGCCGCTTTGCTCCCATTTATTGCGAAACCGGCAAAGGAGACGGAGTCATAAAAGGTAGTTTTACCTGTTTCGGTCATCCCAAGCTGACGCAAGCCAGAGCCGATATCGCCCGGTTTTTGGAACTGATTATAGTTAGGGTGGATGGTTCCAAACAAGAGGCGAAAGTAGAAATCACGGAAGCGGTGAGACCTCCCGATGACGGAGATGAGCCCGGAGAAGGAGACCATAATCCTCAACCTCCGGAAATAGAGATTAAGCTGCCGGAGGATGAAAAGATTGTGGTGGATGATGTGGAAGTTCCTCCTTCGGGAGGCGGAGGTATCGGTGGCAATGTTGATAATTGGGAGAATGAAGAGGATGTGATATTACCCGTTAATTAAAATATGAAACAAATGAATTTATTAACTTTAAAACATACGAATATGAAAAAGATTTTATTTGCGGCTGTAGCTGCATTAGCAATCACAAGTTGCTCACAAAATGAAGAAATTGATGCTCCGGCACAAAAGACACCGGTCAGTTTTAAAACTATTGTTAATAAATCAGCAAGAGCTACAGCCATGCTAGAAGCTGATTTCTCTGAATTTAAAGTATATGCTTATAATACAGGAACAGACAATATAGCAACTGCTACTGCAATAGGCACTACTTTTATAAATGGAGAAGAGGTAACAAAAGCGGCAGAAGGTGCGTGGGGCATGAGCACTACACATTATTGGCCGGTTTCAGACAATATCCAATTTTTTGCTTTTTCTCCTAAAGCAGCTATCAGTACTGATTTATGGAATGTTACAACAAAATACCCAAGTTTTACATATACCATCAAAGAGGTAGCATCTCAAGAAGATTTGCTTGTCGCCAGTGCCACTGATAAAACCAAGCCCACTACAGACCAAGCAATCGAACTTGCCTTTAGTCATATATTAACCCAAATCAACTTCTCTGCCAAACTGGTAAAGAACTTCGCATATACTATTACAGGAATTTCAATTAAAGGCGTTAATAATAAAAATACCTATAGTTATGACAGCGGATGGGGCACATCTGAAGGAACCGCCGATTATGCTTATGATGGTAATTGGAATGCTGTTCCTGAAGGTGATGATAATATTGCCAACCTCTCAAAGACAACTGATACAAAAATAACAAATGCCCTGATGCTTATGCCTCAGACTTTACCTTCTACCGCAAAAATCGAAATAACATATTCAGTTAAAGCTCCTGATAATACTACTATTACTTTTAATGGCACAAAAGAAGTTTCATTAAGCGGTACATGGGAAAAGAACAAGAATATCCGCTATATTCTCGAATTACCGACAGATGCCAAAGAGGTTAAGTTGACACCCAAAGTTAACACTTGGGAGAATGAAACCAATAACAATATCAACGATGTTAAAGATGTTACAAAATAAGACTTTTCAAGCTATATAAAGCTCTAAACGATTTCAAAGTATTGATAATACATTGAGGATCTAATAGAGCGGAGTGTGTCAAAACGTGAATAATGCTGTCGTTTAGTTCGTAGGGGCGAGGTTCGCTCGCCCGAAAACGGTTTGCTTTGTGTCTTCGGGCAGGTAAACCCTGCCCCTACAGCTGATAATTGGATAGGTCGGTTTAGTTTTGACACACTCCTTACCCCCCATTCCTTTCGCTCCGCAATGAAAATAGCCTCCTCCTCGGAATCGATTTTCATTTGCGGAGCACTTTTATTCCTATCCCTACCTCATCTCCCCACCATAAACAATAACATTATTTCACCTTATTCATTGTAAATCAAATTATTTATTTTATTTTTGCCTGTACACAAACCAAAGCCCCCACTTTAATGCCTGATGTCTTTTGTGGAAACACGGACAAATGTCAAATGTGTCCAAAATCAGTGGAAAACGCAGTATTCCACGTCTTTCATAAGCAAGGATTCCATATCCCTGTCATAAGAAGTGAGTTCAATTTTATGCTCTTCATCCTGAAAGGAGAAATATTGGTAAATAGCGAAGAGTATGCAGGAACTACTGTCAAAACGGGAGAATTCATTTTACAACCTATCACCGCCAAAATTGAAATATTGGCAATGATAGATACGGAATGTATTTATTACCTCTTCAATCAACCGGAACTGTTTTGTGATAAACGTTACCACCATATTATGAATGACATCCCGGGACCTCTGATCAATACACCCTTAAAAATCGTCCCTGCACTGGAATATTTTCTGATATGTACCAATACGTACTTATCAGAACCCAAAATCTGCCGTGAACTCCTATCCCTAAAACGCAAAGAACTTGCTTTTATATTAGGACACTATTATACTGATTATGAGCTGGCATCCCTCATACACCCTCTTTCCCAATATACCACTTCATTCCAATACTTCGTCATTCAGAATTACAAAAAAGTAAAGACTGTAGAAGAGTTTGCCCAACTGGGAGGTTATAGCCTTACCACTTTTCGTCGTATTTTTGATACAATTTTCCATGTTCCCGTTCACGAATGGATGACCGAACAACGAAAAGAAAGCATTCTTTATCAGTTAAGGGACGACCGGTTATCTATTTCCGAAATCTGTTTCGGACACGGTTTTGAATCACTCTCCAATTTCTCCAACTTCTGTAAAAAGTACTTCGGAGACTCTCCGCGGAATCTCCGAAAAGAAAAAAGTGCCGAGATACAGAAGATATTGCAATAAAAAATGCCCCGCCAAAAGGCAGGGCACTCTCAAATATCAAGTAAAACTAACCG
>ERZ650918.449-NODE-449-length-45819-cov-13.225068_pt1 | contig 45819 bp, 35 predicted proteins | sample MGYA00514758_ERZ650918 | MGnify/ENA metagenome assembly ERZ650918 | reverse complement strand
TACCTTTTTCATCCATTTATCCCAGTCTTTTGGTGTTTCTTTTACTCAGTTCATCACCTTGTCCCATTCCCGCGTAATCTTCCGATTTTTTTGTATTCTTGTTCTTCTCCGCACCTGCTCTTCAAATTCCCAAATACTATCATATATTTCATTTTCCTTACAGTTTTCTTCTACTGTTTTCCGGATTATTTCCAGGCTTTTTAAGTCGCACCATGCATCATGTTTCTTTACCCCATTTGGGTATTCGATTTTATCCAGCATTTTATTTGTCCAGCTCTTTAGCCGATAATCGTACCCTATGAAACAATCTTTTTTCTTATCAATGAACAACGTATACAAAGGGCGTCTTCCACCTGCTGCTAAAATTTCTGTAAAGAAAAATCCAATCTTTACAATGTTTTCTTCCTCTTCCGCGCGTATAAGCATGCCAACCGGGTATGTCATTTTTTCATAGGGCATATTTCCAATAATCGGGACATCGTTTTCTGCCACTTGTACCATTTCATCTGTTGCTTCCAATATTTTCATTTTTTGAAGCTTTTTCTTTCAATCGGTTTTGTCCGATCTGTTATCTCAAACGCGACAACTCTGATATTTTATCATGTGTTGTTCTGTTTGTCAACAACTTTTTTGTTGTCCGCTGTCAGATCATGTCATGTCCCGCGGCCAGCTTGACTATGTTACCATCTGGGTATTATTTTGTCAACCCATTTTTTCCAAAAATTTCACTTTCTTATGTGTACTTTCGCAAAGTGAATTTTACTGTTTCAGTTCATCTTTCCAGAAAAGATATATTTCCACCATATTTTATTTCAATATCGCATCCATCGCATCTTTCACTGACCTCACACCAGTCAGGCAGATTCCCTTTGGCACAGATCCACTGTCCTTCATGGAATCCAGGCTGACCTGGGGCAGAATGCATTCATCAAATCCAAGTTTTTTTGCTTCTGTCACGCGCTGCTCTGCCATACTGACGGCACGCACTTCTCCGCTTAAGCCCACTTCTCCGAAACAGATCGTCTTCTCATTGATCGGGTTTTCACGGTAACTGGATATAATGGCAAGCACAATGCCAAGATCGATCGCTGGCTCATTCATTTTTACGCCGCCCGCGATATTCACATAAGCGTCACAGTCTCCAAGTTTTAATCCCAGCCTTTTTTCAAGTACTGCCATCAGAAGATTTACCCTGTTAAAATCGGTGCCTGCAGCCGTTCTCCGCGGAATTCCAAAATTACTGTGGCAGACTAACGCCTGTACTTCCACCAGAATCGGTCTGGTTCCTTCCATAGAACACGCAACAACCGAACCGGATGCACCTTCCGGTTTCCCGCTCAGCATGTATTCCGAAGGATTTTCCACTTCCATCAGTCCGTTCTGTCTCATCTCAAACACGCCAATCTCATTCGTTGAGCCGAACCTGTTTTTGACACCGCGCAGTATACGGTATGCCGCATGCCTGTCCCCCTCAAAATAGAGTACCGTATCCACCATGTGTTCTAAAACTCTCGGACCCGCAACCACGCCCTCTTTCGTCACATGACCGACAATAAAGATGGAAATTCCCATCCCCTTTGCAATCTGCATAAATACCCCTGTGGATTCCCGCACCTGTGATACGCTGCCCGGTGCAGAGGAAACTTCTTCGTTATACATGGTCTGTATGGAATCTATGATCACGATCTGCGGTTTTTCCCGGTCAATCACCGTTTTTATCGTGTCTAAGTTCGTTTCACATAAAAGTGTCAGCGAATCGCCAAAGGTTCCGATACGTTCTGCCCTTATTTTGATCTGCTGCAGGGATTCCTCTCCGGATATATATAATACGCGCACACCTTTCTCCGATAAATTCCGGCATACCTGCAAAAGCAGTGTTGATTTACCGATTCCCGGATCACCGCCCACTAACACTAAAGATCCCTGTACGATTCCGCCGCCAAGTACACGGTCAAGCTCTTTCATATCCGTCGACATGCGTTTGTCCTGTGTCATCTCGATCTGTGAGAGCGGAACGTTCTTCGCCTCTGCCGCTTTTGCCGCTACCCTGCCGCCTTTTGCTGCACTTTTTTTATCGATCATCTCCTCAACAAATGTATTCCATTCCTTACATGCAGGACACTGTCCCATCCACTTTGATGATTCGTAACCACATTCCTGACAAAAAAATACTGTTGTTTTTCCCTTCGGCATATTCCTTCTCCATCTCTTTTTATTGTTTATCAGTATACTTACTTTATCTGTAAAAAGCAACTTACTTTCTATGACAAAAACCGGAAAAAGCAATCCGCTTCTTCCGGTTTTTATTATTATTGCAGAATTATTTTTTTACTTTAATTTTCACTGCTGAACTCCTGATTGTAAAGTCTGCAAGTAATTCATTCCTGCCATTTACAACCACTTTGTAATAATATGTTTTTTTCTTCTTTGCTTTTTTATCTGCAAAAGACGTCTTCTTTGTGGTTCCAATCAGAGTATACTTACCGTTCTTCTTTTCTGCACGGTAAATCTGATAAGTTTTGGCACCTGTTACCTTATTGTAAGAAACGGTAACCGTTCCTTTTTTGTTATTTTTTACTTTTGCAGCAACTTTGACACCATATATGATGACTGCCGGCTTACCGGAAGCAACCTGTGTACCATATTCCGAGGTCATATAAGAGGCAATTCTTGTTCCTTTTTCCCCATATGCACTGACCATATAATAATATTTCACACCTTTTTTCAACCGTGCCCTGTCATATGCCGCCGTGCCTGTAATGGATCCGTCTTCGCCATAATATTCCCGATAGTGAACCTCACTGTAATATCCTGTCTCATCATTGGAATCTTTTGCGATCAGGTTACCTGTTGCTGCATAAAGTTTTTCGTCCGTATTACATAACGGCGTATATACAGAACGGACGACTTTATAATATTTCGCACCTTTTACCTTTTTCCAGGTAATCTTTACTGCATTCTTTTTCGTATCATAAACAGCTTTGATGGATTTTACTGCTGCAAGTGATGTAGATTCTTTTGACGATGACCATCCACTGTATTCTTTTTGGGAATTATAAGCCCTTACCGATACATTGACGTATTCTCCGCTCGATAATCCTTTAATGGTGTATTTATTTTTCTTTACCGTTACATATTTTTCTGCAACTGTTTTTTTCTCACCATATTTATCATATACCATGTATCGGATCTGATAGCCTGCAGCGTACTTGTCCGCATCCCATTTAACACTTACATTTTGGCCTTTATTGGTAAGGACGAGATTTCGCGGCTCCTCGAGCTGCATTTTAACTCTGGTCGATGCGGTAATGTATTTTAATGTTTTTCCGTCTTTATAATATGCACAGATCAGATAGGTGTAACTCTCACCGAATTTTAACTTTTTGTCCGTATATGTTGTCGTTTTTGCGTTTGTGATCGTTTTCACCAGTTCATACTTTGTATTTTCTACTGTCACGGCACTGTTGCCCGAATTAATCCATCCTGAAATTTCTGTGATATCCTTGTCACTCTCAGAAGTTCTGTAAATCTCATATTTTGTTGCAGAACCTACTTTTGTCCAGGTCAGTTTCACTGTATTTTTTGAGTTCTTAGCCACCTTTAATACAATGTTATTTACACGGCTGGTACTTACAGTAAAATTTTTATATATACTGTAACTTTTCGTTTTTCTGTCCGGATCATAATAATAAGAGCGTACCTTGTAGGAGTATTTTGTGCCTGCCTTTAAATTCTGATCTGTATAGACATAGTCTGTGGTCGTTGCTATTTTCTTATATTTTTTACCTGAAAGACGATAAATCTCATATCCGGTATAGCTTCCTCTGGTAAAAGATAACTTTATACTGTTTTTTCCCGCCTTTGTATATACACGCGGTACGGATACCTTATCCGTATAGCTTACCATATTCGAAGCAGGACTCATTGCCGTATAATAAGTCATGCCAACAGATATATTTTTATATGTTTGATTTTTTTGAGCATCTGTTACTTTTATTTCCTTATTTACGGTAAACACCGGCTTCTTTTGTATGTTATAAAGAGAACTGCCTGCATCATAGGTATGCGCAACAAATGTATATTTTACGCCCGGTTTTAAAGAGATTGCACTGTATGATCCATCGATTCCCTTCACTTTGTAAGAACGTACATAACTGCTTATTTCCTTACTTTCAAGCTCCGTAAGTGCATCTTTTAAATAAAGTTTTTTCTGCTGTCCCTGACCATCCGTATAGTAACCATAAGCGTTCAAAAGCTCATAATTATAATGCGCCGGCTTCTTTCCTTCTTCAAAAACATAAATGACTACATCCGCATCGATTGGCGTCCATGAGAGCTGCCAGTCATCTCCATTGTACGTCTTTTCTATTTTGAGATTTTTTACTGTCGGTATGTTTCCATTAATGCTGGCCGTTGCGGTTATGACATCTGAATAACTTCCATCTGAAAAATATCCTTCTTCCGCAGATTCCAGTCTGACGGAACAATAAAAATATGGCAGTCCTGAATCTATTGTAATATTACAATACGGATCTGATGCATACTCTGAATCCGTTTCATAGGAATCGTTTTCTCCTTTTGCATTTACATAAGCATCGTACAGCGTTCCCCTCTTATTGTAAAACTGTAAAAAGCTCTCTATATTCGTAATATTTAACGGTTTGCTGCTTCGCAGGTAATACACACGATAGCTATCCACTCCGTTTTGTGCATTCCAGGTAACTGACATCTCTTTTCCCTTTTCAGAAACTTTTGTACCGGTTACCGGTGATAACTTCTTTAAAGAGTAATTTTTATAAGTATAGGTGTCCGACCATTTACCATACATGTCCACCACATATTTCGTCTGTTTCGATTCTATAATATATTGGCTATTATCATTCCAGTTCCAATATACCTCCTGTTTGTTACTTGTCACTTCATGATAATATACAGCACGGACTTTTACGCTGACCTGCTGTCCTGAATTTAATATGACATATGGCAGTCTTGCTTCATCTGATGTTATCATCTCATGTACGGTTCCGTCTGACGCATCCAAAAATAATCCCGGCATATTATAGACCTTGGTATTTCCATCGCAGACCACTTCATATCCAACCTTCATCATGTCTCCGGCTTTATTTTTCATTGTGGCCGTATCATTATTAACCGGATTCCAGCTTATTTTTACATAAGTTTTTTCAAAAGAAATCTCTTCATAAGCATTTGCATATACAACATATTTATATTTTTTCGATGCTGAATCATATACCGATTCATACGTTAATTGCTTATAAAAATGTCCATTATAACTATAATAAAGAACCTGTGTATCATTTTTTACTGCATACTCATCTATCCGCTTTTTGGCATTTTCCGATGAATCACTTACAGTAATTTCTGTAATTTCATCACCTTCTGTCACATAATGATACCCTGTCGCATCACATGACCGCAATGCTCTATACGTCTTACCATTGACTCTATACATTCCATATGCATCTTGATATTTATCTGTGTTGCCTTTCAGTATGGCTTCTGCCTTATTATACAGGTTTACAAATCCATCAATATCCGTACCGCTGCACTGACCATAATAGTTATTTTCATACTTGTATAATCCTACGGTCTTATCCCAGAAATTGCTCCTTTTTGTAATCTTAAAACCTGCAATTTCGTCTGTCGTACCTGCTGCAATCACTCCGTTCTGGAACCGATTCACATAAGCATATCTCAACTGCCGGCCAGACGCTGTTGTTATAATACTTCCGTCATCTTTTCCTCTTACATTGATTACCTTTGACGGTTTATCAATTGCAGCGAGTTCTTCCTCTTCAGTCTCTTCTTCGGTCTCTTCTTCTATTTCTTCTTCCGATTCTTCTTCCGTCTCTGTTTCCATCACTTCGGTATCATCAACAGCCTCCGTATCATTCACGTTTTCTGTCTCTTCTACAGTTTTCTCAGTTTCTGATGCCTCTGATGTTTCTGGAATTTCCGATGCCTCGCTGTTCTCTGTCTGCCCGCTGTCATTTTCTGCAGACTCACTGTCCGTTTCGCTTTCTATCTCTGTCTGTTCTGTTGCTAAAGCTGCTTCCATCGCATCTTCTTCCTGTATCACAGCCTCTGTTACTGTCTGTACATCTGTCTGCGGCAATCCAGCAGCACCTGCTGATGTCCAATCTCCGACCGTCAGCGTAAGCGCCATCGCAAATGCCGCCATACGTTTCCAACCCGTGAGTCTCTTTCTTTTCATAACTTTTCTCCTTCTGATTTATTGCACATTGTCACGCGCATTTTTTATGTTAATGTAACAGTTTATCCCCGTCAATCGTACTTTCGTACTTGAAAGCGCAAAAAAGCTTACATGCCCTTTTGACATGTAAGCTTCCTTTGATCTCACTTTTCCGTTCTTAACACTTTGTAACTTTTACATCTACCGGATGGTCGCCAAGTTCTACACTTAAGCTTAATTTGCCGCCAAGATTTGTCTTCATCTTTCCTGCATCTGCGCCATCGATCGTGATGTCGTACTCTGCCTCATCCTTAAGTTCTACTGTGATCTGTGCATCTTCCGGTCCCTCTACCTGAAATGTCAGGCCTGTATCTGTTGCATTCAGATTCATGACAGCCGTTCCCGGAACAGATTCATATACGAACATGCCATTGCGCTCTAACTTGGTGATCTCGGAAAATGTCTTCACCTTGTAGATATCTCCCTGATGTTCGAAATTATCAAGTTTCGCCTTTGCACCTAATGTGTAATCCCCAAAACTGATCGTTCCATCTGCTTCTGAACGAATTAATTCGCTGATCGTTGCCATTTTTTCCTCCTGTGATAAAGTAGTTTTCTCTTTATCGTAAAATTTTGTGCCCTTATTATATAATATCCCCGTCACGATTTCCAGTGCTTTCCCGGATATTTCAGTAAAATTTTATTTTGTTTCGAACACGACTTTTTCTTTGTGGATCGTCACGACCACTTCCGTATCTTTTTTCACTTTGCCGGACAGGATTTCTTCTGCCAGTTCATCCTCGATATCGTTCTGGATCTGACGGCGCAGCGGTCTTGCACCATATTTCGGATCATACGCTTTATCGACAATATGCTTTTTGACGCTGTCACGCACGGTAAGGTGGATTCCCATCTGTTTTTCACAGCGGTCTGTAAGTTCTTTTAACATCAGTGCAACGATCTGTTTCATATCGTCTTTGTTTAACGCTCTAAATACGATCGTCTCATCAATACGGTTTAAAAATTCCGGTTTAAAAATACGGCGTACTTCTTCCATCACGCTGTTTTTCATGCGGTCATAATTCTGTTTTTCATCATCCGAAACTGCAAATCCAAGTTTTTTCGGCTCAATGATCGCCTGTGCTCCGGCATTTGACGTCATAATAATGATCGTATTTTTGAAATCCACTTTGCGTCCCTGGGAATCCGTGATATGACCGTCGTCTAACACCTGCAGTAAAATATTAAATACATCCGGATGCGCCTTTTCGATCTCATCAAACAGGATCACCGAATACGGATTTCTGCGCACCTTTTCGCTGAGCTGTCCGCCCTCCTCATGGCCTACATATCCTGGCGGTGAACCAATCATCTTTGATACGCTGTGTTTCTCCATATATTCCGACATATCAACACGGATCATAGACTGTTCGCTGCCAAACACTGCCTCCGCAAGTGCCTTTGAGATCTCTGTTTTTCCGACACCGGTCGGGCCTAAGAACAGGAAAGAACCGATCGGGCGCTTCGGATCTTTTAATCCGACACGTCCTCTTCGCACAGCTTTTGCCACTGCACTCACCGCATCCTCCTGACCGATGACACGTTTGTGTAAGGTAGCCTCTAATTTTCTTAAGCGGGCAGCCTCCCCCTCGGCAATCTTTCTTACCGGGATCTTCGTCCATCCGGATACCACATCCGCAATATCGTCTTCTGTCACTTTTAACTTTTTACTGCGGCTGTCTTTCTTTGTCTTTGCCTGTATTTTGGCAAGCTCTTCTTCACACGCTTCTTTTTCGTTCTTCTTCTGCTTTGCACCTTCCACATCACCATCGTGCAGAAATTCTAACATTTCCTCTTCTAACAGGTTGATGCGGTGTCTTAATTCAACGACTTCCTCCGGTTTTCCACCCGCGCGCAGACGTACCTTTGCTGCAGCCTCATCCATCAGATCGATTGCTTTATCCGGCAGGAAACGGTCATTGATATAGCGCGCAGACAGGCGTACTGCTGCCGATACCGCATCATCCGTAATCTTTACCTGATGATGCTTTTCATACTGTTCCCGCAGTCCCTCTAAAATCTGCACTGCCTCCTCTTCCGACGGCTCTTCTACCGTAACCGGCTGGAATCTGCGCTCTAGCGCAGCATCTTTTTCAATATATTTGCGGTATTCATCGATTGTCGTTGCACCGATCAGCTGCAGTTCCCCACGCGCAAGTGCAGGTTTTAATATATTGGAAGCATCGATTGCTCCTTCCGCTCCGCCCGCTCCGATGATTGTATGCAGTTCATCGATGAAGAGCAGGATATTGCCGGCTGCCCGTACTTCCTGAAGTACCTTTTTAATGCGCTCCTCAAACTCACCGCGATATTTTGAGCCTGCCACGATTCCGGACATATCCAAAGATACCACCCGCTTTCCCGCAACGGTATCCGGAACCATTCCGGTTGTAATACGCTCCGCAATTCCCTCAACGATCGCAGTCTTTCCAACGCCCGGTTCACCGATCAGACATGGGTTATTCTTTGTCCTTCTGCTTAAGATCTGGATCACACGGCCGATCTCTTCCTGTCTGCCGACTAACGGATCTAATACTCCCTCAGCCGCCAATGCAGTCAGATCTCTGGAGTATTGATTTAATACCGGTGTATCCGATGCTGTTTTTTTCACCGGCTTACCATTCATGAAATCTTCTTTGTACAGGCTCGCATCTTCTCCCATTGCGATCAGGATATCCACATACATTTTCTGGATATTGACCGCTAAGGTATTTAAAAGGCGGGATGCAACACACTCTGTCTCTTTCATCATCGCGATCAGGATATGCTCCGTCCCGATCTCCTCTGCATGAAAACGCGCTGCCTCCCTTGCTGCCCCTTCTAACACCTGCAGTGCCCTCGGCGAATATTCCTTAGCCTCTGCCGTCAGCACCTGTGCATCCGGTGCAATGAGTTCCTCGATCAGCTGCATGACTTTGTCAAGTTCTACTCCATTATCATTTAATACCTGCGCAGCGACGCCCGTTCCTTCTTTTAAAAGTCCGATCAGGATATGCTCCGTTCCGATATAATGATGATGCAGTGATTTCGACATCTTTGAAGCCTGATCGATTGCTTTTTTTGCTTTTGATGTATATCGTATCTGCATAGTTTCTCCATTCTTTTTCTATTTATAAATCATTTAAATCGATGATCTCTAAATCATCTTCTTCCTCTTCTTCTCTCGGAATGTGTTTTTTGTCCGGAGTATGTTTCCGCTCCGGCTTTTCTTTTCTCTCCGGCCTTTGTTTCTCCTCCGGTTTTTCTTTTCTCTCCGTGCGCTGTTTTTCCTCCGGTTTTTCTTTTCTCTCCGGCCTTTGTTTCTCCTCCGGTTTTTTTCTTTCTACCGGCAGGAAATCTTCGTCCTCTTCCCAGTCCTCATCGTCAAGATCGTCAGACATGCCACGTCCAAACAATCCCGCACGCACTTTATGGATCTTTGATACGCCGACTTCGTTCTCTGTATCGTTTTCTTCCACATCATCCGGCTCTTCTTCCACTTTTTCTTTTGGTTTTCTGTGGAAAAATCCTTTTCTCTGTGTTTCTTCCTCCTCCCAGTCAGCGTCTTCCGGATCATCTACTTCCAAATCATCTTCTTCCACGCCAGGATTCTCTTCTATATTATCATCTTCTTCCAGATCAGTATCATCTTCTGCTTCCTGATCCTTTCCCTGTTTTTCGGACTTCCAGTCCCAGTCATTCTCTTCCTCATCCCAGTCGTCACTCTTACGTCCTCTCAATAGAAGATTGATAATAATAACGACAAGTACTGCGATCACAAAAGCCATAATTCCCATCATATTTCTGGAAAAAGACTTTTCTTTTGCATATTGTTCAGAGAGATCATTGTATTCCTGCTGGAGATATTCCATATTAGAAACATCTTCCGCTTCTTCTGTTTCAAACTCTGCGTTCTGGTCTGCTGCCTGTCCATCTGTTCCATCCGCCGGCTGGTCTGTTGTCTGACCGTCTGTTCCATCCGCCGGCTGGTCTGTTGTCTGACTGTCTGTTCCATCCGCCGGCTGATCCACTGTTCCGTCTGCTGTCTGTCCATCTTCTCTGGTCAGTGTGATCGTATACTGGGCGAGTGCTCCGTTCTGCGCCTTCACGACTACTTTTATCGTATTTGTACCGACCTGCAGATTGTCATTTCCTGTGATCGACTGCACCGTCGCAAATTCATTAACCGGTGTTGCCGTCACTGTAACGCTTGTGACATCATTCGGTACGGTAGCTGTATATTGTACTGTCTTTCCTGTAAAGTCCGGGGATAATGTTCCCGCAGAAAGTGATAACACTTCCAGCGAATTATCTGCGGAAAGTGTTGTCTGTGCAGCAGCCACCTGGATTCCGGCAGCCTTTATGTCTGCCGCAGGTTCTGTCGCAAGACATCCCATGCAGAAAAGTGCAGCTATGAATCTTACTTTTCTCTTCATTCGTTTCACACTCCCTCTATTGCCATCATTACTATGGAATTATATGAGATATTCGAAAATGCGTCAACCTCAAACTCCCTCATTGTCAAATTCCGGAATAAAACTCTCCTCCGCCGTCTCCCCCTCCTGGATAAAACCGTTTTCAATCCCTATATCGATTGCAAAATCAATAACCTCATCATATTCCCGATCCGTGATCTTACGGTTTAATTCCGGATATTTTTTCACGTTAGAGAGCGGTGTAAACTGGTGCATGATACTGATATATATTTGATTCTCATAGGTTTCATGCAGATATTTCAAAACTGCTTTGGAATCTTTCGTGCACCCCGGCAGGATCAGATGGCGCACGATCGTACCACGCTTCATCAGGGAATCCTCCCCATTTTTAAAAACTGCCGCACCCGTCTGACGCACCATCTCCGCTATCGCCGCCTTAGCCACAGCAGGGTAATCCGGCGCATGGGAATATTTTGCACTCAAAGCGGTATCAAAATACTTAAAATCCGGAAGATAGATATCCACAATTCCTTCTAAAGAACGGATCGTATCCACATTTTCATAGCTGCTGGTGTTATAAACGATGGGAATCTTTAAATTCTGATTTCTTGCAAGCTCTACCGCTTTTATGATCTGTGGTACAAACTGCCCCGGTGTCACAAGATTGATATTATTTGCACCCTTTTCCTGGAGTTCCAGAAAAATTTCGCCAAGCCGCTCCGTACTTATCACCTTACCAGCTGTGCCATTTGCAATATTTTCATTCTGGCAGAACACACAGTGCAGTGCACAGCCGGAAAAAAAGACCGCACCGGAACCCATCTCCCCGGAAATGCAGGGTTCTTCCCAGAAGTGCAGTGCCGCACGCGCCACCTTAATCTCTGTGGTCTGTCCGCAGATGCCGCGCTCACCGGATTTTCGGTCCACAGCGCACATTCTAGGACACAATGTACATATTTTCATGGTATACCATCACTCTTTCTATTTAATTTAATGATTGCGCAACCGTGCCTTTTTTTGTATGATAGACATTGCAAAAAGAAGATCAAACACAAAGGAGTTTTCTTATGAGTCCAAAAAACTGTATGGTAGCACAGTCAGGCGGCCCTACTGTTGCGATCAATGCCAGCCTTGCCGGTGTGATCGACGGTGTAATGCGTTCTGACATGTATGACACGGTTTATGGTTCCTTAAACGGAATCACAGGTATTTTAAACAACGATCTGACGAATCTTTCTGAATTAATGCAGCAGAATTCGGAATATCTCGACCGCTTAAAGGTCACTCCGGCAATGTATCTTGGCTCCTGCCGTTACAAACTGCCAAATTATTTAGATGATGATTCTTCCTATGTATTCATTTTCAAACAGTTTGAAACTTACCATATTGATGCTTTCTTTTATATCGGCGGCAACGATTCCATGGACACCGTCTTAAAGCTCTCCGAATATGGCAAAAAAATCGGCAGTCCGGTGCGTATTGTCGGTATTCCAAAGACCATCGACAATGATCTCTGTGAGACAGACCATACACCAGGATTCGGTTCTGCCGCAAAATATATCGCATCTTCTCTTTTAGAAATCGCACATGACACATTTATCTATGCAGTCAAAAGTGTGACGATCGTGGAAATCATGGGACGTGATGCCGGATGGCTGACCGCTGCTTCTGCACTGGCAAGAAACGGTTATAATACAGCACCACATCTGATCTATCTCCCGGAGGTTCCATTTGACAAAGAGGACTTTTTACTGGATGTAAAGCGTATGCTTTTCGAGCGCAATAACGTGATCGTTGCCGTATCCGAAGGTATCCGCGATGCTTCCGGCAACTATATCAGTGCTTCCGAAAGTTCTGTTGACACCTTTGGTCACAGCCAGTTAAGCGGAGCCGGAAAAACACTTGAATTTTTAGTCAAAGAAAAACTAGGCGTTAAAGTCCGTTCCGTGGAAGTCAACGTATTACAGCGCTGCGCTGCACACCTTGCTTCAAAGACTGATCTTGATGAGGCTTTTACTCTCGGTCAGAAAGCGGTTGCTCTCTCCGAGGAAGGTGTTACCGCTTCCATGGTAACAATGCGCCGTATCTCCGATGCTCCGTACGAAATCGCCTATGAGCATGCCGAGATCCGCCACATTGCAAATGAGGCAAAATCAATTCCGAGAGAATGGATCAACGATGCAGGCAATGATGTCACACAGCCACTGATCGATTACCTTTCACCTCTCATACTCGGTGAAGTTCCGGTAAAATACGAAAACGGTATCCCTGTCTATATGGATGTCAGTCATTTAGCAAAACATCAATAAATTTACCGATCTCAACCCACGCTCTTTTAGATTCCGGCAGCATTTTTGCTGCCATCTGAAAGATGTGGAACATTCCTTCATAAATACTGATTCTTACTTTTACTCCCTGTTCTCTGGCTTTTGCAGCCACATCCACAGAATCCGAGAGCAGCATCTCATAGGAACCAACCTGTATCAGCATCGGCGGAAATCCCCTGAAATCCCCATATAAAGGCGAAATATAAGCATTATACGGATCGTTATCCCCAATATAATCTTTATTATAAATAAGGCTGTCCCTTGTTTTTCCAAATAACGGGTCGCGCTCAAAGTTTGTCTCGTAAGATTCCCCGCTCGCCGCAAGGTCTGTCCACGGTGACATGGCTACGATCCCACACGGAAGCTGCTTTCCGTGATCTTTCAGATAATGGCATAATGCCATCGCAAGACCGCCTCCTGCGGAATCTCCTGCGATGATGATCTGCTCGGAAAACCACCCCTGTTCCAACAGATAACAGTATGCGGCATAGGCATCTTCTAAAGCCGCCGGATACGGATGTTCCGGTGCCACACGGTAATCGGGTGTCAGAACACTCATTCCATGGCTGACTTCACAGTAAAGTCCGGCAAACATACGGTATGCATTCCGCATCGCTCCGACATATCCGCCCCCGTGAAGCTGTAAGATTACTTTTTCCGTATTCGGATTTTCTTTTGCCTGTAAATACTCCATGGAGAAATTATCCATCTCGATCACATCTAATGAAAAACAGTCCGGACATTTCCACGGCGGCTCCGAATCCCCGATTTTTTTCCTCAGTTCTCCATTTTTTATCTTTTTCCCAATCAGGTGATCATTTGTCACATGGGCGATCAGGTCCCTCATGACTCTTCCCCTGATACTCGCTTCGCTCTCTCTCATCCGATTGCTCCTGTTCTTTTTATTCTAAATATAACTCAGCGGACATGAAATCTTCGTTTCAGTTCCACCCTTGCCCTGCGGTCTCCGATGATCAGTGTTCCAAGAAACAGAAACAGGGAAAACGCAAATGCGATCAGTGCAAAAAGCTGTGCCGTCACGATACCGGTAAAAATCAGTATTACCGGAACAATGCTGCATAAAATCATAAAAATCTGCCACATCATATAGCTCTGCCAGTTTCTGCGGTTTACGATCATACAGATGATAATACCAACATCGACTAAAATGATCGCCGACGGCAATGCATAATTGACAGACCATCCGCGGTAGCCGACCAGAAAATCGATTGCGATCACGATCAGTATCGCCATCAGCGTAAGTACCGTGATTTTGGCGCGGTAACCTGTCTTTCCAAGAATTGCAAAACGGATCAGCATATATCCGTAAAAGAATCCAAGCCCCGTGATCGCACTCCATGCAATCTGTGACTCGGTGACCACATTGATATAAATGAGCAGCACCTCAACCAAAAGTGCACAAAACAGATAGATTTTACTGATCATTGTCATTTTCCGGGTGTGCACTCTCACATCCGGGTACATATTCTCCACTTCACCTGTGTATTCTAACACGGATCCGCAGAGTGGACAGCGCTCTGTTTCATCTGATATCTCCACATTACAATTTCTGCATTTACTCATAATTTACTCCATTACTCTTTATTTCTACCGCAATCCCGTCCGAGGCTATTTTCCGGAAAAATCCACGCTGCACAGACGCATCGACAAGATCATAACTGAAACTGAATACAAGTGTATCCCCGTAAGAGCAGATCGTTCCTTTCAGATGCTGCCCCTTTGACATGGCAAGAAATGCATGAAACATTTCCACATAAGGGCGGTACTCTTCTGTCACGGAAATATTGCCGATATTTGTGATCGTCGCAGTATTGGCAAGTGCAGAAGTTGTATATACATACTTCATTGCAAGGTTTTTCAGGAAAAGCGGCACAACTCTTGCAATCAGCAGTTTTTCATTGGAAACGTTATAGGAAAACAGCTTTTCAAGATTTTCCCGGTTGATCTGGCTTCGCAGGCTTTCCTTCACGATTTCAGCCACCTCTGCAAACGTATAGGTCTCTTTGGTCGGATGAAATTCTGCGGACACCATGACAAAAAAGTTTTTCGTGGTAATAGAATTAAAATACGGCCGCAGATTAACCGGCACCGCAACACGGATCGGACACTTTGACGGCATGCCGTGCAGACATTCTGTATAAACGCTCCAGATGTACACACTTACCAGATATTCGTTGATACTGATTCCCATCGCATGACAGACCCTTTTCAACTCCGGTATTTTCATATAACCGTGCATCACGCCGAACTCGCCCGGTCTTAACTTTTCTCCACGGATCAGATATGCCTTTTTTGTCTGGTATCCTTTTGCGGAACTTTTTTTGTAATTTTTTAAGAAACTGTCTTCCCGGTTCAAAGACGTATCAACACTTAATGAATCTCCCAGCTTTTCCTGCAGGTCTTTATGTGCCAGACGCAGATACTGGTAAGTCAGCTCTTTTAAGAAATTAATTCCTCCCATTCCATCCGTCAAAACATGGAATACTTCCAGATTGATCCTGCATTTATAATAGGTCACACGGAACATATAACTGCGGTTTTTATTCTGCTGGATATATCTGCATGGAAAATTGTTCTCCATGCGAACCTTTGGCGCCGCTTTTCCGTTTTCCTCAAAATAATACCAGAACACCCCCTGCCGCAGTCTTAAGTTAAACCCGTCAAACTTCGGAAGCACCATATCAAGTGCCCTCTGCAGTAATTCCGGATTGATCTCCTCTTTCAGTGTAACACTGATCCTGTACACATTGCTCATGCTCTCCCCGGCAATGACCGGAAAAAGGTGTGCTGTATTATCAAGTCTGTCCCAACGGATATCACGGTTTGTCGGAACTCCTTTACTCTGTTTTTTCATATATTCCTCGTTTCTGCATATTTTACAGGCAGGCTGGGTTTCTGTTTTTTCTTCTCTCCCCCCGCTCATAAAATACACAATCTATTGTATGCAATTATAAAATAACCTGACATAAAATACAAGTTTGGGCATATCAAAATTACCTGATATAATGCTATAAATTTTCTTAAAATTCCCTTATTTATTTTTTAATTTATGATTGTATAAAATTTCCCTTCATATTGTAATGTTTTTGTAACATCTATAAAATATTTATAAACAAGGAGGATTCACTTATGAAAATTTTCAAACGAACAGTCAGCTTATTTTTAGCTTTCTGTCTCTGTGCCGGGATGCTTTTACTGCAGCCGCAGTCAACGGTATCCGCAGCCGTCAGGAACAAACCGACCACCACTGTACTTCGCATGTCCAGTAATTCTTTCGACAGTTCTGCAATCTATGTCAATCTGCCAAAAGCCAAAGTATGTTATATCAAAAACATCAAAACCAGCAGTAAAAATCTGATTGCAAAAAACACCCACTATTATACTACCAGTTCAGACGATACATACACGGATACCTTTGCGTCTATCGGCCTCTATGCCAAAAAAACCGGTAAATACAAAGTCACCTATAATATCTGCGATAAATCAGGAAACAAACTTTCTTCGGGTAAAGTAACAGTATATGTAAAAAATGACCTGCCAGTCAAATCTGTCAAATTTGCAGGTAAAGAAGTTGTAAAAACAATGAAAAACAACAGCACCTTAAAGCTTGGCGAGTACGCATATATATTTGATAATTCATATTCCAGCGGCAGAAACTATTCTACCTCACTTGCTGCGCGTACCAAGATCACTATTACTTATATCGACAAATATACCAAGCAGGAATGTGAGAGTATTTATTCCATTTCCCGTCTTGCAAAATAATCCAACAGGAGGATATCTGATATGAAATTATTTAAGCAAATTACTTGCGCTGTTCTTACACTTTGCCTGTGCGCCGGATTATTACTGATCCCTTCTGCGCCGGTATCTGCTGCAACAGGTCCAAGCGCCCCAAAGGCTGTAGATGTTTCTTATTACAAAAATTATCCGATGGTCAATGATTCGGCTATCTCCGTACAGCTCGGTACAAACGGAAAAAACATCAAAAATATCAAAACATCGAGCAAAAACCTGAAAGCCAAAGTAACAAGACTTTCACTTTCCAGCTCCAGTAATTCCGGATACGTTGGTGTCTATGCCAAGAAAACCGGTAAATACACAGTATCTTTTGATGTATATAATGCACAGAATAAAAAGATTAAAAAATTTACTGTCAAAGTCAATGTAACCGAGCCGACATTCTCTAACAATAGTCCTTTTAAGAGTGTAACTTTTAACAACAAAGAATATGATTACGCAAAGGCAGTCTACAATAAAAATTCTGTCAAAGTCAATGTCAAAATGAACAAGGGTTATAAATTAAAGAAGATCGAATACTCTACTTACAGCAAGCCAGTTGCAAAAACAAATTCTTCCTATTCAACCACTTATTCAAACTCCGAGATAACAAAAAAGGTAAAAAATGGAAAGAGTATCCAGTTAGGACATTATGGATACTATTACGGACATGACTACTCTTACGCATATGGTACTTACTCTTATGAGTCATACAGCCGTGATGGTGATATTATGGCACCGACAATCGTGAAAATCACATATCTCGATAAAAATAAAAATACGATTTCTACCTCGTACACACTGTACCGTATTGCAGATGATGTAAAATAACAAACTCAAAAAGCACAAAAAACGAGGAACCTGTCACGAAACAGGTTCCTCATTTTTTATTCATTATTAAATTATATTCTATTCTCTTTTATCTCTCCAGCGGATATTTCTCTGTCAGCGATTTTACGATTGCACACGCTTTATCAGCTGCCGGTTCACCCTCCTTGATCATCATGGCGATTGCCTCTGCAATCTGATCCATATCCTCTGTGTTTAGTCCACGGGAAGTAACTGCCGGCGTTCCAAGACGTACACCGCTTGTTACGAATGGGGATTTCGGATCGTTCGGGATCGTATTCTTGTTGCAGGTAATATTGACAGAATCGAGAAGTTTCTCCACTGCCTTTCCGGTCTGATCATAATTTGTCAGATCAACAAGCATCAGGTGATTGTCTGTACCGCCGGATACGATTTTAATATCACGGCTTAACAGTCCCTTGCAGAGTGCCTGTGCATTGTCAATGATATTCTGCTGGTATACTTTAAACTCCGGCTGAAGTGCCTCTTTAAAGCAGACTGCCTTCGCAGCAATCACATGCATCAAAGGTCCGCCCTGGATTCCAGGGAAAATAGCTTTGTTAAAGTTATATTTGTCTGCGATTTCCTGACTGGATAAGATCATGCCTCCACGCGGTCCACGCAGTGTCTTGTGTGTTGTGGTTGTGACAACGTGTGCATACGGGATTGGGCTTGGATGAAGTCCTGCAGCGACAAGTCCTGCGATATGTGCCATATCGACCATCAGAACTGCTCCGCATGCATCTGCGATCTCACGGAATCTCTTGAAATCAATGGTTCTCGCATAAGCACTTGCACCTGCGATGATCATCTTCGGCTTGCACTCCATCGCGATCTCTTCTACTTTGTCATAATCAATAAATCCCTCGTCATTGACACCGTAAGGTACAATGTGAAAATAAGTACCGGAAAAGTTTACAGGGCTTCCGTGTGTCAAATGTCCGCCGTGATCTAAGTTCATTCCCATGACCGTGTCACCCGGTTTTAAGATGGCAAACTGTACAGCCATATTCGCCTGTGCACCTGAATGTGGCTGTACGTTCGCATACTCACAGCCAAACAGCTCTTTCGCACGCTCTCTTGCAAGTTCCTCTACAACATCCACACACTCACATCCGCCGTAATATCTTTTCCCCGGATAACCTTCCGCATATTTATTTGTAAGAACACTGCCCATCGCCGACATCACTGCCTTGCTTACCCAGTTTTCGGATGCAATCAGCTCAATATGACTGTTCTGACGTTCAAATTCATCGGTGATGGCATTTGCCACTTCCATATCAACTGCCTGAATATCTTCCAGTGTATACATAATCCGTAATTCTCCCTTTCTTTGCTGTTTGATCAATGTGTCTTTCTACGAAAAACACTTGTCTTTTGCTATGTTTATCATTATATATGACTTTCCTTTTTTTGGCAATTCCAAATGCCAGAATAGTTATATCAAATTATTATAAATGATATAAGCCCTGACGATAAAGCCAGATGGCACCTGCGATCTGTAAAATGAGGATCAGTGGTATTCCTATAACAAAATACCAGTGTCTCGTCTTGTGGCGGAACACATACATTCCCGCCCACGTTCCGATACTGCCGCCTAAAATGCTGACTAAAAAAAGCATTCTTTCTGAGATCCGCCATCGATGCATTTTCGCCCTTCTTTTATCCTCTCCCATAATAAGGAAGCCCACCAGATTTAAAAAGATCAGATAAGCTGCGATCGTATCCATATGTTTCTCCTTTTTTCTAAAATAGAATCCTGTTCTACAGGATTCACCGCCTGCGCGACATAATTCATCTCCGACGCAGTGTGATCCCGCCCGGAGGGCTTTAAGATTCATAGGACGTAATTTCCTATGAATCTTAAAAGTCCCGGCAAATAACTGCCAGGACTTTCACTTTTCTTCAACAGATCTTATTCTGTTATTTTATTTTTACCAAGATGAACTTTCATCACATACCACAACTCGGTTGCAATGCAGATAGATGAATATGCACCGCAGATCATACCTGCCATCAGCGGCAGTGCAAATTCACGAATACTTGCTACACCAAGAAGGAACAGCATAAATACCATAATAAATGTTGTTATGGATGTGTTGATGCTTCGTGATAAGGTCTGTGTCAGGCTTCGGTTTGCTACTTCCATCAGATCTTCCCTTGTCTGTTTACCATGCTTTAATGCAAGGTTCTCACGGATACGGTCAAAGATAACGATCGTATCGTTGACAGAATAACCAATGATCGTCAGCATACATGCGATAAATGTATTGCCGACTGAAATACGCATCAGCGCATATACGGTAAGTACAACCAGTACGTCGTGGATCAGGGCAATGATCGCACTGGCACCGAAACGGATATCTTTAAAACGGAACCAGATATAGATCAGCATACAGATTGTTGAGATAATAACCGCCTTGACTGCATCCGCACGCATCTCACCACTGATCGTGGAACTGATACTCTGGAATGTAATGGTGGATTCATCTACATCAAAACTGTCTGCCAGCTTATTATTCAGATCATCACGCTCTTCTTTGGATAAAGTACGTGTCTTGATCGTAATCTGAGTTGTTCCCTCTACTTTGTTTGCCTGAATATTGCTGTCTCCAGTTACTTCTTTTACAACCGGGATAATATCATTTTCAATATCTTCGATCGTATATTCTTTGCCGAAATCAGCAGTAGTGGAAGTTCCTCCCATGAAGTCAAGTCCATAATTCAGGGAGTTCTGACCAGATGCCTTATGTACTCCCATACCGATAAATCCGGCAGCTATAACTGCAATAGAAATTGCAAAGAATACATATCTCTTCTGCAGGAAATTGATCGTCTTTCTCTCTTTTGCACGTCCGTAGAATTTTTCATCTCTCATTCCTAACCAGTAGAAAGAATAAAGGATCCATCTTGTGACAACAAGTGCTGTAAACATGGAAAGGATAATACCGATCATCAGTGTATATGCAAATCCTTTTACAGTACCGGAACCTAATCCCATAAGAACAATCGCTGCAATCAATGTTGTGATATTACCATCTAAGATTGCAGACATCGCTTTGTGGAAACCATTCTTCATTGCAGTAATCACGGATTTTCCTGATGCAATTTCTTCACGGATACGTGCAAAGATGATAACGTTCGCATCCACTGCCATACCAATACTTAAGATAATACCGGCAATACCAGGTAATGTTAATGTGATCTCGAATAAGTATAAAGTTGCAATCACAAGTGCTGTATAAATTGCAAGTGCTAAAGCTGCTGCGACACCCGGAACTGCATATACAATGATCATAAATACCATTACGATCACAAGACCGATTGCTGCCGCTTTTAAACTGGAGGAGATTGCCTGGCTTCCAAGCTGTGCTCCTACCACACTGGACTCTAACTCTGATAACTGCAGGGAAAGAGAACCGATTCTGATCTGTGTTGCTAAAGTCTGTGCCTCTTCAAAGGTGCTCTGACCGGAAATCTGTGCAGTACCTCCGGTAATTGCCTCCTGAACAGTCGGATAACTGATAACTTCTCCATCGTATACGATTGGAAGTGCTTTTCCGACGTTTTCAGAAGTAACTTCTCCGAAAGTCTTTGCTCCCTCATCTGTCAGTGTAAGCTGTACCACATACTGCTTGTTTCCATACTGATCTGTGGTTGTTGCAGCCTGTGCATCTGCCACCTGGTCACCCGTCATAAATACGGTACCATCTGAAAGCTGGAACTCTAAGGAACCCGGATTACCAAGTTCTTCCAAAATCTTGCTTGCGTCCGTAACACCCGGGATCTCAACGGCGATACGATCATCTCCAACCTGATATACGGATGCCTCTGTACTGTAACTTTCCACACGCTTCTGGAGTTTGTAAATCGTATCACTCATATCCTCTGCACTCGGATTTTCATCCATGACCTGATAGGTGATCGATACACCACCGGACAGATCAAGTCCAAGCGGAATACTCATTTCTTCCCCAATACCGGTCGATGAAAGAATAATAGATGCATAATAGGCAAGTCCCGCAAATGCAGCGAGAATCGCAACTAATATGACTGCTGCTTTACTCTTTTTCATTTTCTTTTTCCTTCCTGTTTCTTATTTATTCACAATCGGCCTCGGCAGCCTTAATCATGATCGCGCACTCAATACGTTTTTTCTGCAATTCACATCCGATATCATATGCCCCACAGATGTCACCGCTGAAATTATACGCATTTGCTGCACATCCGCCGCTGCAGTAGAATCTTGCGAAACATTTTCTGCATTTTTCTTTTGCATAGACATTACAGCACTTAAACTCATCACGGATCTCTGTATTTTTTATACCTTCATCCACATTGCCAAGTAAAAACTTTTCATTGCCGACAAACTGGTGACATGGATAAAAATCTCCCCATGGTGTCACTGCAAGGTACTCGGTTCCTGAACCACAGCCGGACAGACGTTTTGCCACACATGGACCGCCCTCAAGATCGATCATAAAATGGAAGAAATTAAAATCATCTCCCTCTTTGTGACGTCTTACCATCTCCGCTGCAAGTTTGTCATATTCCTCAAACAGCTGTGGAAGATCTTCCTCTGTGATCGCATACGGTTCACTCGGTTCTGCAACTACCGGCTCCACGGAGATCTGTTTGAAACCAAGATCCGCAAGATGAAGTACATCTGCTGCAAAATCAGGATTGTAGTGTGTGAATGTACCACGCACATAATATTTGTCCTGATGTCTGCTCTCTGCAAATTTCTGGAACTTTGGAACGATCAGATCATAACTTCCTGCCCCTTTGCGGAACGGACGCATCTTATCATGAATTTCCTTTCTTCCATCGATACTTAAGACCACATTTGCCATCTCTTTATTACAGAATTCCATGATCTCGTCATTTAAAAGCACACCATTTGTGGTCAGTGTAAAACGGAAATTCTTGTCATGCAGCTTTTCCTGCTCTCTTCCATAGGCAACTAAGTCTTTTACGACCTGCCAGTTCATAAGCGGCTCGCCGCCAAAGAAATCCACCTCAAGATTTCGTCTGTTACCTGAATTGGCAATTAAGAAATCCAGTGCTTTCTTTCCAACTTCAAAGGACATCAGTGCCCTTCTTCCATGGTACTCTCCCTCCTCAGCAAAGCAGTACTGACATGCCAGGTTGCAGTCATGTGCAATATGCAGGCAGAGTGCCTTGACAACCGTCGGGCGTTTTTTGAAATCCATGATATAGTTTTCGTAAGTGTCCTTTGTAAAAAGTGACTCCTCATCGATCAATGTCTGGACTTCATCGATTGCTTCCTCCACTTCCTCTTTGCCGTATTTTCCGGACAGTGCAGATACGATCTCATCCCTTGCATACGATTCCGGCTGGCTCTGATCGATCATCTCAATGACATCATAAGTCACGTCATCCACCACATGAATCGCTCCGCTGTTTACATCTAAAACAATATCATAGCCGTTGTTCTTATACTGATGAACCACTATAATATTTCCTCTCTTTCTATCTGATTTTACAGCAAAACATTTAAAGTTTTCTGCAAATCAATATATTTTTTTCAAGTATTACGGCATTTTAATGTTGCCGATAAAACGTACAAATGACCGCACGCTATGCGAACGGTCGTTTGCAGATTTCACTTATATACGACCGTATGATTTTCATCGTTGTATCACACAGTCATTTTGTATGATGCCATGATGGCATATCCGGCACTCATATGCACAATTTTTACCATGCTATGCATGCCCGGCTGTACCAGCTCAAATCTTATTTGTGCTCGCAGCTCTGGTTTCCTACTGTACAGGATGTTTTGCATGCAGACTGGCAGGATGTCTGGCACTCGCCGCAGCCGCCTTTTTTGATTGTGTTCTGTAATCTCTTGGTATTTAATGTCTTTACATGTTTCATGATGCTTCTCTCCTTTTTTGTAATTTCCGCACACATGGGATACGCCATTTGCCCGCTCCCCGTAATACTATGTATTTATTCGCTTTCGCGCGGAGTTCTGTTAACTTATACAGTATAACATAACTTTTTTCATATGGGAAGTTTTTTTTATTCCGCATCCTTCGGCAGGATAATATTAAAGATGATCGCCACAATGGCTGCCGGAACAATACCGGAACCGCCAAAGATCAGCTGGATGCCCTGCGGCAGATGTGCAAGGATGCCGCTGCTGGATCCGATTCCATAGCCAAGTCCCAATGCGACGGAGACGATCGTGATATTGCGCATCGTCATCGGTTCTTTGGTAATAAGCTGGATTCCGCTGATCACGATGGATGAAAACATCATAACGGCAGCTCCTCCAAGTACACTCTGCGGCATGATTGAAATCAGTGCTGCAAGTTTCGGGAATAAACCACATAAAATCAGGAATACGGCTCCGGATGCAAGCGCCATACGGTTTACGATTTTCGTCATTGTGACAAGTCCTACATTCTGACTGAAAGAAGTATTCGGCAGAACACCAAAAAGTGCTGCAAGCGAAGAACCAATTCCATCACAGATGACACCGCCGGAAAGTTCTTTGTCGGTAGCTTCTCTGCCCATTCCACCTTCCATAACACCGGAGATATCTCCGACTGTTTCAACCGCGGTAACAACAAACATGATCAGAACCGGAATGATTGCTCTCCAGTCAAATACCAGTTTGACCGGCATTAATTTCGGAACGGAAAACCAGGCTGCATTTGCAACCTTATCCCAGTTTAACACCCAGGCTTTTGTGTATTCCACACCATCCGCATTGACTGCTGTTGTCGGCAGTACCAGTCCCATGATCGCAGCAATGATATAGCCTGCCACAATACCGATCAGGATCGATGATGCACTCGCCATACCTTTCATCCAGTGTTTCACGGCTACAATGATCAGTAAAACAGCTGCTCCGAGCAGTAAATTTTCTACTGAACCAAAGTCGTTTGCCGTATTGCCGCCGCCAAAAGAATTGACGCCGACCGCGATCAGTGACAATCCGATCGACAGTACAACGGTTCCCGTTACAACCGCAGGGAAAAATCTGCGGAGCGGCTTTAACAGAAATCCAAGGATTCCCTCAAACAGACCACCAATGACGGATGCACACATAATGGCTCCATATGCAAGGATTCCTCCTCCCATTACCTGAACCACACTGTTAAACACACCGATAAATCCGGAACTCGTTCCCATGATGATCGGTACCTTTCCACCAACCGGTCCGATCGCAAATAACTGGATCAGTGTCACGATCCCGGCGATCAGCATCGCATTCTGCAGCAGATCGACCTGCAGACTGCCGAACTCCTCACCTGCAATACCACATGCCCCTGAGATGATCAGGATCGGTGTCAGGTTTCCCACAAACATTGCCAGCACATGCTGTAATCCCAGCGGGATTGCCTTTTTCAGCGGGAGTTTTCCGTAAAACTCGTACTCTGCTCCCTGTCTCTTCTGACTTTCCATATCTTCCTCCTCGTGTGTATCTTTTTCTGCATGAAACATTGATATTTTTTTCATTCATGCACATTTTCTTTGAGTATAGCACGCCGCTGATATTCTGCGCAAGTCCTGTCTATATACTAATTGGCACACTGACAGTAACCACTAACTTATCATTCCGCCCGCCATCCCGGATGCCGCACATAGAATAAATGTTGTCGCCACTTTCGGCAGTTCCATGGAGACTCCCTGTTTAACCAGCACTGATATCAGGAATAAAATGCAAAAATAAATGGCTCCCGCTGCAAATCCCCATAAAAATTTCTGTGTTTTCATGATCTTTCCCATGAAAAATCCACCGATCACTCCGGAGACGATATAAATGACAACGATTCCCACCTTTACTGCCGATTCACTCAGATCAAACTTATATAACAGTGCAGCCAACAGTAACAGGAACAGGCAGCTTAAAAGGAACATGACCAGCACGGACACCAATACCGCAGTGACCGGATTGTTTTTTGCATCTCTTGTTTTCATTTTTGACTGTATATTCATTGACCACTCCACAGGTTTTCGATTCTGTTTCACTATATGAAAAAAACGCAAAAGCTATGCTTTTTTTACATGCTTTTGCGTTTTTTATTTTTATGATCCACCTTTTGCTGACTCTATCTTACAGATATGCAATACTATAAGCTGCCTTGAATGTTCCGCCCTGCGGCAGCATGTTTTCGTAGTCGCGCTGCTGCAATGTGCCGGTAAAATCTGTGGCATCGCATCTTCCATACCATGGTTCAATGCAGACGAAAGGTGCATTTTTTCCTTCCGGTGACCATACTGCAAACAGCGGGGTGTCAAATTTTACGGTTACATACGGGATGCCTTCACGGTCAAGCAGGGAAACCTCTCCGGTCTGTTTTCCTTCGACCATGTAAGTGCACTCATCAAAGAATCCTTCCGTAAATGTCACACAGCCATCTTTCAGTGCCAGGACTTTATCCTCCATCACCGCCATACCGTCCGGTGTGTTTCCATGATGATGAATAGTATCTGCCAGGCCGCCAAATTTGAGACCATATCCGGTTTTATTTCCCTCTCCGTGAACCGGGCAGTTGAATGCCGGATGTGCACCGATGGAAAAATATAATTCTTTTGTGTCGGTGTTTTCCACAGTCCAGTTTACTTTCACCTCGTTTTTGCACAATTCATAACCAATGTGCAGTGCAAAATGAAATGGATATTTTTCACAGGTTTCCGCAGTATCGGTCAGTACAAATGAGATGTTCTCTTCCGTCTGTGCCTCTAATGTAAACTCCATATCTCTTGCAAATCCGTGCTGTCCCATCGTATAAGTTTTTCCGTCATAACGGTATTCTTTGTTTTTCGGCGCACCGACAAACGGAAATAATACAGGGGATGTTCTGCCCCAGTACTTTTTATCACCACACCACATATATTCAAAGTTATCTGATTTTCTTTTTACAGATTTGATCTCTGCTCCAAATGAGTCAATCTCCACTTTTAAATTTTCATTTTCCAACGTATATCTCATATCTGTCTCCTCTTCATACAGGCATTTCATTTCTCATCTGCCTGTCACTGCTCATTTTTCATTGCTGTTACATTATAACCTAACTTTTCCATAAAATCTATCCGGCAATCGTTTTATTTTTCACGCTACATACTGATACATGAATACAAAATGGCAGATGCTTCCAGCCATGACAAACAGATGAAATACTTCATGGGAGCCAAACTGACTGTGCTTCGCGTTGAACACCGGCAGTTTTAATGCATAGATCACACCGCCGACAGTATAGATCAGACCGCCTGCAAGCAGCCACAAAAATGCTGCCTGGGAAAGAGTGGCTAACAGTTCCCGGAATACAAACAGACACACCCATCCCATTGCGATATAGATCACGGATGAAAACCACTTCGGGCAGTTGATCCAGAGCACTTTTATCAACATTCCTGCCGCCGCAATGCCCCAAACTGCCGCAAGCAGCGTATAACCCGACTTCCCGCCAAGTACGATCAGACATACCGGCGTATAAGATCCGGCAATCAGGACAAATATCATCATATGGTCGAGTTTGCGGAATATCTTTAAAATTTTATCCCGGACAACAAGCGAATGGTACACCGTACTTGCACCATAAAGCAGCACCATGCTTCCCATAAACACGGCCATTGCCAGAATCGTTGTATGATTTCCATTCAGCGCAGCCTTGACTAACAACGGCGATGTGGCAAATATTGCCATCATCATAGCTATAAAATGTGTAATGGCGCTTCCCGGTTCACGAATCCCTATCTGTAACATAATATGACCTCCTTTTAGCAAAATAGTATTTATTATTTTTACATGTAGTATTTGTTACTATATCTTTTGTATTTTGATACTACTACTTATTATACATTATGTCAATTATATTTATGCTACATTTTTTCTCAATTTTTGCAGGTTTTTAGGAGGTTTACACAAATTTGCAGAACGCATTTTCCTATGAAGATTCGGATATCAAAAAACTGCCGCCCGCAGAATCTTATTCATCCGGGCGGCAGTCCTCTGTAACTCTATTCTTTTTTATAATTCGCAGTTATTTACGGTTCTTGGGAACGGAATAACATCACGGATGTTAGACATTCCTGTCAAGTACATAACGCAGCGCTCGAAACCGAGTCCGAATCCTGCATGTCTTGCAGAACCATATTTGCGGAGATCCAGATAAAACTGATAATCTTCTTCTTTTAAGCCGAGTTCATTGATTCTTGCAAGAAGTTTATCGTAATCATCCTCTCTCTGGCTTCCTCCGATGATCTCACCGATACCAGGTACCAGACAGTCAACGGCTGCTACGGTCTTTCCGTCATCATTCATCTTCATGTAGAATGCCTTGATCTCCTTCGGGTAATCGGTTACGAATACCGGACGTTTGAAGATCTCCTCGGTCAGATAACGCTCATGCTCCGTCTGAAGATCAGTTCCCCAGGAAACTTTATATTCAAACTTGTCATTGTGTTTCTCTAAGATCTCAACTGCCTCTGTGTATGTCACGCGGGCAAAATCGGAATTTGCCACATGCTGCAAGCGCTCTAAGAGTCCTTTGTCAATGAAGTTGTTGAAAAATGCCATCTCTTCCGGTGCATTCTCCAGTACATAGTTGATGATGTATTTTAACATGCTCTCGGCTAAGATCATGTCATCTTCCAGATCTGCAAATGCGATCTCCGGCTCGATCATCCAGAACTCTGCTGCATGTCTGGTCGTGTTGGAATTTTCTGCACGGAACGTCGGTCCAAATGTGTAGATGTTCTTAAATGCCATCGCATAAGTCTCACCGTTTAACTGTCCGCTTACGGTAAGGTTGGTCGGCTTATTAAAGAAATCTTTGGAATAATCCACGGTTCCGTCCGGATTTTTCGGAAGATTGTTCATATCCAGTGTTGTTACCTGGAACATCTCTCCGGCACCCTCACAGTCGCTTCCTGTGATCAGTGGTGTGTGTACATATACAAAATCTCTCTCCTGGAAAAATTTGTGAATTGCATATGCAATCAGGGAACGTACACGGAAAACTGCCTCAAATGTATTTGTTCTCGGTCTTAAGTGGGAGATCGTTCTTAAGTACTCAAAGCTGTGTTTCTTTTTCTGAAGCGGATAATCCGGTGTGGAAACACCCTCGATCTCGATCTGCTCTGCCTGGATCTCAAACGGCTGCTTGGTTCCCGGTGTCGCAACAAGTTTACCTGTCACGATGATCGCTGCACCGACATTTAACTTTTCAACATCATCAAAGTTCTCTAAAACATTGGAATATACGACCTGAACCGGCTCAAAAAATGTTCCGTCGTTCACCACGATAAATCCAAAATTTTTGGAGTTACGGATGCTTCGCACCCATCCGCCGATCGTCACGGTCTGATCCACATATTCTTCCTGTTTCCGGAATAAATCCCTTACATTTACCATATCCATAATTGAATCCTCCAATCCCCATCTCTTTGGTCTTCTTTTGGGATATTTATTTGATTAATTTGCTGTTTCTGTCTCGGCAGCGTCGACAGCTTCCTGCGGTTCTGCACTCTCTGTGCCCTCAGTACTCTCTGTCTCCGCCGGAGCTTCCACAGTCACATCCGCATTATCTTTGACAGACTGCAATGCAAGATTATCAACATAGACCTGTCTTAAATATTTTTCACCATAAGCTGCATCACCGTAGCCATAGTTCTTATATAAATCGTCTTCAGATGACAGACTGTTATTGCTCATCAGAGTCTGCACATAAGAAGAAAATCCGTCCTCGTCAAGCTCGGTGCCCTCTTTTGCTGCGATCGCACCTGTGATAAACTCCATGGAAATATTTTTCTCCATGCCTGATTTCCACTCCTGACGCACCTCATCAAGTGTCATGTTGTACTGGCTGCTGACGTAATCCTCAAGTTTGGATGCATCCCCATCACAGTAATTCTGTACATACTGTTTCTCATAATCATTGACACGGGCTGTCAGATAATCTTCCGGGATATCCACTTTACAGTTTTCTAACAGGTACTCCTGCACTGCTGTGTAAGTGTCACTGTCCTTATTGCTGCTGGCCTGATTTTCAAGGAATGATTTAATCTGTGCATACATATCATCTACTGTGTCAGCCTGAAACTGTTTCTGCGCAAAATCGTCATCCACATCATCGAGTGTCATCTCTTTCTGGATTGAGTTGACGGTAAATGTGAATACAACCTGTTTTCCAGCAAGGTCTGCATTGCCATAGTTATCCGGGAATGTCACATCGCTGTCAATAACATCACCGACAGATGCACCTTTCAGATCATCTGTAAAGCCGTCGATAAAGGAGCTTGACTGGCTTCCTGCGGAACAGTTATTGTCCACATCGATATTCTGATCCTCGGCACTTCCATTATCAAATGCCACTCCGTCTAATTTTCCAACATAGTCCACGTTTACGATATCACCATCTCCAACGGTCGTTTTGGTATCATCTGCAACGTAGAACGGTCCGTAATAAGAAAACATCTGCTCAAAATAATCTTTTGCATCCTGGTCATCCACATCATAATCGCCTGTGATCGTAACCGGAACCTTGCTGTAATCACAGAGTGTCACATAATCGGAAGGATCCAGATCATAAGAAGGACTCTCATATTCCACTGTTTCTGTTCCTTCTGCTGTTTCCGTGCCGTTTACTGATTCTGCAGCCTCTGTCCCCTCTGCGGTATCATTCTTCTTCCCGCCGCATCCGAGTGCAGTGACTGCCATCATCGTACAAAGCATTAATACTACTACTTTTTTCTTCATAATTATAATTACCTTTCTAATCCTTTAAGACAAGCTTTTCCGTCTAACTTTAATAACATACCACAATTTCTGCAAAAATAAAAGTATGTTTGACAAAAGTTATCGTATATGATAGTTTTTTTGAAAAAGGGGAAGAAACTATGGGAAAAGCACTTATATTAGGAAAAGATACAAAACATCTTGACAAAGATATAGAGTTATGCCGCACAACCAATGAGCGGATCAGTGATCAGGCGGCACAGTTATTGATTGAAAATCAGATTCCATTTACGCGGAGTTTTATTAAGATACCATTTTTTCTGCGCGAAAAATACCGGGGTGCACACCAGTTTTATGTCATCCATACCAACCGCAACCGCTATTCCCAGGCAAGACATACACTCGATCATATGGATTCCGTGTTCCGGCGCAGACTGATCGTGAGTAACTATTAAAATCCAGATACCCTTTTTCTTATATCTCACAGACTTTATACAGGTAACTATTCCCCTGTTTTCCCACTCTGTCCACGATTTCTAAATCCGTCAGAATCAGAAGCACAGTCTGTGCAAGCGACAACGGAATTTTTGCAGATTTTGAAAAATCTTTCGTAGTAAAAGGTTCCGGCAGGTCAAATGGGATAAACTGCATATAATCTTCCCGTCTCTCAATACAGACTTCCTCCACAAACTGCACCGGGATCCGGTCATAGCGCTCACTGCCTTTCTTTTTATCTTTGCTCCAGCCGTTTAACAGACGGTACTCCTCCATATCGATCAGTGCAAACCGAAATCTTAAGTTTTCATTTTTTAAAAACGGACGTATTTTATACAATTCTTTAAATGCCACATACGGATTTCCTTTTTTGGGGGACTTGCGCTTCGGTGACATCTCGCCACTCTCCTCATCGATCCACGAAAGCCATTTGACATGCGGGATCGGATAGACGATCGTGACCGGATAGATTTTTAAGAACGCATCCAGTTTTCTCCGCATAACCTGAAAGGAGCGTGTCTGTATCTCAATGATCTCGGTCCCCGTAAAAATGTCCGCCACAAAATTTTCGATTGGGATTTCGTGCATATCCGTATCCGGCGCATAATAATTTTTCAAAACGGCATGTACCGTTTTCTCTGAGAGCGTCCCGATTCCCTGACGCTCCCTGTTTATCCCGATCACTCTGTTTTTTGCAGCTTCAAACCTCAATTCATCAATACACATGACACACTCCTCTTGCAGAATGAAGTCTTATTTTCTCTCCGGATGCTTCATATCCTTTAAAATATCAAAGCAGTCAAAAGTTCTGAAGTAGTCATCCGGTGTCTCTGCACGGCGGATCAGCTGGGTGGAACCATCCTCTTTTAACAATACCTCCGCGGAGCGCAGTTTTCCGTTATAGTTATATCCCATGGAGAAACCATGTGCTCCTGCATCGTGGATCACAAGCAGATCTCCCATATCGATCTTCGGCAGCATACGGTCAATGGCAAATTTATCACAGTTCTCGCAGAGGGAACCTGTCACATCATATTTGTGGTCGCATGGCTCGTCCTCTTTTCCCATAACGGTGATGTGATGATATGCCCCGTAAATTGCCGGACGCATCAGGTTGACTGCACAGGCATCCACACCGATATACTCTTTATAGGTGTGTTTCTCATGGATTGCTTTCGTCACAAGGCAGCCGTAAGGTGCTAACATGAAACGTCCCATCTCTGTATAAATAGAGATATTTCCAAGTCCTGCCGGAACTAAGATCTCCTCAAAAGCTTCCTTAACCCCCTGTCCGATCACGCGGATATCGTTCGGTGTCTGATCCGGTGTATAAGGCACACCGACACCGCCGGAAAGGTTGATAAACTGGATATCACATCCGGTCTTGTCACGCAGTTCCACAACCAGTTCGAACAACTGTCTTGCCAGTTTCGGGTAATATTCATTTGTCACGGTGTTGCTCGCTAAGAATGCATGTACGCCGAAATGTTTTGCGCCTTTTTCTTTTAAGATCTTAAATCCCTCGATGATCTGCTCATGTGTAAAACCATATTTGGCATCACCAGGATTATCCATGATGCCGTTGCTCATCTTAAAGACTCCGCCCGGATTATAACGGCAGCTGATCGTCTCAGGAATTTTGCCGATCGTTTTCTCTAAAAAGTCAATGTGGGTAAAATCATCTAAGTTGATGATCGCACCAAGTTCATTGGCAAATTTAAACTCCTCGGCAGGTGTATCGTTTGAGGAAAACATGATGTGCTTTCCGTCAAATCCCTGAGAGTCTGCCAACATCAGTTCTGTCAAGGATGCACAGTCGCAGCCGCAGTCATATTCTTTTAGGATATCAAGGATGTACGGGTTTGGCGTTGCCTTTACCGCAAAATACTCACGAAATCCGGGATTCCAGGAAAATGCTTCCTTGACCGCCTTCGCATTTTCACGGATTCCTTTTTCATCGTAGAGATGAAACGGTGTCGGATATTTTTTTACGATCTCTTCGAGCTGTTCTTTGGTTACAAAAGGTTTCTTCTTCATAATATTCCTCCATTTTATTAAAATACAGCCTGTATCAGCACCATATAAAGCACTGTCCCGACGCCGATACTAAGCAGGTTGTTTCGTTTCCAGACATGAAGCAGTATCACTACTGCCACCGCTATAAACTCCGGTAATCCATATGGATAGGATGTGATACTTACCGCCTTTAAACAATAAATCACCAACATTCCGATGACTGCCGGCGGCAATACTTTTCCAAGATACTGTATCACCGGCGGGATCGGTTTTCCCGGCGGAAAGAATAAAAACGGGCAGAGTCTTGTAAAAAAGATCGTTCCCGCAACTGCTGCAATGATAACAAGTGAACGCGCCACACTAACCGGCATGATGCTCTACCTCCTTTTTCTGTTCTGTTTCTTTATCCAAAAACTTTCTGCACGGAAGCAGGATCAGCATAATACAGATCATGGTCGGCAGAATAAAATTGTCTGCGCCAAAGATCAGCAGGCAGATCAGTCCGCATCCAAGTCCGATCAGCACACTCGGACGGTTTTTTGACTCCATCCACTGTTCCACCATGATCACAACAAACAATGCCGTCATCGCAAAATCAATGCCTGTTGTGTCGATTGGAAGCACCGAACCAAGCAGTGCTCCGATCGCCGAACCGATGATCCAGTAAAGCTGGTCTAACAGTGCGATCGCAAATAAAAACTGTCCTTCTTCCACATCCTTTGGCACCTTCGTGACAAAAAATAAGGAATATGTTTCATCTGTCAGGGAAAAGATCATATACAGACGCTTCTTCCCCATCTTTGCAAAACGCTCTAATAACGACAGACCATAAAAAATATGCCGGATATTTAACATAAACTCCATGAAAGTTACCTGTAAAAGACTCACGCCCGGCGCAAAAAAATTCACGGCGAGATACTGTCCACTCCCTGCATAACACAGGACGCTCATCAGTATTGCCCACAGAAAATTATACCCTTTTTCCTGAATCATCACTCCAAAAGCCATACCGATAAACAGATATCCCGTCATGACCGGTATTGTATATGGAAATGCAGCTTTAAACGCTTTTTCATAGGAAGCTTTTTTACTTACTTTGTTTTTTTCTATTTCACAATCCATTTCTTTTTTCTATCCCTGTTACTTTATCACTTTAGCTTGTCGCACTATGTACTCTACAACAATTTTTGTGATACATCAAGACAATTTTCAACAAAAACTTCACTATTGCAAAAACATGTGCTATACTCTTTTTAGTCGCGTTTTACACGAAAAGGAGTTATGAATGAGTATTACCGTTTTAAATTATATGGATCACGCATTAGTCAGCCGCATCAATGAACAGGCTGCAAAGCGTGCCGAAGCTGCAAAACAGTCTAATACGGATGATTTTGCGGCTGCGTTAGCTGACAGTACAAAAGCTTTGGAAAACAGCCAGAATACCTCACAGACCGGTACCACAGGCGCAGATACATCAGGGATATCCGCAGCCCAGACAACTGCATCCTCTGCAAATTTCTATACTTCAGGCGAACTTGACTCTATTTTTGAAGAGGCCGCCAATTCCTATGGTGTTTCTTCTATTATATTAAAATCGATCGCCAAAGCAGAATCCGGCTTCAATCCCTCTGCCGTGAGCAATGCAGGCGCTGTCGGGATCATGCAGTTAATGCCATCTACCGCTGCTGCTCTTGGTGTTTCCAATTCCTATGATGCAAGAGAAAATATCATGGGCGGTGCAAAATATATCAGCCAGTTATTATCCAATTATCAGGGAAATATCTCCCTTGCGCTCGCCGCTTACAATGCCGGCAGCGCGAATGTGGACAAATACGGCGGCATCCCGCCTTTTACCGAGACACAGAATTACGTCAAAAAAGTACTCTCTTATATGGAAGAATTTGGTTCTGCTGTTTCAAATACCGTATCTTCTGTTTCAGATCAGCTTTCTTCTATTTTCAATCTGACCGGAAGTGCGAGAGATGAGGCAAATCAGATGCTTGCTGATTTCTTCTCATCCAAAAATATCAGCAAAGATGCACTCGATATCTTAACCGCTATTTTAAAATTGAAAAATATGATATCTGGTCAGACAACATCAACAGATGTCTCTTCTGCTTTACAGAATACGGATACTACATCATCTGCTGTGGGAAGTACCTCTGAAACCCCATCCGACCGCACTGCAGTCCTTACTTCCATAAATTCTGATTCTGAAACAATTGAAGATATCACAAAAGACATCCCTGTACGCGTGATTCCTTCTGCAGAAACAGATACGGACGAAGATACTGATACTGAAACAAACACAGATATTGATGCAGCTGTCAGCACAGATACTAATGACGATGTCAGTACAGACACTGACAGTGAATCTTAAATATCCTGTTGCCTGCGGATTGCCCGCAGGCAATTTTTATGTCGATCCTATGGATCTCAAAACTTCTGTCTGATCCGTAACTGTTTCATACTTTCCTACATCGTTATGATAATTCTTCAATCTGTCCCTCTAAGTAGTGATTAAATTCTTTCATAAACTGATACACCGTCTTTACATCCTCTGTAGAATAATGGGACAAAAACTCCATATCCCTTTTTTCCCAGCGTTTGTGACGTTTTGCATGTTCCTCAAACAACATTTTTCCTAGATCCGTCAGTTTAAAATAGACTTCTTTTTTGTTCGATTCCAAAGTGTATTTTTCAATCAGACCTTTCGCTAACAGCTTCTTTGTCATTTTGCTGATCGCGCCTCTTGTCATCCCCATATGTTCTGCGATCTTGGTAACATTGGGTAACTCTAATCTTCCAATATAGTCAATACAGTGCGTCTCGGAATAGCCATATTCATCGAGACATTTCCCCTCGGTCAGCTTCGAGAGCATGTCCTGCCGCTCTAACATCAGCGCAAGCTCTTTTAACAGAAGCTCCTGCTCTTTCATACATCCACTCCCTTACTTTGCGGAAATATTGTTTCCTCGTCAACAATTACTTCTGTTTTAATATAACGCATGTTTGTTTCCTTGTCAACAATATATGACAAAGATTCTGGGCAAAAAAACAGAGGCGTCAAGATTTTTGTCTCTTGATGCCTCTGATGTTTTTACTGCTTACGCGTCAAAGTGAAATCCTGCCAGCAGCGAGCCTAGGCTGGTGCCTGTCGATTCTGTGTCGGTATATTTTTCCAGTTCTTCCTCGGCAACGCCTGCGGTATCGACCATTTCTTCCTGTAATGCTTTCATGCTGAGGCTGATCTTGTTGTCGTTGGTGTTAAGGACTTTTGCTTTGACTTTCTGTCCTTCTTTTAATACTTCGGATGGCTTTTTGATGCGGCGCTCACAGATCTGTGAGATGTGTACCAGACCGCTCAGTCCGTTTCCAAGGTTGATAAATGCGCCGTATGGCATCAGTGTCTCGACAGTTCCTTCGAGTACAGTTCCCGGCACGATCATGGAGATCTTGTGGCTGCGCTCTTCGGCTTCTGCTTCTCTTGCCACTGCCTTGCCGGATAAAACCAGTTTTTCTTTTTCCGGATCCACAGTGATCACACGCACTTCGATCTCTTTTCCGATCCACGCGTCAGTATCTTCCACATAGTCAAGTGTGATCTGGGATGCCGGAATAAATGCACGGATGCCTTCCAGATAGGTGACAACGCCGCTCGGTACGCTCTCTTTGATGCGGACTTTGACTGTTGTCTCATCTTCCATCATCTGTTTTAATTTATCCCATGCGAGTATATCGTTCGCTTCCTTTTTGGAAAGTACGATATTTCCGGCACCATCGTCCGTCTGTACCACAGTTGCCTCGATCACATCTCCCTTGTGTACCTGTTCCATGACATTAAAATCAGGATCATTGCTCAGATCAGCAACTTTGATGATTCCCTGCGCATAATATTTTAAATCCAGAGTCACTTCCTCTTCATTTACATCAATGACTGTACCGGAAATGATGTCTCCCTCGTTGATCCTGCGGAAAGAGGCTTCCAGTTCGTCTTTGTAGTCGTCCATTGTTTCCATTTTGTTATCCTCCCATTTGTTAATATCATTTTCAAATCGTCAGTATATATGATGTTGGGATCAAATAGTGCATTTAAGATTTCTGATTGGCAACTTACACAAAGTCGTGCCTATTTTGTTCCGATGTCCGAAAATAAGAAAAACTAAGTATGCCTGAATTAGATTTTTTCAAAGTGACGTGAACGGCAGCAACGAGTCATCCCTGACTCGATGCTGCCTTGTTCTGCCATCCATGGCAGAACATCACTGTGAATAGACAGACATACTAAGATTTTCTAATTTTCTACCAAAGTCACAAAAATAATCCCGACTTTGTGCAAGTTGCCAGCCGTTACGTTGTGAATACACTATTTAATCCCAACATCATTATATTCTAAACGGTATTATAACACACCCGTCCCTAAAACAAAATGACAACTTTGAACAGGTCCCCGTCGACCTCGACGTGGAATTCGCCGCCCTGGGCTTCGGTAAAACTTTTTGCGATCGCAAGTCCAAGTCCGGATCCTTCTGTGTTTCTTGAACTGTCGCCACGCACAAATCGTTCCGTGATCTCATCACCGCTGATATGTATTTCCTCAGCAGACATATTTTTTAAGATGATCTCTACAAGGGATGCTTTCTTTCGCACCTCTAAATAAACCCTGCTGCCCTGCATTGCATATTTGACCACATTGACAAAGAGATTTTCAAAAATGCGGTAGGTTTTCTGGTTATCAAGCATTAACAGTACTTTTTCTTCCGGCACATTCCACTTAAGTTCGAGTCCCCGCTCTTTCATCTTATCCACATGTTCAATGCTGACCTGTTTGATCAGGTTTACAACGTCAAGTTCCATCTTATTAAGTACGATATTATTGCTGTTTGCCTTGCTGACTTCAAAAAGATCTTCGATCAGCACCTTAAGGCGCAGTGATTTACGCTCTAAAGTATCAATGTAAGAACGCCTTTCTTCCTCCGTGATGTCTTCTTTTTTCAGCAGTTCAATGTATGTCGTGATGGCAGTGAGCGGTGTTTTTAAGTCATGTGAAACATTTGTGATCAGTTCTGTTTTCATACGCTGGCTCTTTACCTCTTCCTCCACTGCTTTTTTCATACCGGTCTGGATCTGCGCAAGTTCGTCCCGGAACGGATTAAATATGCCAAAATCCCCCTGAATCTCCTGATCAAGATTACCTTCTGCGATCGTCTGCATGGCATCTAACATCGCATGATAATCTTTATTGATCTGCTCATAATGTCTCTTTATAATAAAAAACAGGACGATCGAATAGACAACTAATGCACCGATCCCAAAGAACCAGAACAAGGAACAGGCTGCAAGCACTGCAAAGTTTATAACGACAACTTTTAAGATCAGTTTTGTCGTTTCCTCACTGAAATCAATGTGTGTGATCTCCCCGGAGAGTGTGTTCCACCACTGTCTGATCCGGTTGCCTGTCTTTTTAAACTGTTTTTTTATCCATGGGAAGATCTGATAGATCAGGCTGTATCTTCTGATATATTCCCAGAGTCCGACTGAAAATACCGGTCTCAGCAGATATGCGGCTGCAAACCACATTGCATAGATCAGCCACAAAGTTCCAACTGCAGTAAGTACGCTGATCACAACATCATAAACCTGTCCACCCATCAGTTCATCTGCCGCATCCGAAAATGAATCAAATCCATATGACCAGATAAGTTCCATAAAGTAATTCTGCAGACACAGTCCGCAGATCACACCTGTGACTCCAAGTTCTGCCGCGTAAGCATGTACCTTTCCATCATTTAAGATATTGCCTCCGGCTTTTTTCCCTGTCATAAAAAACATAAATGCGATCACCGCTACAACAGATGCGCCATACAATGGAAGTGCCCCATTAATTTTATAGGCGGACAGCTTTTCAAAATAATCTTCTTCCTCATCACTGCCAGAATCATAAAGAATATTTTCAGATGCTTTCTCTTTGGAAATACCGATCACAAACTCTATATTTTCCGGTCCTTTGAGCACGGGCATGTCTGTTGGATTAAAATACTCTTCCAGATTAGTTTTTAACAGTTCACTGCGTTCCTGTGCCCCTAATGATTTTACTAAAAGATCGCCGCTATTTTCCCTGTCTGACAGCAGAGGAATTACTTCCATCGCCCCGACTTCATTAAATTTTATCGCAAACAATTCGCTGTAATATTGTGCCAGTTGTTCACTGACATCCTTTTCCTCTCCACCGAGTACGCTCTCTAAATTCTGCGTTGTATTTTTCAGTTTACTTCCATCTTCGGATTCCATGACGCAGTAATCAATCTGGGAACGGATTTTTTCAAACTGACTGCTCCATTCATCCATCACCGACAATACTTCATCATTGGTTACCTGCTCTAATTGTTCCTGTGACTCCCACCTGTCGGTTTCATCCGCTTTTGCATAAGATGCGATATAAAGATCTGTTGCTGACATCTCCGTCTCACTCTTCTGATTCTGATATTCCAGATCGAGCAGATAAAATCCCTCATACAGATTTTTCAGAAACTGTGTCCGAATCTGCGTATCACTGTCTGTTCCTGTTTTTGCTGCTTCTGTCTTTTGCATCCAGTCTTTGCTTCTGCGATTGATTCCCGGATAGCATAAAAAATTGATAACTGCTAAAACAAGAAGAAACCCTGCTGTTATCACAATTCTCGCCTTACGGCTGTTTTTCCATTTTATATCCAACGCCCCACACCACCTTTAAATATTTTGGTTCTCTCGGATTGATCTCAATCTTATCCCTGATATTTCTCACATGCACCATGATCGTATCCGTATTGATCGCTTTTTCATTCCAGACACGCTCGTAAATCTCGTCCGCCGAATAAACTCTTCCCGGATTTTTCATCAGAAGTGCTAAAATCTTAAACTCGATCGGTGTCATTTTCACCGGTTTCCCATCCACAAATACTTCCACTGTATCTTCATTCAGCTCAATACCGCCAATGATATGTACCCTGTCATTTTCCTTTTTCTCCTGACTTTTGTTGTTAAACTTTGTATAACGCCGGAGCTGGGAATTGACGCGCGCCATCAATTCTAACGGCGTAAATGGTTTTGTCACATAATCGTCCGCTCCGATGTTCAGCCCGATCACTTTATCTGTCTCCTCTGATTTCGCCGAAAGCATAATTACAGGAAAATCATGATGTTCCCTGAGTTTTAATGTCATTGTTACCCCATCCATACGCGGCATCATGATATCAACGATCGCAAGATGTATCTCCTTACTCTCAATAATCTCTAAACCTTCTATACCATCTGCCGCCTTATAAACGTTATAATTCTGGCTTTTTAAAAATATCTCGATTCCATCACGGATCTCTTTGTCATCTTCTACGATTAAAATATTGTACTGTTCCATTATTTTTGTCTGTGTGAAAGATTTTCACACTTCTCCCCTTTTCTTTCTGTGCCGCAGATATTCCTTTTTGCCACACTTCCTATCAGTATATCATTTACCTTATCAAAATGAAACAAATCTTATGTTATTTCCGGCACACCTGAATTATTTCTGCTCTTATCCTCCTTTGTGTATTATCTTACCTTCCGAATGCAAAGAACGCCCGCAGAAAAAGATAAAGATTTTCAAAAGATTTACTTTACATTTTCCTTAATTTCTGCAAAATTTTCTTTTTTTCTCTATATTTTTTGCATTTTGCTGATAGGAGTGTTAGAATACAAATGTTATTAAATTTTCGAGGAGGTTTACTTATGGACAAGAAAACAACAGGAATCGTTTCCTACATCACGCTTATCGGCTGGCTGATTGCATTCTGCGCCGGTGACAAAGAGGGTGCAAAATTTCATTTAAACCAGTCACTGGTGTTATACCTTGCATCCCTGATCAACAGCATTATTATTTCGCGCATTCCGATCTGTGGATGGGCTGTCAGCGGCATTCTCTCCATTGTATTCTTTATTTTCTGGATCATGGGATTAGTATATGCCTGCAAAGATGAAGAAAAAGAGCTTCCACTTTTAGGAAGTATTAAGATTTTAAACTAAGATATTAAAAAAACATTATTATGTAAAAACCCGGCTTTAAGGTTCATGACCCCAAAGCCGGGTTTCTTTTTCTGTGCACAGACCTGCCTGCTAAAACAGGCAGTCTGCTATCTTATACGATTTTCTTATACCTCTACGGTAATTTTGTCTAAGTGCCAGATATCATCCACATATTCCTGGATTGTACGATCAGAGGAGAATTTACCGGCATGTGCGATATTTAAGATTGCACTCTTTGCCCAGCCTTCCTCATCTTTGTACGCTTCCATCACACGTTTCTGTGCTTCTGCATAAGAACGGAAATCTTTTAAGATGAAATAGGTATCTGCAAACTGCGTACACTGTGTATTGAGCAGTGAGTTGTAAAGGTCACGGAACAGCTCAGGATCATTCGGTGAATAAAATCCATTGATGAGCTGCATCAGTACCTTGCGGATATCCTGATCACTGTTGAAGATCTGCATTGGATCATAGTCACGGTTTCTCTCATGTGCAATGACTTCATCGGAACTCATACCGAAAATAAATGCATTTTCTTTGCCGACTTCCTCTACAATCTCAACATTTGCACCATCCATCGTTCCGAGCGTCAGCGCACCGTTTAACATAAATTTCATGTTACCGGTTCCGGATGCCTCTTTACTAGCTGTGGAGATCTGCTCGCTGACATCTGCTGCCGCAAAGATCCACTCTGCGATCGATACGCGGTAATCTTCAATAAATACGACTTTGATCTTGCCGTTAATGCTTCTGTCATTGTTGATAACGTCCGCCACATTGTTGATCAGTTTGATCGTAAGTTTTGCGTTCTTGTAGCCTGCTGCTGCCTTTGCACCAAAAATAAAGGTTCTCGGATAGAAATCCATATCCGGGTGCTCTTTTAATTCATTATACAGATACATGACATGTAAAATATTCAGCAACTGACGTTTGTATTCATGCAGACGTTTTACCTGCACATCAAAGATGGAACGCGGATCTACTTCGATGCCGTTGTGCTCTTTGATGTATTTTGCAAGACGCAGTTTGTTCTGATATTTGATATTCATGAACTCCTGCTGTGCTTTTTTATCGGTTGCATAGATCGCCATCTTCTCAATATGGGAAAGATTTGTGATCCAGTCGTCACCGATATGTTCACTTACCCAGTCTGCAAGAAGCGGATCGCCATGCATCAGGAATCTACGCTGTGTGATTCCATTCGTCTTGTTGTTGAATTTCTGTGGGAACAGCTCATAGAAATCGTGAAGTTGCTCGTTCTTTAAGATCTCCGTGTGAAGTTTTGCCACACCATTTACGGAATATCCTGCTGCGATCGCAAGATGTGCCATTTTTACCTGACCATCGTAAACGATTGCCATACGTGCAACTTTACCGTTATCTCCCGGAAACTCTGCCTGGATCTGTAAAATAAATCTGCGGTTGATCTCCTCAACGATCTGATAGATACGCGGAAGCAGTCTTGAGAAGATCTCGATCGGCCATTTTTCAAGTGCTTCTGCCATGATCGTGTGGTTGGTATATGCACAGGTCTTTGTCGTGATCTCCCATGCCTCATCCCAGCTTAATCCCTCTTCGTCAAGTAAAATACGCATCAGCTCTGCCACTGTTACGGTCGGATGTGTATCGTTTAACTGGAATGTCACTTTCTCCGGCAGCTTGTGGATATCATCATGATGTTTTTTGTAACGTGCTAATGCACGCTGTACACTTGCAGATACAAAGAAATACTGCTGTTTTAAACGAAGTTCTTTTCCTGCGATATGGTTATCATTCGGATAAAGTACCTCAACTAAGTTACGGGCAAGGTTTTCCTGCTCTACTGCCTTGTGGTAATCTCCCTTGTCAAAGGAATCTAACTCAAAGCACTCCATCGGCTCTGCATCCCAGATCATTAAGGTATCTACCACATGGTTGCCGTAACCTACGATCGGCATATCATAAGGTACTGCTAAAACGGACTGGTAATTTTCCTGTACGAAACGGGTCTTTCCTTCCTCCGTCACTTCCGCACGGACATAACCGCCGAATTTCACCTCATAGGAATATTCCGGACGGCGAAGTTCAAACGGATATCCGTTCTTTAACCAGTTATCCGGCACTTCCACCTGAAAACCGTCTTTGATCTTCTGTTTGAACATACCATAACGGTAGCGGATACCGCAGCCGTAAGCTGCGTATCCCAAGGTTGCCAGAGATTCCATAAAGCAGGCTGCAAGACGTCCGAGTCCACCATTTCCAAGTGCCGGATCCGGCTCCTGATCCTCGATCTCATCAAGGTTTAAACCGATCTCCCCGAGTGCCTCTTTTACCTCTTTGTACATTTTTAAATTGATCATGTTGTTGCCAAGAGCACGGCCCATCAAAAATTCCATGGACATATAATAGACCATCTTTGGATCCTGTTTGTCAAACGCTTTCTGTGTTGCAAGCCAGTCATCAATGATCACATCTTTTACCGTGTAGGAAACCGCCTGAAAAATTTCCTGCTGTGACGCTTCGTCCAACGTTTTACGATATAGATTTTTTACATTTTCTTTTACACTTTTAATAAACTCATCTTTGTTGAAAACATTTGCTTCCATTTAGTTTTCTCCTTTTTTGACTCCAAGCAATACTTTTTCCCCATTGATGTTCCATTCCTTGCAGTAAATTCCGTTTTCTCCGGAGTCAAAAGAATCAGCTTCTGCTACAACTTCAGTACCTAAAACATCACCCATGATGTCATTTCCGTACTTATGAAAGATATCGGCTACTTTTTCATCTGCATGATAGTAAATGGAGATTTTATCCATAACCTCAAATCCGGCTTCCTTACGCATTGTCTGGATCTTACTGATCAGCTCACGGACAAATCCTTCCTCTACCAGTTCCGGTGTCAGGTTGGTATCAAGCACAACGGTTACGGTATTATCACCTTCCGTTACATAACCTTCCATCTGTGTCATTGTGATCAGAAGGTCTTCTTCGGATAATTTTACATCATCACTGACTGTCGGCAATGCAAGCACACCGTCTGCTTTTAATTCAGCCATTGCTTTGTTTCCGTCTAACTCTGCAAGTGCTTTCTGGATCTGTCCTAAGAACTTGCCGTATTTCGGTCCGACGGTACGAAGCTGCGGTTTGAAGGTATAGCTTGTGTATGCACTGACATCCTCTGTAAAGTTTACTTTCTTCACATTCAGCTCATCCTCGATGATCTCTACAAAGTACTCAGATAAAACATTCGGTGCTTTGACATACATATTTCCGATTGGCTGGCGGTTCTTGATATTCGCTGAGTTACGGCATGCACGGCCCATAACAACGATCTTTAAGACCTCATCCATATTTTTCTCTAATTCTTTGTCGATCCATGCCTCATTGACAGCCGGGAAGTCGCACAGATGGATGCTCTCCGGTGCCTCTGTGTTGATGGAACGTACCAGGTTCTGATAGATCTCCTCTGTCATGAACGGGATCATCGGTGCAGCAGCCTTGCAGATCTCAACTAATGCAGTATAAAGTGTCATATATGCGTTGATCTTATCCTGCTCCATGCCTTTTGCCCAGAAACGGTCACGGCTTCTTCTGACATACCAGTTACTCATGTCATCCACGAACTCATCAAGTACCTTTGCAGCTTCCGGAATGCGGTAATTTGCAAGGTTCTCATCCGTTCCCTTGATTGCGGAATTCAATTTTGACAGCAGCCACTTATCCATAACGGATAATTTTTCATAATCTAAGGTATATTTTGTTGCATCAAACTGGTCGATGTTTGCATACAGCACGAAGAATGCATAAGTATTCCACAGGGTACCCATGAATTTACGCTGTCCTTCCTGTACCAGCTTGCCACTGAAACGCTTCGGGATCCATGGTGCACTGCTTGTATAGAAATACCAGCGGATCGCATCTGCGCCGTAAGTCTCTAATGCATCAAACGGATCAACTGCATTTCCTTTAGACTTACTCATCTTCTGTCCGTTCTCATCCTGTACATGTCCCAGAACGATTACATTCTTATACGGAGCCTTATTGAAAAGCAGTGTGGACTCAGCAAGAAGGGAGTAGAACCATCCTCTTGTCTGGTCAACAGCCTCGGAGATGAAGTCTGCCGGGAACTGCTGCTCAAACAGGTCTTTATTCTCAAACGGATAATGATGCTGTGCAAAAGGCATTGCTCCGGAATCAAACCAGCAGTCGATAACCTCCGGTACACGATGCATGGTCTTGCCGCAATCCGGACACTTCATAGTGATGTCGTCAATGTATGGGCGGTGAAGCTCGATGGTCTTCGCACGCTCGTCACCACTCTTCTCATAGAGATCCTGGCGGCTTCCCACGGATTCCATATGTCCGCACTCACACTGCCAGATGTTCAGTGGTGTTCCCCAGTAACGGTTTCTGGAAATACCCCAGTCCTGAACGTTCTCAAGCCAGTCACCGAAACGTCCCTTACCGATGCTCTCCGGAATCCAGTTGATAGTATTATTGTTACGGATCAGATCATCCTTTACTGCTGTCATCTTGATGAACCAGGACTCACGTGCATAGTAGATAAGCGGTGTGTCACATCTCCAGCAGTGCGGATAATCATGCTCGAATTTCGGTGCGTCAAAAAGCTTGCCCTCTTTGTCAAGGTCTGTGAGAACCATAGGGTCCGCTTTCTTTACGAATACACCGGCATATGGTGTCTCTTTGGTCATGTTACCCTGTCCGTCTACGAACTGTACGAACGGAAGGTCATACTCACGTCCGACACGGCTGTCATCCTCACCAAATGCAGGTGCGATATGAACGATACCGGTACCATCGCTCATGGTAACGTAGTTGTCACAGGTTACGAAATGAGCTTTTTTGCGCTGTTTTGCTGCTGCCTCGCCTGTGCATGCAAAAAGCGGC
>ERZ650918.422-NODE-422-length-47134-cov-5.535632_pt1 | contig 47134 bp, 34 predicted proteins | sample MGYA00514758_ERZ650918 | MGnify/ENA metagenome assembly ERZ650918 | reverse complement strand
CGGACATAAGAAATAGTATGGGCGCAGTGATATATTTTATGTGCGAAGTTTGAGTTAATAAAATTAAGCGAACAAACCATAAAGATATTATAAGAAGATATTTCTGCTTAACATAGGAAACTGTCTTGTATTTCCAATCAAATAATGCTATAGTACATCCCAATAAGGGACAGACTAGCAGGTATAGATTGACAGAAGGATTGGTGGATACAATGGATATTTTCGATATTATTGGTCCGGTAATGGTAGGACCAAGCAGTTCGCATACAGCAGGGGCTGTAAGGATCGGATATGTGGGTCAGAAGCTATTGGCAGAGCCGGTAGTGAAGGCGCAGATCGGTCTTTACGGCTCTTTTTGGTCTACCGGAAAGGGGCATGGAACAGACCGTGCGCTGGCTGCCGGATTGATGGGCTGGGAGCCGGAGGATGAGAGGATTCCGAGGAGCCTTGAGATTGCGGAGCAGGCAGGCGTGGAGCTTTCTTTTTATCAGGCGGACCTAAAGGACGCACATCCCAACACGGCGGTAATTCATATGACCGGTGCCGGAGGACGTGAACTTGAGGTGATCGCTGCGTCCATCGGAGGAGGCAGAATCCGCATCTGCGAGGTGGACGGTCTGACAGTAAATGTGTGCGGTGAATATCCGACACTTATCGTTCATAATCTGGATCAGCCGGGGCATGTGGCGGAGGTGACATCCATGCTCAGCCACAAGTCGGTCAATATTGCAACATTGCAGCTCTACCGTAATTCGCGTGGCGGCAATGCCGTGATGGTTCTGGAGTGCGATCAGGAGATTCCACTGGAAGCGATCAAATGGCTGGAGCATCTTGAGGGCGTGATCAAGGTCACATATTTGAATCTATAAGGATGGAGGATTGGCGTTATGTATGAAACGTTGCAGCAGATGCAGGAAATATGCGAGACGGAGAATAAGGCGTTCTGGGAGCTTGTGATGGAAGAGGAGGCCAATGAGAAGCAAAACAGCCATGAGGAAGTGTTTGAGATGATGCGGAGCATGTACCGCGCAATGGTACAGGCGGACGAGAATTATGAGGATCGCAGATCTGCCAGTCAGATGACAGGTGGTGCGGGGGAGCTTATGGCGAAATGGAACCGTGACGAAAAGACACTGTCTGGTCCATTTCTGGGACAGGTGATGGAAAGGGCACTTAAAATGGCAGAGTCCAATGCCTGCATGAAGCGCATTGTGGCGGCACCGACCGCAGGCTCCTGCGGTGTACTGCCGGCGGTGATGATCACCTATCAGAAGCTGGAGAAGTGTCCCGAGGATGAGATCGTTAAGGCGCTGTTTGTGGCAGCGGGAATCGGTCAGATCATTGCGAGCCGGGCATCGATTGCCGGAGCGCAGGGCGGTTGTCAGGCAGAGATTGGCTCTGCGAGTGCTATGACGGCAGGAGCTCTTGTCTTCCTGCGGGGCGGCAGTCTTCAGCAGATTTATGAAGCAACGGCGCTTGCATTAAAGGGACTTCTAGGTCTGGTGTGCGATCCGGTGGCGGGACTGGTGGAGGTTCCGTGTGTGAAGAGAAATGTGATCGGTGCTGTTAATGCGGTTTCGTGCAGTGATATGGCGATGGCAGGGATCACATCGTTTATTCCGGTGGATCAGGTCATTGATGCGATGGATGAGATTGGGCGCAATATGCCGTGTCAGTACAAGGAGACGAGTCAGGGCGGGCTTGCGGTCACTCCGGCGGGAAAGTCAGTCGTATTGTAACAACAGGGGAGCCACACGAATTGTGTGACTCCCCTGTTTATAGGTGCTCTCCGCATACAGCTTCGATCTATTCGTCCAGCATGGATGTGCAGTGCGGGCAGCGTGTTGCCTCGATATCGACTTCGCTTTTACAGAACGGACAAACCTTTGTGGTAACTTTTTCCTCTGCCTCTTCTTTCTTGATCAGCTTCTCGGATGCGGTGTTCATTGCCTTGATGATCATGAAGATCACAAGTGCCATGATCAGAAAATTAAATACAGCGGTCAGAAAGTTGCCGTAATTTAAGGTGACCTGTCCGAGCAGCTTTATATGATACTGGTCGAAGTTCATGCCACCAAACAATCCAAGGATCGGATTGATGATATCCTTTACAAGAGAGGATACGATGTTGGTAAATGCCCCACCGATAATGATACCGACTGCCATGTCCATAACGTTTCCACGGCTGATAAATTCTTTGAATTCCTTGATAAATTCCTTCATGTCTATCCCTGCCTTTCTCGTTTGCGTAATAAAATACATACAAGTTAAACATCGGCAGTTTGCGGGAAACTCTTAATCGGCGTACTCGAAAAACGGCAGGATATTGACGATATATTTGTTCATGATATCCGCAAATTCCCGGAGCTGTGCATCTGTCTGACACTCACCGTATTCAATGGTATAGGTGTATCCGTTGTGGAAGCCGACATAAATCATCATCGGATTGAGCTCCTCCATTTTCTCGCCGGTAAAGGAACCCTTGAGACGGTGAATGGTAAAAAGCGGCATTTTGGCACCGCCACGCTTTGCCATGAAGGTAGCAGTGGCTTCGCTGCACCCGAAGTCCGGATTGGTCACAGCATTCTTCTCTTTCAGGGTTACCAGCTCGGCAACGCTTTCGGGCAGCTCCACAAAGCATCTGGCTGCCGTGCTGCTGATACGGATCCGTTTGTCGGTTGCCGTGGTCTGGTGGAGCGTGATCGTCTCACCGCCGAAGGTGACGCTTGCGATGGTTTTTGCATCGATGATCTGGTTAAAGCCGATCCGTTTGTATCCCTCGTTTGAAGCATCGCCCCAGCTTTCGGTCACATCATCCTCAAAACGGCTGTCGATACGGCTGCCATCGGTGAAATCAATCGTAAGCCGGTCTGACTTTTCGTATTTGTTCCATTCCTTTTGTGTGAAATGTGTCTTTCCCTGCTTCGTGATCGTGTAGTGTGCAGTCAGTGAAAGCGGAGATACGACAATGTTCGTCCAATGCCCCTCGGAATCCATGAGACGGATGTCTTTGTTCACATTGATCTGCTCCGGTTCAGCATTGGTCTGGAAGGTCCAGTTTAATTTCCAGCTTCCCTTCTGCAGCGTGACGAACCTACCGTGATTATTGTGGTAACCGATATTTTTGAGCGACAAAGCGATATGGCTGTTGTTGATGTCAACATCGTTGCCGTTATTGTTGATGCCACTGACCAACATCGGAAACTTTGTAATGCCCTCGTTTACGGAGGTGCTGCTTATCGTGTCGGCAGTATAGTCATAGCTTGTGCCGTCCTTTCCGGTAATGGCAAGCTCATAGCTGCCAAATTCCAGTGTGTATGGAACATCCTTCAGATCGGAAGCGTTGATCACGGTGTAGAAACCGGAATGGTCTCCGATGGTCTGGGTCAGATCCAGCCGGATCCCGTTTGATTCATCCGATGCATTGACATTGGTAGTCAGCTTCTCGGCAGTCTGCTGTGACTGATTATCATAGATATTGAAAAAGTTTCGGATGCTGTCATCAAAGCTGAAAGCGGCAAATGCGGTGACGCCGACCATGCAGACAAGGCATGCGGCAGCGGCAGCAGCGAACGGTCTGGAATATCTTCTCCAGAATGAAGGATGTGTTGTGATGTTGTTTTGTTTTTTTGATTTCCTGTTTTCTACGTTTGTCTTTGTATGGATTTCCCCATTTATTTTCTGCAGAGTTTTTTCATGTAATCTCTTGATTTCGGACTCTGTCAATGTTGTTTCCTTCCTTTCGGAGCTGATGTCCTGTCTGGAAAGCTCCTGTAATAAATCTTCTATATTTTTCATAAGGCACTCCTTTCTGACTGTCCGGTCTTCCCCCTGACCATTCGACAGTCAAGCCATATCAGATATTTCAGGCAACTTCAACGCCACATTGTAGCAGCTGTTGTCTCAAACGGTGTTTCCCCCTGCTCAGTTTGTTCTCTACCGTCTTTGCTTTCAGCGCCAGCTTATCTGCGATCTCCTTGATCGAATGTTGATAGAAATACCGGTAAATAAATATTTCGCGGTCGGGACTTTTCATGGAATTGACCAGCTGGTATAAGATTTCGTACTCAGATCGGCTTACGATCTGCTCCTCCACATTTTCCCCCGATACCAGCTCTTCGGCGGTATCTATATTCTGTGTCGGATGTTCCTTTGCCAGAGTGCGCTGTTTATTTAGTGCGGTGCGCCTTGCAATTCCATATAAATATTCCCTGAGGCCCTGACCGTCTGTCAGCTTGATTTTTTCTCTGGACCGCCAGAGTCCCACGAAGGTGTCGGATATCGCTTCTTCGATATCTTCCCCGCTGTAACCGGACAGGATGGACTGGCAGATTGTTTTGACCGCCTTTCCATACTGCCTGATCGCAAGCTCGATCCCAAGTGAGACGTCTTCGCTCAGACAGTCCAGCAATTCCTGTTCTTCCATTTGTCTGCCCCCTTTATAATCTCTTGAAAGATCTTTCACTTATCTATTGGCATGAAAATACTTAAATCACTCACCTTATTTTGAAAAATATTAAAAAACTCTTACCTGTCCCATTTATCGTACACCTGGTTTCAGGTGTGATTTCAGACGTAATGGTATTTGCCGTATTTCCTAAGCGTAATGGTATTCACTGCGCTTTTTAATAAGAAATGTCGCAGTGACGAAAAGTGTCAGAAGCTCTGCAACGGCAACGGACAGCCAGATGCCGGTGATGCCGAGGAAAATCGGAAGGATAAATACCACGGCAAGCTGGAACACCAGGGTTCGCAGAAAGGAGATCACGGCAGAGATCAGTCCGTTGTTCAGCGCCGTGAAGAAGGAAGAACCAAATATATTGAAGCCGTTGATCAGGAAGGTGACACAGAACAGACGAAAACCGTAGCGTGTCATCTCAAAAAGCTCCGGATCGTATCCAACGAAGATCTGTGCGATCGGTGACGCAATAAACTGTGCCGCTGCGGTCAGGACAACGCCGCAGATGCTTACCAGTGTCAGGCTTTTTTTGAACAGATTTTTCAGCTCGTCATGGTTGGCAGCTCCGTAATGGTAGCTGATGATCGGCGCACTACCGATGGAATAGCCGAAAAAGACAGCGACAAAGATAAAGTTTGCGTACATGATCGTTCCGTAGGCGGCGACACCGTTTTCGCCGGCAAGCTTCATTAATTGCAGATTATACAGGGAACCGACGATAGAGCTGGAAAGATTTGTCATCAGCTCGGAGGAACCGTTTGCACAGGCTTTCAACAATATTCTGCCGTAGAATTTTGTCTTTCCAAGACGTAGAATATCGGATCTTCCGCCGGCAAAATAGATCAACGGGAAGAATCCGCCAAACAGCTCTCCGCAGGAGGTGGCGATCGCAGCACCGGCAATTCCCCAGCCGAACACGGCAATGAACAGGTAGTCCAAGATCATATTAGTCACGCCGGCAATGACGATCACCGCAAGACCAAGCTTTGGCTTTTCTGCCGCCACAAAGAAGCTCTGGAAGGCGTTCTGCAGCATGAACGGGGCCAGTGTGATAAAGCCGAGACAACCGTAGATTGTACAATTTTTCAGGAGATCTCCGCTGGCACCGAGCAGTCTTGCGACGGACGGTGTCAGGGCGATTCCGACAAGGCTTAAAGCGATTCCGCCGATCAGGGTGATGTACACCAGCATGGAAAAATATTCGCCGGCTTTCTCCTTCTTACCCTCGCCGAGTGTCTTGGCGACAATGGCACTTCCTCCGGTACCCATCATAAAGCCGAGTGCGGACATTGCCATAATAAACGGTGAGATCAGATTGATCGCCGCAAACGCTGTTTTGCCGACATAATTGGAGACAAATAACCCATCGACAACGACATAGATCGAAGTGAAGATCATCATGATGACGGATGGGTACACAAAATGTAACAGCTTTTTAAATGTAAAATGTTCGGATAATTGTATTTTCATTGTGATTCCTTTCTGTGAAGCTTCATAAATTCACTGCGCAGTGCAGCTGCATATTTCTGATGGAACAGGATCAGCTGATCCCATTCCTCCGGTGACAGTACGGACAAAGCGTTGTTTTCTGCCTGAATGACCGGATAGATCTTCTCCTGCTGGATCTGCCTTCCGGTGTCGGTTAGAAAAATCTGCATGCTTCTTCCCTTGCCCGGTTTTAATTCAATCCAGCCATTTGCTTCCATTTTGCGGATGGCGGAGTTGATCGTCTGTTTGGGAATGCAGGAGGTCCTGCAGATGTCACGCTGCAGGCAGCCGTCACCAAGCTCGAAAATGCCGTATAAGATATCAAACGCACTGTCTGAGAGTGACGCATTGAGTGCGGCATCATGATAGATGTCATCGAACTCCTTGTAGAGATGGTTATATTCTATCTGAACGTCACTCATATGAGGTTTTGCGGGTGTTTTCATTATCATCATCCTTTCGTTGTTTTTATGTGTATATAAAATGGTGTTGGGGTTAAAAGGTATCTTGCCATAATGTAAGTCTGATTTCGTACTCAATAATGTATTATAGTCCGATTTCGTACTTACGTCAAGCCGCAGCGGTATAATGTCATTATTTACCTGCCGTCGATCATGATAAGCAGGAATAAGATCTTCGTAATTTTAACGGAATTGCTCCTGTATTTTGCTTGCTATCTTTATATTGAAATGGTACTATATTCTTTAGAAAAAATTTAAGATAAGGGGTACGGTAATTACTATGAAAAACTCAAACGAACCAATCTACGATGCTCGTAAATTAGGGGTTCCTAAAATGCTTATTTTGGGAATCCAGCACATGTTCGCCATGTTTGGCGCAACAATTCTTGTACCGATCCTTGTGGCAGGTTATTTCCAGGAAGCCTGTGGAGAGCCGCTGTCAAGAGGACTTACGGTTTCTGTTACTTTATTCTGTGCCGGATTTGGTACACTGATATTCCATCTTTGTTCTAAATTTAAGGTGCCCGCATTCTTAGGATCTTCTTTTGCATTCCTTGGTGGTTTCTACACGGTAGCGAATCTGAAGAGCGGCATGTATGCCGATATGGCTGCCAACGATAAGGTTGCATATGCCTGTGGCGGTATTGTGGTTGCAGGTCTTTTGTATCTGGTCGTTGCACTGATCTTTAAGCTGGTTGGTGTCAATCGCGTTATGAAGTTCCTTCCGCCGGTTGTAACCGGACCGATCATTATCTGTATCGGACTTTCCCTGGCACCAAGTGCCGTAAGCAATGCGTCCGGCAACTGGCTGATCGCCTTTGTGGCACTGGCGGTGATCGTTGTTTTCAACATCTGGGGCAAGGGTATGTTTAAGATCATCCCGATCCTGATGGGTGTTCTGATCTCCTATGCATTTGCATTGATCTTAAATGCCTGCGGAGTGACGAATCCGGACGGTTCTGCAATCCTGAATTTCGCTTCCGTTTCTACTGCAAGCTGGGTTGGACTTCCACCGTTCCAGATCTGCAAGTTTGATGTGACCGCTATCCTTGTTATGGCACCGATCGCGATCGCAACCATGATGGAGCATGTCGGTGATATGTCTGCCATTTCCGCAACCGTAGGTAAGAATTACATTGAGGATCCGGGTCTTCACCGTACACTGATGGGTGACGGTATTGCAACTGCATTTGCCGGTCTCATTGGAGGTCCTGCCAATACAACATACGGAGAGAATACCGGTGTACTTGAACTTTCCAAGGTATATGATCCGAGAGTGATCCGGATCGCAGCAGTATTTGCTGTTATTCTTTCCTTTATTCCGAAGTTTTCCGCAATCATTTCAACAATGCCGTCAGCGATCATCGGAGGCGTGTCCTTCATGCTTTATGGTATGATCTCTGCAATCGGTGTAAGAAATGTGGTTGAGAACAGAGTTGATCTGACAAAGTCAAGGAACCTCATTATCGCAGGCGTGATCTTTGTCTGCGGTCTTGGTTTTTCCGATGGTCTTACCTTCCGTGTGGCAGGTACTTCCATTACACTGACAGCACTGGCTGTTGCAGCGATCGCAGGTATCCTTCTCAATGCGATCCTTCCGGGCAATGATTACAGCTTCGGAAAGCATCCGGAGGGAGACAGAAGCCGTGGTGTTTATGTGATGAACAGTGATAGAGAGACAGAAGAAACTGAAGAAAATAAATAATAAAAGACTATAAGAGAACTGCATTGGAGATAATAGCAGATATCCGAAAGAAAGGACGCGTAACATGATTAAATCCGATAATATTGTAATTTTTGAACATCCGTTAATTCAGCATAAAATTTCTCTGCTCCGTGATAAGGCGACCGGGACAAACGAGTTCCGTAAGCTTGTCGATGAGATCGCGATGCTGGAGGGATTTGAGGCACTTTCTGATCTTCCGGTGGAGGATGTAGAGATTGAGACTCCGATCGAGAAGTGCATGACACCGATGATCTCCGGACGTAAGCTGGCAGTCGTACCGATCCTTCGTGCCGGACTTGGTATGGTTTCCGGTATCCTTGCTCTGGTTCCGAATGCAAAGGTTGGTCACATTGGAATGTACCGTGATGAGGAGACACATCAGCCACAGGAATATTATTGTAAGCTGCCAAATCCGATCGAGGAGAGACTGATCGTTGTCTGTGATCCGATGTTGGCAACCGGCGGTTCTGCTATTGATGCGATCGATCAGATCAAGAAGCACGGCGGCAGGAATATCAAGTTTATGTGTATCATTGCTGCGCCGGAGGGACTTGAGAAGCTTCATAAGGCACATCCGGATGTGCAGATCTATGTTGGTCATCTTGACAGACAGCTCAACGAGGATGCATATATCTGTCCGGGTCTTGGTGATGCCGGTGATCGTATCTTTGGTACGAAATAATCATTTAATTTTAATAGAAACAATGTTGTCGATTGCTTTGTTGTTAAGCAGCTTTTGCAGTCCGGCAGCATATATAAGGCAGGCGTTTGTGCGTCTGCCTTTTTGAATGAATCCGAAATATCTTTTGCGGATGAGGGAGGAAGCATCAAAGAGCTTCTTTTTTTGTCGCTATTTTAGCCGTTTGGCTAGTGTACTTTTCGGAAGTGCTTTGTTATAATTGAGTGTAATCATGAAAGGAGAAACGAGGAGGAGCTTATGAGAAAATGGAAAAAATGGGTGTCCGTGATGCTGGCAGGCTCTATGCTGGTATCGGGGATCCCGGCACAAAGTATTGTAAAGAGGGCGGGCGCAAGCAGCCTGAAGGAAAACGGACAGGCAGAGAAAAGTATTTATGACAAGCTTGCCTTTGATACAACACAGGAGACAGAGGATTCTGAACGGAATCCATATACGGCGGGAAAGGACGATTATCAGAACCTGAATCCGCAGATGGAGCTGTTTGTCGAGGGAAAGGTATCGTCATTGTTTCAGCCGATTTTAGGAAAGTCTTTGGTCAATGGAAACTATAACAGGAGCCAGACAGACTCAGCAGATCTGGCAGATGGAACGGGACTCAATCTTGGCTGGTATCAGGGAACGTATCAAAATTCCGGAGATCAGACAGGAACTCTTTTGAAGAGCAAGCAGAGAAAGGCAGTAAAGACAACGTTTGATTCCGTAGCGACCGGAGCCAAGGAATATACGGCTCTGGATGCCTCCGGGAGCGGTTATCAGGACTACAAGGTGTGTGTTGCGCAGAAGGCAGCAGACTCGGATGAATTAAACCTGTATCTGCTTAGTGCAAAGGCAAATGAGCCGGTGGGAACGTCGGTCAATCTGACAAAAAGCAACACCTGTGTATCCACTATGAAGGAACATGAGACGAGGTCTTATCTCACGGTCTGCGGCGGTGATTTTGACGGAGATGGAAAGGATGAGGCAGCAGTTTATGTTCCGGTTACGGATGCACGAAATGGAGTGAATGCTTCTCATGTGGATATCTATGATATCAATACGGAATCCTCGACCAAAACCTTTGAAAAGAGATCAACGGTATACCTGGCAGATCTGGAGGGGACGCAACCCGGCAAGACGCTTGACGATTCAAAAACTCCTTTTATTACAAGTCTGGCAGCCTATGATTTTGACGGGGATGGAAAGGAAGAGCTTGCAACGTCCTTTAGTCATGCTTATTTTCCAAATGCCAGAATTATTGCCGCAAATGCTAAAAAGGCGAAAGAGTGGAAGAAAATGGGATCGTATCTGTCAGTACTGTCCATGAAAACGGACAGTATGGAGGAACAGTATGGACGCCGTCTGGCATTTACCGGAGAGGAATATGGAATTCAGGAGAAAAAGGATACCGTTCTGCAGACCATGCAGTTTGTTGGTCTGGATGTAGGCGATATGGATAATGATTCGATACAGGAGCTTGTTGTTGCCGGTTACGTTCCGGATGGAGATGACGGTGTGGGTCAGTCGGTAGTCAAGGGTAAGCAGGCAGTTGTGCAGCTTGGCTTTGATCAGGAAAAGGGATGTTATGAGCTGTTGCATGGCGGTATTCCGTATCTTTTATGCCAGCCGGCAGCCAATCAGGAGCTTTATGAAGGAATGCGGGGGTCGGATGTCAGACAGGAACCGGCAGCGGTCGCATGTTTTGCTTCCCGGGGGACGGGGTATGGAGATACTTTGTTCGTGGAGGGCAGTTGTTGGAACTTCAGTGCGGGTGCATCTGAAAAGGAGATGTTTCGATGTCAGTATAATGGCGGCTCGTCTGATTATGTTGTGCCGGATGAAGCAAATGCTTCCGGCGGACTCGCAGAGGCGTATCAGTATCAGTGGACGGACGATAACGGAAATATGAAGCTGCCGATCGATAAGGACAGTGATACAACGAAGTGCTGGCTCAGCAAGGTTGTCAAGGGCAATTTTAATGGAAACCCATATGGCATGGAGCAGGTAATCATGAGCTGTGGTGTCAAGAGCGACAGTATGGTGTCATGGGGGCTTTCTGCGCTCAGCCGGAAGGCAGTCGGAGCGGAGGATACCGCCGGGTACGCGCGTTTTACACAGGATTCGGGCTGGGGAGATATCTATCTGAGTTTGGCGGCAGTCGATTATGATGAGGACGGCATGATCGTTAAGTTTGATCATAAGGAGAGTTATTTCAGTGATCCGAATGTTGTTGCCGTGCTTCAGGCGGCACCGTATTTCTCGGATCTGGAATCTACGGACGGCAATTACAGCACCAATGGCTCTACGGCATACGGCAAAACGACAGGTTCCTCCACCACAAATTCAGCCGAGTTTTCGGTATCAGCCGGGGTGATCACCGGATATGAGGAGGATGTCAGTATTCTCGGATTTTACGATGTCGTAGGAATTGATTTTGAAGTGGAGGCGAGCGTCAGTGCCGGCTATGCAAAGGAATTTACGAACGGGAAGAGCTATTCTACTTCTTATGAGGCAGACAGTACGGATGACAGTGTGGTACTGTCGATGACGCCATACACAAGGTATGTGTATAAAAGTTATGTGCCGGGATTTAAGCTGCCGACACAGAGCCGCTACAATGGGCTGAAAAAGCAGCTTGAACAATATAAGAGCAGTTACGAGACGGCAGAACAGGAATATGCAGAGATCAAGCAGAAGAAAGGAATATCCTATCGATTTAAGAAAGCAGCGCTTGCCAACCGGGTTTCCGTTGCTGCAAACAGATATAACAATGCATACAGCCGGCTTCAGGCAATCGACAAGGCACTGGAGCAGGGATATGAGTGCGGACAGCAGATTGCGGGAAGCTGGAAGGATTATTATGTTTCCGTGCCTCAGACACCGCGTATGACCATGCTTACAGTGACAGAATATGACCGTGTTGCGAAGGAAAACGGTGAATTTGACAAGATCCGCGGAAATGTTCTGACGAACACGCCGGGCGATCCGTTTTCCTACCGGGCTGCGATCGGAGCCTCTTTCGATGGAGGAAAGGTCGTTGACGATGTATCCGGTGCAAAGGATAATTTCGTCAGAGTCAGCAGGGGAGGTAATTCTATCACACAGGGAATTGAAGTGGAAAGTGAAAATTCGGATACCGTGACCTGGGGAACCAGTGTGGAGACACATCTTGTGACAGAGGAAGGCGGTGTTAAGACCGGTGTCAGTGCGGGTGCCGAGGCAAACGGCAGCGTGACATGGACGAATTATAACGGAGCGGAATATTCCGGAACGGTTGCAGGTATTCCTGCGAATGTAGAGCAGTCCTATTCCTTCATGTGGCGATTCGGAACATGGGATACGATGTTAAACGGACAACGGACAAAGGTGCTTGGCTATCTCGTGAAGGGACAGGAGGCACCACCGGCACTGCCATCTGACATTACAGTGACGGATGCCACAGCGGATTCCCTGACCTTGAGCTGGACACACAGCAACCGTAAGGGAGTGCGCTATCGCATCTGCCTGTTGGAGGATAATGAGGAAGAAACGCCGATTGCAGAAGTTTCTTCCGCCCGATCCGGTTATACGATCGGTAACGGTCTGCTTCAGCCGGGAAAGACATACCGTTTTACGATGCAGAGTGTTGGTTATATGGAGACAAGTGCATCCAGCCTTCCGGTGTATGGAAGAACCAAATACGCTGCCGGAACAGATACACCGACAATTGAACTGCAGCCGGAGGATACGGCGGTTGTGGAAGGCGGGAAAGCAGAATTTTCGATTTACGCCACACCGGTAAAGGGAAGCAATGGTTCTGTGCGGTATCAGTGGCAGCGCAGACAGGGAGCAGGTGCAGTGTGGGAGGACATTGACGGTGCAGACAGTATGGATCTTGCGGTGCCGGATGTGACTGCGGATATGGACGGATGGCAGTATCGATGCGTTGTTTCACAGTTTTACGGCAAAACGATCGAGATCGACAGCGAACCGGCGGTTCTTACTTTAAAACAGCGTCTTGCATCGGTTGTCAGAATGGATCCGTTGGAGAAAACAAGCGGTCGTGCAGCTGATGTGGAAAAGGTGCAGAAGGAAGAAGAGACGCGAAGCTACGAGCCGTTGAAGTTGACGATCAAGGTGACAAATGGTAATTTGCAGGTGGCAGAGCTGAAGGGCAATGTGAAATATTTTGGGGAGTACACAGGCAATTATTCTGTGACTGTAGGTAAAAAAATTACAGAAGATGCGGTTATTCTGGAAGAATTGGAAGGAAGTGCCTCCGACAGCAATTACAAAGCGACGGTGGATCAAATTGTAAATGCAGCACAGTCCGGATCGTTTCACTATCTTTTCCTGAGGATTTTTAAGGACGATGCAACCCGTACAAAGTTGAAAAATTATCTGTCTGACAAAGGTTCTGTCCGCAGCCGTGAAAATGATCCTGAGACCGATACGCTGTCTCCGAATATGGATCTGACGGTGGAGATAACGGAAGAGAATTTTAACCATTTAAAGTATAGGGAACTTACCGCAGATGGTTATGAGAGCACGGTTCCATATGATGACGAATATGTTTATGGGCTTGCTTCCGGTCGGAAGACAATCACCCATACACAGCCGGTGGGAGGCGAGGAGCAGACGCTGTCTGCACAGATTGTCTCTGAAGAGGAGGAGCCGTTAAACGGGGAAGCGGTCTGCGAAATCATGAATCTGACGACAGGAGAAACAGAAAATACAGCGCTTACTGTTACAAATGGGTGTGCTTCAGGAAAGTGGACGCCGTTTGGAACCGGCTACTATAAATTAACGGTAAAATATCAGGGAGATGAGGAGTATTATGGTGCAGCGGCGGAGAATCCGCAGTATTTTACAGCATATAATTCCAAGAAAAAGACATTGCCGGGAGTAGAGCTGGAGAATACGCCGGTTTACGGAGAGGAAATTTCGCTTCAGATGAGTCTTGCCAAGACGGATCAGGTAGAGGATGTTACGGAAGCGACCTCCTTTACATTGGTAGGCAAAAAGGATCGGAAGCGCACTGCGATCACCGTGGAAAACGGCAAATGGGCGGTTAACGAGCTGCCGGGCGAGTATATTTTGGAAGCGTCGATAACAAAGGATGGCGTGACTTATGAATGTTCCCGGGAGGTACAGATCGAGAAGGCACAGCTATATGTAACGGTTGATCCGGTTACGGTGGATGTCAGCAAAACGACAGATTACCAATATCAGTTTGCAGCTGCGCAGTTAAAATTCCGGGGCTTGTCTGCCGGAGATGAAGACGCCGCCAGAGCTCTGTTTACTGCCGGTGCCAATGAGCAGGAAATTGGCAAGGACAGCAAAGGAAAGCCATATGCGGCAGATTACAGTATTTATACCGGAATTAAGGAGGATGCAGAGACAGCGGAAGTGAATGAGCTGCTTGCAAAATACGAGGTGTGTACGATAAACAGTACACTTAGTTACACCGGCAATAAGACCGGAAGCTATCTGGTACAGTACGGCGCAGATGGCAGCGGCATTGTCAACGCATCCACCGAAAAAGGTACAGCAATCGCAAACGGCGGGTCTTATGCGGAGGATTCAAAACTTTATTTTAAAGCAGTTCCGGCTCAGGGCTGGAATCTGAAAGGATGGAAGGTCAATGGCAAAGATGCGGAGTATGTTCAGGGAATCACATTTGTAAATGGAATGCTGAAAACAGCCTTGACGGACGACATTCAGGTAACTGCTGTATTTGAAGATCCGTCGGCAAGTGAGAAGCCGGCAGAATCAGCAGCCCCAACACAGAGTCCGGGAGAAAGCAGTTCACCGGTTGTCTCCGGAAAGCCGCAGGATCCAACGCAAAGTCCTGTGATTCCGACGAATAAGCCGGATACACCACAGATTTCCGGCAGTCCGGATGTGCCGCAGGTATCCGATAAACCGGACACGCCACATAACTCCGGCAGTCCGGATGTACCGCAGGTGTCTGGAAAACCGGACATACCACAAAGCCCCGGCAGCCCGGATGGCACACAGGCATCGTCAAAACCGAATAATGCGTCCGCCACCGGAAAAGATGGAGCATCAGCAGACGGGACACAAGCAGGAAAGGATGATGGAAAGGCAGCAATCGGCATGTTCTTTATGGTGAAGGGCGTGACTTACCGTGTAACTGCAACCGATCAGGTTTCTTGTGTTAAGGCGAAAAAGAATATCAAGGGAAGCGTTGTGATTCCGGATACGATCACGTATTCCAAAGTAACCTATAAGGTCACAGCTCTTAGTGCAGGAGCGTTCCGAAACTGCAAAAAGCTGACAAAAATAACCATTGGTAAGAATGTGGAAACCATTGGAAAGGATGCCTTCCGAAGCTGTAAAAAGCTGAAGCAGATCACGATCAAAACAGAGAAGCTCACAGCAAAATCCATCGGAAAGAATGCATTTAAGGGCATCCGTAAGAATGCAGCGATCCGTGTTCCGAAAACACAGAAAAAGTCATATACAAAATGGCTTAAGAAAAAGGGAGGTTGTTCAACAGCAAAAATCAAAGCATAGAACAGAAATTAAAATATAGCTTCGATTGGAAACAGGGCTTTGCTTAATAAGCTTCACATAAATATATAGCTGCACCCATAATCAATGTGCGAAGCTTGAGAAAATAATAATCTTAATGATAGAACTGTCGGGGATCCATGCCATTGTGGTGTCTCCGGCAGTTTTATCTTGAGTATCGGATGCTTATATGGTAAGGTAAAGGAAAACATCAGAGAGGAGAAAACCGGGTGAATACTACATGGAATGAAAATACAAAACGGTGGGTCGGGATCATTCTGCCGCTTGTGCTGGCACTGATCTCAGCACTGGTCGTGTCAAGGTTTGCAGCATCTGCAGACTTTCATGAGAAAACGATCACGGCACTTGACGATAAAAAGGCAACGGTTCTGGAGCTGACAGCAGCATCAACGGCGGCGTCTGCGGCAATCACGCTGCTTCCGGGAGACACGGCAACCCCGATCGCAGAAAAGCTGGCGGATATGAGTACCTATTTTCTAATCGTTCTCTGTGCGATCTATGTTGAGAAATATCTGGTCACAGTGACCGGCTACGCTTCGTTTGTCATACTGATCCCGATTGCCTGTGTCCTTTATTCGGCGGGAACGGCAATTGCAAAGGATGCATGGAAAAAGCTGGCAAGAAAGTTTGCGTTATTTGCTATTGCAATCGTTCTGGTTATTCCTGCCAGCGTCAAGGTGTCTGATCTGATCGAGCATACGTATCAGTCTTCTATCCGGGATACGGTGGATGCTGCCAAGGAAGCAACGAAGGATATCCAGAACAGCAGTGACGGACAGCAGGACAGTGACAGCAGCGATAACAGCGGAGTACTGTCAGGCATCATTTCCGGTATTAAAAACGGTGTGTCTGATATTACGGACAAGGTCGAAAACGTGATCAATCAGTTTATTGAAGTTCTGGCGGTGATGTTAGTCACCTCCTGCGTCATCCCGATACTGGTGCTGGTGTTCTTCTTCTGGCTGGCGAAGAGTATGCTGGGGATGGAACGCAACAAAAATGTCTTTTAAAAGTGCTTGAATAACTGCTAAAAATGTCATTTTACGCCCTTTGGCGTTTCAGGGCACTATAGAGGATGTTATCTTTACAGATTTGGACACCTTGACTTTACATCTGTTATAAGGTTTAATCTTGATGATGTGGATTTTGATAGAAAGGTACGGTACCAAAGATGGAAAGAAATTTGACGACCGGCAATATCGGGAAAACGATCGCATATTTTGCGCTGCCTTATCTGCTGTCTTATTTTTTGCAGACGCTGTATGGAATGGCAGATCTGTTTATTATCGGTCAGTTCGACGGTGTGGACGGGATTACTGCTGTTTCCAACGGTGGACAGGTTATGCATATGCTGACGGTGATCATTGTCGGACTGGCGATGGGAACAACGGTGACGATCGGCAAAAGTGTCGGAGCAGGGAAGCTTGATGCGGCTTCGGCTTCGATCGGCAACACGGTGACATTTTTCATGGGAATGTCGGTTGTGGTCATGGCGGTTCTTGTATTTCTGGTAAATCCGATCGTTACCCTGATCGGGATCCCGGCAGAGGCAGTTGCCGGAACGAGACAGTATCTGTTCGTCTGTTTCCTGGGGATACCGTTTATCACTGCATACAATGTGATCAGTGCGATCTTCCGCGGACTTGGCGATTCCAGAAGTCCGATGTATTTCATTGCGATTGCCTGCGTTGCCAATATTGTGTTAGATTATGTGTTTATCGGAGGTCTTGGAATGGGACCGATCGGTGCTGCACTGGGAACAACTCTGGCACAGACGATCAGCGTGATCATATCTCTGATTGCGATCCGCCGCAAGGAAACGGGAATCCATCTGACGAAGAAGGAGCTTCGGGTGAAGAGAGATGTTCTGGGTCAGATCTTAAAGATCGGTATTCCGGTTGCCGTGCAGGACGGCTGTATTCAGGTCGCATTTATTGTGATCAGTGTGATCGCCAACCATCGTGGGCTGAATGATGCAGCGGCAGTCGGTGTTGTGGAAAAACTGATCGGTATGATCTTTATCGTGCCATCCTCCATGCTGGCAACGGTGTCTGCATTATCTGCACAGAATATCGGTGCAGGAAGGCATGACCGGGCGAGAAAGCTTCTTTACTATGCGATTCTGATCACCGGCAGTTATGGGATCGTCATGACCATTCTGATCGAACTTTTCTCAAAGCAGACAGTTGGTATTTTCACAACGGATGCGGCAGTGATCCTGTTGGGAAGCCAGTATATCAGCTCGTATATTATTGACTGTATTTTTGCGGGAATTCATTTCTGTTTTACCGGATATTTCTGTGCATACGGAAAATCATATATTGGATTTATCCACAATATTTTGTCAATTTTGTTGCTGCGTATTCCGGGTTCTTACCTTGCCTCGAAAATGTATCCGCATAATCTGTTTCCGATGGGATTTGCGGCACCGGCAGGCTCTATTTTGTCGATTGTGATCTGTGTGGGAGCGTATATCTGGATGCAGAGATCAATGCGTGGAGGGCCAAATGCGATGTCATAAAAATATCATAATTTTGACATTGATATCCCCGTGTATGAGGCATATAATTCAATGAAACATACAGGAAAGGGGAGATTTATAATGAGAGCGTATGGACGTTTTATGAAAAATATAGCGGCACTTGCACTTCTTTTTGCACTGCTGTCCCTGCTCCTGCCGTTCTGCAGTTTTCAGGCAGCCGGGCAGGACATGACCCTGTCGGGTCTGGACGTGCTGAAAGCGGGAGGCAGTGCCGCTTACACATATATACAGCAGGGAAGTGTGCCGGATGATCATATTATGAAAGCACCGTTTTCCTGGGGGGATGTGAAGGACGGGCTTCATTATGCTGATGATGCAGGAGCCTCCGATCTGCTTATCGCCGGAGGTGTGGCAGCAGGCCTGCCGGTACTGTTCTGTCTTCTTGCCATGTGCATGCTGTTTCTGGCAGAGGGATCAAAGACTATGGTCGTGCCAACATTTTTAACGCTGCTTACAGTGTTGGAACTTGCAGTGGCGCTGCTTGGATTTCCTGCGCTGCACCCGTATCTTCTGACGGGAGTGTATCTGTTTGCGGTGCTTCATGTGGTGGCACTTGTGTTTATCTTATTTGGGTGGCTGACCGGAGGTTATCGGGAGCCTGACCGGAAAAAGCGTGACCGCAGCCGAAGAAATGATTCTGGAGATGACGGTCGAAGTGGCAGAAGGAAACACCGCCATAAGCGAGGCAAGCGAAAGAAGTCCGGCCGGAAAAGGAGCAAAAAGGATTCAAACGATAAGAAAAATAAAGAAAAGAAGGATCAATCCAAAGACGAAAAGAAAAAAGAAGCTCAGCCAAAGGCAGCTGCTGCAGTTGGAAATGTTTGTGATGGCACAGGAATTTATCAGGGATTTCAATGGAATTTGAGGAGCGAGGCATCTTCGCGCGTGACGATTGGGACGACACCTGAGGCGATGCGTGGGATTGAGACGGGCAGCCTGAAAGCAGCCGGTCACATTGCTGATCATAATTGTCAGATCAGTTATCATCCGGAGGATGGAAGCTACACGATAGACAGTCACGCAGCAGAGCGTATTGTACTGCGGCAGAATGGCAAGGCATTGCATCAGTTGAATAATGGAGACAGTGTCCGTGTTTTGGGACAGGTAAAAATGGAGGTTGGCTCCTCACATTCTATGTGGCTGAAATAGTATTTTTCTTCGCAAGAGGGTTAATTTGTGGTATAATAACTCCAAAATCCAGATGCTTCGCATCTGTCGCGCCCGCGAGTGAGAAAAAGCGGAGCTTTTTCGAACCTTTTGCCGAAGCGTATGAATTTACAACATAACAACTCCAAAGGAGGAGCTTGCGAATGAAAAAGAAAAATGGAAAACGAATCATTGCCGGCCTGCTGGCAGCAGGTCTTTTTGCGGCTTCGGTGCTCTCACCGCTTCAACCGGAGGGAGCCGCTGCAGCAACAAAGATCAAGGTTTCAAAGACAAAAGTAACCGTTGCCGGAGGAGGGCAGGTTACTGTCAAAGTGAAGAATACCGGCAGCCGGAAAGTGAAAGCAAAAGTGTCCGGCAAAAAGATCATTGCCGTAAAGGTGATGAAAAAGAAAATCCGCATTACCGGAAAGAAGAGCGGCAAGACTAAGCTCATATTGAAAGCGGCGCACATGAAGAAATGTGTGATCCGTGTTACTGTCAGAAATATGGGACAGAATGATCCGACCATTATCATGCCGATGGGAAGTTCCACACCGATGGTAAAGGTGAGTGCGAGTCCTGTCGTAAGTCCGGCAGTCCGCATTACACTGCATCCGTCTGCTACGCCGGTAAGGAGTCCGCAGAGCAGTATTAAGCCGAGTAATACGCCGGTTCCGACCGGTACAAGTGCAGTGCCGTCAGAGACGAATGAACCGCAGGACAGTACGAAACCGATCGAATCATCGCTGCCGGATCAGACCACTGTGCCGACGATGGCTCCGCAGCCGCCGGTGACGTCAGTGCCGACGACAACACCGCCGCCAAGCGTCACAACGGTACCGGCTGAAACGCCGACGCCAAACCCGACACCGCCGCCAAGCCAGACTCCGACACCAACAGTTACACCAGAGCCAAGTCAGACTCCGGTGCCAACGCAGACTTCACAGCCGACGGTGACGCCGGATCCTACAACGGCACCGGAGCCGGGTGAAACGGAGATACCATTTTCGACGGTTGCCCCAACCAGACAACCAACGATCATTGTGACCATTCCGCCAACAGCGAAGCCAACCGTAAAACCGACGGCAGCTGTAGGCACGGCAGATGCGCCGACAGAGACTCCGATACCAACGTTGGCACCGACAGTCAAGCCGGCAATAACACCAACTGTCATCCCGACCGCGACGGTAAAACCGACAGTGGCACCAACGGTTAAGCCGACGACCAAACCGACAACCAAGCCGACAGTCAAACCAACTACTGTTCCAACAGCAACGCCGGTTGCGACAATGAAGACAACGCAGCTTTCCTTTGCGAAGAAGTCGGTATATATTGGAGAGAGTATTACTGCTTTGAAAGCGGAGTGGGGTGAGCCGGAACGTATAGATCCGCTGCCACAGAAGAGCCTGTACGGATACATTTATAACGGCAACAGCCTGACAGAACCGTATCTGCTTGTCGGCGTTAAGGGCGAAAAGGTCGTTTCTTACTTTACGATCGCGAAAAACTTCACAGCCTATGATGCAGTGATAAGCACCGATGATAATGAGACAATTCAGCAGACGAAGCTGATACAGCAGGGCGCATCGGCACAGTCGATGATCGATGCGGGCTGGACCGAGCCGGGAACCTACGAGTTTGATGCTCTGGACAGCAGCAAGAGTGAGGCAAGAGTCGGAACGGAGGCATATTACAAGCTGACAGATAACGCATATATTTATGCATTCAGTGATTACTTTGATGGAGGAGACAAATCCATCTATGGAATGTACGCATTTTCCAGAGAATGCACCAAGTATTCCATGATGTACCGCACATATATGACATTTACCGATGAGATTCTCCGTGCGGCGGAGCAGGAGGTCTATGAGATGACCAACGCATACCGCAACTATATGGGGAAAGCGTTATTTAAGCTGGAGGACAGAACGACTACGGCAGCCAGAAAGCACAGTGAGGATATGGCAAATAACAACTATTTCCAGCATAACAGTCTGGATGGCTCGAAATTCTCCGCACGGTTGACGGCAGAGGGTATCAGTTGGTCGGGAGCCGGAGAGAATATATGTGCCGGAGCCGGCGATGCGATCAATATGGTGATCGGCTGGATCGGTTCCTCCGGACACCGAAAAGGTATGCTGACAGATTTCAAGTATATCGGAGTCGGAGCGGCGTATAGCAGTTCTGCAGATTATGGTATCTACTGTACGCAGGATTTCTGGAGGTAGAGTGATTTCCTGTATAATCAAAAGAGATTGTGTCTTTATTGGGCACAATCTCTTTTGATATTCAGCAATTCTTTGATAAGCGTAATTACGATGTTATAAATTCATATAATTCTGCAAAATGTTATGAACTGTTTTTATTGATGCTGTTTTACATATTCCGTCAGGATAGCATCGTCCTCCGGCATCTGACAGCCGACGATATAATGACCTTCATTATCAGAGCAGCGGATGATACGACCCTCTAAAGTGCTGTGATCGGTAAGCTCGAACTGCTCCAGTGTTATCGTGATCCTTTCGCCCTTGGCGGTGGCAAAGAATGGAGCGTCTGTGATGAAGGCAAATCCGTTTCCGCTGATATTGTCCATCTGTCCCGTAAACTCCTGTCCGGTTTCCGGGACAGTGATGACGCAGGAGTTGGTCAGATCTATACGCGGATATTTGCGGCGGTTATTGATCTTTGGACGGGAGCTGATCTGTACCTGATAGTGGTCAGCATCCGTTTTGTTCGGGGTGATCGCTGCGTTTTCCCAACAGTAAAGAACATTATCGACGGTTACCTGTACGTTGCAGGTCGTTGGATGGGTGATAGCAGCATCCGGGAGGGTGATAGCGATTCCCTGCGCCAGAGGCTGGATCAGTTCTCCGTGATATTTACGACTGGCATCATCGGTCGGTGTAATGATCACCTTCATGCCCGGCTGCAGATCCTCCAGCCCCATAAAGCCACCAATTCCAAGCTCGCACATCAGAGCTTCGACAACATTCTCGATCGTGTTGATATTTACGGCAGTTTCATCGTATTTACTGAGCATTCGGTGACAGATCTCATTTGATCCGGAAATGCCGGAGGTCATATTCTCCACGGTGGAGGAGACCTGTTCCATATTTGTCACAAGCTGGCGGTTCGACTGTTCCACACGCTTCATTGCGGCATCAATGGTATGAATGTGATGCTCGATCTGGTTGGAATCTGATGTGATCGTGGTAATATTCTGATTTGTCTTGGCAACCTTCTCCAGAGTGATCCGGATCAGCTTTAATGTATTTTCGATGGCGTGCGTCATCTGGTCAGAGGTTTCCTCGAGACGGATCAGTGCTTCCTTGATCTGGCTGGAGGATTCCTTTGTCTCTGCGCTTAAGGTGCGGATCTGATCCGCGACAACAGCAAAGCCCTTGCCCGCTTCTCCGGCTCTGGCGGCCTCGATGGATGCGTTGAGTGCCAGAAGATTCGTCTGATTGTTAATGCTTTCAATCGTGCCGGTCTCCTGCTTCACCATTTCAAACTCATCCTTAAATGCCTGAAGCGTTTGCTCTGTATCGGAGGAAAGCTCTGACATAGTCCTTGTAGTCTGAAGCAGACTGTTCAGATCCTCGGAGCTGTTCTGGGCGTGAGTGCCGGATTCGTCGATTAGCTTGACCATTTCCTCGATCATCACGGCAATGTGCTGTACCTGGGAACTGATGTCGCTGGTCATATCCACAGAGGATGTTGTTGTGGTCTGAAGATTGATATTGTTATTGTTCAGCGTGTCCATCTCGGCAGCAACAATATCAGCGCCGTGCTTGTTTTCACCGGCAAGCTCACGGACAACCAGGACGCCGTCCATAATGGAATTGCTGGCATTTTTGACCTTTTCGACCGTCGTGATCACACGGTGCAGATCGTTTTTGATGCTGTCTGTCATAGCACCGTCCGATTCGTTCAGATGGCGGATGGACATACCGTAGCAGATATAACAAAGAATGATGCAGGACAGCTCAAGTTGATAATCCTTCATGTTCGTGGCGGAGTTCATACCAAGAACAGCGTAGCGGTAAATGGAGCTGCCGATAATGATCAGGGCATTCACAATGCCGCAGTACCGCATGAAAAGCTGATCCTTATAGATCACCAGAAGACTGGTAACGGGAAGAACATAAGTAAATGCGATCGGCGACGAGGTCGTACAGATCACATATGTATAGAAAATACCATAACCGATCACCAGATCCAGTTTGTAGCGTTCCGTATTCCAGCCCCGGGTTCGAAGCAGGATCTCTCCGGTAATAAACGGAATCCAGCAAAGAGCCAGAAAGATCAGATAATATCTGGTGCTGTACAGACCGTTTGAAAAATCAGATCCGTAGTTGGCGGACAACAGGATCGCAAAAATAAGCCATATTTTGCGCGCCTTGCGGTTTGCTTTTTCCTTGAAAAGTTTTTCGTCATAATTCATATAAATACCTGTGCCTTTCAGAAATAACCCCTAAAATTGTCGTATATATTCGGCAATCGCCTCAAGTGTCTGTGTGCTCTCCGGCAGCTCCGGTTCAAAAGCGCTGAAGGCGTGTGTCAGCCGTTTATCATCCGGAAAGTCCATGATTGCGGACTCCATCCGGGCGGCATCCAGTGCCATTTTAAACTGCATTGTGTAGCGACGCAGATGATCTTTGCCACTTGTCACAAGAAAGCATGGTGGCAGAGACCGGATAATATCCGGATGCTCCGGGTTGACATATGGTGCAAATGCTGATTTCTTATAATGTTTCCCGTAAAGATATCTGGGCATAAACAGTCCGATCTGATCCAGTTTATTCGTGTAAAACATACCGCTGATCAGTCCAAGCGCCTCTAATGGCAAAGCAGATGGTGTGACCCCGGCTGCCTGTGCGACCTTCGGATTGCGCTGTGCTGCCGCAGTATATACAAGAAGACAGGCTCCGCCGCTGTCTCCGACCGCATAGACCTTGTCCGGATCACCCTGATACTTTGCAAGCTGACCCTGTATAAAATCGAGTGCAAGGAAAATATCCGCAATCTGATCATAAATCTGACAATCCGGAATAAGCCGGTATTCCACATTAAACACCAGAAATCCCAGTGTACACAATTTGGCACAGAAGTATTGGTTAAATTCCTTGTTGCCAAGCAAAAGCCCCCCGCCGTGAACATTTACGATCACAGGAAGTCTCTCGGGAGAAGACGGTGCAGGCATCGGTTGGAAAATGTCCAGCCGGTGTGCCTTGTCCTGATCAGGAGCATAGGGGATATCAAGCGTCATCGTAACGTTATCCGGAAAAGTAAACCGATCGTTCCGGTCTGCATACTCCCTGTTAAAATCCTCGCGCTGCCTGTAAAACATATTTTTGATAAACTGTCTCATAAGATTAACCCGCTCTCATTTGTATTGCTTCTTCTATCATACCGAATTATTGAGGCAGATTCAATGTGTATTTTTATTTTTTAAAGATATGATATAATTGCAAAAATTTTACTTACCTGATCAAAGATCGTCTGATCGATTGCCATATGATGCAGAATGTCAATCATGAGCTTTTTACGGAGAGTGTGAAAAAAGAAATTCCGGTCAGCATAGGTCGGGAAGATAAAGAGTGGTGACGGCAATCATGAAGAAAATTGATCTGTCCCATTTAACGGACAGACACAATCGCTAAGATAAAATGAAAGAATTATAAATGAAAAATAAGGAATAAGTTTTAGAAAAATATTGTGCTGTTTTTTGCATGCAAAATGTAATAATCGTATACCAAAATAAAAAATTTGTATTGCATATTTTTAGCAGTGATGATAATATGTTTTTGTAGCAAACGAAACGACTCTGTGGGGGAGTTGTTTCAGTAATGTATTGGGCGTGATTAGGATGTGTAAAGACATTTTTTGTGGGGACAAAGGATGTCTTTTTTCTGCACAAAAATAACAGAGTGATCATGAAAAACAGGTTATATAACATAGGTTTTATAACTGCTTTTTGTCGTTTCTTATATCCGGAATTCAGGACGGTTATTTTTTAGATATAGGATTGCTTTGTTTGAAACGTGTGTACTGTTTATGGGACAGTACATTTGTTTGTGCTTTCTGCAGAAATTATATTCTGATCAGCCGGGAAGGAGAATCTTATGGCTTTACGTAAGAAAGCAATGGCCATTGTCCTGAGTATGGCAATGGTTGCAACGTCGCTGTCGTTACCCAATATGACGGCGAAAACGGCACAGGCTGCCGGCAGTAGTTTTCAGAACCTGAACCAGTCGCAGATCACGGAGGCGATGGGTGTCGGGTACAATCTCGGTAACTCGTTGGAGGCTGCAAGTTCAGGAACACCAAATGAAACCGCTTATGGTAATCCAAAGCTTACGGAGGATCTTGTGTTAGCAGCAAAGGATGCCGGTTTCAAATCTATCCGTATTCCGGTTTCTTATCTCAGCATGATCGACGATAACAACGGATACAAGATCGACTCCTCATGGCTTGATCGTGTACAGCAGGTTGTTGATTACTGCGTGGATAATGATATGTATGCGATCGTGAATATGCATGGAGACGGATACACTACAGTAAATGGCGGATGGCTGTTATGTGGCAGCGGCAACCAGACCCAGATTAAAGCAAAATACAAAGCATGCTGGGAACAGATCGCAGATCGCTTCAAAAATTACGATGAGCATCTGATCTTTGAGTCCATGAACGAGGAGTTCGACGGAACCTATGGAACACCTAGCAGAACGGCTTATGCAAATATAAATGCGTACAATCAGATCTTCGTTGATACCGTGCGTAAATCCGGCGGCAATAATAACCAGAGATGGCTGCTGATCCCGGGCTGGAATACGAACATCGATTATACCGCAGGGGATTACGGCTTTGAAATGCCGACCGACAATTATTTATCTTCAAACATCGCTTCCGGACAGAAGAGAATCATGATCTCTGTTCATTACTACGATCCATGGGATTTCTGTGGAACGGAGTCCGGAGCAACGACCCAGTGGGGCGACAGCGTAACCGATGCGTCCAAGAAAGCAAGCTGGGGCGATGAATCTTACATGGTTTCCCAATTCAAGAAAATGTACACCAAATTTGTTTCCCAGGGATATCCTGTGGTGATCGGCGAGTTTGGTGCCATCAATAAAGAAAATTATGACAGTCAGAATAAGACCTGCCGTGCGGAATATTACCAGAAGGTCTGCTATTATGCAAAGCAGTATGGAATGATTCCGGTAGCATGGGACAATGGTTATAATGGCGATTACGGCTTTGCGATCATTGACCGTTATTCCAACAAGGTCGTTCATCAGGAGCTGATGGATGCAATGATGGAGGTTTATGGCGGAAACGAGTCTGCAACTGCAACCGGAATCACATTGAGTCAGTCCTCCATGACCATCCACATCGGAGACGAGAAGCAGCAGATTACCGCAACATTAACACCGGCAGACAGCAAGGATAAGGTTTTATGGAGCTCCAGCGATGAAGCCGTTGCAACCGTTAATTCCAAGGGACAGGTAACCGCTGTTGGTGCCGGAACATGTACGATCACTGCATCCGTACCACTTGGCTACAAGGCAACCTGTGAGGTGACAGTTCCTCAGGCTAATTATGTACGCGCTAAAATGTACCTGTTGGAGACAGCAAGCTGGCAGTCAGTGATCAGCGATGAGTATGTTGACATTTATTCGGACGGCGGAGATTTCTCTCTGTCTCTCGATGCAACAAAGAGCCAGCTGCAGAACATCGGTTCACTTTACATTAAGGACATTAACGCGGCAGATGATGAGGCATCTGTATTTGATAAAGCAACCATTAAAGTGAAGTCCTTTGAGATCAACGGACAGAAGTACACCATGAAAAACGATACCTTCACATACGATGTATCACAGAAGGCATCCGGTGATGGTCTGATCTGTCCGATCTTTAACTTCTCATTCATCAACGTATGGGCCAACACCCATGTCAACAATGTAACCGTAGAAAATGCAAATTACAAAGCATATTTCAACAATGTAAATTATCAGACCGTAAACTCTGTAAAAATGAACTTTACGGTATCCGGAATCAACGGAAGCGATGCGAAGCCAACGGCTGCACCAACGGTAGCTCCGACAAAGGCACCGACTGCAAAGCCGACTGTAGCACCAACGGTAGCTCCGACAAAGGCACCGACTGCAAAGCCGACCGCAGCACCAACGGTAGCTCCGACAAAGGCACCGACTGCAAAGCCGACCGTAGCACCAACCGTGGCTCCGACAAAGGCGCCAACGGCAGCACCGACGCAGGCTCCTGTGATCACAGGAAAGAAAGTGATCGCATCCAACCTGACATCTACCTATGCAACCAATGATCCGTCATGGCTCATGAATGCATCCGATGATGATATTGTAACCGTTGTTTACACATGTACCGATCCATCCCATGCAAACTGGGGAATCCTCGGATGGGGCGCATCGGTAGACAATACATGGCAGAATGGTGACAACTACTCTGCAGCAAGCAATGCAACCGAAGAGGTTACCAAAGTTTACACCGTAAAAGAACTGAAGAAATCATTAAACATCAAAGCAAACTCCGATGTAACTTATCTGTGTCTGTCCGTATGGAATGGCGGCAAGATCGTCAGTCTTTCTATTGCGAGTACCGACGGTGAAACACCGGAGCCAACGGTAGCTCCAACAGAAGCACCGACCGTAGCTCCAACCGTTGCCCCAACTGAGGCGCCAACAGCAGCACCGACAATTGCACCAACCGTAGCACCGACTGTTGCTCCGACAGCAGCACCAACAACTGCACCAACAACGACACCTGCCGGTGACTCTAAGGTAACAGGCAGTGTGAAGCTCACAAGTAACTGGGGAAGCGGCGGAATCGCCCAGATCACTCTGACCAACGAGACCGGCGTAAGCTACACAAATGGATGGACCGTAGAGTTCACATTAGACCGCGAGATCACATCTATGTGGAGCGGCGAGTGCGTCAGCCTCGGCAATAACCGTTACCGTATAAGCAATCCAGGCTGGGACGGCAACTGGGCAGCCGGAAAGACAATCACATTAAATTGTGGTGTCGGCGCCGGAAGCGATTCTCCGGTGATCACGGATATCGTTATGCAGTAGTCACTCCGAAAAGATTTTTTTCATTCACAAAACCAAATTTTATTTGCCATATGTATTAATATAATGAGGTTTGGGACGAAGGAATTTGTTCCAGACGGATGCAGCCGGTACGACCGAGAGGGAGTACCGGCTGTGTTTGTTTGGGGATGGATATATGGAAACACCCCGCATGAAATATTGGTGGGGTGATGCTATATAGATAGGTTGGGGAAATTTTCGATTTGCTTTTTAAGTTCCTTATTTTCGATGCAAAGTAAGTGTAATTCGTTTTCTTTTTCTGCAAGAGCTGCCTCTAATTCGGAAAGTTTCTGCTGCGTTTGAATATATTTATATCTGAAACTTGGAAAGTATTTCTGAATGACCAGTTCCTCAATTTTGGTATATGTATCAGATGTGAGAGAGATTATGCCGTGCTGCTGATATAAAATTCGATTAATGCTGACAGTTCTTAAATCATTCAGCTTTAGAACAGAATCGTGAGCTATGAAGGAAAAATCAGCACTTTTTAGTAGAAATAAATCACTCTTGGAATCGGGAAAATCTGTAGGATGATAGATATCTAAATGTTTAGCAGGGTTGTACGAAAATATTGGAAGAACATACAATAGCTTTTGTTTTACTCCAATTACAAGACCTCTGTGTTCATAAGACATTTCCGGTTGAAAATTTTTTCCAAACTCAAATTGGTATATTTCTCCTTTTTTGACTGTTCGGTGTCTGTAGTGTTTTGATTTGTTATCGATCCAACGATGATCGGATTTTGAAAAACGTTCAAGTTCATCTGTGCTGAAAACGTTGGAAACAATGGCATCGGTTGTTTTTGTTTGTGCTTTTAAATATTCTTTCAAATAGAGATACTCCTTTGGTGATTTTATAGTAAGAAAAAAGGGTACGGTAATAACCATACCCTACTCTGGCGAACCAGAGAGACCTTGTCGGTCAAATTATCCTTTCGCTAGTGGTTTTGTCGACCAAAAACACTTGTTAATAAGTGTGAAAGAACAGTTTTGCATTCCTTCATGTTTATATTATACTCATTCGATGGAGAAAATCTACTGGCAATTTGTACAAAATTGAGAAACAGAAAATTTTGTTATCATTTATGGGAGATAGTCCCTAGGTGAAAAAATGTATGAAAAACATAGGGGATTCTTGTGAAGGTTGAATATTTAGCATGATATGGATGCATTGCCGATAATGTGGTATACTAGCCGTAATAAATGGAGTTTTAGATTGGATGTTGAAGAAAACTGAATAGGAATGAAAAATGTACTTGTTCATCACATTGAAAATGGGTTGTATCAGCGACAGATGAGGTGGCAAATTTTGAGTGTCATCTGGTCGTCTCGAAAAGTGAATTGGGAGTACAGATTATGAAAGATTCATGTGTGTTTGATTTTATTCTTTTTGGTGAGGACATTCAGAAATGAATTAAATGAATATAGAAAGGAAAATCGCAAATTGTATTTTACGTTGGCGAATAGGAAGGTGTTATGACGATTTCTAAACCAATTATTAAAGAAATTCAAGACAATGAAAATGCACTTTCAGAGCTTGAAAAAGAAATTTATTCAAATAAATCAGAGTCTATTCAGAAAATTATCGGAAGTTTTCCAACCGTGTATATTCATAATTGGTCGAAGTATAATAAATATGAGGTTTATGTTGGTGAAACAAATAATATATTTAACAGAACAAGAGAACATTTTTACGTTAGTGCAAAAAACAAAGACTGGCATGGCAGTCTTAAAAAAAGGGATGCTTCTCTGTATATTATTGGTCATGAACATTTCAATAAATCACTGACATTGGATATTGAGAATCGGTTAATGCATTATTTGATGAGTGTTGACAATGTCCGACAGGTTCACAATGGTAGAGGAAACCCTCAGGGAAATTATTACCCATCATATGAATTTGATGCTATTTTTAGTGAAGTGTGGGGAGAACTACATCGTAGAAACGATAAATTATTTCCAAATGAAAGTGCTATAAAAGATTCTGCAATTTATAAAGCATCACCACTGCATAAATTAACAAGAAAGCAGGAAGATGCAAAAAACCGCATTATTAGCTGTGTTGAGAATGCCATGAATCAAAAAGAGAAACAGATAATATTTATAGACGGTGAAGCAGGAACAGGTAAAACTGTTTTAAACAGTAGTGCATTTTATGAACTGCTTTGTAGGACAGAAAAGCAGGATGCGAAAGATTTTAAATGTTATATGATAGTCAACCATAAGGAGCAGGTTAAAGTTTATGCTGATATTTTCAAAAAACTGGGTATTGAAGAAAAATATGGAAAAGTTGTAAGCAAAGCCTCACCATTTTTGAATCAGCATAAAGAAGATGATTCTATTGATGTTGCCTTTATTGATGAAGCTCATTTACTTTTTACACAGGGAAACCAGGGCTATCGAGGGAAAAATCAGCTTGATGATATTGTAAAAAAAGCGAAGATTACTGTTATAGTATTTGACGAAAACCAAATCTTGAGAATGGATCAATATTGGGAAAGTCAGATGATTGAGAAATATAGAAATAAAGCTATTGCCCAAAATAATCATATTATTTTGACGGAACAATTGCGTATGCATGCGGATAAGGATACGTTACATTGGATAGATTCTTTTACTAAGGAGCAAAGAATAGAAAAAATTCCACATGGAGATTATGAGATTAAAATTTTTGATTCACCGATGGAGTTGGAAGCAGCCATTACTGAAAAAGCACAAAAAGAGGAAAGTAAATTGTCGCGATTAATTGCAAGTTATGATTGGCAATATAAAGAAAAACAACGACCACAAAGAAGAGCTTTAAAGTATTGGGAAGTTATGATTAAAAAATGGCATAGACCATGGAATTATGAATTGAGCAGTGAACTTACTTCTGGTCAAAGAAGAGCAATCGCAAATCAGGCATGGGCGGAGCAGGAACATACGATCAGAGAAGTTGGTTCAACATACACTATTCAGGGATTTGATTTGAATTATGCAGGTATAATATTAGGAAAATCGGTAAGATATCGTAATGGAAAAATTGAATACGATCCTTCTCGCTCAAGTAACGATAAGGTACATAAATGTAGAAAAATGAATGATGGAACGATGAAAAACTTTGGAGAAGAATTAATAAAACACGAAGTTCGTGTGTTGATGACCAGAGGTGTTAATGGAATGTATATATATGCATGTGATGATGAACTTCGTGATGCATTGAAGAAAGCAGAAAGTTAATAGAGGATAAAATTGTGAAAAAAGAGACAATTAATAGAATCAGGAAATTTACAGAAGATCGTGACTGGGATCAGTTTCATTCACCGGCGAATCTTGCTAAATCAATAGTAATTGAAGCAGCAGAATTGTTAGAGTGTTTTCAATGGTCTGATGAAGAGTATGATCTACAGCATGTAAAAGAAGAATTGGCAGATGTTATAGTGTATAGTCAAAATTTATTAGATAAGCTTGGGCTGGACTCCGATGAAATTGTGAATATGAAAATGACCATGAATGAAGCAAAGTATCCGGTAGAGAAGGCGAAAGGAAAAGCGGATAAATATGACATGTTATAGGGGGGCTGGTTTATTGGTGGAGGAAATGAGAAAAGCACGGGCGTATTCAGACGTGTATTTATCAGATGTTGTAGAAAATCAAGGAAAGCTGTTTGATATGGTGGCAATGTCATATCCGGAGAAAAATACAGAGGATTTCATTGAGACTTATATGAAAAGTAAAACAAGAAAAAGCATTGATGAATCGATGGCATATGTTAATACAATGGATTACAGGGAATTGTGGGATTATTTTTGCGAGACGGAAAATTTTTGCTTAAAAAATGGGCGGGCTCTTGAAGGATTTATGCCAATGTGGATCGGGGAATTTTATGCATACTATCAATGGTATTATAATATTCCAAGTGCAGAGGTGTTAACAAAGGCACCTCTTGATTTTCTGAAAATTGGCTATTATGGGCTTCGAGATTTGGAGCTTGAACTGGCAGTGAAAAAGGTAGGCTGCCAAGGGTTATGATAGAAAAAGCATAATTATGTCATAGTAAATGCAAGTATATATTTTAATAACTAATTGACATTATGGCATATATGCCATAAAATGATTACAGAGGAGATGGCATGATAGAATTTAAGTTGATAGCATATGAAAAGGAAAGTGGTGAAGTTCCGGTAGAAGAATTTCTGGATTCTGTTAATCCTAAAATGCGAGCTAAGATATTTGGATTATTGGGGATTTCATTGAAAGGGTGATGAACGATGAGAACATTTGATGACATGCTTTCTAAGCAGTTACAGGATGAAGAATTTAGAAAAGAATATGAAGCGATTCAGCCGGAAATGGATGTCATAAAAGCAATTGTAGATGCTCGTACTTCACAGAATATGACACAGAAAGAACTGGCGGAGCGTACAGGTATCAATCAGGCTGACATTAGTAAGCTTGAGAATGGAACAAGGAATCCATCTGTCAATTTGTTGAAAAGATTGGCGGATGGATTGGGGATGGTGCTTAAAATTGAATTTGTACCTAAACAGAATATTTAGTATTATGCCTCACTCAATATAGTGGGGCTGTTTCATTTAAAACGATGAAAAAGGAGAAGCAACATGACATTAGGAATGATTACAGTCGTTATACTGGCAGTCAGCGCTGCGTTATGCGCTGTTGCAACGGTATCGTTTTACCGGTCCAACGTATTTAACGACAAAAGAAAAAATTATCTGATTCTGACAATGGGAATTGCAGCAACCATGTGGAATGTGTCGCTGATCGGATACAGCATTTCCACGAAGGCGGCTTTCTATAATGGATTTTTCTATTTGCTGATTCTTGCGTTTGACATTTACATGATCGTGTTCGGATATTTTGTCGGGAGACTGACGGAAATGAACACGGCATCCTATTACATATTTGGAGCGCTTGGAGTCATTCTGTCGATTGGGGACTGGATCATTTTTGGGCTGGCACCGATCCACGAATATTTTACCATTCATGGAAGAACGGCGTATTATACGAGCATGTCGCCGGTGGTCTATTATCATTATTTTTATATCATGTTTTATCTGGTGTTCTGGGTGCTGCTGGTGTGGCTTTGTTTTAAAAGAATGTCGTTGAAAAGACAGCATATGTATGCGTTGAAAATTGTATTGATCAATTTGATCATGTTCATCGCAGCTTTGCCGGACACATTGCTGCCGTTGTTTCATATTCCATCCTATCCAAGCTCCGGAATGGGTGTTGCGATCGCTTTTATTGGAACCCTTTTTTTGACGAAGAAGGAAAATACGTTCAGCATATCCCGGGAAAATATTTCTGATGTGATTTATAATGAAGCGCGAATTGCAATTCTGGCACTTGATTGCGAAGGAAACGTCGATAGCTGCAATCAGTACGCGCAGAAGCTTTTGGGAGTGAATGAGGATGAGCGATATTTATTGACGGAATTGTTTGACTGCAGCGAAGAGCAGTTTGAACGTATTATGAATGGAAAGAAGCTTGCGGAGCATTTGCTGTCCGTCAAAACAAAAATATCCTGCAATATTCAGGCGGTTGTATCCAGGGACGTTTATGGGGACAGTTACGGCGTTGTGCTTATGGCGACCGATGCCACGGCAGAAGAAAAGGTTATGGAACAGCAGATTTTGATTGAGAAAACAGAGCATATTTCGGATCAGCTCGTTCATACGCTCAGCAAAACAATTGAGGCGAAGGATCAATACACGAAAGGTCATTCTACAAGAGTAGCACAGTATTCTGTCATGATCGGCGAGAAGTACGGCTACGATAAACAGAAACTGAAGCAGCTGGAATATGCGGCACTGCTGCATGATGTCGGCAAGATCGGTGTTGCAGACACTATTATCAATAAACCGGGGCGTCTGACAGACGAAGAATTTGCAGAAATGAAAAAGCATCCGGTGATCGGAAGTGAAATTCTTTCCGAAATATCAGAGATTCCGGACGTTGCCGTGGGTGCAAGATGGCACCATGAAAAATATGACGGAACCGGTTATCCGGATCAGATGAAAGGCGAGGATATTTCCGAAATTTCAAGGATCATTGCGGTAGCAGATGCATACGATGCGATGACCTCCAACCGAAGCTATCGTGATTGCCTGGATCAGGAAGTTGTCCGGAAAGAAATCGAGCGGGGAATTGGGAAGCAGTTTGATCCGGAATTTGCCAGAATCATGCTGGAGGTGATCGACGCGGATACGGAGTACCGGTTGCATGAGTAAAAGGAAATTGACTTCGTTTTTGACGATTGATTTTTTGCATAAAATTCGTATAATAGAGGAAGATAATGCGTAAGATAATACGCAAGATGATGGAGGTAATTACATGGGAGAATATAAACCGCCTTTTACTATAACCAATAAAATGTTATCGTATGTGTCATCAATTTCTGAAAAAATAGGACAAATAACAGCAATCAGTAATTTGGAAGCAAAACCGCATTTGAGAAGAAATAACAGAATCAAGTCGATTCATTCTTCTTTGAAGATTGAAGCAAATTCTTTGACACTAGGGCAGGTTCGGGATGTTATTAATGGAAAGTCGGTATTGGGAGAACAAAAAGAAATTCAGGAAGTAAAGAATGCGTATGATGCCTATGAACATCTTTCAGAAATAGATCCATATGACATTCAACAATTGAAACAATATCACGGAATTATGACAAAGTATCTTGTAGGAGAATCCGGGGAATTCCGTTCTGGTGAAGAAGGTGTTTTTAATGGTGATCAATGTATTTTTATGGCTCCACCCGCACGAATGGTGTCACAGCTTATGGAGGAATTATTTGCCTGGATGAAAGCGGAACAGGATGATGTTCATCCGTTGATTTTGAGCAGTGTCTTTCATTATGAGTTTGTGTTTATCCATCCCTTTTCAGATGGCAATGGCAGAATGGCGAGATTATGGCATACGGCAATCCTTTCGAAATGGAAACAAATATTTGAATATATCCCTATTGAAAGTCAGATTGAAAAATTTCAGGATGAATATTATGAGGCTATTTCTCGTTGCCATGTTGCCGGAGAGTCCACATTTTTTATTGAATTTATGCTATCTCAGATTGATAAAATATTGAAAAATATATCTGTTCAGATCGATGAGAAAGACGAATATCTTCCGGAAACGGTTTGCAAGCTGCTTGAAATTATGGAATATGATATTCCGTACACGAGCAGTGTTTTGATGGAAAAATTGGGATTGAAAGCGAAAGAGGGGTTCAGAAGAAATTATCTTCATCCGGCAATGGAGATGGATTTGATTCAAATGACAATTCCAGATAAACCGAGTAGTAGAAATCAGAGGTATGTAAGAAGATGACAAATCAGCTCTAAAATACAGATGCTTTGCATCTGTCACGCACTGCGCGTTATGATAGATTAAGGAAACTAGGAAAGAAGGAGCAATATGTTACTATTTGACAATCCGGGGTATGACCGTTTTTTTAATCCGCTTTGCTGTCAAAATAAACGAATTTATTACGAATGTATTTTGCAGCTCATCGAAAAATCCAAACAGGTATCTCTTCTATACGAAAATGATGCCAGAGATACGCTGACACTTTATTTTCGCAATCTGATGTATGCGGTTGAGGATGAGGACAACAGCGGTTCTGCAGATGAAAATATCAGCAGTAAGAAATCAGAGGTGGAAAATGCAAGTGCAGTTCTTCGATATTTTCGACATTGTGGATGGATTTCCGAACGGGAGCTTGGAAGAACCGGTGACAATATTGCGACGGTAATGCCGTATTGCCGGAAAATGATCGATGCGATAGAACGTATTTTTAACCGGGACAACAGTGCAGCTTTGACAAATCAGATTTTTGCGATATACGATGTTTTGCACTCTGCATTTACGGAAGGACATGGGCGAAATGTACGACCATATTCGAATATTTTAACACCGGTTTCTGACAGTGTTGCGGATCTGAAGAATGAACTGTTAATATTAAAAGATAGTATCCGATCTATTATGCGGATAGTGATCAAGATGACGGAGACAAATGAGCTGGGTCAGTTTTTGATCCGGGATGAAATGATGGAGAAATTCTTCAATGATTATTTCTTTATCAAAAAGGATGGACTGATCCCGGGATATATTGATGAGATTGAAAAAATGCTGCGGTCTGTTGTGAAGACAGATGTATATGAAAATATGATACGGGAATATCAGGAACTGCATGATGTAACGCAGATTCAGGCACGTGAAGCCGTGGAGAATCAATTTGATGAGATCAAGAGCTTTATCAGCTATGATTATGTGAAAGAAATGGATTATATCGATAAGAAGATCAATAATTATTATAATTTGTATTCGACAAGAATTTTGATGGTTCTCAGTAATAATGTGAATATGCAGAGTTATCTGAATAATCTGCTCATGACCATGAAAAATATGGATCCGGAGGAGAAAGGAGAAGCATTGCGGCATATTTCAAAATGTTTTATGCTGGAATCGCACAAATATGTCGGACGCAGGTCTATCGAAAGAAGAAAGAAGAGAAATCCAAACACAAAAAGCGCAGCGGTGGTACAAAGCACTATGACGGATGAGGAAAGAGTACGTCTGACAGAGGAATTGTTACATAAACAACCGGAGCGTTATGGTGCTGACCGGGCAGCAGAATATTTTGACCGTATTCTGGGGGCTGAACAAAGTCTTGTTCCTGACAGTGAAACGGTGAAAACAAGAGAGGACGCAATGATGGTTGCGGCAAGCATTATTTATTCTGGCTCGGCAGAGTTTTCGTATGAAGTGGAATTCCTTGGAGGAACTGTCGAGACGTCTGCAGCAACGATCAGCAGCATAAGAATAAAGAGGAAAAACAATGAGTGATATCAGATTAAATCTTTCCATTAAAGAAGAAAACAATATACTTTTCAAGCGATGCATACGAAAATTACTGGATTCAACATTTATTGTCGGAGATAAAGACGAAAAATTATATTCGTTTATTTCCAGAGAATCTAATCGACAGGATATATCCGATTATCTTCGGATGATAGGGTTTGACGTGCTTGTGGATACAAATGTGCGGGTAGCGATGTTGAAACCTCATGAGTCGGATGAGGAGACGGTTGGCTTGAAGCGTGCCAATGTTGTAAGCTTTACAACGGAGCAGTATCATATTTTGCTTGTTCTCTGGGAAATCTACCTGGAAAATCTCGGGTATCAGGATGAAAATGTAGTGCTTAAGGGTGACCTGGTTGACAAATTGAAAGCATACGAGGTGGATGCCGATAAGAAGAATTTGTCAGCGGCTCTGAAGATTTTCAAAAAGTATAATTTGATTGATTATGATCCAAAGGACAATTCGGAGGATGCCATTATTACACTTTATCCTTCCCTGCAGTTTGGATGGAATCTGGAGCAGTTTAAAACCGTAACCGAAGAATACATGAAAAATAATGCGGATGAAAATGACGATACGGATGGGGAGGAAGAAGAATGATCGAGCTTTCAATGGTAAGACTGATTAACTGGTATGCGTTTAATAATATAACTGCTCCCTTTGGTAAATTTACTCTGGTTGCCGGCCGGAACGGAAACGGAAAATCTGTCCTGTTGGATGCGATCAAGTATGCGCTTTATGGAGATACGGTTTTCAATAAATCCACAGAGAATAAAGGAAGCCGTACTGTTACATCATATACCAGAGGATTGTTAGACGCGACGGCAGGTTCTTATATGAGACCGGTAGATAAGGTTCCGAATGTTTACACACATATTGTTCTGGAAATGCATGAAAAGGAACTTGACCGATATTTCATTCTCGGAACGGTGATCGAGACCAATTCCGGGAATGGATTTGTGACACAGCGATATGTGATTGAAGGAAAACGTCTAAGCGAACTTGAGCACACTTATGTGGAAGGATCATCACTCCTGGTTTACAGTGCTTCACAGCTCCAGAAAAAATATGGATTTAAACTGATGTCCGTAACAGAGGGACTTGGAAAGTTTATGCAGCGTACAGGACTGCGGTTAAATGAGGGGCAGCTTGCAGCATTCCGGCGCAAACTGCGAAGTGTGATGTCTTATGATCCGGACGCGAAGATAGATCAGTTTATCCGGGAATGTGTTCTGGAAGAAAAGAAAGTGGATTTTTCGAAATTAATAGAAACGAAAAACAACATTGATACACTGACAGGAACATTTGAGGCGATTGATGGAGAAATCAATGAACTGGAAAATATTTTGTCGTTATTTGATGAATCCAAGCGCAAGGATAATATTATTTTTGCAGACGATGTCAAGATTGCTTATCGAAAATTTCTGAAATATCAGGAACAAATGGAAACGGCGGAGCGTGCAATGGATATCGCCGGAAAACAGATTGAGGAAGACACGAAAAGACTGAAATTCATTGAGGAAAAAGAAGGAAAGACCTCTTTTGCATTACATGAGGCAGAGTTTAACCGGGATCAGATGGACTGTTCCAAGGCAATTCGTGATGCGGAGGATGCATTAAAGGAGGCAGATAAAAGAAAGGAGAGTCTTGCTGCTGAAAAGAAAATGCTTTTAGAGCAGCAGAACAGGATCAGTGAGTTGATCAACTGGTGTTATGAAGAGGAAAAGAAAATCGAAGATAAAGAAATTCTTTCGTCTTTAACACTGGACACTTATACCGGACCGCAAAAAGAAAATTCAGTGGAGCATTTTGCTGCATTTTTAAGAGAATACAGAGATACGATCTTAGGAGAGATGACAAGGATCCGGGACATTATCCGGGAGAATGATGAGAAACAGAGAAAGTGCCGGCAGATAATAGATGACTGTAATGCGAAAAAGACAACATTTTCGGAAATTCCGGACTGGGTTTCGTTAAAGGAACAGATCAACAGAGAGTTTCAGAAAAGAGGAATTGCATCAGAAGCACGCTTCGCATGTGAATATGTAATCGGTCTTTCTGATGAGGAGTGGCGAGATACCATAGAGGGATATCTGGGACAGCGCAGATATACAATTCTTGTGGAACCGGAATATTATGATCTGGCGGATGATATTTTAAACGCATCCCGAAATAGATATGCACATTTGTTTAACACAAAGCTCCTGATGAAAAAGAATATTAGTCCGGTGGAAGATTCTGTTGCAAACTTTATCGAAGTCAGAAATCCGGTTGCCAGACAATATTTTGATTATCAGCTGGGACGTTTTCATGCAACGACGATCGAACAGGTACGGAAGTTTGAAAATGCGATGTCCAAAGAGGGAAGAGTGGCTGTTGCCATGGATGGATATTTTATTCGGAAAGATCGTATTCGATATTATTATCTTGGTCAGGAGACAATTGAATTAAACCGCCGCAAAGCAGAAAAGAAGTTGAGTTCGTTGAAGGAAGAACAGCGGGAGCATCGGGAAGAACTTGAGGGAAAAACAGCGAAAAAATCTTATCTGGATACACAGCTTTCTTTATTGACGACATGTAATTATAATGCGTGTCAGGAATATGAAACAGCATTGGCAGAGCATGGAAAGAAAGAGTCAGAGCTTCAGAAACTGATTGATGCCCAGAAGAATAATATGGAGTATCTTCGTCTGGCACAGACAGTGTCTGATCTGGAGCAGGAGCTTGCTGCAATCCGGAAGGAAATCAGCGATGTGAGGGCTGACATGAGCCACCAGGAGACAGAATACAACACGAATGAGAAGGATTATCAAATTGCAGAAGAAAATATCGGACAGGCACAGACAGCCTTACAGGAGTATCGACTGCAAAATGGTGTGATTTGTGATAAAGCCATTCGGGATTATGAACAATATCTGGAAAATGGATATAGCGGGCAGGGAGGAACGTTGAAGGATCGTCCAAGAGCCGAGCGGCTGCAAAGAGAAGTACGAGACAATCTGAAAGAGGCACAGTATAGATATAATGCCGTTCGGACTGCAGAGAATCAATTGCCGGTCACTGAGGATTCCCAGGCATCTTATCAGGGCAGGAAAGATAAGATCTGGATGGATGATCGACAGGAAATTCAGGAAAAATTAAAGGAGCAGACCGGAAGATATGAAGCGATATTTAAGAATGAATTTGTGTTGACTGTATTGAAATCCTGCGAAGCGGCGAGATCGGATCTGAAGCTGATCAATGCGGAACTGGCAAGACTTGATTTTAAATCTGTTTATGAATTTGATGTCCGCTATATTAGGGACGGCTCAGATTATGAGAAAATCCTTGAGTATGCAAGATATCTGAAGGAACGGGAAGAACTTGGGACGGCGGATGGTCAGATGACGTTCGATACGATGACATCCTATTCGAATGACAGAGGAGACGAATTGGAAAATGAAATGAAAAAAATCATTAACCGGATTGTTTCCAGTGACGATAAGGAGAAAATCGAGCGTTATGCAGATTATCGAAATTATATGAATTATGAGATTTTGGTATCCAATGATGTTTTGAATAAGGCGAAATTGTCAAAGCAGTCCGGTTTTAATTCAGGCGCAGAGGTACAGATACCATATATTCTGATTCTGTTATCCGCATTGCTGATGATATACAATGACAAAAACAATTCAACCAGGCTGGTTTTCATTGATGAGCCATTTGCGAAAATGGATCCGGTCAATGTTAAGATCATGCTCGGTTTTATGAAGGAGCAGAAGCTGCAGATGGTGTTCTGTGCTCCGGATAAGACAGATGTCATCGGAGATGAATGTAATGTGATCCTGCCTGTGCTGCGCAAGCAGCAGGATCTGATGGAAATTGGAATCGTGGAAATGCATGAAAACAAAGCCTGAAGAATAAATGTGAGTTGGCATGAAATTTCGGAAAGGAATGAATTGTGGATTACGGATATGAGAAGAAGCTGCTTGTCGGGCTGGTAGAAGGATATCGCAAAAGTAAGAAGGACACGGGAGAAAACCGGACCAACCGGCGAACAAAACTAAAACCGGAGAAATTATATAATAAATATCATTCCAATGCCGGTGACTATGAGAAAATCTCAGCGATCAATGATACGGTTCAAAAGCTCAAGGATAAGGGATTTGTTACATCAGAATACGAAAGCTTTGGAACAGATCTGACCGGAATTTATCTGGTGGATGACAAGATTGATGAAATTGAAGAATATCTGGCAGAGCAGTATGGATATGTTTCAAAAGATACAAAGTTGCAAAAGCTTGAAACATTGATCAGGGAGTATGAGAACCGCTCGCCGATCTGTCATGAAGAATGCGGTAAATTAAAAATAATACTGGAAAGCAGGAAGCTCCCTAAAAGTATTGAGAAAAGTATAGAGATGCTGGATGATCTGTTCCGGGTTCTTAGCTTTGTGGAAAACAATCAAAAGCTAATGTATATCCGTGAAGTATCCATGTTGGTGTACGGTGACTCCAAGTATTTTGAAAATAACACACTGGAGCCGTTGTGTACTCTTTTGCAGAAATATAATACTGTACCAATTCCCGGACAGACATTATCAGACGGAGAATATATATTGTCAGATGAGATTTTGAAAAAATATCATGTATTTAAAGAACCACAGAAAATATCCATTCGCGGTAAGGCGTTGATACGAATGTGCGGGAAAGATATCGACATCAGTGGATTTGATGAGGGAATCGAATTTACAGTTTCTGAATTATCTAAGATAGAATGTGTGCAGCTTCTTGCCACGACATTTATGACGATTGAGAACAGAACATCATATCTCAGGTATAAGAAAGAAAATACAGTGACATTCTATCTGGGAGGCTATGCGAATCGGGATCAAAGAGATTTCATCAGGAAGATATATGAAAGTAACCCGAGTGTTACATACCTGCATTTCGGGGATATTGATGCAGGAGGGTTCTGGATACATCACCATCTGTGTCAGGTGACCGGTGTGCCGTTTGGAATGTTTCATATGTCCTTTGAAGAGCTGATGGAGCCGGATTATCGTAAATGCCAGCATCCGCTTACAGAAGGAGATATTACACGGATGCAGGAGCTGGCAGGAATGCCGGAATACAGGGATGTAATAAAATACATGCTGGGACACAGAGTGAAGCTGGAACAGGAAATTATCAGTTTGAAATTAATGGAAGTGTAAGTTAGGTTATCAGGGCTGCGCACAATGTGGTAAATTGTGTGAACGGATGCCAAAGTTATGACAATGTATAAGTGAAAGGCAGGAAAGCTTTTCGAAATTCGTGTACACGGGAAGTAACTAATATGACAATTCAGGAACTGGAACAGTGCATTTTGCTTTATGGGAAAGATATTTACTCATTTTGCATGCACCTGGCAAAAGAAAAAGAGAGCGCAGATGATCTGTATCAGGATACTTTTTTGGAAGCAACCCGAAAGATAGCATCCATTCGGTATGGGGATAATCCGAAAAGCTATCTGTTATCAATCGTGATCCGCCTATGGAAAAACCGCGTGCGAAAACGGGCGTGGCGCAGCCGGATCGCTCCGCAAGTGACGGAGGAAGCATTGGAAGAGTGTACGGATGTTTCCGGGAGCGACATGGTGGAACGGGTTGTGAAAGAGGAAGAAAGAGCGCACTTGTGGAAGGCTGTTGATGGTCTTCCGGATGTGTACCGGATCCCAATTTTGCTCTATTATATGGAGAACCAGAACGTTGCGTCTATTGCGAAACTTTTGTCTATTCCGCAGGGGACGGTAAAAAGTCGTCTCTATAAAGCCAGAAAATTGTTGAAAACAGAATTGGAGGATTACTTTTTATGAAAGAAATGGACGAATTTTTAAAAGAAAATCTTCTGCCGGACTGTGTTCCAGAAAAAAGCCTGAATGCATCCATTGTAAAAAAGGTAAAGGGGACACAGAATATGAAACATAGAACATGGAAATTAAGTGTAGCAGCGGCAATTGCAATTCTTGTTGTTGGATCTGCATCGGCATATGCGGCATACCGTTATCTTACACCTTCACAGGTGGCGGAGCAGATAACGGAGGATGGAGCATTAGCAAAGGCATTTGAGAGCAAAGATGCGATCATGGTAAATGAGACGCAGAAGACGGCAGGATATGATATCACACTGATGGGAATCGTTTCCGGAAAGAATTTAAGTTCGGTTACATCGGAGGCAGTTGATCAGACGAAAACGTATGCGGTCGCTGCCATCGCACGGGAAGACGGTAAAGCAATGCCGGATAACACGGATGATAATTATCAGACCTTTTGTGTTTCCGCATTGGTCCACGGTAAAAGATTTCAGAATGTCAATAACGCAGCATTAAACGCCGGAGTAACATCCTTTGTGCAGGATGGCGTGCAGTATGAGCTTCTGGAATGCGACAATTTAGAGATGTTTGCCAATAAGGGTGTCTATATGGGCATTGTGGAAAGCTTCGGAAATGAGTCGCAGGCATTTGTAATGAATAAAAAGACCGGTGATTATACTGTCAACAAAGACTTTGACGGAATGAAGGCACTTTTTACGATTCCACTGGATAAGTCAAAGGCGGATGATGCGGCAGCAGAGCAGTATTTTGAGAAAATCGGGGAGAAGGAAAACACGAAGACTGCAGAGAAAGAAAATAACGAAAATAAAGCAGCTGCAAATGCGGGCTCTAAGTCCGAGGAAAGCCTGACAAGCGAGTGGGAGCATAAATTCATGAAATTTCGCACACTCGCATCCAAGAAGGCGCAGGCATATGTCAAAAAACATGCCGAAGTTGTTGTGCAGGAAACTTGCAATGCCGGAGCAGATGGCAGTATTCATGTGAAATCGGATGCGGGAGAGTCAGATTACAACGTGAGCACCTATACGAAGGTCGGCGTCGAGAACGTGATCTCCTTTTCATCTGACGGAACATTTGCAGGAACCTATGGTGAAACAATTACACCAAACGAAGACGGAACCTATACTTACACGGTATATCGTCCGGTGAATGTGGAGTAGGAATGGTTCGTAACGATAGTACGATAATTACCGTAAAAAAATGATATATTTGCCAGATTCGAAAGAGACCCGGAGCTAATTCCGGGTTTCTTTTTGTGGGGAAATGCAGGGAAAATTAGTGTCTTTTTTGAAGTGAAAGGGGGATGGTTTTTATCGGCTAAAAATAAAATGGCGATAGGAATGAATGCTGGGAATTTTGCAGGAGCAGAAAACAGATCAGTATTCCGGCGGGATTTACCATAAGACACAGATTGAGTTAACATACAATTCTAATCATATCGAGGGCAGCCGACTGACACATGATCAGACAAGATATATTTTTGAGACCAATACTATAGGTGTAGAAAATGGTGTGTTGAATGTGGATGATGTGATCGAAACGGCAAATCACTTCCGTTGCATTGACATGATTATTGATCATGCAAAAGCAGCTTTGAAGGAGAAGTTCATCAAAGAACTTCACTTGGTTTTGAAGAATGGCACCAGCGATTCCAGAAAAGATTGGTTTGCTGTTGGTGATTATAAGAAACTTCCGAATGAAGTCGGTGGCAGGGATACAGCCCTTCCGGAAGAAGTTGCCGATAAAATGAAGGCTTTGCTGACAGAATATAACGCCAAGGAAGCAAAGACCTTTGAGGACATACTGGACTTCCATGTGAAGTTTGAGCGGATTCATCCGTTCCAGGACGGCAACGGTCGTGTGGGCAGATTGATTATGTTTAAGGAGTGCCTGAAATACAACATCGTTCCGTTCATCATTGAGGACGATCTGAAGATGTTCTATTACCGTGGACTAAAGGAATGGGACAATGAAAAGGGCTATCTGACAGATACCTGCCTGACCGCACAGGATAAGTATAAAGCGTATTTGGATTATTTTAGGATTGCATATTAAGCAAGAAGCGAGGTGCAGCTATGTCAGCAGAAAAGAACTGGCAATTTGAACTTGAAGAATCATAAAAAATAAAAATCTCATGCAATAAATCGTCCTTTCCGTGCATTACACGGATGACAGGAGATGGAAGCCTATGCTCAGTATGCTGATGACAACCGAATATGCTCCGGCAGAGGATCGGCACGAGCTGCAGCAGTTGCTGATCCACATTGCCGGCGGGGAGCGTGAAGCGCTGGCGGAGCTGTATCAGCGCACGAGATCGGCGGTGTACGGCTTAGCGCTGTCGTACCTCAAAAACGCGCACGACGCACAGGATCTCACACAGGACGTCTATGTGCAGGTGTGGGACCGCGCGGAACAGTACCGACTCATCGGATCACCCATGGGCTGGCTGCTGGCCGTGTGCCGAAACCTGTGCCTGATGCGCCTGCGGCGGGAGGAACGCCATGCCGCCCTCAGTGAGGAGGAATGGGACGCCATTCCCGCGCGGGAGTGCGGACTGGACGCCGATGAGCGCGCACTGCTGCAAGGCGCGTTGGCTGTGCTCGGCGAGGAGGAGCGGCGCATCGTGCTGCTCCACGCTGTTACGGGCCTGAAGCACCGGGAGCTCGCGGCGCTTCTTGAGCTGCCGCTTCCCACCGTCCTGTCGAAATATCACAGAGCATTGAAAAAGATGCGCAGCTTTCTGGAAGGAGATGACGCCCGATGACCAATGAAAAAATGGAGCAGAGGCTGGCTGCGGCGCTTGAAAAGACCACGCCGGATGATGTGAACGGCGTTCTCTCCCGCTGTGAAGAGCGGAAAGGAACGGTAATTCCCATGACAACAAAGAAAATGGCAAATAGAAAATGGACATCGCTCATTGCCGCCTGCCTTGCTGTAATGCTGCTTGGCGGCGGAGGCGTGTTCTACCAGCGAGCGAACGCGGTGGCGTCCGTGGTGTCGCTGGATGTGAACCCCAGCATCGAGCTGAAAGTAAATCGAAGCGAAAAGGTTCTCGTCTGTACGCCGCTCAACGAGGATGCAAAAGCCATCCTTGCGGATATGAGCAATGGAGCTGACCTCAAGGGCGCGAAGCTCGATGTGGCGGTAAATGCCATCGTGGGAAGTCTCGTGCGCAACGGTTATCTCGACAGCATTTCCTCCGCCATCATGATCTCGGTGGAGGACAAGGATACCGCCCGTGCGGAAAAGCTCCAGCGTGAGCTGACCAGCACTGTGGACGGCGTGCTGCAGACGAGCGAAGCAAAGGCCGCCGTCCTGACGCAGACGCTCACGCAGGACGCGGGGCGGGAACAGCAGGCCCGTGAAAACAACATTTCCACCGGAAAAGCGGCGCTGGTGAACCACGTGCTCGCACTCAACTCCGCACTCAAGTTTGACGCGCTGGCAAAGCTCTCAGTCGAAGAACTGAAGGATCTCGCGGAAGCGGGCGCGCCTGCCATGCCCATCGGCAAAGCTGCCGCTGCCTATGCCGCGGAGCAGTATGCCGGAACAGCGGCGCTGGACTCCGTCACAGCGGAGGTCGATTCCGAACTGGACGAATCTCCCGCCCACTACGAGGTGGAGCTGCACACGGCGTGGGGCGAGTTCGAGTATCTGGTGGACGCTTACACGGGAAAGGTGATCAGCGGGCAAAAAGACCTGCCGTCCACCGTTTCCGCTCGGAATGACACGGTAAAGCCCTCCCAGCCCGTCAGCCCGCCTGCCCAGTCCTCCCAGCCTGCCCAGCCGTCCGGCAGCGCGGACATCGGTCACGCCAAGGCAAAATCTATTGCCCTGAATCACGCAGGTGTGAGTGAAAATGAAGCGTATGACATGGATATCGAACTGGACGATGAAGATGGAATACTCGTCTACGAGGTCGAGTTCAAATCCGGCAATATGGAATATGACTACGAGATCAACGCCGCCACCGGTGCGATCCTCAAGCATGAGACGGAGTTGGATGACTGACGCGCAAAGCACTCCAGTAAAGCATATTTGGATTACTTTCGGATCGTGTATTAGGCAAGTCGATTTTTAAAACATCAACCGCTTACCCGCGGCATACACAGCAGGCGTCAAAGCCGTAATCTCACATCGGAAAACTCGTTTTATAGGTTGAAAGGGACTCCCTTGACCGCTTTTGCAGTCAAGGGAGTCCTCTTTACATATATTGCGATTACTTCTCCGCATACAGCCGCCACAGGAATGTC
>ERZ650918.420-NODE-420-length-47459-cov-4.504662_pt1 | contig 47459 bp, 45 predicted proteins | sample MGYA00514758_ERZ650918 | MGnify/ENA metagenome assembly ERZ650918 | reverse complement strand
ATAAAAATACTGGAATAGGAGTGGAAGAAAGTACTGGGGGAAAGATTGTTAAATACGAAGGAAAACATCTGAAAATAAAAATGAAGTAGGAAAATGTCGGTTACACTTGTAAATATCCCGCTCTTTTTGTTCCTTTGTTACCTATTTATAAACAGAAAACTTACGTATGAGAAAACTAATTTATTTGCTTTTGTTACCATTGGCAGTGGCTGTGACTGCCTGTGGTGGTAAAAAAGGAACTTCAAATAATGAATCGATGTTGGCGACGATGGACAGTGTGGATGCTCATGGGCTGCAACGTATGCAGACTTCCAAAAGCGAAACGGACTTTAAATTTAAAGGAAAAGACTACCATTCCATGGTTTCGCGCACGCCGGACGAAAGCCTGCCCCATGTCACCAATGAAATGGGGGATACCTATGTCGACAATAAAATCGTGTTGCGACTGACACGTGGTAACGAAAAGGTATTTGATAAGACATTCACCAAGAATGATTTTTCATCCGTAGTAGATGCCAGGTTCCTGTCGAATTCCGTCCTGGAAGGAATCGTATATGATAAGACCACTCCGCAGGGAATAGTGTATGCCGCAAGCGTATGTTATCCGCAGACAGACCTGTATATGCCGCTTTCCATCACCATTACTGCTGATGGAAAGATGAGCATCCAAAAAGTCGATATGCTCGAAGAAGAATATGACGACGAACCGTCCAATTAAGCCTGTGAGTGGCTATTAACGGTAGAATTACACAAATGTGAAAACATTTGAGACAAAAGAAAGGCAGCCGAAGAGGTTGCCTTTCGTATTTTTGCACCGTCAACAAACTTAATACCAAATAGAATGAAGAAAAACATTTTAGCTATCTGTGTGGTAGCGGCAGGATGTACGGCAATGACCGCCCAGACTAAAAATACACAAACGTTGGTTCCGCTTACCGAACGTGTAAACGTACAGGGAGATTCGGCACGCGTCGATCAGATAATAGACGGTTGTTGGGTTGCAGTCGGTTCTAAAAAACCGCATGCCATTCAACGCGACTTCACCCGTATGTTCAACGGAAAGCCTTCTTATCGTTTTGAACTGAAAGAAGATGATAACACGTTGTCCGGATACGCCAAAGGAGAAACAAAAGGACGTGCGGAATTTTCCTATTGCTATGCAACTTCCGCTGATTTCAAAGGGAAACCGGTCGATACCTACAAGAAGGCACAGATTATGAAAACCGTATATCATCATGGTAAAGGAGCTTGCCCGCAAGGTTCTTCCCGAGATTATGAGTTTTCAGTATATATCCCTTCTACATTGGGTAGTGATGTTTCGACAATTTTCGCCCAATGGCATGGAATGCCTGACCGCACTTTGGTACAGACACCGCAGGGGGAAGTGAAGACACTGACTGTTGACGAATTCATGGAACTGGAAAAGACTACTATTTTCAAGAAAAACGCAGGACACGAGAAAAAAGTCAAACTGGACAGGCAAGGTAATCCGGTGAAAGACAAACAGGGCAATCCTGTGTACGTAGCCGGCAAAGCCAACGGATGGTTGGTTGAACAGGGCGGATACCCGCCACTGGCATTCGGATTCTCCGGCGGCTGGTTCTATATCAAAGCCAACTCCGACCGTAAATGGCTGACAGACAAAGATGACCGTTGCAACGCAAATGTAGAGAAAGCGCAAATTATGAAACCTGTGACATCTGAATATAAGGCATCCACCATTGCTTACAAAATGCCTTTCGCTGACTTCCCGAAAGATTGCTGGATTACATTCCGTATCCATATCGACTGGACGGTCTATGGAAAAGAAGCCGAAACAATCGTGAAGCCGGGTATGCTCGATGTGCAGATGGACTATCAGGACAAAGGAAAAAAGGTTAGTAAACATATCGTGGACAATGAGAAAATCCTGATTGGACGTAACGACAAAGACGGCTACTATTTCAAATTCGGTATTTACCGTGTAGGTAATAGCACGAAGCCGGTATGTTACAATTTGGCAAACTATTCGGAAAGGTAAATTAGTTAAAAAGGTAAAGAGAGGGTAATATCCGGATGTTCTTCAATGGGCATCCGGATTTTTTATTTATGTGAATCTGGTAATATTAAAAAATGTCAATAATCATATGCCGTTTGGCATATACGTTCCAGTTATGCAAAAAGATTCGTTCTTTTGCCGCCTGCCAATATGGTATATGTATAAAATAACTAGTGATGTAAATGATGAGTAAAAATGGATTTAGCCGGTGTGGAGAGCTCTACATCGGTCGTTTGCGAGAGGAGGGGCGCCATTCCACGGCGCATGTTTACAAGAATGCCCTTTTTTCTTTCAGCAAGTTTTGCGGCATATCCGATGTGTCGTTCAGGCAAGTCACCCGTGAGCGTTTACGACGCTACGGGCAGTATCTTTACGAGTGTGGCTTGAAGCCCAATACGATTTCTACGTATATGCGTATGCTTCGTAGCATTTACAATCGGGGAGTGGAAGCGGGGAATGCCCCTTATGTGCCGCGACTGTTCGGTGATGTCTATACGGGCGTGGATGTCCGCCAGAAAAGAGCCTTGCCTGCTGCCGAACTTCGCAAGCTCTTGTATGAAGACCCGAAGTCGGAGCGTTTACGCCGTACGCAAGCCATTGCCGCCTTGATGTTTCAGTTTTGCGGAATGTCGTTCGCTGACTTGGCTCATCTGGAGAAATCGGCTTTGGAAAGCAATGTGCTGCGTTATAACCGTGTCAAGACCAAGACTCCCATGAGCGTGGAGGTGTTGGACAGCGCAAGGGAGATGATTGAGCAACTACGGAACAAGCAGGATTCTTTGCCCGATTGCCCGGATTATCTGTTTGATATTCTCCGTGGTGACAAGAGACGGAAAGATGAGCGTGCTTACCGGGAATACCAGTCCGCTCTCCGTCGGTTTAATAATAGCCTGAAAGATTTGGCAAGGGCATTGCGTCTGAAATCTCCGGTTTCTTCCTACACGTTCCGTCATTCTTGGGCCACTACTGCCAAATACCGGGGAGTTTCAATTGAAATGATTAGTGAATCATTGGGGCACAAATCTATAAAAACCACACAAATCTATTTGAAAGGCTTCGGGCTTAAAGAACGTACGGAAGTAAATAAAGGGAATTTATCTTACGTAAGAAACTACTGTGTAGGTCGGTGATTTTAGTGTAATGTGTTAATAATCAGTAAGAGTAATCGCCCGTTACTTCTTAGGTAACGGATTTAAATTCGGGACAAAGATAGACAAAAACATAGATAGCACACAAATATTTCTTCACTTTTTTTAGTTTTATCTGAAACAAAGCGCAAAAAACTATCCGAACATGAAATAATAGATTTTTCATGCTCTAACTTTTTATTGCCTAAAATCAAGAACTTTCTCGTTGATTATTAGGCAATTTCCTTTTTTGTGCCCTGTCTATGTGTATAATTTCCCTTTTCATTGTTGTGTGTGCTCAGTCCGTTACCTAAGAAGTAACGGACAAATATGGGGTAAAAAAACATGATTTTAACAAAGAGAAAATCAGTAATTGCTGGGCCTAGTAATGGGACAGGGGAAGGCGTAGCACACTCTAAACGCTGGTATGTAGCTTTGGTTCGCATGCATCACGAAAAGAAAGTCTCGGAACGTTTGTCTAAGATGGGGATTGATAATTTTGTTCCGGTTCAACAGGAGGTTCACCAGTGGAGTGACCGCCGTAAGATGGTCGAATCAGTCTTGCTTCCAATGATGGTGTTTGTGCATGCCGATGCGAAAGAACGCAAAGAGGTTCTTTCTTTTTCTACAGTAAGTCGGTATATGGTAATGCGTGGTGAGAGCAGTCCGACCGTGATTCCTGATGAGCAGATGGCTCGTTTCCGTTTTATGCTTGATTATTCAGAAGAAGCAATCTGTATGAACAGTGCTCCCTTGGCACGTGGTGAGAAGGTTCGCGTCATCAAAGGCCCTTTAATGGGACTTGTGGGTGAACTTGTTACGGTAGACGGTAGAAGTAAGATTGCCGTCCGGCTTAATATGCTCGGATGTGCCTGTGCTGACATGCCGGTAGGTTATGTAGAGCCGGTGAGGCCTTGATTTTAATTTCTGGTTGTATCTCTGATACGTAATTTTATTCGTTTATACTACAATGGAAAAGACATTGAAGGGCATAGTACAATATGCCCGTAAAAACTATTTCAGCTATTGGGTAATTTTAGGTATTGACACGGCAATATCCGTATTATGTTCATTGGTAGCCTATGCCGTCATTCATTATATGGCACATGTCCCAATGACTGACTGGATGCTTTGCAAGCTTGTTTGCGTTTCTTTAGTAGCAAGTATTGCAGGAGCTTTATTGTTCCACACTTATCGTAATACGATTCGTTTCTCTCAGGCACGTGAACTTTGGCGTGTCATGTGTGCCGTCTTGTTCAAGATTGCCTGTCTGGCGGTTATTTCTTATTGTGTTATTTATGAGACAGAATTGCCGGACAATTATAGAATATCCTATCTTTTATTTGATGGTTTATTAACTTTGGTGACATTGACTGTCTTTCGTGTATCACTGATAATTGTTTATGACCTGTTGTTGGATTGGGTGAATAAAAAGAATACGCGCATTCTTATTTATGGTATTGATGAAAAGAGTGTAGCCTTGAAATTTCGTCTCCGTGATAGTGCGCATTATAAGGTTGTAGGTTTTTATACGTATGGTAAAGGTAATAGCAGGCGTCGCTTGACGGATCTTCCCATTTATTACTTTGAAAATGAATCGGATGTTGAGTATATAATGCGTAAACGGGGGATTCGTGGTATTCTATTTGCCCGTTATGAAGATACCCGTTTGGAAGAAAATCGTCTCTTGGAATACTGTAAAAGCAATGCTCTTAAAACTCTGATTGCACCTACTATCAGTGAGGCGGATTCTGATGGAAACTTTCATCAATGGGTACGTCCTATAAAGATTGAAGATTTGTTGGGACGTGCTGAGATTAATATCAATCTCCGTCAGGTTGCAGAAGAATTCAGAGGGAAAACTATATTGGTGACAGGTGCTGCTGGCAGTATTGGTAGTGAACTCTGTCGCCAGTTAGTACAGATGGGTATTCAAAAACTTATCATGTTTGATTCTGCAGAAACCCCTTTGCATAATGTCCGTCTTGAATTTGAAAAGAATTATCCTACTATAGATTTTATACCTGTGATTGGTGATGTGCGTGTGAAAGAACGTGTACGCATGGTGTTTGAAAATTACCATCCTCAAATCGTCTTTCATGCTGCTGCTTACAAACATGTCCCATTAATGGAGGAAAATCCTTGCGAAGCAGTTCTGGTGAATGTCACAGGTTCGCGTCAGGTTGCTGATATGGCGGTGGAATATGGTGCTGAAAAAATGATCATGGTTTCTACCGATAAAGCCGTTAATCCTACCAATGTGATGGGTTGTTCCAAACGTCTGGCGGAAATCTATGTGCAAAGTTTGGGATGTGCAATTTGTGAAGGAAAGGTGAAAGGCAATACCAAATTCATTACGACCCGTTTCGGTAATGTATTGGGCAGTAACGGTTCGGTTATTCCCCGTTTCAGGGAACAGATAGAAAATGGCGGTCCTGTTACAGTTACCCATCCTGATATTATCCGTTTCTTTATGACCATTCCCGAAGCCTGCCGCTTGGTGATGGAAGCTGCAACAATGGGAGAGGGTAATGAGATTTTTGTTTTTGAGATGGGGAAGGCTGTAAAAATTGTTGACTTGGCTACCCGTATGATTGAGCTGGCCGGTTATCGCCCTGGTGAAGATATAAAAATTGAATTTACAGGCTTGCGCCCTGGTGAAAAACTTTATGAGGAAGTGTTGAGTGATAAAGAAAACACGCTTCCAACTGAAAATAAGAAAATTATGATAGCTAAAGTGCGCCGGTATGAATATGCTGATATTCTTGATACGTATGAAGAGTTTGAGAGACTATCTCGTACTGTGAAGATTATGGATACTGTTAGGCTGATGAAGAAAGTAGTACCTGAATTCAAATCAAAGAATTCTCCGAGATTTGAGACACTGGATAAAGAATAGTAAACTTGAAAATCTTATGAATAAATCATTTTGCAATAATGCGAGTGTACGAGGAATGGGTAGAACAGTGGCTTTCTGCTTAGTTGTGATGTTTCTATTAGCTTCCTGCCAATCTTATAAAAAAGTTCCTTATTTGCAAGATTCAGAAGTGGTGGAACAGGAAACTCAACAGAAAAATCTGTATGACGCTAAGATAATGCCGAAAGACTTACTTACTATTGTGGTGTCGTGTACTAGTCCGGAGTTAGCAGTCCCATTCAATTTGACAGTAGCTACTCAAAATAATGTAACTATATCAAATACAACTTCTCAGCCAGCATTACAGCAATATCTTGTAGATAATGAAGGTAAAATCAATTTCCCGGTTTTAGGTGAATTGAAAGTAGGCGGCTTGACAAAGAAACAAGCGGAATCAATGATTGTGGAAAAGCTGAAATCTTATATGAAAGAAACTCCAATAGTCACTGTCCGTATGGTGAACTATAAAATCTCCGTAATAGGTGAGGTTGCCCGCCCCGGTACATTCACTATCAGTAATGAGAAAGTGAATCTGTTGGAAGCTTTGGCTATGGCAGGTGACATGACCGTTTGGGGACTTCGTGACAATGTAAAGCTGATTCGCGAAGACGCTGACGGTAAACAAGAAATTGTGACTTTGGATATGAATAAAGCAGAGACAATCCTTTCCCCTTATTACTGGTTGCAACAGAACGATATTGTTTATGTGACCCCCAACAAGGCTAAAGCGCGTAACTCGGATATTGGCAACAGTACCAGCCTCTGGTTCTCTGCCACTTCTATCTTGGTGTCATTGGCAAGTTTATTAGTAACAATTTTCAGATAGTAGCATCGTATGATCAAGGAAAGAAAAGAAAAATACGGAGAACAGACCGGAGAACAGGTTAATATTCAGGAAATCCTTTTCCGTTATTTGATTCATTGGCCATGGTTTGTGGTTTCTGTAATCATTTGCGTGGCTGTTGCATGGGGCTACCTACGTCTGACAACACCTATATATAATATTTCTGCTACTGTCCTGATTAAGGATGAAAAGAAAGGAGGCGGTGCAAACATGTCCTCTGAACTGGAAAGGATGGGACTAGACGGGTTTGTCTCCTCTTCTAAAAATGTAGACAATGAGATAGAAGTTCTTCGTTCGAAGTCATTGGCAAGAGAGGTAGTGAATCGCTTGGGATTGTTTGTTACTTATATGGATAAAGATGAATTCCCTATTCAAGAACTGTACCGCACTTCTCCTGTTTTGGTGAGCCTGACTCCGCAGGAAGCGGACAAACTCCCAGGGAGAATGGAAGTAAGTATGGTTTTGCAGCCTGCGGGTGCGATGGATGTACAAATTAAAGTAGGCGAGAAGGAATATCGGAAACGGTTTGAGAAACTACCTGCCGTGTTTCCAACTGATGAAGGTACAGTCGCTTTTTTTACGAATAATGATACAATAACATCAGTTTGTCCGGAAAGTGTGACAAAAGAACGTCATATCACTGCTTTTATCAATCGGCCTTTTTCTGTGGCGAAGGGATATACCAATTCTTTGTCGATAGCTCCAACTTCGAAAATTACTTCCGTAGTGGTAGTCTCACTTAAAAACTCTAATATCCGGCGTGGTAAGGATTATATAGATAAATTGCTTGAGACATATAATATTAATGCCAATAATGACAAGAATGAGGTGGCCCAGAAAACAGCTGAATTTATTGACGAACGTATAGGCATTATTTCTAAAGAATTAGGCAGTACGGAACAGGATTTGGAGAATTTCAAGCGTAGTGCGGGCATTACTGATTTGAGCAGTGAAGCACAAATAGCCTTGGCGGGTAATGCTGAATATGAAAAGAAACGTGTGGAAAATCAGACCCAGATAAACTTGGTGATGGATTTGCAACGCTATATGAAAGGTAATGAATATGAAGTATTACCAAGTAATATCGGCTTGCAGGATGCAGCATCAGCCAGTGCGATAGATCGTTATAATCAGATGTTGGTTGAAAGAAAACGTTTGTTGCGTACCTCGACAGAGAGTAATCCGACCATAATCAACCTGGATACCAGTATTCGTGCCATGCGAAGTAATGTGCAGGCTACCTTGAATGCCACATTGAAAGGATTACAGATTACCAAGGAAGATTTAGCCCGTGAAGCAGGGCGTTATTCACGTCGTATCAATGATGCACCTACTCAGGAACGCCAGTTTGTGAGTATTGCCCGTCAGCAGGAAATTAAGGCGGGACTTTACTTGATGTTGCTTCAGAAACGTGAAGAAAATGCTATCACTTTGGCTGCTACTGCCAATAATGCAAAGATTATTGATGAAGCGTTAGCAGATGACAATCCGGTTTCTCCCAAGCGGTTGATGATTTATTTGGTTTCCTTAGTAGTAGGAATGGGACTTCCAGTAGGTATTATTTATTTGATAGGTTTGACCAAGTTCAAGATTGAAGGTCGTGCGGATGTTGAAAAGCTGGCTTTGCTTCCTGTTGTCGGTGATATCCCGTTAGCAGACGAAAAGGCGGGTTCTATTGCGGTATTTGAAAATAAGAATAATCTAATGAGTGAGACCTTTCGGAATGTACGTACCAACCTTCAGTTTATGCTTGAAAAAGGTAGGAACGTGATTTTGGTAACTTCTACAATCAGTGGTGAAGGAAAGTCTTTTGTATCAGCCAATCTGGCAATCAGTCTCTCTTTGTTGGGGAAAAAGGTTGTGATAGTAGGATTAGACATCCGTAAACCTGGTTTGAATAAAGTATTCAATATCCCTAAAAAGGAGCATGGTATAACTCAGTTTCTGACTAATCCGACTATAAATCTGATGGATTTGGTACAGTCTTCTGACATAAACAAGAATCTGTTTATACTTCCCGGTGGAACAGTTCCGCCTAATCCAACAGAATTATTGGCTCGTGACGGGTTGGAGAAAGCTATCGAAACGTTGAAGGAGAATTTTGATTATGTGATATTGGATACGGCACCGGTGGGTATGGTAACGGATACTTTACTTATAGGACGTACTGCAGATTTATCCGTATATGTTTGCCGTGCCGATTATACCCGTAAGGCAGAGTTTACTTTGATAAATGAACTTGCAGAGAATAATAAATTGCCTAATCTATGTATTGTCATTAATGGTTTGGATCTTCAGAAGAAAAAGTACGGCTATTATTATGGTTATGGTAAATATGGCAAGTATTATGGCTATGGTAAACGTTACGGGTATGGTTACGGGTATGGAGAGAAATATGGAAGTAAAGAATAACTAAATCAAACAAAATATGCGTGATTTCAAAGACATTAAGGTCGCAGTAGCTGGTACAGGCTATGTAGGGCTTAGCATAGCGACACTGTTGTCGCAACATCATCATGTGACGGCGGTTGATGTGATTCCTGAGAAAGTGGAGAAACTGAACAATAAGATTTCTCCTATTCAAGACGATTATATCGAGAAGTATCTAGCTGAAAAGCCTCTGAGACTTGCTGCCACTTTGGATGGCAGGTCGGCCTATGCCGATGCCGACTTTGTAGTGATTGCCGCTCCGACGAATTATGATCCGGTAAAGAATTACTTCGATACGAGTCGTGTGGAGGAGGTTATCGACCTTGTGCTTGAGGTAAATCCCGATGCGGTTATGGTCATTAAATCTACCATACCGGTGGGTTATACACGTAATCTTTATGTAAAGTATGCTCAGAAAGGAGTCAAGAAGTTCAATCTGCTTTTCTCCCCGGAATTCCTTCGTGAGAGCAAGGCTCTTTATGATAACCTCTATCCAAGCCGTATCATAGTAGGTTATCCGAAGATCATCAATTATCCGGAGTTTGCGGAAGAGAATCAGGCAATCGAGTCCGTTACGGATGTTGAAATGCTGAAAGAGGCTGCCCAGATATTTGCCGCTCTTTTGCAGGAAGGTGCTATCAAGGAAAACATTGATACACTCTTTATGGGTATGAAAGAGGCTGAAGCGGTGAAACTTTTCGCTAATACCTATCTGGCATTGCGTGTGAGCTACTTTAATGAGCTTGATACATACGCTGAGGTCAAAGGTTTGGACAGCAAGGCGATTATTGAGGGTGTAGGTCTTGATCCGCGTATCGGGACACATTATAATAATCCCTCATTCGGCTATGGTGGCTACTGTTTGCCCAAAGATACGAAGCAGCTTTTGGCCAATTATCAGGATGTCCCCCAGAACATGATGTCCGCTATTGTTGAATCGAATAAGACCCGTAAGGACTATATTGCAGATACAGTGCTTCGTATGACCGGGTGGTACGGTTATTCTGAAAATAACGAGTACAGCCATTCTGATACTTCTAATCAACCGCCGGTTGTTGGTGTGTACCGTTTAACGATGAAGTCAAATTCCGACAATTTCCGGCAGTCAGCCATTCAGGGTATCATGAAGCGTATCAAGGCTAAGGGTGCAGAAGTGATTATTTATGAGCCTACGCTTGAAAATGGCACATTGTTCTTTGGCAGCAAAGTGGTGAATAATTTAGAGAAGTTCAAGGCAAATAGTCATGCAATTATAGCCAACCGCTATGACACTAGTCTTGATAATGTAAGGAACAAGGTTTATACACGGGATATTTTTGGGCAGGATTAACATGATTAATAATAAGAAAATATAATAATATTATGAGCATTTTTGCAGGTAAAACCCTCATGATTACCGGTGGAACGGGTTCTTTTGGTAATGCGGTTCTGAACCGTTTTCTCCGTACCGATATCGGTGAGATTCGTATCTTTAGTCGCGATGAGAAGAAGCAGGATGACATGCGTCACGAGTATCAGGTAAAGTATCCTGATGTTGCACACAAAATTAAGTTCTTTATTGGGGACGTACGTAGTCTTCAGTCTTGCAAGAACGCCATGCCCGGTGTAGACTACATTTTCCATGCTGCTGCCTTGAAGCAGGTTCCCAGTTGTGAGTTCTTCCCGATGGAGGCTGTTAAGACGAATGTGATTGGTACCGACAATGTGTTGACAGCGGCTATCGAAGCCGGTGTGGGTGCCGTGATATGTCTTTCTACCGACAAGGCTGCCTATCCTATTAATGCGATGGGGATTACAAAAGCTGTTGAGGAGAAGATTGCCGTGGCGAAGAGCCGCTATTCGGGTAAGACCAAGATTTGCTGCACACGCTATGGTAACGTGATGTGCTCCCGCGGTTCTGTTATTCCTCTGTGGATAGAGCAGATCCGTAACGGTAATCCTGTAACCTTGACCGAGCCTAAAATGACGCGCTTTATCATGTCATTGGAAGAGGCGGTTGATCTCGTATTGTTCGCTTTCGAACACGGTCAGAACGGTGATATTCTTGTTCAGAAAGCTCCGGCTTGTACCATCCGGACTCAGGCGGAAGCAGTCTGTGAACTCTTTGGGGGGAAGAAGGAAGACATTAAGGTTATCGGTATCCGTCACGGTGAGAAAATGTATGAGACCTTGCTGACCAATGAGGAGTGTGCCAAGGCTGAGGATATGGGTAACTTCTATCGTGTCCCTGCAGATAACCGCGGTTTGAATTACGACAAATATTTCAAAGAAGGCGAAACGGAACGAAACATGCTTACAGAGTTCAATTCCAATAATACTTACATATTGAATGTCGAGGAGACCAAGGCTAAAATAGCCGCCCTTGATTACATCAAGAAGGAGTTGAGCGGTGAGGGTAACTTTGTGCAATAAAAGAGTTATGAAGATATTAGTAACCGGTGCCAAAGGTTTTGTCGGAAAGAACCTTTGTGCCCAGCTCAATAACATCAAGGACGGTAAGGCTCGTTGTTACGGTGACCTGCAAATTGAAGACGTTTTTGAATACGATCTTGACTCCGCCCCGGAAGAACTTGATACTTGGTGCAAAGAGGTTGACTTTGTGTTTAACCTTGCCGGAGTGAACCGCCCCAAAGACAATGATGAATTTATGAAAGGTAACTTCGGTTTTGCAAGTACATTGCTTGATACCCTGAAGAAATACCATAACACCTGCCCCGTCATGCTCTCTTCCAGTGCTCAGGCTTCACTGACGGGACGTTTTGGTGACAGCGAATACGGCCGTAGCAAGAAGGCGGGTGAAGACCTGTTTCTACAGTATGGTAAGGATACGGGCTCCAAAGTACTGGTGTACCGTTTTCCGAACCTTTACGGCAAGTGGTGCCGTCCCAATTACAACAGTGCGGTAGCTACTTTCTGTAATAACATCGCCAATGACCTGCCTATACAGGTCAATGACTCGAGTGTGGAACTTGACCTGCTCTATATTGATGACCTTGTGGATGAAATGATTCATGCCTTGAAAGGTGAGGAGCATCATTGCGAGTTCGAGGGTCTTGATGTACATGCGAAGTTTGACGGCAGATATTGCTATTGCCCTGTCACCTACAAGGTGACACTCGGTGAAATCGTTGATTTGTTACATCAATTCGCAGAAATGCCTAAGACGTTACTGATTCCTGAAATTCCTGCCGACTCGTTTGCGAAGCGTCTGTACAGTACGTTCCTGAGTTATCTGCCCAAGGAAAAGGCCATCTTCGATTTGAAGATGAATGTAGACCAGCGTGGCAGTTTCACAGAACTTGTACATACCTTGAATTGTGGTCAGGTAAGTATAAATATCTCCAAACCGGGCGTTACGAAGGGAGAACATTGGCACAATACCAAGTGGGAGCAGTTTATTGTAGTAAGCGGACACGGTCTTATTCAACTTCGCAAGGAAGGTACAGATGAAGTGTTGGACTACAAGGTGAGCGGAGATAAGATACAATCTGTCATCATGCTTCCCGGTTATACCCATAACATCATCAATCTCTCCGATACGGAAGACTTGGTGACTGTTATGTACTGTAATGAGATATTCAATCCAGGTAAACCGGATACATACTTTGATAAAGTAGAAAAATGATTATGGAAAAACAACCCAAATTAGATTATTCAGATATAAAGTTTAAGGATAGCGGTAAGTTGAAACTGATAATTGTTGTCGGTACCCGTCCCGAGATTATTCGTCTGGCAGCAGTAATCACTAAGTGCCGTCAGTATTTTGATGTGATATTGGCTCATACGGGTCAGAACTATGACTACAATCTCAACGGCATCTTTTTTAAGGATTTGGAGTTGGCGGAGCCTGAAGTCTATATGGATGCCGTAGGTGATGATTTGGGAGCTACTTGTGGTAATATCATCAACTGTTCCTATAAACTCTTTGCACAGACTAAGCCGGACGGAGTATTAGTATTAGGTGATACCAACTCCTGCTTGAGTGTTATCGGAGCCAAGCGTTTGCATATTCCTATCTTCCATATGGAGGCTGGAAACCGCTGTAAGGATGAATGTCTTCCAGAAGAAACCAACAGAAGAATTGTAGATATCATTAGTGATGTAAACATGGCATACTCGGAACATGCGAGAAGATACCTTGCCGATTGCGGTCTGCCCAAGGAACGTACCTACGTTACAGGTTCACCTATGGCAGAAGTCCTTCACAATAACCTTGCAGAAATTGAAGCGAGTGACGTACACCAACGCCTTGGTTTGGAGAAGGGTAAATATATTCTCTTGTCTGCCCATAGAGAAGAGAATATCGATACGGAGAAGAACTTCCTTTCTCTCTTTAATGCTATTAATCACATGGCAGAGAAGTATGATATGCCGATCCTCTACAGTTGTCATCCCCGCAGTCGCAATCGTCTTGTAGCAAGTGGTTTCAAACTTGATGAACGGGTAATTCAACATGAGCCTCTTGGCTTTCACGATTACAATTGCCTTCAGATGAATGCTTTTGCTGTAGTCAGTGATTCTGGTACACTTCCTGAAGAATCAAGTTTCTTTACCAGTATTGGTCATCCGTTCCCTGCTGTCTGTATCCGTACCTCTACGGAGCGTCCTGAAGCAATTGATAAGGGTGATTTTATTATTGCTGGCATTGATGAAAAGTCATTACTTCAGGCTGTAGATACAGCCGTTGAACTGTGTAAAGACGGTCAGCATGGTATTCCTGTACCTGATTATGTAGATGAGAATGTGTCTACAAAGGTTGTTAAAATAGTCCAAAGCTATGTTGGGATAGTCAATAAAATGGTTTGGCGGAAATTTTAATAAGGTTGTTTGCATTATGACATTAGAAGAAAAGTCCATATAAGTAATCAGTATGCAGGTACATGACCAGATTGTTGATAACTGTCAGCTCCGTAGAAAGTTGCGTGGTTAATGAGGAACGTATTTCTGAATTTGGGGTTCAGATTTCTTTTTTAAAGAACTAACTTTGCGAGAAGATGGATGAAATGTCTGATATAATGAAGAAAATACTATTAAAAGATTATAATATGTTGCTTATAGGGCAGGTATAGTGAAACGAGAATCTCTTTTTATGAAATTCACAATCTAAGGTGTCCTATCACTGTCTTCATCTCGATATTATTCGTTATTCTATGCTTATTTCTGAGGCATGTAGGCTCGTACTCGAAGTAGGTACTATGTAGGCATAGTAAATACGAAGAGTTGGATAAAACTAATTAATACTCATTCTATAAAAAACAAATTAAAAAGATTGTCAATTAGAGGGTGTTTTTATCAGTAATATTAAGTTCAAATAGAAATAACTAATAAATGTATCAGAACTCCATTAAATACATCGCTTACTTCGATACTCAAGATTCTGCAATTAAGAGGAATTATGTCACCTCCGCTACCAACAAATTGGAGTATATCGCCAAGGCAATTAATTTTTTAGGATATCAGGTGGATATACGTTCCATTTCAGAGGTGAGGGAAGATAATTTCAAAATCTATCCGTCCGAGAAGAAGCAGATAAGTGATGGTGTCATGTTACACCTTCCTTTTTCGTGGGGAGGAAGCAAAGGCTTACTAAAGAAGTTAAAAGTTCTCTGGCATCTTATCAATATGTTTTTTTACCTTCTGTTACATTGCAGCAGGAATGATGTCGTAGTTGTCTATCATTCTCTTGGTTACTTTGATGTCATCCGATGGGCAAAGAAGATTAAAAGTTTCAAACTTATACTCGAAGTTGAAGAGATATATTCTGATGTGTCTAAGATGTCCGACTATTGGAGAAATCTTGAGTTCAAGATGTTTGATATTTCTGATGCTTTCATTCTGTCCAATGACCTCTTGGATACTAAGATCAATAAGTATCACAAGCCATCCGTTGTTATCTATGGCACCTATCAGGTAGAACCTAAGCGAGTAAAGAAGTTCGATGATGGCAGAATTCATGTTATTTATGCAGGAACCTTTGACCATAACAAGGGGGGGGCTCAGACCTCTATTTCAGCTATAGAGTATCTGCCCGAGAATTATCATATCCACATTTGCGGTTGGGGTAATGAAGAAGATGAGATACAGGTTCGACAGATGATTTCAGACCTATCAGCTAAATCAAAGGCTATCATCACTTACGATGGTCTTAAGAAAGGAGATGAATTCATTGAGTTTCTTCAAAAATGCCATATAGGTCTCAGTACTCAGAATCCCGAAGGCGAATACAATGATACCTCTTTTCCATCTAAAGTGCTCACTTACATGGCTAATGGTCTAGCTGTAATTAGTATTAAGATTCCTGTTCTTGAAAATGCTGTAATTGCTGATGTACTTTCTTTTTATGATGTAGCAGATGGGAAAGCGCTTGCAGAAGCAATACAGAATGCAGACATATCTGACAATCGTGAGATAGTAAAACAATTAGATAGTCAATTCAAAAAACAAATTAAAAATATATTAAATGGTTAATAATCAGTATATTACCCCCCCCATGCCCACCTGTACAATGGCGACTATTCGCATCGGGTTGGGCTAAACAATGACAGTCTCGTTTCAGTAATAACTCCAATATATAATGTTGAAAATTATCTTAATGAGTGTATTGATTCGCTCCTTAGGCAGACTTACACAAATCTTGAGATTCTTTTGGTAAATGATGGTTCGACAGATAATAGCTTGAAGATATGTGAATCATATAGTGATAGTAGAATTCGAATTATTACCAAAGAAAATGGAGGACAGTCTAGTGCACGAAATATCGCCTTGGATCAGGCAAAAGGAGTTTACATTTTGTTTGTAGATTCTGATGATTATGTAGAGAATAATTATGTTGAACGATTGGTTATAGCAATTCAATCTGACAAATATGCTGATGTTGCACAATGCAGTTATCGTAAATCGGGTCAAGTAAATCAAGTCTACACTCATGACTCTGTCAAAATTTCTGGAATAGATGCATTTGAGGACTACTTCAATTGTACTACCTTGACTTCGCTGGTGTGGGATAAGATATATAAGAAGAGTATCATTGGCGATCTTAGATTTGAACTTGGTAGGACTATGGAAGACGCTATTTTCCTTGATCTGTTCTTTGCATACAAGAAACCAAATGTGGTGGTAATACCGGATGTGCTATACGTATATCGCATACGTGAGAATTCAACGATGACACGTAGGTTTGCAAAGAAACATATGCTTAACAGTTTCCATCAGCAGAAGATCAATATTGGTATTTGTGAAGAGTTGCATCAGCATCTACTTTCTAAAGCATACGGAAGACTCTATGGTGATTTATTTCACTATGTACAGTTGTATCATCAAGGCCGACTCAAATTTTCACACAAGGAACTGAAAACTGAGATTAACAAGGAAATGTTAACAATAAAGGGGCATTACAGCAAAGCCTCGATATTTAAATTGAAGATATTATTAAGTATGCCTTTCTTAGCAAAGGCTCTATTTAGATAAAAAGTGACAATATGAAGCCATTTAAGACAGATATTGCCGTAGCAATGATTTTCTTCAACCGGCCAGATACCCTCAAGACTGTATTTGAGTCCGTACGTGAAGCACAACCTTCTAAACTGTATCTCATCCAAGATGGAGCGCGTGCAAACCGCCCTAAGGATGTAGAGAATGTTGCAAAGTGTCGAGAGGTGGTAAGCAACATTGATTGGGAGTGTGAAGTAATTCATGACTATTCCGACATCAACCTTGGTTGTGGTAAGCGTATCTTTACTGGTCTCAGTAATGTTTTTATGCACGAAGAGTATGCTGCTATAGTGGAGGATGATATTGTAATTGGCGAGTCCTTTTTGCCTTTCTGCAAGGAGATGTGCGAGCGTTACAAGGATGACCAACGTATTCATATGATTAGCGGTATGAACCATCTTGGTGTATATGAGGAGTGTCCATACGACTATTTCTTTTCTCAGGGCGGTGGGGCTATTTGGGGATGGGCTACTTGGGCTCGTTGTTGGAATGAACTTGACTGGAATATGGAGGCTGTGTCAAACAACTATATTGTAAATTGCCTGAAGAATGGTAATACTCCTAATAAGGTAAGTAAAGTTATTGCAGAGAGAGCATTAGTCATCCGCCAAGGTATACTTAAAGGTGTATCTCCTACATTTTGGTCACTTCACTTTGGCTTGTACGGCTATCTTGGCTCACGCCTGAATATAGTACCAAAATATAATCTTATTTCCAACATAGGATTGACTGGTGATTCTGCGCATGCTACTGATTCTGTTAACAAATTAGTAAAGCGCATCCGTGTAGTATTCTTTAGTAAAATATATGAAATGCCGAATAAACTTAGGCATCCTAAGTATATTATTGATGATCAGATTTATATGAAAAAGCAAAATGTGATTATGAATCCATCTTGGAAGCAAAGACTTGTTGAAATTCCTGAACGTATTTATCTCAAGTTGTTTAAATAATCGCAGATAGAATGAATCAAATAAAAACAGGTGCGATAATATCGTATGTGGCGTTGTTCCTCAACATCATTATCGGGTTGCTTTATACTCCATGGATGATCAACGCCATCGGCAAGGCAGACTATGGTTTATATACCCTAGCCATGTCTGTAATCTCGCTTTTTGTGTTTGATTTCGGCCTTGGAAGTGCAATCACGCGTTTTGTGTCAAAGTATTTGGCTGAAAGCCGCCAAGATAAAGTTGATAGTCTCCTTGGTTTAGTATTTAAGTTGTATCTTATTGGAGACTTCGTCATCTTGATAGTGTTGTCAGGTATCTATTTCTTGATTCCATCAATGTATCAGGGATTGACACTCGAGGAGATGAGTAGCTTCAAGATAGTATATCTTATCTCTTCTTTTTTTTGCGTGGTATCTTTTCCGTTCATTCCGCTCAATGGTGTTATTACATCCTACGAGAGGTTTGTTCAGCTAAAGTCCTGTGATCTTATTCACAAATTGCTGATTGTGGTTTTGATGACGGGATGTTTGCTTCTTGGAGGTGGCCTTTATTCACTTGTTATTGTTCATTTTATTGCTGGAGTTATAATTATCTTAATGAAACTAGTAGTCCTTGGTAAAACAAGGATTGCCGCAATTAAGTGGAGATGCTGGGATAAGGTAGTCCTAAAGTCGGTTTTGGGCTTTTCAGTGTGGGTGACTATTATTCAGCTTGCTCAGCGATGTATTTTCAATATTGCACCTTCAATCCTTGCTGTATTCGCGACATCATCAGCAATTACGATATTAGGTATTGCAATCTGTTTGGAAGGGTATTCTTTTAGCCTTGCAAACGCAATGAATGGTATGTTTATGCCTAAAGTCTCAAGAATGCTTGCTGATAACAACAAAGAGCAAATCCTGCAATTGATGACAAGAGTAGGAAGAATTCAAATCTATATATTAGGTTTGATTATTGTTGGTTTTATTTCCGTAGGAGAGAACTTTGTTTTGGTTTGGTTGGGAGATGGGTATGAGGATGTATATGTCTGTACTATTATGTTGATTCTTCCTTCAATCTTCCATTTACCTCAGGATATTGGTACGACAACACTATTTGCAGAAGGTAAGGTTCGTTTCCAATCGTACGCTTTCATTTTTATGGCTCTGTTGAACCTTGTTTTGGCATTCCCATTTACAAGAATGTGGGGAGTACATGGTCTCTGTCTGTCCATTATGATAGCGTATTTTGCACGAACAACGATTATGGATTATATTTTCTACAAGGAATTACGGTTGAACATCTTCCGTTTTTTCAAGGATTCCTACTTTAAGATTTTTCCATCTTTCGCGGTGGCGTTGGTTGTGATATTCTTTATAAATCGCTTTATATTGATTGCCGGTTGGACAGGTTTTCTGATCAAGACAGTGGTATGTATTATAATATACGGAATGTTTGTTTGGATACTTGCCATGAATAAGGAGGAAAAAGGTTTGATTACCAGTCCTTTGAAAAGAATGCTTCGAAAATGATATTTATATTTTGACGAGAAGTAAAAGTAGTCGTTAACAATGAAAGTAATTGAAATAAATGCGGTCTATGGTCAAGGTAGTACCGGTACTATTGTTCGCGATATCGAACATCTTTGTGAGCAATCAGGCATAGAATGTTATGTGGCTAGTCCTGACCCCAAAGTGCGTGAAGCCAAGCATCACTATGTAATAGGTGGTTTTGTGGATCATAAGGTTCATGCTGTACTCTCGCGTGTGTATGGTATGCAGGCTTATTATTCACATATTCCTACCAAGAAATTCTTGCGTTGGTTAGATGAAGTAAAGCCGGATATTGTACACCTACATAATCTCCATAGTAATTACATCAATCTTAATATGCTACTTGACTATTTAGCTAAGAAGGATGTCAAAACTATCGTCACTATGCATGACTGCTGGTTCTATACTGGTGGTTGCTTCCATTATACAGCTGTAGGTTGCTATAAGTGGATGGAGGATTGTAGAAACTGCCCAAAGAAGAAGTCTGATACACCTGCCTACATCACAAAACGGTCAGCACGTATACTTGTAGATCGTAAGAAATATCTGCTAGCTATACCTCATCTTTATATTACAGGCGTATCTGAGTGGATGGCGCATGAGGCTTTGAAAACTTTCTTAAAGGACATTCCCAATTATGTCATTCCTAATGGCATTGATTTGGAGGTTTTCAAGCCAATTGATTCAGATCTCCGAACTCGCTTGGGCCTCGTGAACAAATACGTCATCCTAGGTCCTGCGAGCAAATGGCTTGCTTCTATTAATAAAGACGTGCTGATAAAGTTTGTGCAGCAGATGCGCCCCGATGAAGTTCTCCTTCTTTTTGGCGTGTGGGTAGACAGCCAGTTGAATTATTTGAATTCTCTGAATTTTCCCGAAGGCAAGGTACGGACCTATGGCTACATCAATAATCGTGAGGAACTTGCCCAACTCTACACCATGGCTGATGTTTTTGTTAACACTACTCGCGAAGACTCTCTTTCGCTCATCAACGTAGAGGCTCAGGCATGTGGAACTCCAGTTGTTACATTTGACCAGACAGGTCCTAAGGAGACTGTGGATGATATTAACAGCTTTAACGTTCCCGCAGGGGATGCCCAAAAGCTCTATGAGAGTGTAGATAGAAATAGGAGGAAAGGCTTCGATGATGATTACAAGAAAAGATTAATTTCATTTGTGGCGGATCATTATGAAGTGTCTAATTGCTACAAAAAATATATTGCCCTTTTTACCGAAGTGTTTAACGGAAAATAACCGCTTATGTATTTTATATTTGCTTTAATCATTTATTTTGCCTATAAACAATACTCTGGTAAGAACAATGGACATTATGGATTTATCAAGTTTGTTTCCATATTTTTCATTGCGACCTCAGCCTTGCGCCATATGTTTTGTTCGGTGGATACTTGGGGGTATATACGTAATTTGCAAAACTCATTCAACAAGTCTTGGACTGAGATTTTTGACTACTTTTGGATTAACTACTTTCAACCAGGTATCTATGGAAAAGATCCTGGATATTACGTTTTTGAGAAGGCATTAGGCTCGATCACTTCTGAACCTCAGATTTTCTTTCTCATTTTGGCATTGCTCGTGTTTTTGCCAATATATCATATTTGGAGGAATTACTCAGCGTCCACCTTTCAAACGTTGGTGTCGGCTTTGTTCTATCTCACCTTCTTCTATGCATATGTACCTAACAGTGCTGCACGTCAAGCGATTGCTATTGGCTTTGTTTTGATGGCTTACTTGGCTTATGAACGTAAAACCAAGAAAGGATATATCCTATCCGCTCTTTTAGTGTTTGTGGCATCGTTATTCCATCAGAGTGCTCTGATTGTGTTATCTATCCCTATAGCTTGTTTTGTATTCAAGAAACCAAAATTGTTGATATATGGTAGTATTGTTGCTTTCGTAACTATGTTGTTCGTATACCAAATGGTGGGTGAATTCCTTGGGGCATACAATGAGGTATATGACCGTTATAATGAAGTTGGCTATTATGCTTCAGTGGGCCGGAAACCATATCTATCCATCATATTCTATGCCTTGTTCTTTTTTATCGTACTGTTGAACTATAGATACGAGACAGAATACGAGAGATACAAGATACTTTATGTAGGTGGTGCTCTTTCGTTTGTATTGATGCCTATCCTTTGGCTGGATCCATCGGCTGTACGCTTGGTTTCCTATTTCGGCATTTGGTTCTCGCTTCTTGTGCCTCACTCTATTGATATAGCACCAGCTAAGCATAGAACGACCTATGTCATGATAGTCTTGGCGGCATTGTTTCTCCGTCTATTGATTTCACAGTCTAATTACGCATTCTTTTGGCAGGATATTCCTATGCCTTCAGTTTATTTATAGTATTAATAGAGGATAATTGTAAGTTGTTGATTATATGATGGTTGATTCGAGAATTAGTACTATCCCCAAGACATTCTTTCTTTAGTATGACTTTTGAGTTGTTTTATAACTATCTATTCTGTGGAGAGCATTTTTGTATCGCTTCCACATTTCTAGCCTTGCCTTCTAGGCTTGCCCCCTTCAGAATCTCAAAACCAGAGACTTTATAGATGTCAACTTGCATTTCGACAAACGGGGTGATAAATTTTGCATGTCTTTTTTATTTTCAAAAGGTATCATCTTGGTTCAGTTTCATCAATGATGCAAAGCGATGAATCGGATTACTTTTTGAACAATGTTTTCTTCTATAATGCGCCTTGAACATAATGTGGAATTTGATGATAAGAATATAAAATCAAAAGATATATGTTAAACTTAATGTACATAACCAATCAACCTGTGGTGGCACAGATAGCTGAGATCGCCGGAGTGGACAGAATTTTTATCGATATGGAATATATCGGTAAAAATCAAAGGCAAGGTGGTATGGATACTGTCCAGAATCATCATACGATAGATAATATTAGTACTATTCGCCAATGTGTGAACAATGCAAAGGTACAAGTGCGTATCAATCCGATACATGATGTGTTGGCTGATTATTTTTGCACTGAGGATGAGGTGAAGGTTGCTATTGATGCCGGTGCTGACATCTTGATGTTACCTATGTATAAGACCATGGCAGATGTGGAGCGCTTTGTGAAGGCTGTTGATGGCAAGGCTACCATTCTTCTATTGGCTGAGACTCTCGAAGCTGCACAGATTATGCCGGAGGTAGTGAAGATAAAGGAGGTGGATGAGATACATTTGGGACTGAACGATATGCATCTTGCAATGGGAATGAAATTCATGTTTGAATTACTGGCTGACGGTACTGTGGACAACCTTTGTGATATCATCCGTCCGAGTGGTAAGCGTTATGGTTTTGGTGGTATTGCTAGATTGGGTTATGGTACATTACCTGCCGAGAAAATCATAATGGAACATTATCGGCTTGGTTCGATGATGGCTATCCTTTCACGCTCGTTCTGTAACGCAGATAAGGTGGAACATACCGATGAGATACGTGACATATTCATGAACGAGGTGGCACGCATACGTGAGGCAGAGGCCGATTTTGCGATGTGCACGGCAGAGGAGTTTACAGCCAACCATGAGGAAGTAATCAGATTGGTCAATCGAATAAAAGAATCGCTGTAATGGAGAACAAGAAGAAAGTAAAGATATGTGCGCTTACTACCATATCGAAGACCATGGACTGGTTTATAGTGGACAGTATGCGTAATCTTGCCAAGAATGGGTATGATGTGACTTTGGTCTGCAACATGGAGAAAGGTTTTGCTGAGCGTAATCAGGACTATGCTGAGTGTATTAATCTACCTATGAGCCGTGGTGTAAATTTGAGTGATCTGATTAAGATGCCTTGGAAGTTATACAAGTTGTTCAAGCGTGAGAAATATGATGTGATCTACTACACTACTCCTAATGTGTCGCTCTATGCCTCGATAGCTGGATGGTTGGCAGGAACGAAGTGCCGATTCTATAACCAGTGCGGATTGAGATATGTGTCATTTGAGGGAAAGAAACGTGCGGTGTTCAAAGCTATCGAGAAATTTACTTGTAAGCTCTCGACTACTGTGCGTGAGCAGAGTCCGATGAATCGCCAGTTTGCTATTGATGAGGGGCTTTGTCCTGCGAAAAAGATTTCAGTGGTAGGGATAGGTGGTACTACGGGGGTTTCGCTGCAGCAGGTAGATTGTTTTGACAAAGCTGAATCAAAGCGAAGCCTGCGTGAGAAATATGGTATTCCACAGAAAGGATTTCTGTATGGTTATGTGGGGCGTGTGAATGCTGACAAGGGTATCAATGAATTGATTACTGCTTTCTGTGAATTGCAGAAGAAGCATGATGATATATATTTGGTTTTGGTGGGTATGATAGACGATACGAACCCAATCCTGCCCGTGAATATGCGGATAGCGAAGGAGAACGATCATATCTTCTTGACTGGTAATGTGCCTCCATCAGAGGTGTATCCGCACATGAGTATGTTTGATGTTTTGACGCATCCTACTTATCGTGAGGGGTTTGGTAAAGTGCTGCAGGAGGCCATGGGTGTGCAGTTACCTATCATTACAACAAACATTCCCGGGCCTTCGGAGGTGGTGGAGAGTGGAGTATCAGGCATTTTGGTGAAGGATCATGATGCCAAGGATTTGGCCGAGAAGATGGAACGGATTTATGCGGATAAGGAGATGCGTGATTCTATAGCTAAAGCTGGACGCAAGAGAGCAGAGACTTATTTCGACCGTCCAATAATGCTTAACAATATATTGAAGGATATGAATAAAACTTTAGGTATATGAAATTTAGCGTTATATTGCCTGTTTACAATGTTGAGGCATATTTGGTAGAGTGTGTGGAAAGTATTCTGCAACAGACTTATAAAGATTATGAACTGATTCTTGTAGATGATGGTTCAAAAGATGCTTCGCCTGATATCTGTGATGAATATGCAAAGAAGGATGATAGGATAAAAGTTGTACATCAGGCGAATGCCGGTTTGTCAATGGCAAGAAACAATGGTCTTGCTGTGGCATCTGGTGACTATGTGATGTTTATCGACAGTGATGATTTTATTACTTCCAACAGTTTTTTGCAGAAACTGGCAGATAAGACAGTAAACGGTGTTGATTTGGTGTTTTTCAAGTATAGCCGGTTTATTGACGGCTCAAAGACTCTGTGTAATTGTTCTTTCTCATACCAAAGTGCGATGAGTGAGACGACGATGTCTGGTAAGTTGCAGAAATTGGTAGATGCTGATGCATTCTATGGAATGGCTTGGATTAAGGCTGTTCGTAGGGCAGTCTTGACGGATAATAATATCTTGTTTGAGAAGGGATTATTGGGTGAAGATACTGAGTGGAATTATCATTTGTTGATGAAGACCAAGAGTGTTGAATTTATTGATGAATCATTCTTGGCTTATAGACAGCGAGAGGGTTCTATCAGTCATTCTTTAAAGTTGAAAAATCTCACAGACTTTATTTATGTAATTACGAAGTGGGCGGAACCAATCAAGCAGTTGAAAGACATAGTCTTGAAGCAGGCTCTGTTGGGTTCTTTGGCCAAATATTACAGTAATCTGCTGGTAGTGTATATGCGTGTAACTGACAAAGAGAAGGTGGCATTGAAGAAGAGCCTTAAAGAACTTTCGTGGCTTTTGGAATACAGCAGTAGCAAACGTCCTAAGATGGTAGCAAAGGTGTATTGTCTGTTGGGCTTTGATATGACCATCTTGATGTTGAATATATTAGATAAGGTGAGAAAATGAGTGAACAGAGATTGCCTAAAGTGCTTGCCATCTCGTTGAGTACTTGGAGAAAAGATAGTGGTATTCACACACAGACAGATTTGTTTAAATTTTGGGAGTCGGAGCAGGTGGCGCAGATTTATCTGAAGTCTGATTTGCCTAATACACCAGTTTGTACACGCTTTTTTCAGATTGCAGAGAATGCCATTATCAAAAGTGTCATTAACCGCAAACCTGTGGGTAGGGAGGTACAGAATGGTGCTGAATTGGACGAGAAACAGCAGAAGGCTGCTGCTGCGGAGAAGAAGTTGTATGCCAAGGCACACAAAGAGAAGTCATGGTTCTTCACTTGTGTGCGCGAGTTGGTGTGGGCATGTGCTAATTGGAAGACCAAAGCATTGGATGAGTTTGTGAAAGATGTGAATGCAGATGTGTATTTTGTGCCTATCTATCCCGTAGCCTATACAGGTTGGTTACAGTGGTACATCATCAAGAAGTACCATAAGCCATACGTTTGTTATCTAGCAGATGATAATTATTCATATCAGCCATGCGGTAAGAATCCATGGGCATGGGTACATAGGTGGCTACTTCGCCGCATAGTAAGGAAGTTGGCTACCAACTGTACGGAGATGTTTACTATCACCAGGACTGAGGGGGTGGAGACCGATAGAGACTTCGGTACCCATAGTGTGGTGTTGACCAAAGGTATTGACTATAGTAAGCTGACATTTGATAACCGCAGGCCGCACACACCAATTAAGATGGTATATACTGGTAATTTGCTGATAGGCAGAGCGGCTTCGTTGGTAGAGATTTCGAAGGCACTGGCCAAGATAAACAAGGATGGTTTGAAGGTGACACTAGACATCTATACGCCTACGATGTTGGATCATGAGACTACTAAGATGTTGAATATCAATGGATGTACGAAGCATGCGCCTGTACCTAAGGAACAGGTGGCACAGATACAGAAGGATGCGGATATTGTAGTGTTTGTAGAGTCGCTGGAGAAGGATCACAGATATGATGCGCGTCTGTCATTTTCAACAAAGCTGACCGACTACTTTGCCAGCGGCAAGTGTATTTTTGCTATTGGGGATAAGATCATTGCACCTATCCAGTATTTGGAGGAGTATGACTGTGCTGTCGTATCGACCGACTACAGCGAGGTGGAGAGACAGCTACGCAAGTTGATAGACAATCCAGAACAGATTACGGAGTATGGTCGTAAATCATTTGAGACGGGTCGTATGAATCATGAAGAGAACAAGGTGAAAAAGATCTTTGTGGATACCTTGTGCAAGGCGGCTAAAAGTATTAAGAAATAAGAGAAAGCCATGAAATTGAAATATATTGAAGAAAAAAATACGGTTATTAGTGAGCTGACTGCTGTGGGAGTATCACATGAACAGGCTGAGGTGGTGGCTGATTGTTTTGCTACTGCTGATGAATATGGAGTGACATCGCATGGTATCAATATGCTACAGGCTCATGTGGACAAAGTGAAGAGAGGTGGATATAACCTTAGTGCTTCATTGGTCATAGTGCGTGAGACGGCAGCATTTGCTGTGGTGGATGGCGATAATGGTTTCGGTCCCGTGAGTGCAACCTATTGTATGAAGATGGCTGTGGAAAGAGCTAAGGAGGTTGGTGTGTTCCAAGTATTTAGTAAAAATAACAACACTGTAGGTCCTGCTTTTTACTATCCATTGAAGGCTGCTGAAGAAGGCTGTATCGGCATTCTTTTCTCAAATAGTCCAGCACAAATGGCTCCCTTTGGGGGCAAGGAGAAATTACTGGGTACCAATCCGTTTTCTGCTGTCATTCCTGTCCCTGGAGGTGATCCCATTATTATCGATATGGCTACAAGTGTAGTGGCTAAGAGCAAGTTCAAGCAGTACAAGGAGGCAGGAAAGCCATTACCTGATGGGTGGGCACTGGATGAGAACGGTAAACCGACAAATGATCCCGATGAGGGTATGAAGGGGTTGGTATTGCCTATGGCTGGATTTAAGGGGTATGGTATTGCGATGCTGATTGATTTGATTTCGGGTCTTGTATCTGGTGCTGCCTATCTGAATAATGTGGGTCGATTCTATTCGGTGGATAACAAGGGTATGAACGTGGGCTTCTGCTGTATTGCTATTGATCCGAAAGTAGTGATGGGTGAGGAATATGATACGGCTATGTCTGAGTATGTACAGATAGTGCGCAACTCAGAGCCTAGTGATGACGGACCTATCTGTATACCTGGGGATGATCGTTTGGCTTTTTACAAAAAAGAGGAATAGAGTTCGTAAGGAATGACGGGAAAACTATATAATAATTTATCATATTAATTCGTTCGATTATTTGGAACGAGGGTAAGCGCTCAAATTAGGGCTATAAATTAAAAGGTATACCTTCGCTGCGAACCAAATTTAGAAATTATGTATAGCAGCGAAGATCTTGAAAGGCTTACTTTTAGTGCCAAACAGAGGCCTTGATTCATGGAGAATCCCTCCAGTCACTCTGTGTGAAGAATAAAGTACCTTACAACATTTTTCAGAAATGGTACAAGGATACCCGTAACAAAATAGTTGAAGTCCAAGTTGTCGGTATACCTGCTGATGAAGATGATGGTAAACCTGTACCGGCTGTCAAACCTGAGAAAGCATTGGTCAGTACGGATAACTCTATCCGGATTTGGATTGAGCTCCGTATAAGTAACGGTCTGCACTTATTGCAAAAGCATTATGCTACTTAATTTTGATTAGTAATTTAATAAATAAAATAATAACAACAATATGGATTATAACACTATTTCTGAACACTGTTCTAAGTCAGTCGAAATCTTACAGAAGGCAAAAATTCTTGTTGATGATGGAAACAAAGATTCTCTTTATCAATCATTAGCAAACCAGCTTGTGGATTTACAGAAAAGGTTTTCTGAACAGAAACTAATCATTCTTGTTGCAGGAGAAATGAAAGCTGGTAAATCTACTTTTATAAACTCGTTGCTTGGTATTGACATTCTTGCCACCGCTCACGAAGTTTGTACTAATGTACCGACCAAAATTGTCTATGGTGAAGAAGAGAAAATATTAGTTCATTTTGAAAGAAGTGCTTCTGGGAATCAGAAGCGCCCCGAGGTAATCTATCGGAATCAAGTTACAGAGTATTCCACAGAGTCAGCTAACAAGGAGAACCAGAGCAAAGTTGATTACATTGAAATACAAATCAATTCTCCCCTTCTTGCAGAAGGTCTTGCTTTTATTGACACACCAGGCCTTGGAGCAATTGATCCTCTTCATGCTATAGCGACTTATCGAATGGCGACCCAAGCTGATATTATTTTCTTCTTGGGTGATTCAAGAAAACCGCTTACACAAAGTGAAATAGCAAGTCTGAAAGACCTTGTTAAAGTCTCAGATTCTAAGCAGATACTTCATTTGCTGACATGCTGCGATATGAAGAGAACGAATGACATATTGGAATCTAACACAAAAATGTTCGACAAAGATTTTATTGAATATAATATTCCCATCATCAAAGTGTCCTCTCTCCTCTATAGAAAATATGTGCTCAGTGGGAATCGTATTCAGCTTGACGGAAGTGGATTCCAACAAGTTAAATCTTATATCGCTGATGTTAATAATGATCTCAAGTCATTACTAAATGAGCGTTTCTGCGCTCTTGTTTTAAATATATGTTTGCGGGGACACAATTTGTTATCTGAAGTTATTGAGACCGTTGAAAATCCCGAAGTAAGAGAACGTAAAGTAGAAGAACTTCAGGCGCTTATAGACCGGCTTACGGAAATCGAAGAAAAACAGCCTGTTTGGCAACAAAAGTTAAATGGACAACAAAACCTATTTGTTTCAGAACTAAATAACTTTATAAGTAACCAGCAGACTTTTGTTACAGATAGTGTAAGTGAAAACTTGAAGATCGATTCATACCTTGAAGATAAAGATGCTTTGAGCAAAAGTATTACTGCTGATTTAATTAGTTTTCAAGACAAACTTGACAACAAAATATCGGACGGTTTCATTCGTCTTTACGAATGGTTACGCAATGAAACAGGATTGAAGAAAATCCAAGAGGAATCTATTGAAACCCCAAATTCTGTATCTACAGACATAAGCATTGATGGTAATTTAGGCAATGCCAGATTCGGACAGAAAATGCAAGGCCTTTATCGTTCGGTTCTGGTTGGAACTGGAGTTGCAGCCATTGCAGGAACTGTCGGAAACTGGGCTGGAGGTGCTATTGGTGCCAAGATTGGCGCAGCTATTGGCACAGGAATCGCACCGGGGGTAGGAACTGCTATTGGTGCAGCAGTTGGTGCCCTCACGGGGGTACTTGTCGGAGTATTTTCTGGCTTTGCGATTTTTAAAGAAAGTAAAGAAGAACGTAAACGCAAACAACGAAATGAAATTTTTGCAGCTTGCAAAAAGCAGATAACTCAATTCTTTAATGATATAAAGTCGGAGGTTGATAGAGTAAGGATTGCTCAATCAACAGAACTAGCCACACAATTCGTCCAAGAGGTACGGGCGGAAAAGAAGAGCCTTCAATTGCGCAAACATCAAATGCAAAATGAAGCTATGCGTGTAAGAGCTAACTTTGAGGCCATAAAGAAGCTGGTAGAGAGTAGCGAAACAATCTGTGATAATCTTCAGAAATAATGAAGCCTGAGGAATTGAAATTATTCATAGAAAGAGAACTTGATGCCATATCCGTTAAGGCGGATATGGCTAAGCTTCCATCTATCACAGACGTTGTCATTGAAGCCAGGCACAAACTTAATGATAAATTAAAATTGGCGGTTGTTGGTAAAACAAAAGCAGGTAAATCCACGTTACTAAATTCTCTTTTGGGTATTACAGAGTTACCAACTGGTGATGGTATTGTTACAGGAAATGTTAGTGTGCTTATACACATTGACAACTCTCCGTACAACCAAGAAACAGTTGTTGTGCATTTAACCGACAGCTCACAAATGAACGTGTCACTTGAACAATATCGTCAATTAGTAGATATTAGTAAAAAAGACCCACTAGGTATTAGAGATAAAATTGTATGGTTCGATGTTTATTTAAAACATCAAGCATTATTGGATATGAGCATTATTGACACTCCTGGTGATGACTCATGGTTAGAGTATGATTCCGAAAATGCAAAGGCCCTATTTAGGGATAAAAACAGAAAACCTGACATTATTGCCTATGTTGTACGTAAAGAGTTTGGCAGTAAAGATATCCAAGCTGTACAAGATTATTTGGCCCAGGTTAATGGTGCGGAACATCGAGTAAGCGGTCTTAATGTCATTGCTGTTTATAGTTGCTGTGATGAGTTAGTTTCGAGCGACATAGAGGGTTGCAACTGGGAGTTGGATTATCGCATTGAGGGAAATCGCATAATTGAAAACAATAGGGCGAAATCGCCAGCTTTTCGTATGTGCTTTTCAAAATGTTTTCCAATTTCTGCTATTTTCTCAATGGCTGCAAATTCACTAACCAATGATGATTTTGTCCTGTTAAAGGAGATTGCAAAAAGTTCAATATCAGAATACTTCTATAAAGATTATTCCTATATGGAAATTGATGATATGAAAACGATGTACCCTGAGTTGTTCGGTATTTTTAAATCTGATATTATGAAGGATAACATGATGAGACGTTTGGGACTTGATGCAATGAAATACATTGTCTGGTGGAGTTCTGTACATCCTACAGGAACGATTCATTCCTTAAGAAGTGACCTTGAGAATTATTCTAATGTCCCAATGCTTCGTAAGTATTTACTGGACGAACATTTTAAAAAAATCTCACTTTTTTACAAGACTACAAGCGTATTGCCAGAACTGAAGAAAACCATTGAATCGGAATATAATACAGCCATTGATTTAGAATCTATTGCCAATCTTAGAACTATTTTAGCAATGTATCGGAACATTGAAAAGAATATATACACACAATATGGATTTCTGTCTGTGTTGCGTGACTATTATGATTGCCTCGATTACTTTGACCAAGAAGACTGGGACCTAGCTGTCAAAACTATCATGTATAGCATTTCCGAGAATTCCAACGACGTCGAAACGCAGGAATTTCGCCAACAATGGCAGGAAAGAATGGACTTCTACAATATGATAGGCAACCATTTCGCTGTGGATGCATCTCAAAAGCTAATAAATTCTGTATCCTCTAATTGAAATAATTATGCCATTAATAAAAACTAAGAAAATATCTTATAACAAGAGTTCTGAGACTAAGGGTTCTCATGAAGATTTTCAGCATCTTCTATCCCAATATAAGGACACAATTTTAGAGCTTAGCGATAAACTTACTAAAACTCAAGAACAAAACGGTATTCTTTTGGAATCCGTTGGCAGTATGAGTTCAGAGAATGAAAACTTGCGCAACAAAATTAAAGAGCTGGAATCAAAATTAAGGGAGCAAACAGCCACTTTAGACGAAGCAAATTTCCAAAACAAAAAGCTCAGACATAACAACTTGTGCCTTCAAGAAGAGAACGAATTGCTTGTTGGAAGAGGTAGCAACGTCGTTTCCAAGCTCATGCGGTTCTGTCAGTTGATAAAGTCAATGGAGGTTTCTTCCATTGACGAATGTATTGCAGCAATCAAAAGTGAGATAGAACAACTGGCCTTTCATCTTGGTTTTGACATTGTAGAAACTATTGATGGCGGATTCAACCCAAAACTCCATCGCATTGTTGGCACAAAAGAAGTCGATGATATTCTTTTAAACAACCAAATAGCGGAAATTGTTAGACCTGGTATTTGGTATAATAATAAATGTTTAATCCCCCAAGATATAATTGTGTATACGGCAAAAGAATAAGTATGTATCAATTAGGAATTGATTTCGGAACCTCATTCACTAAGGCGGCAGTGTTTGAAGTTGGATCGAATAATTACTATCCGATCCCTTTGTGTGATGTAGGTGCAAATCGCAAAGATCGTAGCATTCCTTCGGTCGCATACGTTCATTCTGGTGAGCACACCATTACAATTGGAGATGAAGCTGTAAATAGTAAAAGGAATGTAAATGGCACTTTTTACTATAACTTCAAACCCGAACTTGATACCATCAACGAGGCGGCAAGGGAACGGCACGATGTTATTGAAAGAATTATAGTGACATTCTTTCAATATATTAAATGTAAGGCAGAAATGAGATTCGACCAAATCTTTGATGATGTTGTCATCACTATACCCGCTTCGGCACCTAAAAGTGGTGTGAGGTATAATTTCATGGAACATTGCGCACAAATAGCAGGTTTTAGCGATGTGTTAATTATCCCTGAGCCAGTAGCCGCAGCATATTATCTTTTGGGTGACAGAGTACATTCAAAAGAAATGGACGAAAAGCTTTTTCTTATCTATGACTTTGGTGGTGGCACGTTTGATACCTCAATCATTAAAGTTAGCGACGGGCAAATCCAAGTCATTGATGAATCTGTAGGTTCAGACAACGAACAAAAATGGGGTGGTATTTATATTGATTCGTTGGTCAGTATAGACTATATCAGGAAAAGTGATTATGCAAAACGTCAGGTCGCTATATTGAAAGATAGAACCAGCTCTTTTGAACAAAGGTTGAACGCTTCGGAACATTTGAGGGAGTACCCTGTCCGTGCAAAAATTGAACTTTCAACAAAAGTCAATTTTACCTCCCCCTATTCTTACACCCTATCTCGCAAAGATTTTGACGTAATGATTCAGGGAATGGTAAATAATACCATTGAAGCCACGCTGTCACTAATTGAACGGGCTCATAAAGAAAATCTTTGTGAAAATATACATTCTGTTTACAAGGTTTTTCTTGTGGGAGGAACTTCTCAAATACCCCTCGTTACTTCACGTTGGCAGTTTCAGAAAAGTGCGCATAAAGCTAATTTCAGTATTGATGCAAAAAACGAGTTGAACATAATAGCACTCGGTGCTGCTAGATATAGAGACCTGCGCTTAAGCCCTCAGCAACTTAACACAAAAGGAAAAGAAATTGCCCTAAGCGGGAACTATAGAAAAGCTGCAGCATATTTTAACAATGCTGGCGACGGAGAGGGTTTATACAATCTTGGTCTTCTTTACTATCTTGGCGTTATAGGTCGTAAGCGTCAACCAGCAAAGGCATATAAGCTATTCTTAGAATCCAATTATAAAGATTCAAAGTTGCTGATGGCATTAATGAAATTCAATAATGATGGGGTCATAAAAGATGACGAAAAAGCAAAAGAACTTCTGGGCAATCTCCCTGATTCGGCACTTAAGGTTGCATTAGAGAGTGTTCTGTCAGGTGGAAGGAGTCATGAAGATTTGAATACAATTTATCAGTTTGATGTAAAATCACTTTTCGTAAAACCATAGAAGTATGATCTTAGACAAAAATGAAATCCTTTCAATTGTTCAACAATTGAAAGAAGAGTTGCTACCAATAGGTTGCATTCTAATTTACCCATCAGAGAATGTCCCTTTGAGATTCCTTCCTTGTGATGGCAGTGAATTGTCAAAGAAGGCATATCCTGAGTTATATGCTCTTATAAAAGGAACGTGGGGAGAAACTAAAGACTCCTTTTTTCTACCAGACTTACAAGGCCAATTCATTCGTGGTTGGGACAAAGATGGAGATGTGGATTCAGAGAGAAAACTTGGTTCACTCCAAGAAGATTCTCTACAAGGACATGGGCATAAAGTATCAATTGTAGAGAAAATACAATCAGACTCTTCTGGTTCTCATAGGCATAAAGTATATTATAAATCTCATGATGTTTCTTCTGGTGTATTTAGTTCCTATCCTGTTTATGAAGTGTCATTTAGCACGAATAATGAGACGCTTTCATCTGATGGTAGTGGGACAACTTATGAGGGAAGCCATTGCCATGATATTAAGATCCCCAATGGATTCTTGCAAATAGAAGACCCGGAATCGTCAATTTTTGGGACTATCAGGATTGCAGTGGAAACACGGCCTACGAATGTCGCATTAATGTTTTGTATAAAAGTTAAATAGCCAAATATGAATGAAATACCGATTGGGTGTATTTTTTGCTACCCTTCACCTATTAGTCCTGACGGATTTCTTCCTTGTGATGGACGTGAACTATCAAAAAAAGAGTATTCCGAACTATATGCAGTAATCAAAAATACTTGGGGAGAGACAGAAATGACGTTCTTCTTACCTGACCTTCAAGGACAGTTTGTCCGTGGCTGGGATAAAGATGAAAATATTGATCCACAAAGAAAATTTGGCTCTGAACAAGCTGATACGCTCCAAGGACATAGCCATGAGTTATTCATTAGAGGTGAAATTTCAGAAGCAAGATTGGACTATGAACATCACAATATTGAGTATGGGACAAACACCATTTCTAGTAACAATTCAATTTCGTTTAACAGCGTATTAATCCCATCACAAAAAAAAGATGAAGATGAATACATTGAAAATATAAAGAAAAAATATCGATTTTTTAGATGTTTTTCGAATATGTTGCTTAAGAGGGTTGGTATACGTCATAGCCATGAACTTCCTAAAATTGAAATTAAGGATGCTGTTAGTTCTACTTTTCAGGAAGTACGTACATCAGTTGAAACAAGGCCTAAAAATATTGCATTAATGTATTGTATTAAAGCTAAATAAATTTACTATGGATAACTTTAACTATTTTGATGATCCCATTGAGGGGTATGAAACTCCTGAATATAATAGTGACAATGACGGTAACTACAGCATTACTGAAGATAGTGGCTATGAATTAAATATAGACCATTCAGTTGGTGATGATGAATTGACTATCTCGGAAGATGACTTGAATTCACTTGAAGATAAAGCTTCTGATATAGATCGTAGTGGTGCTGACAAAAGTCAAATATCTTTTGGACTAAAAATGTGTCCAAGTCGTCATGGATGTCAAGGTGCAACAGATTGTGATTATAATTATGGCAGTTACCCTAGATAAGTTGGATAGTTCTTTTTTGAATGAAGAATGTAGCGAATCTGTTGGATTGCTTACAACCTATCGCTGTAATCTAAATTGCAAGTATTGTTATATCCGTAAGAAATGTAATAAGGATATGACATTAGAAACGGCTCAATTGATACTTGAGCCGTTTCTCCTTAGGAAAGACGGATTACTTAATATCGCATTTATGGGTGGTGAAACATTATTATCTATAAATATGATACGCTCTCTTGTTGAATGGATAGAAAAAAGGACATGGAACAGAAGGTATAGATTTTTTGGTAGTACAAACGGCACCTTATTAAATGAAGATTTGAAAATATGGCTGAGACAACATAGTAATTTACTAACATTGGGATTAAGTTATGACGGTTTACCAACTGCCCAAACAAACAATCGATGCTCTAAAGCTATTGATATTGATTTCTTTATAAAAACATGGCCGACGCAACCGATTCAGATGACAATAAACACTGAAACTGTCACACAAATGGCTGATGGTGTTATTTATCTATTGAATAAAGAAGCAACTGTCCATCCAAATGTTGCGTTTGAAGAATATGAGTGGTCTAAAGAAAAGATAGAAGAATATGGTAAACAACTGAATAAACTAATATATTACTATAATAGCCATGAGGAAAAACCTTTGATTTCACAATTTGTTCATAATTTGAATGAATATGCTGATAATATCAATTCTAATGTAAAGCAATTGAAAATTTGTGGAGCAGGTAATGGCTTTCAGGTATTTGATATTGATGGGCAGTCTTATCCTTGCCATATACTATCACCTCTCGTTTTAGAAGGAGACAAACTGCAAAATGTTAAAAATGGGGTGATCACCAAAACAACTGATTTTTCGGATGAACATTGTTTGACTTGTCCCTATAGGACAGCATGCCCAACCTGTATAGCCTGCAATTATTTATATCGTGATAGTATTCGTAAACGTGATAAGACTCATTGTCTAATTATGAAAACAGAAGTTAAGGCTTTTATAAAAAAAGAAGTCCTGCGATTGTTAGCAAAGGATAAACTATCACCTGAAGATGCGACGAAGGTTGACTCCATTAAAAAACTGATTGATTATGAGAAGTCCCAGTAATTTGTTCACAAAATATGATTATAAAAGTGTATTGCTTGCAGCAACGCATTTTTTGTACCAAATTATCAATTCTATTGATAGGATTATCTTTCTTTTATGCTCTAAGTCCATAAACGACATTAATAATAAAAGTAGTTGTATATGGTACGGATATATAATAACAAGAGAATGGGAAATTGCCAATACTAATAGATGGCTTCATCCAATGGTTGTTTCCCAGCAGATAATCCCCAGTATGCTGTGTATATAGATCTTTATAAACATGGGATGGTAGCACAGTCGGTTCTTTTAACAGAACCTGTTGGAAAACTGATAGAATATTAATTCTGGGAGTCAAAGTAGTTAAGATCCGGAATAAAAAAACTATTCAAACGTTATAAATTTGTATGACAACATATCTTATTGTTTTCATTCTGCTTTTCGTTGCAGAGGTCGTCTATTTCCGTATTGCGGATAAGTGTAATATTATTGATAAACCCAATGAACGCTCATCACACTCTACGATTGTATTGCGTGGTGGAGGTATAATATTCTTGATTGGCATATGGGTTTGGAGTCTGTTCTTCGGTTTTCAATATCTTTGGTTCTTAGTGGGACTGACGCTGGTGGCTGGCGTGAGTTTTGTGGATGATATTTATTCATTGCCAGATTCTGTGAGATTAGTGACACAATTTGTTACTGCGGCAATGACTTTTTATCAGTTGGGTATATTGCATTGGTCAATGTGGTGGATAATATTACTAGCGCTAATAATATATGTTGGTGCGACGAATGTAATAAACTTTATGGATGGAATCAATGGTATTACGGCAGGATATTCTTTGGCTGTATTGGTTCCGTTGGCATTAGTGAATATGGATAGTGTTTTCGTAGAACAGAGTTTGATTATATCTACGATTCTTGCTTTACTGGTATTTTGTATTTTCAATTTCCGACCGAAAGGTAAGGCTAAATGTTTTGCTGGGGATGTAGGCTCTATCGGCATTGCTTTTATTATGCTGTTTTTATTAGGTAATGCGATAATCAAGACAGGGGATATTACTTGGCTGATATTCTTATTAGTATATGGTGTGGATGGTTGCTTGACCATTGCTCATCGTATTATGTTACATGAAGACTTGGGAGAGGCACATCGTAAGCATGCTTATCAGATTATGGCTAATGAATTAAAAATCGGACATGTAAAAGTGGCGTTGCTGTATATGGTTATGCAGTTTGTGATTTCACTTGGATTTATCTATCTCTGCCCTGATACAATACTCGCTCATTGGGTATATTTGATTGGTACATTAGCAGTGTTGGCTATTGCTTACATATTGTTCATGAAAAAGTACTATCACTTGCATGAAGAATATCTCGCAACATTAAAAAAATAACGATTATGGAATTTGATAAAGAATTTTTAGATACGCTTTTTGAACAAGCTGTGACCAATCCTCGTTTACGCCAGAACTTCGATTTGCGTACTTCGCCTGCCGATACGAGCCAGCGCATGTTCAATGCGTTGTTGCCGGGTACGGTTGTGCCTATTCATCGGCATGAGGATACTACTGAAACGGTAATCTGCTTGTGTGGAAAGTTGGATGAGGTAATCTATGAAGAAGTTATTTCATATGAGAATGATACGCTAGGATTTCTACAAGGTATGGATGCACAGGATGTAGCTCGTAAGGTGAAATATCGAGAGATACAACGTATCCACCTCAATCCTGCTGAAGCCAAGTATGGTTGCCAAATCCCCAAAGGTGCATGGCATACAGTAGAAGTAATCGAACCTTCAGTGATATTTGAGGCCAAGGACGGAGCATATCAAAAATAGAACCATCTACACATGAAAATATTAATAGATAACGGACACGGCAAGGAAACTTCCGGTAAACGTTCTCCTGATGGTCGTTTGAAGGAGTATGCATATACTCGTGAAATTGCAGACCGAGTGGTAATCGAATTACAAAATGAAGGTATTGACGCCATGCGTATTGTGCCGGAAGAAAATGATGTGACGCTATCTGAGCGTGTGAAGCGTGTCAATGCATTCGGCAAAGAAGCTATACTGATATCAATCCATTGTAATGCGATGGGGAGTGGTGCTGGGTGGATGTCTGCAAACGGATGGAGCGTATTTGTTGGTAATAATGCTTCAATGAACAGCAGACAGCTTGCCCGGCAACTGGCGCAAGCTGCCTTGAACAGGAAAGTGAAAGTCCGTCGTCCGTCTCCACAGGATCTTTATTGGACTGCCAATCTTTATATCTGTCAAAAAACGAATTGTCCGGCAGTGCTGGTCGAAAATTTCTTTCAGGATAATAAGGAGGATGTTGAATATCTTCTCTCGGAAGAGGGGAAGCAGTGCGTCACGAATATATTGTTGGAAGGTATTACGAACTATTTAAAGGAATATCAAAGAAATATGTAGGTCCCTGAACTCATGATATATTCATGAATTCCCTGCATTATACGAGTTGGGAAGAATACAGCGGTATATTCCTGACTTATCCCTCATATTGGCGTAAAAGCTGATATGTGTTTGTATGTAAGATATATCAACTGTCTGTGAAGATGGTTGATATATCTGTTTTAGGGGGTATGTTGATTGATGTCTTTTCTATTGGTTTAAGGGAAAATAATTAAGGAATAGTATCTATTTTCGAATTTACTTGTTACCTTTGTGCTATAAAACAACTCATAAAATGAAAAAGAAAGAATCTCATGATATAGAGAAGAAAGAATATCCTTCACATGTGTCAGAACCAACTTCAGAATATGGAGCTTATTCAAGTTCTACATCTATACCAGGTTGTTGCTCAATAGATGAACTTCATACTATTTTAGACCGTGTAGAAAAGAATTTTTCTCAGGGAAAAAAGGTGTGTAATGAAGAAGCCTTAAAGAGAATAATGTCGTGGTAGAGTTTCAAGTTGAATGGGATGAAGAAGTTTTAGATGTTTTCAAGGCTATATTTCAGTGGTATAAGAAGAATTTAGGTCAGAAAGCTGCAGATAAGTTTCGAAATGGCATATTGAATGCTGTTCGTGTTTTACAGTCTAATCCTCAATTAGGTAAGGTAGAAGAACTATTGGTAGGTAGAGAGAAACAATACCGTTCTTTATTAGAGTATCCTCATCATCGTATAATTTATTTTATGGAAGATTCTGTAATTTATATCGCATATATATGGGATAATCGCATGGATAGTAAAATGATTCCTATTGTAGTGAAATAAAAGGTTTGAATGTGATGATATATCTTTTTTCTGTGAAGATGGTTAATATATTGGTTTTAGGGGTATGTTGATTAACGTTTTATTTCTAATTGGATAGATTGTTGATAAAAGGTGTAAATAAGGATACATAGAAAAATAATTATATTATTGATTAATAGCCTATTATATACTTGAACGAATAAAAAGAGCTCCGCAAGGGGCTTTTTCCTTTTCTATACAAGATAAAAGTCGCACCTTTGCATCGTTGATCAACGAAACGTGAATAAATAACTTGAATTTGAATCTTTAAAAAAAACGTATTATGAGTGTAATTTACAAAGTCATTACGCGGCCGACAGATCCGCGTGTCCCTAATTCTCCCAAAAGGTTTTATCCGCATCTGATAACTTTGGGTCAGTCTGTCAATCTGAGATATCTCGCTGAAAAGATGAAGGATCGTTCCTCTCTGTCTGTCGGTGATATCAAGAGTGTGATTCAGAACTTCGTGGATAAGATGAAGGAGCAATTGCTGGAAGGTAAGTCGGTGAATATCGAAGGCTTGGGAGTGTTTATGTTGGCTGCCCGCTCGAAAGGTGCGGAGCTGGCGAAGGATATTACTGCTAAAAGTGTAGAGAGTGTTCGTATCTTTTTTCAGGCGAACAAGGAACTGCGTGTCACAAAGACTGCAACACGGGCAGATGAGAAGTTGGACTTGATTAGTCTGGATGAATATCTGAAGAAAATTAGTGTTACCGTGGTGCCGGGAGAACCGGATGACGGTGGTGATGAAGGAGGCGGCAATGAAGGGGGAGATGACGGAGAAACGCCTGACCCGGCCGCTTGATTAATTGACAGTTCATATTTGGCTGTCAGATAGTTTGTTTAATGTTTAATTTAAAAAGTAGAATGTCTATGAAAAGAACTTGGAGTATGATTTTGAAAGTGATTATTGCTGTTGCTGGTGCAATTGCCGGTGTGATTGGTGTTCAGGCGGCAACGATGTAATTGATGTCTTATAAGTAAGATATAATTTTAGGTATGAATGGACAGGCGGGATTTTTCCCGCCTGTTTTGTGTTTTAGAGGGATGTGGTATTTAACAAAACTGAAATAATAATCAAACTCGTTGGCTGAATACCGGATTTTATCTACCTTTGTACCTTAATTATTTGCGTCTTTTTAAGCTAGAAAAAACATGATTCGAAAAATAATAAAAGCTCTTTGGATTTTATTGGCGATTGGAGTAGTGGCTGTAGTCACTATATTTGTTTCCATTTCAAAAGGTTGGATAGGTTATATGCCGCCTGTTGAGGAATTGGAGAATCCAAGCTATAAATTTGCGACGGAGATTTTCTCGGAAGATGATAAGGTACTTGGTACTTGGTCTTACAGCAAGGAAAATCGCGTATATACGGCCTATAAGGATTTGTCACCCAATATTATTAATGCATTGATTGCTACGGAAGATGTTCGTTTTGTCGAGCATTCAGGTATTGACGCCAAGGCGTTGTTCCGTGCATTTGTGAAACGCGGTTTGATGTTTCAGAAAAATGCGGGTGGGGGTAGTACCTTGTCACAACAGCTTGCCAAGCAGTTGTTTACGGAAAATGTAGCGAGAAATACCCTTCAGCGTCTTTTTCAGAAGCCTATTGAATGGGTGATTGCTGTGAAGCTTGAACGCTACTATACTAAAGAAGAAATTCTGAGCATGTATCTCAATAAGTTCGATTTCCTGAATAATGCTGTCGGTATCAAGACGGCGGCCCATACCTATTTTGGCTGCGAACCGAAGGAATTGAAGCTGGAAGAAGCGGCTACTTTGGTAGGTATGTGTAAGAATCCATCGCTTTATAATCCGGTACGTTTCAATGAACGTTCCCGCGGACGTCGTAATGTGGTGCTTGAACAGATGCGTAAGGCGGGATATATCACAGAAGCGGAATGTGATTCTTTACAAGCTCTTCCGTTGAAGTTGACTTATAATCGCGTAGACCACAAAGAAGGTTTGGCGACTTATTTCCGCGAGTATCTCCGTGGTGTAATGACCGCACCGAAGCCGGTGAAGAGTGATTATCGCGGTTGGCAAATGCAGAAGTTTTATGAGGATTCTCTTTCCTGGGAGACGAATCCGCTGTATGGCTGGTGTGCGAAAAACAAGAAAAAAGACGGAACGAATTATAATATCTATACGGATGGGTTGAAGATTTATACTACCATTAACTCACGTATGCAGCAATATGCCGAGGATGCTGTGAAAGAGCATTTAGGCGATTATCTGCAACCGGTATTCTTCAAGGAAAAAGAGGGTAGTAAGAATGCTCCTTATGCACGGTCTTTGCCGGAAAAACGAGTGGAAGAATTGCTGACTAAGGCGATGAAGCAGACTGACCGTTATCGTCTGATGAAAGAAGCGGGAGCTTCGGAGCGGGAGATTCGGCAAGCATTCGACAAGCCGGAAGAGATGACTGTCTTTTCTTGGAAAGGGGATAAGGATACGATTATGAGCCCGATGGACTCCATCCGTTATTACAAGTCTTTCCTGCGTACGGGATTCATGTCGATGGATCCGATGAACGGACACGTGAAGGCTTATGTAGGCGGGCCGAATTATGTGTATTTCCAGTATGACATGGCTATGGTAGGACGTCGTCAGGTAGGATCTACTATCAAACCCTATCTGTATACGCTGGCTATGGAGAATAATTTCTCTCCTTGCGACCAGGTGCGTCATGTAGAACAGACATTGATCGATGAGAACGGAACTCCGTGGTCACCACGTAATGCCAACAACAAGCGTTATGGTGAAATGGTGACTTTAAAATGGGGACTGGCCAACTCGGACAACTGGATCTCCGCTTACTTGATGGGTAAACTGAATCCGTATAATCTGGTGAGACTTATTCATAGTTTCGGTGTACGCAATAAGGCTATAGACCCGGTTGTTTCACTTTGTCTCGGCCCTTGCGAAATCTCTGTCGGTGAAATGGTGAGCGCCTATACAGCTTTCGCTAATAAGGGTATTCGTGTAGCCCCGTTGTTTGTTACCCGTATTGAAGATAGTGACGGCAATGTGATTTCTACATTTGCACCGCAGATGGAAGAGGTTATCAGCGTTTCGAGTGCTTACAAGATGCTTGTCATGCTCCGTGCCGTTATTAATGAAGGAACGGGTGGACGTGTCCGCCGTTATGGTATCACTGCCGATATGGGTGGAAAGACGGGAACTACCAATGACAACTCCGATGCCTGGTTTATGGGATTCACTCCCTCACTGGTATCCGGCTGCTGGGTAGGTGGTGACGAACGTGATATTCATTTCGGCAGAATGACTTATGGCCAGGGAGCTGCTGCTGCGCTGCCTATCTGGGCACTCTACATGAAGAAGGTATATGATGACCCGACTTTGGGATACGACCAGCAAGAAACGTTCAAACTGCCTCAGGGATTTGACCCTTGTGCCGGTTCGGAAACTCCGAATGGCGAAGTGGAAGAAATGGGGTTGGACGACTTGTTTAACTAAGCTTCTTCTCCCGCCATGCATAAGTGTATCATCTGCATTGGAAGTAACTACAACCGGAAGGAAAATCTGTTTTTTGCACGACAAAAGCTGGCGGATTTGTTTCCTTCCATCCGTTTCACGTCCGAACAGGAAACGCAGCCTTTGTTTTTTCGGAGTCCGGCGTTATTTTCCAATCAGGTAGCACAGTTCTTTTCCGAAGCCGGGGAAGAGAGGGTAAGGAAGGAGTTGAAAGCCATCGAGAAATCTGCCGGCCGTCGTCCGGAAGATAAGAAAGAGGAAAAAGTTTGCCTGGATATTGATTTACTCGCTTTTGACGACAGGGTATTGAAACCCGAGGACTTGAAAAGAGAGTATATCGTGAAGGGATTGGAAGAATTAAAATAGATTCAGATATGAAATTTCTGGGAATAATACCTGCCCGTTACGCATCCACGCGTTTCCCCGCGAAACCGTTGGCTATCCTGGGCGGAAAAACAGTGATACAACGTGTATATGAACAAGTAGCGGGTGTATTGGACGATGCTTATGTAGCTACTGACGACGAACGGATCGAAGCGGCTGTAAAAGCCTTCGGTGGTAAGGTAGTAATGACTTCTGTTCATCATAAAAGCGGTACGGATCGTTGTTACGAAGCCTGCACCAAGATAGGTGGTGATTTCGATGTCGTTGTCAATATACAAGGGGATGAACCTTTTATCCAGCCTTCGCAGCTGAATGCTGTCAAGGCTTGTTTTGAAGACCTGACTACACAAATTGCCACATTGGTGAAGCCTTTCACTGCCGATGAACCGTTTGCCGTACTCGAAAATGTGAATTCACCCAAAGTGGTAGTCAATACAAACTGGAACGCACTTTACTTCAGTCGTTCTATTATCCCTTATCAACGTAATGTTGAAAAGCAGGACTGGCTGAAAGGACATACCTATTATAAACATATCGGCCTGTATGCCTATCGTACGGAAGTGCTGAAAGAGATTACGGCTCTCCCGCAGTCTTCTCTTGAAATAACCGAGTCGTTGGAACAGCTTCGCTGGCTGGAAAACGGGTATAAGATAAAGGTAGGTATCAGTGATGTGGAAACGATTGGTATTGACACTCCCCAGGACTTGGAACGTGCAGAGGAATTTTTGAAAAACAGAGGATAAATCTTATGGATCGCACGATACAACCTGAAATACAAACCCTGAAAAACTTCCGGATACTTGCTCCCGTCCGGTCTACTTTGCCGAATGGTATTCCGTTGACCGTTATTAATGCCGGTGAGCAGGATGTGGTACGTATGGATATACTTTTTGCCGGAGGTCGCTGGCAGCAGTCGCAGAAATTGCAAGCGTTGTTCACCAACCGGATGCTGCGTGAGGGCACTACGAAATATACGGCGGTAACAATTGCCGAAAAACTGGATTATTATGGTTCGTGGCTCGAATTGTCGAGTGCCTCGGAATATGCTTATATCACAGTCTATTCTCTGAATAAGTATTTGGCGAAAACACTGGAGATAGTAGAGTCCATGATTAAGGAGCCGCTTTTCCCGGAAAAAGAACTGCGGACTATCCTGGATACGAATATCCAGCAATATTTGGTCAATACTTCCAAAGTTGACTTCCTGGCACATCGCAGTCTGCTGAAATCCCTCTACGGAGAACAGCATCCATGCGGAAAAATAGTGATGGAAGAAGATTATCATACTATCACTCCGGATGTACTTCGTAATTTCTACGAACAGCATTATCATTCGGGCAACTGTTCAATTTTCCTTTCCGGGAAGGTGACAGAAGATACTATTCGCCGGGTGACGGATACTTTTGGTGTCCCGTTCGGACAACATCAATTACAGATGCCGAAATTAAGCTTTCCTTTTGCCGCTGTTCCTGAAAAGAGAATTTTTACAGAGCGTGAGGATGCGATGCAAAGTGCAGTGAAAATGGGATGTACCACTATTACCCGTGAACATCCGGATTATCCGAAGTTGCGGGTACTGATGACTTTGTTCGGTGGTTATTTCGGTAGCCGCCTGATGTCTAATATCCGCGAAGAAAAAGGATATACCTATGGAATTTCGGCAGGGATCATGTTTTATCCTGATAGCGGGATGCTGCTTGTTTCCACAGAGACGGACAATGAATATGTGGAACCGCTGATACAGGAAGTGTATCACGAAATAGATCGTCTGCATCAGGAACCTGTGTCTATGGAAGAACTGACAATGGTGCGCAACTATATGCTGGGGGAAATGTGCCGGAGCTATGAGTCGCCTTTCTCACTTTCGGACGCATGGATATTTATAGCTACTTCCGGTCTGACTGACGACTATTTTTCTGATTCCCTGCACGCTGTGAATGAGATTACACCTGCGGAGATACAGGATTTGGCACAGCGCTATTTGTGCAAAGAGACATTAAAAGAGGTCATTGCAGGTAAAAAGTTGTCATAATTTGCTTTCCGGTAGGGGAATGTATGGGAGAGAAATTGTATCTTTGTCCAAATTGTAAATCTAAAAAAGAGTAACTACTAAAATAAATGAGGAAATATCTATATACTACACTTTTATTGGCTCTCCTTGCACAAGCGGGAGCGATGGCACAAGAAAATGAAGGAAAAAAAGGCGGATTTTTCGGGAAAATCAAAGATACATTCTCTACTGAAATAAAGATTGGCAACTATACTTTCAAGGATGGTAGCGTTTATACTGGTGAAATGAAAGGACGTAAACCGAATGGGAAAGGAAAAACAGTCTTTAAGAACGGTGATGTCTACGAAGGGGAATACGTGAAGGGAAAACGTGAAGGCTACGGTATTTATATGTTTCCCGACGGTGAAAAGTATGAAGGGCAATGGTTCCAAGACCAGCAGCACGGAAAAGGTATCTATTATTTTATGAATAATAACCGTTATGACGGTATGTGGTTTCAGGATTACCAGCATGGTGAAGGAACGATGTATTATCACAACGGTGACTTGTATGTAGGCAACTGGGTTAATGATAAACGCGAAGGCAAAGGTACTTATACTTGGGCGAACGGCGCAAAATATAGTGGTCACTGGAAGAACGACAAGAAGAACGGCAAAGGTACCATGAATTGGGATGATGGCTGTAAGTATGAGGGTGACTGGAAAGACGATGTCCGTCATGGTAAAGGGGTCTTTGAATATACCAATGGTGATAAATACGATGGTGACTGGGCGGATGATATTCAGCATGGGAAAGGTACGTACTTCTTCCACACGGGTGACCGTTATGAAGGCTCCTATCTTTTAGGCGAACGTACCGGCGCGGGTGTTTACTATCACGCAAACGGTGATAAATATGTAGGAAACTTCAAGGATGGTATGCAAGACGGCAAAGGTACTTTCACGTGGTCGAACGGTGCTGTGTACGAAGGTGACTGGAAAAATAATAAACGTGACGGAAAGGGTATCTACAAATGGAGCAATGGTGACGTTTACGATGGTGACTGGAAAGATAATCGCCCGAACGGGCAAGGTACTTTAAAGACTGTCGCAGGTATGCAATATAAAGGTGGTTTCGCTGACGGACTGGAAGAAGGACAAGGTGTACAAGTCGACAAGGATGGCAACCGCTTCGACGGATTTTTCAAACAGGGAAAAAAGGATGGCCCGTTTGTAGAAACGGATAAGGACGGAAAGGTTATCAAGAAAGGAACCTATAAATTAGGAAGACTTCAATAAAAAATAGAAATACCAAAAAGAAAACGGTGAACAAATTGCGTAGTGCAATATTTGTTCACCGTTTTCTTTTTAGCGATATTGATTCGCTTAGATTATGTATTGTGAACTGATAGACTCGTTATTCATAACGCGTTTGATAGTTTCAGCAAACATATCGGCGATACTCAACTGTTTTACTTTTGCGCATTTCTTGGTGTAAGGGATGCTATCGGTAAATACCATTTCAGTAAGACCGGACTCCTGTACACGGAAGGACGCCGGATCAGACATCACACAGTGGCTGGCAATAGCGCGTACGGATGCTGCACCGGCTTCCATCATGATATTGGCAGCTTTAGTAATTGTACCTGCTGTGTCTACGATGTCGTCAACCAGTACGACGTTCTTATTGCTCACGTCACCGATGATTTGCATGGAAGCAACTTCATTTGCCTTTTCACGTGATTTGTTACAGAGTACCAATGGCACACCGAGATATTTGGAGAAAGTACTGGCGCGTTTTGAACCGCCTACGTCCGGTGTAGCAATCACCAGATTTTCCAGGTTTAATGACTGGATGTAGGGGAGGAATACGGCTGATGCATACAAGTGATCTACGGGAATGTTGAAGAAACCCTGAATCTGGTCTGCATGCAAGTCCATGGTAATCAGTCGGTCGATACCTGCCACAGAGAGCAAGTCGGCTACCAGCTTAGCTCCGATTGATACACGAGGTTTGTCTTTTCTGTCCTGACGGGCCCATCCGAAATAGGGGATTACAGCTACAACGCTCTTTGCAGATGCACGTTTTGCAGCGTCGATCATCAGGAGAAGTTCCATTAAGTTGTCTGAGTTTGGGAAAGTGGATTGAACCAGGAATACATGTGCGCCACGAATTGACTCCTCATATGAAACCGCAAATTCACCATCGGCAAAATGCG
>ERZ650918.419-NODE-419-length-47510-cov-6.610326_pt1 | contig 47510 bp, 30 predicted proteins | sample MGYA00514758_ERZ650918 | MGnify/ENA metagenome assembly ERZ650918 | reverse complement strand
TATCAGCATAAGAAAGATAATATTTTCCTTTATATTTATGTATCCACGTAGCTTCGTGGAAATCATCTAAACCTTCCATAATTTTCATCTTACCATCCAACTCCATCATATTATCTTTCAACTTACCTCCTTTACAGGTGCCGCCACCGCCATTATAGATATACGCCTGCCCGTCGTCATCTACAAAGACACAAGGGTCAATCATCGGATCCATCCCTTCAACATATCCCTGCACTTTGAATCCTTCCGCCGGTTTATTGCTGGTAGCCACTCCGATCTTCCAACTGTCGTTCCAGTCTGTTTCACTGGGATGAGGAAAATAAAAATAGTAAGTACCGTTTTTATAAGCACAATCCGGAGCCCACATAAATCCTCCTTCTTTGCGTCCCCATGGCACCTGATCGGAGCTTAATATCTCTCCATGATCCGTCCAGGTCACCATATCATCGGTTGAAAACACATGATAACGATCCATCAAATCACAACCTCGCGGAGGTGCTATATCATGGGAAGCATATACGTACAGACGTCCGTCTTCCCAAACATGAGCCGAAGGGTCTGCTGTGTACATATGCCGGATGAAAGGATTCGGAGTTGCCGGATTCAGGCTGGTATTAAAAGCTATCGCCTTTTCTTTGCGCAGAACCTTAGCGGCTTCACCAACCAGTTTCAGATAATGGTCACTTTCTACTCCTTTCTCGATAGGAACGAATGTACTTTTTCCTGTCGGAACTTCCTTTGCACATTTAAAGATAGCCGTCCCCTCATCAATTTCGTCAAACATAGCTACATAAATCATTTCGGCACCCGCCCGGATAGCTCCCATCATCTGTTTCCAAAGAAAAGAGCCTTTATTGCGGGGGATAAATGAATTATGATCTTTACCTTTCATATTCCCCCAGGAGAAACCCGGAAAAACCAACGGTACATAATCAACCTGATTCTTTTTCGCCCACTGGATATCTTCTTCCACCAACTTCTGATATTTCGGATAAGTGGTTTCATTGTAACGTCCCACGAACCAAGGCATCACAATATCGCATTTTCTGATAAGCTCATGCAACCTGGGATCTGATTCCGTATCCCCTTTCAGCTCCCGCCATTGAGTAGGTACTCCAAGCATCACACTAAATCCCTGTGATTTTAAGCCGTCGATAATATGTGCAGCTTCTTTCAATCCATAACGGCGATTATCATTAAATCCCACACCCCATACTGTCACCAGCGGTTTGCCATTGTGATACAGATAAGAAGGGTTTTTCGCATGATTTTTTAAAGAATGGCGTTGCGCAATTTCCGCAATGTCTTTGAGCAACAGTTTTTCTTCTCCAGGCTGCATCCCGCTCAAGTCATACATCACACAAATAGCCCGTTCATATTTATTAGCAGCTTTCATTGCCGAGTTCAATACTTTATTAAAATGCTTCAATCCGCTTTCATTCCGGATTTCTGCGATAAAACGCTGCATGAACACTCCATCCAGTCCATACTCTTTCATCCATCTGAAATGAACATTGACAGTCGACTCGTCATAAGAAGAAAAGACGGATGCAGGCTTACCATCCGCAAAAGTAAAATCCGTTTTATAGAGCTTCTTATACTCCGATACCTCCGGCCAAAGATCTACGGAACACGATCCCGGACGAAATCCTTCACGACCATTGTAATGATGCCATCCACGGCCGGAACCGTCACCAGGGGTGTTGAACCACCCCTGATAACCAGCCATAACCAATCCTTTGTAAGAATTGTACTGTTTCCTGCCGCCGGACTGTGCCATTATCCCTATTGAAAACAATAAATAGACCAATAACCAATTCAACCTTTTTACCATGTTATTTCTTTGTTTTTCATGTTATACCATTAAGTCCTTAAAACTATTTTCAGCAAAGTAAAGAGGCACCCCTTAATAAATTCCACAAAAGTGAATTAATAATGACTTAAAATCGAATTAATCGAGGAAAAAAAAGATAAAGTAGTAGAAATAGATACCTAATTAGGAAAATATTATGGAAATAAAGACCTGTAACCTCTTTGTTTTCCTGAATTTATTTTTCTACTTTTGAAGCCAATCTTTATTCTTCTACTTATGCCAGCAAATAGAAATGCCTTAATCCGTTATAAAACAATTGATAACTGTCTGCGTAATCCTTATCGACGCTGGACGTTGGAAGATTTGGTAGACGCTTGCTCGGATGCCCTTTATGAATATGAAGGCATCGATAAAGGCATAAGCAAACGTACGGTACAGATGGATATACAGATGATGCGCAGCGAGAAGCTGGGTTATAACGCTCCGATTGTGGTGTACGAAAATAAATACTATAAATACGAAGATCCGGAATACAGCATTACACAAACTCCGCTGAACGAACAAGACCTGAAAACGATGTCGGAAGCAGTGGAAGTGTTGAGGCAGTTTAAAGGCTTCTCCTATTTTACGGAAATGAGCGATATTATCAACCGCCTGGAAGATCACGTTGCTTCTGCCCGGATGAAAACCACTCCTGTCATTGACTTTGAAAAGAATGAATCATTGAAAGGACTGGATTATCTGGATACGATCTATCACGCGATTGTAAACGAGCATCCGATACAGCTCAAATATCGTTCGTTCAAGGCACGTTCGGCCAACAGCTTTATTTTTTATCCTTATCTATTAAAAGAGTATCGTAACCGGTGGTTCGTTTATGGTGTCAGAGGAAACGGACGGATCTTGCAAAATTTAGCTTTGGACAGAATACAATCATTGGAAGTTCTGCCACAACAACATTACATAAAAAATACGTTCTTCGATCCGAACACGTTCTTCGATGATCTGGTAGGAGTCACTAAAAACTCCGGAAGTGTAGCGGAGAAAGTCGGTTTCAAGGTAGCGGCTGCCGAAGCACCTTACATCATAACCAAGCCTATACACCGCAGCCAGCAAGTGGTGGAAAGGTTAGCTGACGGAAGTGTCATACTGGAAATTGAAGTCGTCATCAACCACGAGTTAGAACGAGTATTCTTCGGATATGCCGAGGGAATACAAGTTCTTTATCCGAAGACTCTGGTAGAATTGATGGGTAGGAAACTAAAAAAGGCTGCTGAACAATATACCCATTCAAAATGAAAAGGGAACACGTCCAATTATCCTATCTGACATTCAAGAAAAACAAAAAAGCATGTGAGATCCTGTCTATTGTTCAACTATGGAGAACTTGTTTATTCTTCAAGTAAGGCTCTCGCACATTCGTACCCTTCCTGATAAAACTCTGTCAACTTTTGCACATCTTTCTCGATGCGGTCTACGGCTACAGGTTTTAACGGGCGAATAACGATAATCTGTCCTTCATCCTCCATGCGCTCTACCATTTCCAACTGCTCATTATAAACAGCACACCGCCGACTTAACGCTTCGCGCAACTTCGGATATTTCCGATATACAAACGAAGGGATACGAATGTCTTTCGAATCTTTCCGATACCCCCGGTTACGGGTGAGTACCACAACATTTCTCGTGCAGCCATCCGTAATGGCTCTTTGCAAAGGAATGGAATCTACAATTCCTCCGTCGAGCATGGGAACCCCGTCAACATAAGTAATAGGACATACAAAAGGGAGACTGCTGGATGCGCGGACAATATCAATCACCCTGCGACTGTCTTTTTTCTCTTCGAAATAGTTGGCTTCTCCCGTGATGCAATTCGTAGTCACCATCACAAAACGTTCCGGTGAAGCAAAATATGTTTCATAATCGTAAGGAAGAATATGTTCGGGGAACTCATTGAATAATAGATCAAAGTCCAATATATTACGCTTTTTGAACAAATGTTTCAGACCGATATAATTATACTTCTCCAACAAGTCAATGTTGCTGTACTTGGCACGTCCCCGTTGCCGTGATGCATACGACAACCCGTTGCACGCACCGGCAGACACTCCTATCGCATAGGGAAACCGGATATTGTGATCCATAAAATAATCAAGCACACCGCAGGTGAATACTCCGCGCATTCCCCCGCCTTCCAACACTAATCCCGTAGATTCATCAATTTTCAAGTCCTTCATTTTTATCTCCCGTATTCTTATTCCGGCGGATTACCAGCAAAGATGACAATTCACGCATCACAGCCTCATCCTCGGATAATTTCGTATAAGAAAGATGGCTCATTATCAATAACCCGTCTTTCTCTTCAGTCACTAAATCTTCTACTCCCGCAAACCACACTATCATCGTTTGTTCCGGATAACGCACCTGCAAATCGTCAATGCGTCCACGGAACTCTTCATCATCCGTATCAAAAAGGAAAAGACGCACCGAATGTCCGTTCTGCAACATCTTATCCAAATAGGAAAAAAGAAACAGATCAATCATTCCGCCGAGTACGAAACTGACCGTCGAGCCTTCCCGATACTGACGATTGACAAATACGGCCACGGGACATTTCACCTGCTCCATAATCTCATCAATCTTATCCCGGAAGAGCGTTAACCATAAAATTGCTCCCGGAGTTCCCGGCATATCCGAACGATAATGACTCCCAGCTCCCAAAAGCAGCATATCAGGATGTTCGTTACGGACAAAATGGATGATTTCCTGTACAAGTTTGTCTGTCACCCGATAATGGTTATCTACCTGGATATTCAATCTCGCTGCCTGTTGATTGAGCAAAGCAAAACTCTCGCTGGCATAATGTTCGGCATTCAACGGATTCAGATCCGTGCCCACCGTATAGTGTGCTGCAATCAAATGATTTTTCTTCAACTGCTTCCCAAATAACAAATCATAAATGGAAAGCAACACACGCCCGGATTCCGGACGCCCGAAACAAAATATCAATTTGTGCTTCAAAGATAATTTTTCTTCCCGACGTACGAAAATATGTTCCACCAAATGAAGCAAAGGAGTAGTCATAAAGGTCGTAACTAGCGCCATAATGACCAAAATTACGAATATAGAGGGAGGAAGAACTCCCATTTCATAACCGATATTCAAAGCGACAAGCTCCATCAATCCCCGTGTATTCATCAATGTCCCTATCGTCAAACTATCCTTCCACGACTCACCCACCAAACGGGCGGCAATGGCACATCCACCCAGTTTGCCGACAACAGCAACCGTCACCAACAGTAAACATACCATCCACAACTCCGGACTGTTTATCAAACCGATTTCCGTGCGCAATCCGGTGAAGGCAAAGAACAGAGGTAAAAAGAATACTAATGAAATATCCTCCACCTTTTCCATCATCACCTTCCGGAAACCCAGATTGGACGGCATCACTAGCCCTGCCATAAAGGCTCCGAATAGTGCATGAATACCAATAATTTCGGTCAGACAAGAAGAAATAATAAGAATGAGCAGAATAAATGCCACGAATGTTTTATTGATTGCTTCCCGGTTGGCATATACTTCTCCCACTTTCTTCAGAAATGGGCGAACGACCAAAAACATGACCGCAATATAGACAACTGCCAGCCCTACTGAATAAAGTGCACTGGCAAAACTTCCTGCTTTGGAGATAGCAATCACCACTGCCAACAGACACCAGGCTGTCACATCATCATTGGCAGCGGAAGCAATGGTCAGCGTCCCTAAAGGAGTCTTCGTCATATTCCGCTCCTGAATGATGCGCGCCAATACCGGAAAAGCGGTGATACTCATAGAAATACCTATAAACAAAGCAAATGGAAGAAACGGAGTTTGGGCAGCTGCATATTCTTCGTACACCCAGTAAGAAGACAAGATGCCCAGAAAGAAGGGTACTAGGATTCCGGCATGGCTAATCACCAGCGTTTCATTGATTTTATTTTTCAGTACACTGAAATCCAGCTCCATACCGATGACAAACATAAAAAGGATCAGTCCCACCTGACTCAACAGTTCAAGATTGGTAAGCGAGTGTGCCGGAAAAAGGAAATGAAAAGCATCTGGAAAGAAAAAGCCGAGTACGGAAGGTCCTAATACAATACCGGCAACAATCTCTCCAATCACTCCCGGTTGCCCGATCAGACTGAACAAATAGCCAAAAAGACGCACCATCAGCAGTACGGCTATAATCTGAATCAACAAGGTAGTGAGCGGATGATGAAGATTATCCTGTATAAACTGGAGAAACATAGTGAATGGATTCCCCTGTACTATGTTCTGCGCATTTACCGCATAGTGCGAAAACCGGTCACCCTCTTCAATAGCAACATAAATCAACCCTCCAAACAGGAGTAACATCAGTACATAAATGACATAATTCTTCCGGGCCCTGTTCCGCATAAACTTTATTTTTACGATTTGTGCATATTTATGGTAAAAACAAACGAAAAAGGCAGATAGTTTGGCGAAAATAACAAATTCTCAAATAAAATCTTGTTTTTTTGCTTCAATCTATGTAACTTTAGGCTAGCTTAATTGTTTAAGGAGGAAAAAATCAAAAAAGTCCTGCCCGCAGGCAAGCACCATGAGAATACAGTTTGAGATTAAAGAAAATTTGCCGGAAATTATCGAAGAAATCTTACACTCTGATAAGTGGCAAACTTCCGTGAAGGAAGAACTGAGCGGTCGGACGACCGTTGTGATCCGTGACCAAGCGTATGGTTCAGAAGCTACCATTGAAATTTATGCTACATCTATTGAAATCAAAACCGCATGGTCAAAGTACTCCTATCGTATATTTGTAACCAACGATATTGTATGGTGCGAATATAACGGTGCCTATCGTGGTCTGTTGGAACAAGTGCTCCTACCTACTATCACTCCTAAAGAAAACCTGCTCAATTCTGACGTAACTGAAAGTTCGCTTTATGGAAATGAGCATAAGAAATTGAGGGAGTATGCAGAAGATAATTTGAAACTGAAACAATTCCGCCGGGAAAACTTCAATGAGCAGAAGAATGGAACCGCACCATTCGATCATCCCAAGCGGGTGTATGATGAGTTTATCAAAGAAGATTATGTAGTTGCACCCAAAGAAGAAGAGAAGAAATAATCTGTACTTAATGCTTTAGTTTGTGCCATCGTATTGGCACAACAGTGCCACCATGTTGACACTATCGTGCCAATGAGGTGGCATGACTGTGCCAACATGGTGGCATTAATACACTACTCCCAAGTTATCCAGGTCAGCCTTTGATATGGCAAATTCATTTCCGGCTTTAATTCGTTCCAGCACTAAATTTCCGAGACATTGGGCATCTTGCACCGATTGAAAAGGTCTTTTCCCGGATACAACCGGGATAAAAGGCTGAACGATTATCAAACGCTCTCTCTCATAAATCTTATAACCGTATCCACTACCTTCAATCTGGGTTACTTCCAGCCGATATATGTTTATCGAATGCATATACCCATATATGATTCCCACTAAAAGCAGTAAGACAAAGCAACTAATACCTATTATTTTTTTATTTCTCTTCATATTCATAAGGCTTCAACTCCCAAGTATCATCGTAATAATAAGTAGAAGCTCCTCCCGTAGCTATAATTCCCCGTTTTCCAGTAGAAAAGCATACGGCTTTCGAGCGTGTACTTCCTTCGAAATCTGTCAAATCTTCCCCATCCCAGAGGTCTGTCAGAGGGTCGTAAATCCAATAATTGGAACGATAATTACCACCAGCAGTCTGCCCCGCAGCAATGTATCCTTTACCGTCGATCACGAAAGCACAAGCATAAGAACGGACGATAGAAGTGTAATCGTCGTCATAATCATCATCACTCTTATCGTAAAGTTCACGCAATTCTTTCCAAGTACCCGTTGCCGGATTAAAACACCAGAAATCCGTCACATCCGAACCGTTATTTTCACCGCCGCAGATATAAGCTATATCATCTATGACGAAGGCCATACCGCCCATTCTCTTCTGTCCGCCAAATCCACTCATGGCTGTCCATTCTCCTTTATCTCCCACCGACGGGTCGAACTTCCAGAAATCCTTTTGATAATTATCGTTGTAACCTGTACCCAGATACCCATACTGACCAATGCCGAAAGAAAGCGCATAATACCGTTTACCATAGATATTAGTCCCATCAGTTCCATCCGGAATAGAAGCCATCTCCTTCCAGGAATTCGTGGCAGGATCATACTGCCAGCAATCATTCAGATAATCCTTTTTTGTCGCATCGTAACCAGTAGCAATATATCCTTTGGTACCTACTGCAAAACCTGTAGCCGCATTTCGGGCAGGAGCCGCATCGGGCATTGATGTACACTGTGTCCACGAATTAGCCTCGATGTCATACGCCCAGCAATCTTTCAAACGGTCTTTGGTACTCCCCCGGTATCCGGTGCAGAGGTACCCTACGTTACCAATCGTAAAACCAGCTGCGTCCGTACGCGCCACACCATCAAAATCAGAACGGCGATACCACACACCTGCCGTATATTCAGTATCATCCGTACATGCCGCCAATGAAAGCAGCACCACCATCATGCAAAATAATTTATTCATTTTCGTATTCATAAATATGTCGTTGATTACAACCGCAAATGTAGGCGGCAACGGGCACGCATAAAAAAACTATCGACAAATAAAGACATTCTATCTACCAACAAAATTCAGGTCGACAAATACAGAGATTTAGTCGATAGTTTTTGGGAGGACTATTTAAAACCTCTTCTTTTGCCGGTACAAAACCAATTTCATTTTACTACATGAAGTCAATCATACTACTTTTTTCATTCTTTATATCTCTTTCTTTTTTCGCTTGTGTAGACGATTCATCGTCCATAGGAGCGAAATGGGTACAAAGTTCATTCCTCAACGAACAGATGGACACTTGTACGGTATTACTTAGTACAGTATTAAGCGACTCCATAGCCACTTCGGGAGATACGGTTTGTCAGATAGGATACCGTGACGACAACTTATGGGGGAAAATTACCGCTTCTTTTTACGCAGAGTATGAAGTACCTTCCTATTCGTTTGATGAAAACATCCAATATGAGTTCGACTCGATCACCATACGCCTGTATTCTTCGGGCAATTACCTGGGAGATACACTAAAAACCCAACGCATTCATCTGCATGAACTGACAAAGAATATAGAACTGGACGATAGAGGGTACCTATACAACACTACTACTGCCTATTACAACGAAACTCCACTGGCATCTTTCGACTTTCGTCCTACTCCGGGCTCACCGAGCGAAGAACTGGAAATACGATTGCCGGATGCATGGGGAGAAGAATGGTTCAACTTGATGCTGAATGATGGCCGATGGGTGCAATCCCAGGATTTCTTCCATGATTATTTCAAGGGAATTGCTTTTATACCCGATGCAAATGACGCTTGTATCAGCGGATTTCAAGTCAACGACTCCAGTATGTGCATCACGGTCTACTATCACCAGATTACGGAAACACTGAACGAAAAAACACTGGTTTTCAATACAAGCAGCACGCTGACTTACAACAAAATAGAACAAGACCGCTCAAACATCCCGATAGCCAACCTGCAAAGTGGGGACGGCAATGAATACTCTTCCGGAAAAAGCGAGCATCAGGTCTACCTGCAGGGAATGACAGGTATGTATGTCACCATCGACTTCCCACATTTAAATAATCTCTGCGAAAAAGGAGAGCTTGTGACTATCGAGAGCGCAACGTTACAGTTATATCCGGTAAAAGGAACTTATGACGGCATGTACCCGTTGCCCAAAAGCCTGGCTCTCTACACCGCCAACAATGAAAATGTGACGCAAAGTGTAATCACCGACCTCACCGGGAGTTCCGTACAAAGCGGAAATCTAGTAGTCGACGAGATGTCTTATGAGGAGACTTATTACTCTTTTGACATCACCTCTTTCCTGCAAACAAACCTGGGAACTACCGGATATGATCGTCAGAAACTACAATTATTTCTTCCGGACAACTTGTTCTATACCACACTTCAAGGCGTTATTTTCGGCGACGGAGAACATACCGCCAATAAAAAGAATACCAAACTTATCATACTTTACAAAACTTATCAACAATGAAAAAGATTTTGTTTTGCCTTCTGGCATTCTATACTCCTGTCTCTATAGTTATTGCACAAAATACAACGAACTCCCCTACTTCCATGTTCGGACTGGGAGAACTTTCTACCGGGGAAGGCGGGCAATATGCCGGACTGGGCGGCACAGGCATTGCATTGCGAGGAAATAATTTCCTTAACAATGCCAATCCGGCTTCACTCACAGAGTTGACCGAACAACGCTTCCAGATCGATGCCGGTATCATGGGAGCATACCAGATTTATTCGCAACGAGGAGCAAGTAACCGTTCCGTCACCGGAAATCTGAATAACCTAAGTATCGGCTGCCGGATTATGCCACGCTGGTATGGAGCAATTTTCATGGCTCCCGTCAGCAGTGTGGGATATGCCATCACGCTGGATGAAGAAGTGGCAGGCACCAATGGAGGTACTATCTCTTCTCTCTTTCAGGGTGAAGGAGGACTTTCCAAGATGGGTATCAGCACGGCTTACCTTTTCGGAAAAAGATTTTCTGTCGGCACCAATCTTTCTTATGTGACGGGGACCATCACACAAACGGAGACGCAAGGTACTGCCACAGAAGAAACCAGCTCCTACAAACATACTTTTTATGCGGATTTCGGTGTACAGTATAAATGGGCTATAGACCGCGAACGTTCTTTCGTTGCCGGTGCCGTATATGGTTACTCGCAGGATTTTAAGCAGGATAATAACTTATACGTTAGTAGCAGTTCGGGAGGAGATGATATTGAAAAAAGCCTGAAACGCTATCGCCAATGTCTTCCTCAATTCTTTGGGCTCGGAGCTTCCTACAACACTCTACGTTGGATGGCAACCATCGACTACAAATATGTGGACTGGAGCCGGATGCAATCTTCCCAATCCAATGTCAGTTTTGAGAATCAACACCGGTTATCAGTCGGTGGAAGATATACATTGGGCAATGTCTATCGTAATCCGGTCAGCATCCTATTGGGAACAGGTATTAATAATTCCTATATCGTCATTCAAAAGAAAAAGGCAACCGAATATTACGTCAGTACCGGACTTAACTTCGGATTGCGCAATAACAACGTCCTTTCTATCGGATTGAAATATAAAGGCCAGATGAAAATTCCTAACGGTATGCAAAAAGAAAACAGCCTTTCCCTGTTCCTGAATATTACTTTCTCCGAGCGAACTTACCGCGCCAAGATACAATAAAATGTCATAAAACGGAAGTCATTAAGATAGCTGTCCATTTGAAAAAAGAGAAAACTTTGTGAAACTCTGTGTTACTCTGTGGTGAAACTTTCCTATATTTGTAGCCAAAACAATTTAATATTAATTTCATAGGAATGAAAAAGACAATCCTTATTGCTGCTTTAGGCTTGTTCAGCCTAAACATCATGGCACAAGATGCAAAACCTGAAGAAGGTTTTGTTTTCACGACAGTGAAAGAAAATCCGATAACTTCTATCAAGAACCAAAATCGTTCGAGTACTTGCTGGAGTTTCTCAACTCTCGGATTTGTTGAATCAGAACTACTTCGTTTAGGTAAAGGTGAATACGACCTGTCTGAAATGTTTGTTGTACACAAAACGATGCAGGATCGCGGAGTAAACTATGTACGTTATCACGGTGACAGTTCTTTCTCTCCGGGTGGAAGTTTTTATGATGTAATGTATTGCATCAAGAATTATGGTATCGTTCCGCAAGAAGTGATGCCGGGTATTATGTATGGTGATACACTGCCGGTACATAATGAGCTGGATGCTGTTGCTTCCGGTTATATCAATGCGATTGCAAAAGGTAAATTAAGCAAACTGACTCCGGTATGGAAAAACGGACTAAGTGCCATTTATGACACTTACCTAGGAGCATGTCCGGAGAAGTTCACCTACAAAGGCAAAGAATATACTCCGAAGACTTTTGCCGAATCACTGGGATTGAACTATAACGACTATGTATCACTGACTTCTTATACACACCATCCGTTCTATTCTCAATTCGCCATCGAAATTCAGGATAACTGGCGTAATGGTCTGTCTTACAACCTGCCTATCGAAGAACTGATGGCTGTTATGGACAATGCAGTAAAGAAAGGCTATACCTTTGCATGGGGTAGCGATGTCAGCGAACAAGGATTCTCACGTGACGGTATCGCCGTAATGCCAGATGCAGCCAAAGAATCTGAACTGTCCGGTTCAGACATGGCCCGTTGGACAGGATTGACTGCCGCCGACAAACGCAGAGAACTATTCACCAAACCTTTCCCTGAAAAGGATATTACCCAGGAAATGCGTCAAGTTGCTTTTGACAACTGGGAAACAACAGACGACCACGGAATGGTAATCTACGGCATCGCTAAAGACCAGAACGGAAAAGAATACTTCATGGTGAAAAACTCTTGGGGTAAATCAGGCAAATATGATGGTATCTGGTATGCTTCCAAAGCATTCGTAGCCTACAAGACTATGAATATCCTGGTACACAAAGATGCGCTTCCTAAGGACATCGCCAAAAAACTGGGTATTAAATAAGTGTAGCTGCGCTTATTAAGACAGACTCAGTTTTCCGATGTATTCCGTAAATCTTTCCTTATAATTATCACCGACAGGAATGTAGGTATTCTTATCGAAGATAATACGGAGACGGGAAACTTCGGTAATCTTCCGGAGATTGACAATATAAGAACGGTGAACCCGCATGAAATGCGTGGGAAGCCGTTCTTCCATTTTTTGGAGACTGGCAAGCGTGATAATCGCCCTGTCTTCTCCTTCCACAAAGATACGTACGTATTCACTCATGCCTTCAATATAACGGATGTTATTCACATCGATACGAACGACTTTATAGTCGCTTTTCACAAACAGCGAGTCTCCTTTTATCTGCGAAGCGTTTCCCAATTCGCCTTGTTGTTCCAACAAACGGTATTCAAACTGTTTCCGGGCTTTGTCCGCCGCTTTCAGCAAATCCTGAAACTCGAACGGTTTCAGCAGATAGTCTACGGCATCCAGTTTAAAGCCTTCTACCGCATATTCGGAATAAGCGGTGGTAAAGATGACAAGCGGCGGGCTAATCAATGAGCGGATAAAGTCCAGTCCATTCAAATCGGGCATATTAATGTCCACGAATATCAAATCTACTTCTTCTTCGGATAATACCTTCATTGCTTCGAATGCATCCTGGCAGGACTTCACTAAAGACAAAAAAGGGACACGGGAGATATAATCCGATAATTGCGTCAGTGCCAACGGCTCGTCATCTATTGCTAAACATTTCATTATAATAAAGGTATGATAAGTAATACATCAAATAGTTGTTCTTCATTGGTAATGGAGAGCGTATAGTCATTGCCGAACAGCAACCGCAGGCGTTTGCGGACATTCTCGAGCCCGATACCGTGATGCTGCTCGTCTGCCGAACCGTTATTGCTGTTCGTACAACGGAAAGACAGGCGGTTGTCTTCTTCCAACTGCACGAGGACGCGAATGAAAGACTCGTTCCGGTAACTGACTCCATGCTTGAAGGCGTTCTCTACAAAAGAGATAAAGAGCAGTGGGGGAATCTGTACTTCGGGCACTTCGGCAGGGAAGTGCATCCCGATAGATACTTTGTCGGTATAGCGCAGGCTCATCAAGCCGATATAGTTTTCAAGAAACTGTACCTCACGTGATAGCAACGTGGTTTTATTGCTTGCTTCATAGAGTACATAACGCATCAGTTTGGAGAGTTCCACAATCGTACTTTTCGCTTTTCCCGTGTCGATGTCCACCAATGCATGAATATTATTGAGCGTATTCATAAAGAAATGCGGGTTGATTTGATATTTGAGATATTGCAGTTCGGACTGCAAGCGTTGATGTTCGAGTTCCTTCAGCATTTCCTCGTCACGGAAAGACTTGAAGAAGAGTTTGATGGCAATGTTAAACCCTACCATCAGAAAGGCGATGGCAAAATGGATGAGATAACGGATACCAAAGGGCGGATAAGGGAGAGGACGTAGCGGTTTCTTGCACTCAGACTCCTTCCAGTACATCTCTCCTTCCTCCCTGGCTTTCTCTCTCATCTTAATAATTTGATCTCTCGGATTCTCCTTCATATTACGGTATATGCCGTCACGTCCGAACTCCTTCGGAAAACCTCTCATAGAAGGAGTCGGAGAGAACCAACATGCAATACCTATCAAGAAAAACAACGAAACGGAATATTGCCAGTATTTTTTGTGCAAAAGGAAATGGGGAACCAATCCGTAATTGTTCAGTAAAAAAAGTATAAAGAAAGGTAGGATGCCCAGCCATGAGTCACGGATAACCGTGCGGACTTCCTCCCTTTCAAGTCCGCCACTCATGGCAAAGTATCCGCCTATCAACGGAAGAAGGAATATTACAATCCAGATACCCCCATAAATACCCTGCTCCAACAATTGCTGTTTACGCTGTCTTTCCATGCTCCATTTATTCCAAGTTAGCAAGGCAAAAGTAGGACTAATGCTAGTTTATCCCAAATAGAATCGACCAAAGGACAGATTTTGACGGTAATTTCGTATCGATGCGCCTGTTACCAGACACTCTTACCTTCCAACGAAAATAGGAGTGTCATTCATCTATCTTGTTCTTCATGTACCGGTCAGACCATTTCTCTAACCGTATGTATTCTTTCTTTGTGAGCCGTATGAAAGAGCCATGCTGCGGAGCTTCCACTCCCTGGATGTCCACAGGCGAATTGAAGTTCCTCAAATATTTGTCGGCCCTGCATATACGGTATCTTTTCGGTCGCGAGGAATACTCTATATATCCTACGCACCATCCGTCCTCACCCGGCAGTTGGAAAGCAGATACGCCCTCGCACTTCTTACGACCTTCGAAATCCACATAATCCTTGTCGTCCGGCTCGCTCCATGGACCATGAAGTGTCGGGGCAGTGGATGTGAAAAGCCCCGGTACACCACCCTCCTTTTTGACCATCATGTGATATAGTCCGTCACTCTCAAGATAATTGATGTCGGCATCTATCGTAGCGTACCCCCAGTCGAAAAGCAACTGCGGCTTGGTAAGTGTAGTGAACGCCTCGTCAGTATATGAGTAATATATACGGTCATACTTCTCCCCGTCCTCCGGATTCCACAGAGAATAGTATATCATATAGCCCCCCTTACGTCCGTCTGTCCATTGGTAAGCGGGATTCCAGAAAATTTGCGGTGCCCATACCCTGACAATCGTCGAATAGTCGTGATAAGGGTCTGCTGTGTCAGCATCGGAAAATATCCGTGGCCCTTTACGAAAGTCAAATGTGACAGACTCCCAGTTGATGAGGTCATCGCTGCGCAAAAGGTTTATACCATAATTATGCCATTTGTGACTTTTGGCATTGCACATATCGGTCGTCACCATCAGGTAACCTGTGCCGTCATGTTTACGACAGATAAACGCATCGCGCATGCCACCCTCAATGGCGGCATGCCGGGTGGGACTGATAATAGAGTCACCTCCGATAAGGTCGCGGTAGTTGAACCCGTCGCGACTCAAAGCATAGGCGGTCCACTCACCGTGTCCGCTCATGTGACAGTACAGAAAACCATAGTCACCTTTTTGCAGGTTCTGACCGTTAAGAGGCTGCGGAACAAAACTAAGTATTGTCATTACCGCCATCACGCAAATTATATTAAGATAGTTTGTGCTCATTTTCTTACTCTTACTTTTACTGGTTTAAAATTAGGAGATATTACAGTCAATATAACGGTTCCCTGCTCAAGCGTGGAGCGGAGAATAACAGACGCACGCCCGCCATAAAGTCTCCGACTGTTACCTACAGTCAGTTCCTCACTGGCCAAGTCTCCATTTATGACACCAGCCATCTCCGCAGGTCCGTCTACGGAGAATGTTAGACTGTCCGTGGCATATGGCACCAGACGTCCTTTACTATCCACTGCCTTTACAGAAATATGACGCAATGACTGCCCGTCGTTTTTCCATACTTCCATTCCCTCATCGACTGTTACAACCAACCTTACGGGAATGCCGGAAGTTTCTATTTTATGTTCAGACACCTTGAAACCATCGGTATATGCAACAGCCTCAATCGTGCCCTGTTCATATGGGATATTCTTCCAGTATATAGCATTACGATGTTCCACATTACTCCTGTCATTCACTTTCCTTCCCATTATCTTACCATTTACCAACAGTTCTACTTCATCAGCATTTGTATAAGTGTACATTGACAGTTTTGCACCAGATTGGAAATTCCAGTGGTCAACCAACCTCCTGATGCCTACGTCCACACCATTCCACAATGTATTATCCTCCGACTCCACAATTCCGATATGCACCACAGGCTCATCCGGCTTGAAATAGCTCCGTATAAACCAAGCCTGTGGTTTCGGGTTCAATGAAATGTCAAACACGCCCTTGTTCCATCCCTTGACCGGCCACCCCTGCGACTCGCCAAGATAATCTATCACCCCCCAATAAGCAAGTCCGGTTACTTTCCCCAAATCCATGCCAAACCAGTTTTTCCCTAGACGTGAGACACTTGCCTCGCTTTGGTAAAATACCATGTCGGGGAAACGGCGGCTGTCACCAGCGAAGTACATGTAACGATAATTATAGGCCGCAATGTCTGTCTCTAACGCTAAGGGCGCAGGAAGCGAATCTGTACGATGGTCACGTCCGCGCGGATGCATCGCCACAGTGACAGGACGAGTGTTATCATAACGCTTCAACAAGGCTTTCTGCATTCGGTAGGGTGTCACACCATAGTCGTGATATGGTATTTCCCAAAGTGTCTGTAACTCGTTGCCGAGACTCCACATCACCACACAAGGATGATTACGGTCCCTCTTCACCCATTCCGGAATGTCATACTGCCAACAGTCTTCCCAACTACGCCGTCCGCCTGTATATTGCGTGAGCCACTTATCGTATATCTCGTTCACTACAAGTATACCGTATTCATCACAGAGATCAAGCAGCGACTCAGAATATGGATTGTGCGAAGTACGTATATGATTGAACCCAAACTCTTTCAGCAGTTTGATACGCTTGCGCATGGCATCCGGAAAGGCTGCCGCACCAAGTGCGCCGAGCGTGTGGTGATTGGCTATACCTTTCAACAGCACTTTCCTGCCGTTAAGCCTCAGACCATACGCAGGAGAATATTCAATGTTACGTATGCCAAACCGCTGCCTCACACTATCGGTAACATATCCTTCCGGATCAATCAGGCTTACCTCTGCCGTATAAAGATACGGGCTTTCGCAACTCCAAAGACAAGGGTTATCTATGGTCAGTGTGTCAAGCGCATATTCATCGGAACGGCGCACTGTTGTGAACGCTTTGTCTTTATCGTAAACAATTTTGCCATCCGGCCCGTAAATGCGCAGCCTTATCCCTATCTTGCTTTTCTTCCGCAAACTTGATGCGGCACAAACGTTGACCGCCACCGTAGCCAGACTCTCGTTTACTATCGGAGTGGTGATTTGTAACGGATGCCGCTCCATATATAATAAGGTATCAGTTATGACAATATTCACGTCACGATAAATTCCCGCACCGGTATACCAGCGTGAGTTAAGGGGACTGCCCGTGTCTGCCCGCACAAGAATCTCATTCTTCCCGTCAAACCTGATTCTGTCGGTAATGTCTATTTCCATTCCAAGATACCCATAGTCGGTCTTTCCCACAGGCTGCCCATTGAACCAAACGTCACCGACAAGCAATATCCCCTCGAAGTCAATCAGTATTCGTTTTCCTTTCCATTTGGGGTTTGCCACTAACTCATGCCGATACCAACCTATCCCCATCTCTTTGAACCCACGCGCACTAAGCCTGCTCTTAATATTAGCGACAGGATTGTCCATATCGGGCAGTTCATCAGGAGAAGGTTTGATCCAAGGCTGGTGTATCTGGAAGTCATGGGGCAGATTCACTTTCTCCCACTTGGCATGAACAGTGTCACTCGCACAAAATGTCCAGTTACGGTTGATATTTACCACCTCACGGGCACTTCCTGCCGAACATAATACAACCAGCCATATTATTGCAAAGGCTTTCCTACACATGATACAATCGTTTTAATTTCATTGTGGTATTACCTCCTGCATATATATGGCACAAAGACTCCAAGTCGCAGCACCATTTGTAGAGATGCCCGCATTCTCCACTCTGGGAGAAGCCACCTCAGAACCGCTCAAGCTGACTGTTGCAGGAAGTGTCGTGTTCCATAACGCTTTCCATGCCTGTTCCTTCAAGTCGGCACGTCCCGTCTTGTAAGCCGCGTATGCAGTAAGACGTGTCACCGGAAAGACTTTCTGCTTATAATTAAGTGTATGCTGCAACCATACGTCATTCCATTCGGGAAGGTCAATCATTTCCATCAGCTCATTATTAAATTCGAAGCCTCCCATCATGGCAAGCAAATGGCTACGGTTAATTATCTCCGGATCTCCTTCATATGAGAGTATACCGGTGGCGGGATCAAATCCAAGTACCCCCGGACCTGTTGCCAGTCCCTTCGGCAGTACAGCCATACTTTTCATCCCGGCTATAATTTTGTCACGGTAAGTATTATCCCGCGTACGTTCCCATTCTGTCATCCAGTTGCAGGCATACGCAAGCCAGTCAGGACCGACTCTCAAACGCGCAGGTGCCGTACATGGATATTTCTCCCTTGGCAGTGCAAGGCGCATGGGATCTATGTCATAAAGCATCTGGTCGGCATCTTTCACCTCTGTCATCAGGTCACCGCTGCGCTCGTCGGCAGTGAGATAATAGAGAAAACGATTCCACAAAGCCTGACTGATACGAGCTTCTTTTGCTCCGCATCCCCAATGCGACACGTTATGTCGTGAACCCAACCTGGCAAACGGTCCGGAGTGATACACATCACATTCCGTTGTATGTCTGCTCATCGCCACAGCCATTTTCCACAAGTCGTCACGACCGGTACGCAGGAAACTGTACCATATCCATAGGTTGGAAGCCAATTCTGTGTTGTCCCACGCATATCCTCCCACATCATATTTCCATTCATGACGCACCGCATCGTATGTATGCATGAAATCACCGTAGTTCCAGAAACCATACCAACGGTGTTCCTCCTGCGCATGTTTATAATAGTCGAGATAGACGTTCAGACGGTTTTCTACCTTTGTCCCCAATTCATTAGATGTGTTGGGAAGTCCCCAAATACCAAATGCACGTTTTGAATGCAGATACTCCGGTGTACAAAGCAGTTGCGGACGCGATGAGAGATTTCGGGCGGTCGTTGCCACATCCTCTTTACCCTTATATCCCAACGACGACATCAGTGTGAGTGTGTGAGTACGAGCTATTCCGACAGGCACGCTCATACCCTCCTGCACGTCCTCATAACTTGCGTCGAGCCCATGCGCACGGTCATCATAGTGACGGAGATCCATCGGTTCACCGTCCGGACTCCAAAACCATGCCGTAAGGGTGGCACATTCACTACGTGCGCCGCTGACTTCAAGTCCGGTCGGAAAACTCTGCCAGAAATCATCAAGACAGATACCCATACCACCGGACAAATCTCCTGCAAAAGCATATCCGGGTGCACGGCCTCCGGCAAACGTTCCTATCCACGAAGAACCTTTTCCTGTATTCTTCCTGATGGTAAAAGCATCGGCTGTAGTCTGGCTTAACTTGAAGCAGTCCCATGCCGCCCATGAGTCAAGATATCCCTGATTCTTTTCATCGAACTCCTCATATTCCGGTATCCGTTCCCCACGCATCTGACGCTGTTGCCAGTCTTTATCTCCGTAAACAGAAAGAATCCGACGACCGACAAGCGGTTGGACAGGCTCGCTCCATACACACCCTTCCGGAGTGGCAAAGGCGATATGACGGTTATAGACACGTTCCCGCATGGGTACATTGACTTGCACTCCGAGAGAGCGGATAAAATCCTTATTCATGTCCCCGTCGTAGATGAAAGAATGTACCATTTTTATCTCCGGACACCCTGAATAGATATAAAGCCTTATTGTAAAAGGCAGCCAAGTCCTCGTATCTGACTGATAATGACCGGTCAGCCGCAATGTCGCACGTATATTTCCCTGTTGCTCGATTTCCACATGATCGACATGTCCCACATAATCAGCTATGTTTATTCGCCTTGCGCCATCGGATGCCAAAGCGTCCTGTGTCGAGCAAACCAAGGAAAGATTCGTTCCCGTCGTATGTCCGTCCAAAACGATACTGTCGGCAAGCATCCGTCCTGATTGGGAAACAAAGACCTTCAAGCGGTCAGTAATGACGATGTATTGGTTATTTGTCTTTTCTACCTTTAATGGTTTCTCCGGTTTTGAAGCGTGCTTGCCGATTACAAAATTCACATTCTCCTGCACAGGATCAACAACAGCCGCCACTGCGGCCCATTTCACCGAGCCGTCCGGCCAATAAGCCAACGGCCATGTATCACATGGCAGCGGCTCACCTTTTGATGTTTCCAAATTAATACGCTTCCCATCCATAATCTCTCCTTTAGAGAAAGGTACACCGAAAGTGACAGGAGTTGTTATGGACGGTTTTGTACCGACCCAATGCAGATTACCCTCTTCTTTGGCAACAGAAACCAAAGCCATAAAACTGAAAACCACTATTGAAATACTCTTTTTCATCGCCTCATTTCCCTTTTAATGCGTGATCACGACCTACATCAATACCATCCCATGCCTGCTTGGATGTCCAATTCTCTGGTGCACCCGTCCAAAACACATGGTCAACCGGAAGCCCCAACGGACAGAATACGGCCATGCACATATAGAGGCTTCCTGTATTGATGTAAGGTTCCGACATATTTATCTGCGAGCCTGCGAAACCTATCCGCAGCCAACCGTCAGCATCAAATGTGCCGGAAGCGGAAAGCTGACGGCTGATAACTGCCGTCAAGGCGTTACGTACCTGCGCAGGGGAAATACTCTCAGGCAGAATCCCCAAAAGGGCTGCTTGGGAAAGAGCGTGCATCACTCCGAAACGATATACGATCGAGCGCCCCACGACAGGATAGGTAGCATCTGGAGAGATAAATCTCTCCAGTTGTCCGGCTAATCTGGCATGACGTTTCAGTTGTACCTTAAGCTGTTCTCCACGTTTCATACCCTTACGCTCAAGCACTCTCAATATATCCGTCAGCAAGGGATGTATCACGATCGAGTTATAATAATCAAGATGCAGTTCCTTTCCATCGCCATACCATCCGTCACCCTTATACCATTCGTCAAGGAAACGGCCTACGCCATAGTACAACCGTTCCTCGTCGTACTGACCGTCAAATTCAAGAATCGCGGCCTCGACGATAGAGGCAAAAAGCAGCCAGTTGCTTTCATGGGGTTTGATAGTACGTGAACGTTTCAATTCTTCAATAACACGTTTTTTGCTCGTCGCGTCAAGATTCCCCCACAGTTGTGTCGGTGCCCTGAGCAGTCCCTGCGCGAGGAACGCAGCATCCACCAAAGGTTGCGTCAGCCCATGTCCTCCGTCACCGAAGACAAGATAATCCGGAGAATCGGGATTGACTGCATTTTGCAGGGCTTTGACAGACATTGATATATATTTTTCCCTTAATTTTCCTTCAGGAGTATTGTCCGCTCCCAACTCAAGCCAAGGAGCTATGCCACATATGGTACGGCCAAGAGCCTCCAAACGTCCCACCTCACGATGAGGACGTCCGGGCGACAGGGATTCAAATGGCATATTAGCTGACAATGTTCCGGCACTTTGATTAGTTAATACCGGTTCGGCAATGCGCAGCATGGCCTCCACCCATTGTCCACGCTCATCGGCACGGACAACAGAAAAGGAAAGGAGATATAAGATGATAAGATATTTAATTTTCATGGTAGAGTTTCTTTAAACGCATAAGTGCTTCAACAAAATAATAATCCGCATAAGTAAGGGGCACATCCACCTCCGAATTCTTGTTAAGGTTGCCGACGCTGTGCTTCAATATAAAATCACCGTTTGTGCCGGGAGCTGCCAGATACTCGGGGGAAGCCAATGAACGTATTTGTTCTTCGGCAAATCTCAACCATCTGCCACTGTCACGGCTTTTATCCAATTGGCTCAGTTCAACAAAGCCTGAAGCCATGATTGCAGCCGACGATGCATCCCGTAAAGCATTGGGAATATCAGGAGCATTAAAATCCCAGTAGGGTACTTTGTCTTCGGGCATATTGGGATGATTGACAATCATATCAGCCACCTTCCGGGCATGTTCGAGATATTCGGTTAGGCCTGTTTCACGATACATCATGGTATATCCGTAAAGTGCCCATCCTTGCCCTCGTGCCCATGCCGAAGAATCGGCATATCCTTGATGAGTACCTCTGAAATGCGGTTTTCCTGTAATGCTATCGTATGAAACCACATGGAAACATGTATAATCAGGCCGGAAGTGATTGAGCATGGTTGTATGTGCATGAGTATTGGCTATATCAAGCAACGTTGTATCTCCGTCAAGTCCGGCTACATCGGCCAGCATCTCAAGATTCATCATGTTGTCGATAATCACCGGATACTGCCATTTTGCATTGGATTTCCACGACTTGATGACTCCGGTTCCGGGGCTGAAACGTGTAGCGAGTGAATGTGCCCCACGAGTAATGATGTCACGGTAACGCTGTTCGCCCGTAATACGGTATCCGTTTCCGGCACTGCAATTCAACATGAAACCGAGGTCGTGCGTGGAAGTCATAGTATCGGCAGGTGCCACCCGTTCGGTATAAAGGACGGCATATTGTTTTAACTCTTCGTTTTTGACGTCGTTTTCATACAGATACCACAGTACTCCCGGAAAGAAACCGGAAATCCAAGCCCTGTAACTATTGGTACGCAGTGTATCACCCTCGAAAGTCTGGGGCAGTTTTCCTTGCATAGGCTCCACCTTATGTGCCAATGCAAGAGCGTGTCGGGTAGAAGTACTCAAGGCCCGATCAATCACTTCGTTCATCGTCTCCTTTTCCACCACGCAGGAAGATAAGGTGAGAAACAATATACCGACAGAGACGGATGATATAATTTTTGTTTTCATAATTTTGATATTACATTTGAAATTCGTGAATCAATAAACATGAAAGGAATCTATGTCCAGCCAACCACAAGTCCCTTTCGGAGTGGGGCGGTTGGCAAATACGCCGATTTTCGCACCTATCCATTTGCCTACACGTGCAGTGAAAGTACTACCTATCTCTATGAAATCTTTACCGTTCTCACTATATGAGAACCGGCATTCCGCACCTGCCGAGACTTTTACCTTGAACCATACGGTAGAACCTTTCAGACGTCTGGATTCAACAATCCGTTCCGGTTGTCCTTTACCGGCATCCTTACATTCACGTAATGTGATATACAATCCCTCGGGAGTGGTGTCGAATGTCAACGATGCATAGTCAAGTCCCATTACCACTATGCCGGCTTTTTCTCCGTACTTGTTCGGGGATGTTGTATAAGTAGCCTTCATCTCGGCGGTAAACTCCTCTGCCGGAAACTTTTGGAGAAGGAGATTAGGAGTATCCATCAGGTTGTTATACACGCTGTCTCCCTCCTGATAGACCGTAAACAACCGTAGATTACTCCGTTCTCCGGCCGGATAATACCAATAAATTTTGGGGTTCGCATTCCATTGCCATTGCTTGCCGAGCGACCGCAGAGTGAAATCATCAGACGTTTGCGGTGCACATGGCGGATAAGTCCGCCCCACAGCCGGCTTCTTCCATTTGCTGACCGGATAACCGATGCCATCACGGTCTTTGTCCTCACCGATTACCGGCCAACCGTCTTTTCCCCATTTCATAGGTTGGAGATGTATGATACGTCCATACGTCCCCTTGTCTTGAAAATGAATAAACCAGTTTTCCTTACCATCAGGGGTTGTCACCCAACCACCCTGATGAGGGCCGTTGACATCCGTATTTCCCCGCTCCATAACCCGGCGTACTTCGTACGGGCCGTCAATATTGCGCGAACGCATGGCGAGCTGCCAACCATTCTTCACTCCGCCTGCCGGAGCGAAAATCCAATACCAGCCGTCACATTTGTACAGCTTCGGGCCTTCTATCGTAGGGTTTTCTCCATGTCCGTCATAAGCCACTATGCCTTGACCGTCAAGAACATGCGTACCATCATACGCGAGACGATTCATTATCAGCATAGAACCTTGATGTATACGGCTTCCGGCAAGAGCATGGACGAGATAGGCAGTATTTCCATCCTCTTCCCACAGCGGACATGGGTCTATGAAACCTTTTCCTTCTTTTACCATAACTGGTTTCTCCCACTTTCCTGCGGGATCCTGGCTCTTGACCATATAAATCCCCTTATCCGGATCAGCCCAGTAAACAAAAAACCAACCATTATGAAACCTGATGGAAGGAGCAAACACACCACATCCATGTTGTGGAACCGAATAATAATCTTCGGGTAAATTCGCCTCAAGCGCATGTCCCACTATCGTCCAGTTCACCAAATCCTTGGAATGGAGAATCGGCAATCCGGGTATGCAGTTGAAACTTGATGAAGTCATGTAATAATCATCTCCTGAACGACATACGTCCGGATCGGAGTAGTCAGCATGAATAATAGGATTGGTATAAGTCCCGTCCCCATTATCCCGTGAAGAAATGCCGGCAGGAGTTTGCGCCATAGCACATTCCGCACAACAAATTATAAAGATAAATAATAATGTTCTCATGTTATTATCAAAGATTATTCACAGTTTTCATCTCTTCTTCTTTTTTGAGCCAATGGATGCATTCCCGCTGTTTGACAAATCCATGTCGGATCCGAAATAATAGCCCAGATGTATTGGGGTATTGTAACCTACGTGTTGATGTTTTGCACCACGGAAATACACATCATCGCTCATCAGATACGGGAATTTGTATTCAGTAGGATGCCATGTGGAAAAAATCATCAGTTCGGTACTCCCGGGCAAGGCACGTTTTCTTACCACCGCTTCGGGATGTTTCCGTGCAATGACAATTTCCTCGCGCCAGTCACCAAGTATATCTCCCATAAAACACACATTATTCTTCGAACCGTTGGCACAAGCCACATCATAACGTTTCATGTTAAATACACGAGTCTTACCCGGATTATGTTTGTACATCTCGATAGTTCCTCCGTCAAAGAGCTGGCGGTTCAGTGATCCCGTCCACCAGATCGGGAAATTGACCATAGCAGCCTTCTCGCCACCGGTAGGCTTTCCGTTAATGTCATATACAATTTTGTCGAAAACCCATGCTTCGTAACCGGGGTTCTCCGGGTCTATATCAGCGATAAGGCAACGTCCCTCGTCACTTTCCACCTCCGACACCAGCGACCAAAGTATTTCACCCGTTGCGGCGTCACGAAGAGCACAGCGTGTCTTCCCGGTCTCAAAGCACTGAAAACATTGCAAGCCCGGACGGTCAGCGATGAATTTGCCTACGTGGAGCATATCCCCATGCCCCAATCCTGTAGAATATAGTCCCTTACCGTTATGATCGATAGCCGACGCACCATATGTTATTTCATCAAATCCGTCACCATCCACATCCGCTACAGCTAACTGGTGGTTACCCTGTCCCAGATATTCAGGATTTTCATCGGTCGAGAACTTCCATATATGTTTCAAGTCTTTTTTGCCGGGAACATATTCCCACGCCTCAAGTTCCATTTTATGATAGATGCCTCTCGACACGACAATCTGGAAGTTATCTCCGGGCAGAAGCTTGGCTGCCGCCATGCGCATACCGTTAGCACGCTTGAAATAGTTATCCCCCCATTCCCGGCTTGTACCGATAGGAATATAGGGAGCGCGGGCAAGTTCCTTTCCTGTTGTCCCCTCAAGCACAGAGACAAATTCCGGTGCCTTGCTATTGTATTTCCGGTATTCGGCATAATCAGTTTGACCATCACCGTTCGTATCACCGATGCATTGACCGTCACCAAAGCATGTACCTTCCGAGGTGCGGATCACCACTTCGTCCTTACCGTCACCGTCAAGGTCTGCCACAATAAAGACACAAGCATTGTTGTCGGGGATATTGTTGCCGAACACCACACGCCACAGGAATGTCCCGTCAAGTTTATAGGCTTCGAGGATGGCACGACTTTTCGCTAAAGTTCCCTCCGGCATTCCCCATGCAAAACGCGCAACCAATATTTCATATTCACCGTCTCCGTCCAAATCTCCGACGCTTCCGTCATTGATGATATATTCAGGAGCATCATTGATACGACTGTCGTTAGTAGTTCCTTTCAGGAAAATGGATGTGTACGGACGCTTTTCTTTCAGTTGTTTCGCTGACATGGTATAAGTTTCAAGAGCAGCGGTCTTGCCTGCAAGGCAGAGCTTGAACGTATTGTCTGTCTCCCAGTCAATATACTTTCCCTGTACTTGATAGTTGGTGGAAGAAATAATCGGAGTTTTATTGACCTTCACCCACTCTGCGGATTTTTGCACGTACAAGTCAAAAGCCGTATCCTTTGTGTCGGACGGAAGCATCCGCCAACTAAGAAGCACTTTCCCCTTATTGGCCATAAGTTCCGGTACATTAGTCAGCCACCCTTTAGAATCATCGGCTACCGATCCCCACAAGTGTCTTTTCTCCTCACGGCTTTTTGCCATGATCTCTACAGGGAACAATGCCTGGATTATAATACCCAAAGCAAACCCCATAAGAATTGATTTACAGATATGTCTCATCTTTATTTCGTTTTTTATTTATATGCCTCATTTTGCTCGTAAAGTCCCGGACGCGCCTTCATCTGAGTATCGGGAATAGGATACAGATAGGTTCCCGGCTGTATATTGTTTACATATTTCCGATACTGCGGATTGACTGGGTTACCGTCTCCGTCCACAGTTTGGTTCAGAAACTTGTTTCGTACTTTCTCTATATAAGTGTTGTGCCTTACGAGGTCATGCCAGCGTATTCCTTCGAAAGCTAATTCACGGCGGCGTTCCTCTTCTACCCTTTGGAGAAACTTGTCACCGGCAAGGTCTGTCTCCGGAAGCGCAGGTAATCCTGCACGGAGACGTATACGGTTCACCATCTCCACTCCGGCATCCGTCGGCCCTACGATCTCGGCATACATCAGCATCACGTCCTCCAACCGAATCAGCGGATAGTTGATCGGAAAATAGGTACGGTCAATAATTTGTCCGTCAATATCCCCATAGCCCAGTTCCGAACGTTTAATCTTATGTTCGAAGAATTTTGTAAAGTATTTCTTTGCAGGGTCTATGGTGTAATCAATGCGTATGTCTCCGGGATATTGATTGTATACGGAAGCAAGTTCTGCAGCCCACGTGAAACCATACCCCCCCATTTTGATACTGACATATTCAGTTCCCACGTTAGGTACGGACATGAACACCATCGGATTGCCATAATCCTTTTGAGCAATGTATTGTATCTCGAAGATATGGTAACGGTTGTCATTATCACTGATCCATATATGTGGCCAACGTTCACGCGTAGGTTCCCAATATTTTCCCGCAGCATCCGCATAATCAATCACTTCTTTCAGATACTTCTCCGCAAGCGGAAGTGCGGTATCATCATAAAGTGGATATCCCGCCATTGTCAAGTATACACGCCCTAGCAAGGCTTTGGCAGCAATGACCGTAGCACGTCCCGCTGCAGCGGTCACGTTATCACAGGTCACAGGTTCTTCAAGCATATTACCAACCGCATAAAGCAAGTCGGGAAGAATCACTTCGTCATAAACTTCCCTGGATTCCGACTGCGGCAATTGAAACGCCTCGTCGGATGTCAGTGTATGGATTGCAACAGGTATCCTGCCAAAATATCTCACAAGGTCGAAATATGCCAGCGCTCTCAAAAATCGTGCCTCACCCATGAACGAAAGCTTGACACTCTCCCCCGCGGGGAAGTCCAGATTCTCCACCCTTTCCAGAAACAGGTTGGCGCGAGAGATGATTTTGTAGTAGTCCACCCATGCGTCATTAAGGGTTGAAATAGTGTATATGTTCGGATTGAACACGCTTATGTCAACCACATCCCGCTGCTTGTCGTCCGCCGGCTGTGTCCACACATCGTCGCTACGCAAGTCGCTCATACACATATTATAATTGGAAATGGGAAGCAGACCGTTGTATATTCCGGTCAGCCCCTGTTCGGCTTCCTTGGGACTGCTATAAAAATCCTCGGTTTTCAATGATACCGGCGACTGTACATCAAGGAAGTCGTCGCATGAAGAAAGAGACAAGCTCGCAATCGTCAGTGATATTATTAGATGTAATCTTTTCATGACAAATCAAAATTTTACGTTAACGCCCAATGTGTATACTCTGGCTTGCGGATAAATATTATTACCCTTGTTCTCCGGCGAATACCCGCCATCATATTCATCCCAAATCCATACATTTTCTACGGACGAGTACATTCTTATGCCCCTGATGAACTTCTTGCGGAAGTTAAAAGTGTAACCCAATGTAATATTCTTGATCCTGAAAAAGTCTGTCTTATACAGCCAGCGGGTATCACGGAGTTCCCCTGTTGTGGAGTCAATGGCGGGAGTCCTGCCATCACCCGGCTGCTCTTCCGAAATCCACATATTTTTCCACCAACGGAACATATTCTGGGAAATGTGCATTCCTGCATTGTCGATATAGCGTCCGGGTATGACACTGTAAAGATAGCCGCCGTATTGGGCGCTACAACTGATACTCAAATCCCACTTTCGCCACGACAGGCGGTTGGTCATACCAAGGACGACATCAGGGTTGGGCTTTCCCACAAGAGTACGGTCGGCATCGTTGATTCTACCGTCATCATTGACGTCACGGTAACGCACGTCTCCGAGTTGCGTACCGGTCATGACCGGATAACGGAGCAGATCATTCTGATACTGATATACTCCTACCGCATCATACATATAGAAACTACGCATCGGCTCCCCCACCATCAGCACCTGAAGATTGGTTGTATTCGAATTGCCGGACAGGAACACGGTCTCATTATTCTCACCGAGACTTACAACCTCATTGCGGTTATAGGCAAAACTGAAATTGGTATTCCATGAGAACTTCTTGTTTTTTATGTTGACGCTCCGTATCTCCAGTTCCACCCCCTCGTTGAATACTTCCCCGACATTCGACCACATGGTTTCATATCCCGATACTCCCGGCACGGTCACTTGATACAAAAGATCCTTAGTCGTCTTCCGATAATAATCCACCGACAAATTTATACGGTTGTTGAAGAATGCCACATCCACTCCCCAGTTCCAACTATAAGCCTTTTCCCATGTCAGATCCGCTATTTCGGGAGATGACGGCGAATAACCGTTGATTAATGAACCGCCAAAGGAATAGTTCGTATGAGACATTAGTCCCATCGCCACACCGTCACGGATCGAATTGTTACCATTCGCCCCCCAACTCATACGCAGTTTCAAGGAACTTGCCCATTTATTTTCCGGCCAAAACCGTTCCTGACTGATTCTCCATGCAGCAGACATGGCGGGAAACCGTCCCCAACGGTTGTTTCGTCCGAAGCGGGAAGAACCGTCACCGCGCAAACTTGCCGTCAGCATGTAGCGGCTGTCGTAATCATATTGTACGCGACCGAAGAAAGAAAGCATCCTGACATCATATCCCTCTGACGCCGTAGCTTGAGTGATGTCAACATCACTCATGTCGAACACCTCCAGATTGTTGTCCGGGAAATGGGTGGCACGCAAACGTGATGAATAGGATTTGGCTGATTCAAGAGATGTGCCGGCCATCGCACTGACCGTATGGGCACCCCAATGGTTATCATAGTTCAGCACTCCCTGCAACAAGTAAGAATGGCTGCGGTTGTCCTGACGTGTACCTACGGCATAATATCCGTCTCCGGTAGCCCAACGTGATGATATGCTGCTTGGGGTGAACTGCCTTAGTTGCGTGGTACGGAAATTATAGTTTCCCGTCACTTCCGCTCTGAGCCCCTCACAAAGATCCGCACGGACAAACGCCGTGGATTGCAGACGAAAATCCTCGTATGTCCTCGATGACTGTTCCTGGATCGCCACCGGACTGACGGAAGATTGCGCCCAATTGTAGTTCGGGTATGGCTCGGAAGCTGTATATACTCCGGCTTCTGGCTCCGCCACCGGCACTTGCGACAACACAGCCGGATTGACACCCTTGTTGACTGAGTTGGTGGCGGCAAGCATCATTCCTATGGTTACACGGTCATGTATAGCCGACTGCACATTGAGACGTGCGCTCAGCCTATCGTAAGATGTATTGATGGCAGTACCCTCCTGATTGACATAACCAAGGCTCATACGATAGTTAGTCTTTGCCGTACTGCCTGCTACAGACAAGTCGTAAGTCTGTTTCGGAGCCGTACGGAACACTTCGTCCTGCCAGTCAATCAGTGCAAGACCACCATATCCGGGCATTGCCCAACGCGGATCGTTCACCATTGTTGTACGAATACTTCCTCCGGTAAAGGAGAGACGTGTCTGGTAGTCATCACTTGCCGTCGCTCCCAAATATCCATATGTGTCAACGTATGTCTTGTTGTTATAGTTCGTCCGCCATTCTATCCACTCGGTGGGTGACATGAGATCCAATACGTGCTCCACCTGTTGAACAGCAAAAGAAGCGTTAAATGTAACATTCACACGGTCGTTCTTTACCGGTGTCTTTGTCTTTATAAGAACCACTCCGTTTGCTCCGCGCGAGCCATAGATAGCGGAAGATGACGCGTCTTTCAGGACATCTATCGTCTCAATATCCGAAGGGTTCAGTCCACTCAGGTCGTCAACCGGTATACCATCAACGACATAAAGCGGCTGGTCACCGGCATTGATAGAGGCTGCTCCACGGATATGAACCTCGAACTCGCCACCGGGCGCACCGCTCATATTCGTGATTTCCACACCGGCAAGTTGCCCTTGAAGGGTTCCAAGGACGTTTTCATTGGAACGGTCATCTATCCCTTCGCTCTTCACAGAAGTCACGGCTCCGGTAAGGTCTGAACGTTTGGCCGTACCATAACCTATCACGACCACCTCGTCAAGCGCGATATTCGAAGGTTCCAACTGTATTCTCAAAGAGGTCGCTGCCATACCTTTGTTTACCGGTACTTTTTTGACGTTGTATCCAAGATAGCTGACTTCCAATTCTTTGGCAGCCAAGGGTAAGGTTATGACGAATTGTCCGGAAAGGTCACTGATTGCAAAGGTCTTTGTGTTTTTCTCTGCCAAAGTCGCACCGATAACAATCTCGCCATTTTCGTCCACAACGACTCCCTTTACGGTGAATGTCTGTGCATTCATTCCTATGACACCCAACAACAGCATCAGTATAGCAATGATAATCTTCAAGGTCGTGCCGGATTTTATTTTCGGTAGCATTTTATTTATTAGAACATTTTTTGTTTTCATGAGAGTCAGCATCAGGACGGAGTGATGCCAACTGTTCATCGCTCCATCCGTTGAGTTTATGATTGATCGGTATTATTCAGAAATGATACCATTCCAGTTCTTACTGAAACGGAAATTACCTACGCTTCCAGTATAGTTACTGCTGTTGCGGAAAGCTATTGAGCGTATGGCGTGTCTCAGACCGTTCTCACCATCGGCTGTGACTGTACAGTCAGCATTGACAGGCTCACCGGCGGAGAGGTCAGGATCGACAAACATGGATACCGTCTGCTTCTTGTAATCGAGTTTCAGTATCACCAAATGAGGGGTATTGAGAGAGAATGCTTTCGGATTCTTCACACGGAGTTTCGCCAAGGATGTTCCGAGGTGAAATTGGTTCTCCGGTGCCCTGCATATACTAATGGTACTGCGTCCGCTCACTTGTGAAGGCTTGGCACTAAGAATAACGAGGTCGTACATATCTCCCGCACCTATTTTGGAAAAGTCCATGAGACATGACAGATAGAATACTCCACGCGAAAGTTCCTTGCCTTCCGTCAGCGTGTAGATACTGTAACGTTTGCCGCGCGCACCTTCTGCCGGTGAGCCGACACTGATAGAAACTCCCGCTTCCGGATAGCCTTTATAATTGAGTTCTTTCCCTGTCACAGGACTTGGAAAAGCATTGGGTTTCGATGTGAACACGCCCATCCACGTGTTGGCGACAGGTGCATCCTCACGGGTCTTATAAACTCCTTTTTCCAATTGGTCACCAACGGAATACTCATTAAGCAAACCGTTGAATATTACTTGTGCAGATGCGTTCAGGGAGAACAATGCGATGCTAAAGGCAAATATTATTTTTTTCATAACTTAGTATAGTCTTTTTAAATATGGAAGACAGGCTTCCGCATCCTGCCTTCCACGAATTAATTAATATATATTGGTAACTCTTTATTCAGCAGACGAAGCCGTGAAAGCTACAATAGGACGGAACCAACCGAGCTTGCTCACATTGACATGGGCATTGACTTCACTGCCTGATACCAATGGACTTGCCCAATAGAGCGAAGCATTACGTGTGTCTGTACTCCAGTAAAAATCACTGTCAGCATTAGCACTTGGTGCATTATCACCTGCCGTAATATCGAAGTCAGGATAGCTGATAAGGCTACCACCTGCCTTTTCCATACTGGCTTTTACCATTGCCACGACCTCTGTAATTTTCATAAGTTCTGCATAAGAAGGCAGATACCAGCCTGATACCGTCGTGTTGTTTTCAAAGGTTACGCTCTGTATGTAGTCGTCCAAAGCATTAAGAGCAAAGTCAACCTCTTCCGCGTCACTCTCTTTAATTAAACGATATATCAAAGTCGTATTGAATCCGCTAAGAGTCAGACTGGTAGTATTTTTGGCAGCAAAGCCCGGATTGAAATAGTTAGCACTTTCTTCAGAATAGATAGTTGTACCTTCAGTGAAAAAATCAGCAAATCCAACTTTTCCTTTGGTTGCGAACTTGGAAGCTTCCCCGTTAGCGTTATTTAGTGCTACAGCCAAGCCGGTGGTACAAGTCATGTAGGTAGCGAAAGGAACGTTGTTCTTGACACTCTCATAAGCTGTAAGATGTTCATTACCTGTGTAGAATACCACACCGGCAATGCGTTTTTTTGTCTCATCGGAAAGTGAGGATGTCGCATCAATCACATGTCCATCTGTCAAGAGATAGTCGCCAACAGTTACGTCTGCGGCTTCTTTGTAGACCAGCGGAAGTTCCGTCTCCGTGACACCGATATCCCCTTTATCATTGGGTGTCCAACCGGAGATGGTTGATGAAGAAATGGTAAGCTGCGTGCTCTCCCCGATTGCTGCAAGGTCTATGGTATAATTATACTGATTAGACTCCATTAATTCGCCGGCACTAAAAGAGCCCTGATAGAACTTTCCGTTATACGTAATTTCCACCGCGAGGTCGCTTGTGGTGGTTTGAGGCGGAAGAATAACACCTGTAGCTGCGGACAATACAAAGTCTGCAGATACGGAACCTGTTGTGGTTCCGGTTGTCACTGCGCCGCTTGCTGTATCGAAAGTTCCTGATACCACAGCTCCTGTGATTTTGATTGTACCAGTAGTCTGTTTACCCTCTTCAACTGCTTTGTTGGTAATGGTGAAGCTAAGCTTCGACATCTTGTGCGCGAACTGCAAATCTGCTTGCGGATTGTCACGTGTCACATCGGTCACACTTGCCCACATATAATCCTCGGGAGATTCAAAACTGATAATGGCATTGTCAACAGTCACAGTCTCGGAATAGGGATAGTAGGCAGTCACAGTCTGTGCATCACCGCCAAGGAGCCAAAGTGTGCCTTCAAAGTCACCATCTCCATTGGCCGTGACGAACTCGACATTCGTTTTGCCTGCAGCACTAACGCCAATCGCATCACCTTTATCCCACTGTGTGTTTGACACTCGCGTCTGAACCTGCTGGATAATTCCCCTTACTGCGAGTTTTCCGCCTTCGCGGTCAACTCCTTCATAATTAGAGCAACTGCTCACTGCCGTCATCATGGCTATAACAGAAGCCACAGACAAAATTCTGTTTGATTTCATAATGTATAATTTAAAGTTTTGTTATTGAAACTCTTGTTTTCTTATTTTTTAAGTCATTGCAAAGTTACCGTATTAGTATCAAAAACACTTCCCAATTTGTACACAAAGCCTCCCGGATAATACGCAAACGATTGATTAAAAATATCATAGATACGTTTTGAACTTTTCGGGAAGTCATATTGGATAAAAGAGAATACCTTTACATCAGAATTAAAACTTTCATTTATGCAGAAAAATCTAATAACCGCATTACTCCTATGGATGAGTGTTGCAGGCTCGGCAAAATGCCTCTACGTCTCTCCCAATGGAAACGACAGCCATGAAGGCTCGAAAGAACACCCGTTCGCTACACTAGTCAAAGCGCAACAAGTTGTACAACCCGGTGACACCATATATATAAGAGGTGGTGTCTATACCCCTACAGTTGACGAGTCAATGGGGGTGAAGGATAAAATATATACCTGCGCCTTTATTCTCGACAAGAGCGGGGAAAGTGCAGACAAACGTATTTGCTATTTTGCCTATCCCGACGAGAGAGTGGTGTTTGACATGTCATCATTCGCCCCTGAGGGACAACGTGTATCCGTATTCTATGTCAACGGCTCTTGGCTACATATACGTGGCATCGAGGTGACTGGCACACAAGTAACAATCTCCGAAGGTAACACGCAAAGCGAATGTTTCAGTAACCGTGGCGGAAGCCATAATATCTACGAACGGCTGAGCATGCACGACGGAATGGGAATAGGTTTTTATCTCGTAAAAGGCTCGCACAACCTGGTGCTGAACTGCGATGCCTACAACAATATCGAAACCGTATCGGGAATAGGCGGTAATGTAGACGGCTTCGGATGCCACCCCGCCTCAGGAGGCACCGGAAATGTATTGAGGGGATGCAGGGCATGGTGGAACAGCGATGACGGCTTTGACCTGATAAATGCGCAGGAAGCGGTCATTATTGATTCATGCTGGGCATTCTACAACGGCTACCAACCCGGAACTTTCCGGAGCGCCGCCGATGGTAACGGCATAAAGGCCGGTGGATATGGAATGAGCAACAGTCCCAAAGCACCCGCAAACATACCGATGCATATTGTATCAAACAGTCTGGCATACTATAACAAGGCCGGTGGACTATATTCAAATCATCACCTTGGCGGCATCTTATGGGCCAACAATACGGCTTCGCATAACAGATGGAACTACAGAATGGTGAACCGCAAATCCGTTGCCGAAGCCGTGGATGTGGATGGTTACGGTCATCTACTGGTAAACAACCTGTCGCATGACCCGCGCGAAGCGCATCTGACAAACCTTGACTTTCAGGAAAGTTTCTCATACAACAACACTTTCAACGAAAGTACAGCCGTTCCTGCCAATGAGGATTTCGATTCCATGAATGCAGAAATGCTGACTGCTCCCCGCAATGCCGACGGCACTCTCCCAACCATAGCATTCCTACGCCCGTCGGAATCAACATCCTTTGCAAAAAGCGGCATGGGATATACTTATCCGTCACCCGGCTATGAGGAAATCATCGGAATGCCTGAAACAATCGCCAATCAGTGGCTTATGGTGGCAACCATCGTAGTGAAGGATAAAAAAGCCTATATGGAAGGGCCTCGCAGTGAAGAATTCACCAAGTTCTACGTAAATAATGAGAATGTCAGGATAAGAAATGGCTCAGTCGATCTTACTCCATATTCAGGAACCGTCACACTGAAAGCTACAGGAAATGGCATGACAGCAATAAAGGTTGTCAACCTCGATGAAAATAGCTCCGGCAAATGATTCTGATAATGGCGGAACTGACGACTCTACCCATATTAATGTTTACCTCTTTTCAAATAAATACTACAATGAAAACAACCTGTATCAAAACTATCGTAATTATCCTTTCAGCATTATCAGTAATGGCTTGCAGCGAGGACGACACGCTTCTTCCGAACGATACTGCCACTCCCAGTCTCACATGGCAGGGGCATACCATCAATCTGACAGAAAGCAATGGCTGGAGCATTACACGTTTCAACAATTGGGTAGCCATTTCTAATGATGCCCTCCGTACACAATTTCACCTCTCATGGTCGGGAGCCATGGAACAAGGGATAAAAGAGAGCCCTGCGCTGAAGGTTTCCTCAAACGGTTCCGCACCGGTAAGCTACGACATATCCTCACTTTTGCTTGACACATCCGATGGCAAGACCTGTAAATTGTCCGTAACGATATCAGACGGTGAAGTAGTAACAGTGGTGTTCTCCCTCCTATAGGCTGTGGGACTTGTGCCGAACTGTTCCTTGAAACACTTGTTGAAAGACGAGGGAGCGGGAATACCCACTTTGAACGCTACTTCATTGACAGTCATATCAGTAGCCACCAACAGTTCGGCAGCACGTTTCATGCGGACAATACGCAGATACTCCTTGGGGGCATAGCCGGTCACACCTTTTACCTTACGGAAGAAGGACGTACGACCGAGTGCCATATCCGAAGCGAAATCATCCACGGAGAATTCGGAGTTGACCATTTGCGCATCAATTATCTTGTTGAGCTTCTCTACAAATGCCCTGTCCTTGTTGTTTCCAACAAAGGCAGGCATTTTCATTGTCGGAGAAGCGGAAAACTTATCCATCAACTTCTCACGCTGTGCAATAAGACGCTCCACCCTTGTCTTGAGGTACTTGATACTGAACGGCTTTGTCACGTATGCGTCAGCACCGGCCTCTATGCCTTCCAGCCGATGCTCGTCATCAGCAAGCGCAGTAAGCAGAATGACAGGAACATGGCTTGTATCAAAGTTCTCCTTCAGTTGTCGTGTCACTTCCATACCATCCATCACCGGCATCATCACATCGCAAATCACCAAGTCAAATTCATCGTTTGTGGCAGTCTCAAGCCCTATTTTACCGTCAGCAGCCGTCACCACGTCATAATCTCTGCCAAACTCATTTCGCAACAACTCACGGACGTCCATATCATCTTCTATAATCAGTACCCTTCTGGCAGAAGGAGCACATGCCCTACCCTGTCCGGACTCTTGTGGCATATCCTCTTGAACCTCCATGTCACTAATTGGTTGCATGATGGCTGCATCCGTCACAGAAGTTGCAGTATCCACCGATGCCACTTCGTTTGCCGGCAGTGTCACAGTGAACACCGAACCGCCTCCCGGATTGTCCTGATATTGTATATTACCACCATTCAATTTTACCAGCGAGTGGGTAAGATGCAAGCCTATTCCCATGCTGCTACGCGAGAAAGAGGTCTGCATGAATTGGGAGAACAGCTCTTTCTGCTTTTCTTTCGGAATACCTACACCGGTGTCACTGACAGTCAGTATTATCCCTGACGGACTGACATGACAGTCCAGCGATACTTTTACGCTTCCTTCCGAAGGAGTATATTTGATAGCATTGGAAATGAGGTTAACCATAATCTTCTCCAAGCTGTCGCGATCCACATTAACCATGATACCTTCCTGAGAACAATCGAAGGTATAGGAAATTCCACGAGCCGCGGCAGCATCTTTGAATCCGTCAAACAATTCTTCCGAGAAAACCTTTATGTCGGTCGGTTCAGGGTGAAGCCGGTACTTGTTTTTCTCCACTTTCCTAAAAGTAAGAAGCTGATCGATCAACCGCGACATACGACGTGAGCTTCTATCAAGCACATCCACAGAACTTCTTATGTCCAGAGACATGTCTGGAATATCACGGAGTTTTTCTAATGCGATGCCTATCAAGGTAAGCGGAGTACGGAATTCATGCGATATATTGGTGAAAAAGTCAAGCTTATAGTCGGTAAGCTGCCGCTCCATACTGACTTTGTTCCTCAAAGAATCAATATGGCGGAGCGTGGAAAAAAGCAGAAAGCATCCTCCGGCTATCAACAGTATATAAATAATCCTCGCCCACCATGTTTGCCAGAAAGGCGGCTTGACAACTATCGCAATTGTCGTCTCGTCTCCCCACACACCGTCAGCGTTGCAGGCCTTGACATGCAATGTGTAATCACCGGGAAGCAAATTGCGGTATGACGCGAAATTCAGATTGGATGGTTTGCTCCAACTTTCATCTATTCCGTCAAGTTTATAGCAATAGCGGGGAAGAATAGAAGAGAAACCTAATGTGGAGAAGTAAATTTCCAATGTATTCTGGTTGTATGCCTGTTCAATCCTGTCACAATAGGAGATACTTTTCCATTGCTTGTTATCCGATATTCCCGGGTTTGCCGGCAGGCCGTTGACATGCAGTTCCGTGAAAGTTACCATTGGTGGAAGCTGGTTTCCCAATACCTGCACGGGATTGACAATCAACACTCCCTTATACCCACCGAAAGCCAGACGCCCGTCAGAGAGAAGTGCCGTACTATTTTCCGAATAAACATTTCCGAGATGATCGTTTGAGAAGAAGAAACTATGAAAACTTTTGTTTGCCGTTTCAAAGCATGAGATACCATACTCGGTAGATAACCAGATATGCCCATTCCTGTCCTCTATAATGGATTGGACATTACCGTTCACAAGACCGTTATCTGTAGAATAATGCTGACAGATGGGATGAGCATAATTTTTATCCCTGATTTCTATCACGCATACCCCACTACCATTCTCTCCGACCCACATCCTGCCATGAGAATCTTCAAACAGAGACCGCAAATCTGTCTCGTGCAACAATCCTTTCTCCTTGGAATAATGATGGTATTTGTTTGCGTCTGCTATCAAGCTGTCCGGATTGAAAACTATCACCCCATCGCTTGTAGCTGCCCATATATATCCATTCCTGTCTTCAGTAAGTGCTTTTACACGCCTCATACCATAGGTCTGCGTGAGAAAATGCCGGAATGCCAAAGTCCCGTCATTCCTGCGATACGCCAAATCCAGCCCTTTTCCCAAAGTACCTATCCACATCCTGCCTTTGCGATCTTTCAGTATGCTGAAAAGGGCATTGAGGTTTAGCGATGTCGAGTCTTTACCGTTATTTTTGTAAATCTTGTCGTTTATCACCAATCCGTTGTTGCGGCTCGCCAACCACAAATGACCGAGAGAGTCGGCAGCGGCATCATAAATATTGAAACCTACATTTTGTCTGCTTTTTAATACCTCAAGTCTGTCATCATAGACATAAAACTCACCTTGCCGAGTACCTATTACCATATCTCCGTTCGTCAGTTTCTTGACAAGCCGCACACTCTCTGAACCGTTTGTATCCCTTGCCACCGGAAGAAAGAGTTTTTCGCTCTTCTTCATGACAGTGCAATGCACTACTCCTGTCAGTTCTGTCCCTATCCAAAGTGTACCGGACTTGTCTTCAAATATATCCAAAAGCGCGTCTGAAGGCAAAATATTTTCCTTGTCGCCTGTCGTGAAATGCTCCAACCTTTCTTTCTCCGGCAAATAAGCCCACAATCCGTTCCCCCGGGTAGTGATCCAGATGATTCCCCGCGAGTCTTCCAATATGGAATACCTTTCCAAATCGATAAGCTTTACCTGCTCCGGAGTCATTGCTTTAAATGATTTCAGGAATCCCTTACCTTTCTTATAGCAATGAAAATTGCCTGTGCCATCATATATACCGTAAATGCCATTTCCGTCATCGACCGTTTTACCTTTGGATATACCGACAGGCAATTCATGAAGCATGGATTTTGCAAAGTCAAATTCATAACACCCTCTCGTTGTGAATAGTATCCACTTGTCTCCGTCAACAATTTCTCCCGTCAGATCATTACGCCGCGACACACCCGGAACACGCGCCTGCCTTTTTAACTCTCCACTTGCCTTATCGTATTTTGACACACTCCCGTCATCCGCTATAAAATATGGCGTATTATCATGTATAGCTATATATTGATACAGTGTATTTCCACCAATAACAGACGTTTTACCATCTTGGACTTTGCATACACCTTGCCCCGTAGCAATCCATATTGTACCGTCAGAAGTGCGGGATAGAAATGTAACGAGATTGGATTTCAATTTTCCATTATCACAGTCAAATCTGACAGAATTGAACATACCGTCCGCATATTTTACGTACAAGCATCCCTGCTCACCCCAAAGCCAGACCTCATCGCCAAATAAAGAGATATTCCTGTATGAGTCAAGATAGCGGTCTTGCCCTGTGTAATCCAGAAACTCATTTCGTTCCGGATCATAACAGCTTATCTTGTCTCCGCTACTCGCCACCCACAACAGGCCGTCTGAAGATTCCTTAATATGTTTCACCCTCATGTCGGAAATAGGAAACTCGCTCCAAGGAACATTGCTGCAATTTTTCAGGTTATATCCGTCATACCGCCCCATACCATTAAGAGTACCAAACCATATAAATCCCCTGGAGTCCTGCAATATGTCCCTCACCGTATTGTGCGGCAGACCGTCTCTTGTAGTCAGATAATCCTGATGTAATTCCACTTGTCTTTGGGTCGCCATCAACTCAAAGTCAAATAATATAATGATGAGCCAAATAAGACATGCTCTGTGCTTCATATTAGTTTCCATGGTATAGACAGTATCGATTTAGATTACAAAATTAGTAATATTTCTCCTTACTTTATATTTTCACCTTCCAAGATTGTACCAATATATTGCCGTTCTGTTCACAACAACAGAAAAATGCGCGAACCGTATGATTTTAGCTGTAAAAAGTACTTCTGGAAAATGTCTGAAATGGATTTGCCGGTAATTTCGGCACAAAAATGATTACGATGAACTATAAGACCTGCACATCAGTTGCGGCAATCACCATGATTGCTTTCTTTTGCGGATGCCATCCGGCAGAAACAAATGACGTAAACGATTCGACGACTCCGCTTCATCTGTTGTCGCCCGACTACATTATTCCATACGGACAATTGGATTCGAAGACAGTAAAGACAGACATAGACCGGGTATTTGCCTACATTGACAAATGTACTCCCACCCGCATAGTAAACGGAAACGGAGATTCCGTGACCGACCTCACGCATTTACCCGATGACGCGAAACTCAACCAAGGTACTTATCGCCTGACAAGCTATGAGTGGGCCGTAACATATATGGCCCTCCTCGACGCGTCTGAGATATTGAATGATGCCAAATACCGGAACTATGTGTCAAACCGTATCGGATTCCTTGCGAAAGTGTCTCCGTCTTTTGCCGAACTGTCCGAACGCACAGGAAAGTACGACGGACAAATGCGGCAAGTGATTGCTCCCGCCACACTTGATGATGCCGGGGCGATGTCGGCAGCCTTCATGCTGACAGCTATTGCCGACCCGTCACTTCAGCTCGGAGATATTATAGAGAGATATTATGACATTGTGCAAAATCGCGCTTACCGCCTTGCGGATGGAACAATAGCACGCACACGTCCGCATCACAATGCCGTCTGGCTTGACGATATGTTCATGTCCGTGCCGGCTATGGCAGCAAGAAGCATTTATGCAAATGATATATCCCAATTGGACGAGGGCGCAAAAATCACGTCACAGTTTATCGACCGCATGTGGCTTCCTGAGAAGAGGCTTTTCAGGCATGGCTATGTTGAAGGTTTTTCCGCCCAACCCGAGTTCGCATGGGGACGTGCCAACGGATGGGCGATTCTCACGATGTGCCGCCTGCTTGATGTTCTACCGGAAAACAACAGTTACAGGGATAAAATCCTTAATACGTATCGGTTACATGTCAAAGGGCTGGCAGAGCGACAGGGCAAGGACGGCTTTTGGCATCAGTTGCTCGACCGCCCCGACTCCTATACCGAGACTTCGGCAACCGCCATTTTCGCGTACAGTATAGCTCATGGCGTAAACCAAGGCTGGATAGACGCTACGGTTTACGGACCGGTAGCGCAACTGGCATGGACAGCGGTTTCCACAATGATAAATAAACAAGGCGAAGTGGAGAACGTATGTGTAGGTACGGGCATGGGATTTGATCCGGCCTACTATTATTATCGCCCTGTCAGCGTAAAGGCCGCTCATGGATATGGACCGGTAATATGGGCCGGAACAGAGATGATAAAGTTGCTCAACACGTACTTCCCGCGTATGAACGACAGTGCCATACACTATTACAAGGCAGATCCTGAGAATGGAGACATGCCGATTTTCACTCTTGACATGAACGGAAAAGCGATAGAGATATTACATTAACCATCCGCCTTGCCTTATGGCACAAATATTCATTGATCGGTAAGACTGTAAACGTATTATTAACAAAATATAAACCATGAAAAGATTTGCATTTAAAATGATTTTGAAAAAAGGCTGTGAGCAAGAATACGCAAAACGTCACGCTGCTATCTGGCCTGAACTGAAACAGATGATAAAGGAGCAGGGAGTAAGCGATTACAGCATTTTCTGGGACAAGGAAACTAATCTACTTTTTGCTGTTCAGAAGTGCGACAAGGAAACAAATAGTCAAGACACGACAAACGTAGATCCAATCACACAACGGTGGTGGAATATGATGGCTGACATCATGGAAGTGAATCAGGACAATTCGCCTATTACAGTACCTCTTAAGGAATTGTTTCACATGGATTGAGTTGCGGTTGAATAAGTCTATAGGCTTCTATTCTGTCCCATTTTTAAGATTTATCCATCCGACATAAAGCTATAATCAAAGCTAATAAATAAAAAACCGCATAAATTAATGCAAGAATATGCATATCACACCATTTTTCCTGCATAAACAAAGGATAAATATCTGCATTCCGACTAAATAGCAGTTATTTCACACCGAGAAACACTTTGTTCCTCGGTGTGGAACACTTCGTTTCTCACCGACGAACCTACAGTTACTCGGTGAGGAAGCAATTTTTAACCGAAATGAGGGGTATTTCCAAGCTATTTCATCTTCGGAGCAGCTAATTATTTATATATCAAATAGCAAGATACAGAAAGAAAAGCAACCCATTTATTCTAATTCATCCAGTAATCAGACACAAAAAGAATCATTTATCTCAAAAAGAATATCTTCTCGCATTTCTCTAATACAAATTCACGGGCATTTTTATCCATTCTCTATATGAAGCCATATTTTAAAGCAAAGAAACTGCATAAAACGTTCCATTTTTATGTACGGTCAGATTTTAAGAATGCCCGCTCCTACTTTTCCCGTTATTGCTGTGAAGTCATTCCCATTTACTTATAGATGTAGTTGTCTCAAAAAGGTTATTCTTAAAAGAAGAACAATTCATATTAAAAATAGAACACTAATATTTCTACTTTATTCACCATTTACGCCTAAATACTTAAAAATAGAACATCATTATAGAAAAATAGACCTTGCTAATAAAGTATTGTTAGCCGAACTTTGCAAAGTTTTATTAAATACGCAATAAAAACGAGAAGCAAAATGAGAAATTTAGAGAAACTATTTTGGGTAGCTTGTGCAGTATTATTCTTTACATCATGTGAAGAGACATACAATGACAAGCTATTTTGGCCGGGAGAAATCAGCCAGGAATATGGCTCTTATATTAAGCCATACACATTAGACCTAACCTACAGTGGAGAGAAATTAATTGGAAAAACTGTCAGCTTTAAGACAGAAAACAGCGAGACGGGGACGTTAACGCTGAATGGAATCATTCCAGGAGAAGTCAGTACGCCCATTAATAATATCCAATTGTTTGAGAGTAGCGAGAAAGATGCCTATACTTTCAGTGGAACTAATAGAACGATGGGCGGTGCTACGGTAGAATATAAAGGAAAAATAACTCCAAAAACTATGCAGTTGTCGCTTGAGGTGACGATGGCGCACGTTAATTCTATTGCAAAGACATATATTTTCCCCGATCGCTCATACACTGATCCGACCAGTCCGTCGACTCGTCAAAGCGGAGCATCTTATCTCAATATAGAAGCATCTGATATGATGGGAGCATTAATCGCTGCCATATTACCACAACTAGCATATCCTTTACTAGATACAATGCTTCCATATGCCCTACAGAGTATAGAACTGAAAAAAGATGGTAACGTTAGTGCCTACTATACAACCGACCCATTTGATTTCAACGAAATTACAGCAAATCAGACTCTAACCGACACAGAATTCAAGCAATGGATACAGAGGCGTAATTACGCTGCTTCACCCACAGGATTGGCTTACTGGAGTTATGCAAATAACACCTTATTAGTACAATTAAATGTTCCCGCAGTTATTTTATTGATTGCCCAAAACAGTGGACAGGAATTGGATCCTAAGCTAATCAACGGAATATGCGAAGCACTTTTAAAATCAGACCCTATACGATTAAAAGCTGCATTAAGCGCCATTAACCTGATTTTAAATAATGAGATTATTAATTATATTCTAAATGTAGATGATGCTACCTTTACAACGATATTCTTCTGGATTAAAAATGGAATACCATTGGAAATGAAGCAAGCCGAAGAGCATACTTACGTATATCTTACCAAAGAATCACTAATGCCTGTCATGAAAGCCGCCCTCCCTATTCTCGGCGAAAAACTGGAAGAATTGGGAATGTCCGTAGATGATATATTAGGATTATTAACCACAATAGACATAATGAATATAGGGCTTGACCTCACTCAAAAAGTTTCAGCCCAATAAACAAATAACCCAGAAAGAAAAACAATGAAAAAAATATCAACTTTATTAATAAGCGGCCTCGTTTGTGTTACAGGCTTAACAACTTCTTGCAGCGAAGATTACCCGGGACCGGATCCTGTGGATGTAACAGCTAATTATTCAAATAAACATCTCAGCCACGCCAATTTGGTTCTCAATTATAGTGGTGAAGAATTATTCGGTAAAAGCATTGATTTCAGTACAGTAAAAGGAGAAAATGCCAATATCACCCTTTACGACATTCTCCCCGGAGAAGCAGTTGTTTCACTGACAAATGTACCCTTGTCAGGAATAGCCAATGAATATACTTTTTCAGGAGATGCAGCCGGAGCAAATACTAATATCCAATTTCACTATGATGGAAAAGTAGAAAAAGGACATCTTATTTTCAACCTCACGGATATACAAACCGCCGGTAGTACACAATGGGCAGAAAATTATCTGCTTTCCGAAATCACTAAATCATCTAACGAAACCATTGGTGCAGAGGTTCCTGTGACCGGTGCAGGTTTTGTTGATACAAAAATGGCAGAAGGCTCTGATTCTGATTACAATGTATTTCTACGAAGTACATTAGCGTACTTCCTACCTCAATTTCTTCATTCTGTCACATTAAAAGCTGATGGAAATATTCAAGTGGAATACTCAACAGGCCCTATTATGATTGACGGCAAAGTACCGGATATGGAAGCGGAAGGAGCCATGATGGAGATTGTACAATTCATCTTTAGTAAATTATTAGGTGGGGGAGTTACAAATGAAGATGTAACAGCCGTAATAAAAGACCGTACTTTTTATACTTCTCCTACAAATTTAGTTTATTGGTATCCTAAAGACAACCAAGTCAGAATTAAACTCAATTTACCTGCAATAATCACGCTTGCAATGAAAGGGCAGGGAAAAATGATAGATGAAAATCTATTGTCTTCTCTTACTGATATAATTTTGAAAATGGATCCGATTCAGCTTAAAAGAATACTGATCAAAATCAACGGAACTTTGCAAAATAGTATCATCAGTTTCATTACCAATTTAGATGATAAAACCTTCAATACTTTCTTTGAGTGGATCACTATTGGAATTCCAATGAATATGGAAAAAGTAGATGGACATACACACCTCTATTTAGACAAAGCAACCCTGCAACCCCTTTTAGATATGATTCCAAGTCTAGTACCAATCATTATAAATATGCTGCCTGAATCGACAGATGATTCTTTCAAAATGATGTTAGAAGGTCTGCTCAATCAATTCGCTGATGCTTGGTCAAACGCACAGAAATTCAAAATTGGGCTCGATTTGGTACTATCCGAGTGATATACAAACATTAATATTAAAGAATAAGAAACAATGAAGAAACTATATATTCTAACTTTACTTATCTGCCTTACCAGTTTTGGAGCAAGCTTTGCCCAAACCTTGAAAGGACATATATATGACGCCAAGACCAATGAACCATTGGTGGGTGCTGCTGTTACCTATAAGCTTCACGGTAACCAGGGAGTAGTATCCAACATCAACGGAGAATATGAAATCAAACTTCCCGAAGGTGGAGTCGACCTCGTATTCAGTTATGTAGGTTATGATGATGTACTGATGCCTATCGTCATTGGTAAACGTGAAGTAGTCACTAAGGACGTTTACATGAAAGAAAGCACTAAGCTGCTGGAAGAGGTAGTGGTCAGTGCCGGACGTTTCGAACAGAAATTGAGTGATGTCACCGTCTCTATGGACGTTGTCAAATCGGGGGATATTGCACGTCAGGCACCAACCGATATTTCTTCCACCCTTCGTACACTTCCCGGTGTAGACATTGTAGACAAGCAGCCTTCCATGCGTGGTGGTAGCGGATGGACTTACGGAGTAGGTGCACGCAGCCAGATTTTGGTAGACGGCATGAGTACACTGAACCCTAAAACAGGAGAAATAAACTGGAACACCGTTCCTTTGGAAAACGTAGAACAAGTGGAAGTGATTAAAGGAGCTTCTTCCGTACTATATGGTTCATCAGCTTTGAACGGTATCATCAATATTCGTACGGCCCGTCCGGGACTGACACCGAAAACACGATTCAGTGCCTATGTCGGTGTATATGGAGATGCGGAAAATGATGAATATCAATGGAGTGACAAGAGTTTTTGGAAAGACGACAAGTATGCGGTAAAACCCATTTTACGCGGAAGCCTTCTCAGTGGTGTACGAAATCCGATTTATGAAGGATTCGACCTCTCCCACTCCCGCCGTATCGGTAATTTCGATGTCAGTGGCGGTATCAATCTTTTCACGGACGAAGGATACCGTCAACAAGGATACAACAAGCGTTTCCGCATGGGTGGCAGCCTGACTTACCACCAACCGGATATGGGAATGAAAATCTTGAATTATGGTTTCAATGTAGATTTCCTTTCCAACCAGTATGGCGACTTCTTTATCTGGCGTTCGCCGACTGAAGTGTACAAACCGTCTCCTTTCACTAACATGGGACGTGAAGAAAACAACTTTCATATCGACCCGTTCATCAACTACGTGAATCCCGAAAACGGTACGTCACATAAGATTAAAGGACGTTTCTATTATAGCGCCGACAATATCGTACGCCCTACTGACGGAGCATCCATTACCGATATTCTCGGCAATATGGGAACAGACGCCCAAACCATACAGAATATTGCAGGTGGCGATTACAGTTCACTCTACCCAGCATTAGTCGGTATCGGTTCAGGACTTATCAACGGAAATCTGGATGATGCCATGAACGGGATATTTACTTCATTGGGCAATATTTTCCCGAACGCAACAACCGCCGATTACTGCGACCTTATCTCATGGGCTATGGATAATGGATTGCCTAGTGATTTGGACAAGTTGGTGCAGGACGGGAAATTACCAGGCGACCTTGTTCCGTGGTTATCCAATGTCATCAATCCTTCACGCAACAATCCGAAAACTCAGACTGACAAGAACTTCGACTATTATCTCGACTACCAGT
>ERZ650918.409-NODE-409-length-48106-cov-9.649664_pt1 | contig 48106 bp, 69 predicted proteins | sample MGYA00514758_ERZ650918 | MGnify/ENA metagenome assembly ERZ650918 | reverse complement strand
TTCGAACTCCGGACACCTTGATTAAAAGTCAAGTGCTCTGCCAACTGAGCTAATGAGTCAAATGGGGTGGAATGACGGATTCGAACCGTCGGTCTCCAGTGCCACAAACTGGCGCGTTAACCAACTACGCTAATCCCACCATGTGGCGCGGCAAAAGGGACTCGAACCCCTGACCTACTGCTTAGAAGGCAGTTGCTCTATCCAGCTGAGCTATTGCCGCATACTTAACTTAAAAATTTGTTTTTCCCTTAAGTCAGCTTCATTATTATACATCAGCAAACTCCATTTGTCAACACTTTTTTTAATTTTTTATAATTATTTTCCTGTTTTAATTTGATAATGAAGTTAATGATATTGGCATTTTAACACATTGCAGATAATAATGTCAATATCACTTGGTATTAATATCGAAATGTTGTTATCAACTAAGTTATCTTAATCAGTCCCTTTGTTATGAACCATTCTTTGCGCAAGTGCAATGTTTCTGTATTCGGGTTCGTGACTTACTTCTCTTATAAGTTTAATAAAAGGAGGAAGTTTGTAAGGCTGATCTTCTGACAGCAATTCTATCTCAAGCGTTGCTCTGTCATTCCAAAACGGATATATATCAAGTTCAAAATATTCGTCATCATACACTATGCAATATCTGTCCTTTGAAATAATACCCGTTATACATTCTTTTCTTGAAAGATAATTATTGTATTCGGCTTGTGTCAAATAAGATTCTTTTTCTATCCTTTTCAAATCATTAATCTTGATTTTTACCGTTTTAATATATACTGCGTCTTTGCCGTAACCACGCTTCCGTATTCTGAACATTCCTTCCTCGGGAGTGTTTAAATATGCCTGAGTAATCGCAACCTTTCTGCAAGCAGTCATATTATTAAGATAATCAATATCAGGGTATTCTATCAAAAACTTACGCTCAATTTCAAGAGGTTCCGGAACACCGATGAACCCTAATACTTCTTTAAGCAAATTATCGAGCCTTTTATTAAAATCACTGTTATTTGGTATAACTCGTAGGTGTGATGTGCCTGTCCATATAGAAAGTAATTTTTCGTCAAGTTCCTTGGCGAGCTTTACATCTTCTTTTCTGACAGAATTGCAATTTTTAATGTAAGTGTTTTCATCTGTACAAGCAACACTTTTTAAATGAAATACAGCATCATACGAATTTCTTAATACATCTTCATTTTTATTACTTATTGAAATATATTTTTTAAATTCGGCATCGGTAACATATGCTTTGCTGTCAAGCAATCCTCTGTCAAATAAAATTACAGCCTTTTCCCCATTGTATGCCTTAGCTTTCTCTTCGAGAGAATTTTCTTCTTTTAATTGAGTTTCAAAAAGTTGTTTATGGAACTCATATACACCAAGTTTTTGCGGAGTAATGCCGTTGCTCAATAAATTACTTGCAATTTCTTCTAATATAAAAACTTTTATATTTAACTTTTCAAGTTCATCTTTCAAAAAATTCAAAGCAGTTGTTTTACCGCCACATGGACCGCCAGTCAAAACTATTTTAATTACCTCTGCCATAAATTCACCTCATTTAATTTATTATAACCTTTGAAATATTTATTATTATTCTGTATTTGAAAAAAGGCGATTGCAAAATTAATCTGCAATCGCCTTTTTAATATTACTTACTTCGTTTTTTACCGAAAATTATTGTTCCTGCAAAACCTGCTGCACACAAACCGACAAGCACACCTAAGAAAGTGAGATTATCACCTGTTTTTAAGGTAATAGGCTCAACATACTGTGTTTTATAAACCGTTTTTTCCTGAACAACGGTTTTAACTGTAGGAGTCGGCTGTACAGTTGTCGGTTGCGGTTGTGGCTCTGTTTCTGCTATTTTGTCAAACAAATAAACATAAACAACATCTTCAATTCCTGATACAATTTCAGTCGGTTCAATGTCCCACTTGCCGTTTTCATAACCGTAATTTGCTGTCATACCTGTTGGAATATTGATTCTTGCAGTACCGTTGACATTCCACTTACCCTCTTTGTCAAGCAAAGTTACATAGTATGAAATATCATTTGCACTCTTATCTTTCCAAGTACCGTTTACTACTTTAAAGGTTACTTTCTTCTGATATTTATCGGGTATTCCGTCAGGCTTTTCTCCGTTACCTATCTTATCTACTTCCCATATTGCTGTGAATTCATATTTTCTGTCAATTGAATCTGTAATTTGTTGGCTGTTGCTATAAGTGCTTTCACCGCACTTCCAGCCGTCAAATACATACTCATACTTAGTTGGTTTATTATCAATTGTTTTTACGAATTCACCCTCACGGTAAACAAATTTTGTATCACCGTTGAGTGTACCACCATCAAGATTATAAACTACAGAGTAATATTTTATCTCTATGCTGTTATCATCACTGTCAACGGTAAGAACCGCATTATCAATCTGTTTATAATCATTACCGTCTTTTAAAAACACTTTATAATTGCCTTTAGCAAGTTCTGCAGTATAACCGTTATCACCGCTATGCAAGACAATGTAATCACTGTCAGACTTTACGACAACCTCGTACGGTTTACCGAATATGCTTTCGGTATCTGCTACAGTATCATCAAGTTTGAAAACCACACTTGATGTATAGCAGTCCTTTGTTGTGTCTTTTACATAGGCGTATGCAGTTTTAGTTGTATCGTTCTCGTCAATATAACTGCCCCGTACCTCTATGGTATATTCAGTAGAGGGAGTAAGACTGCTAAAAGTTATTTTGCCGTCAATCACTTCACCCTTAACACCCTCAAGATAGTATTCACATCTGTCATCAAGATTTGTAAGAGTGAGTGTTGTTGCAGTTGTGGAAGTGTTAGGTTTTTTAAATACTATTACGGTTGTAGTCGAACTGTTTTCCGAGTTTTTATGGAATTTGCAATTTCTCTTTTGAAGATTAATTTTAATTACACCTTCACCGGCTTTTAAACCTGTTATTGAGTAACCGCTTTCTGACTTGCTTAAACTTATGCAATTGCTGCTGGAAATTATTGTTCCCTGACTTACATAACAGGCAGGACATACAACATGAACAACCGAGCTTTGACCTAAGAGATTAAGAATATCAACGCTCTCACCCTCAAACACACCAAACACTGCGTTTGCCATATCTTTTGACAGGTCATAATTTTTGAAATCGTCATCATACGACGCTGTCGCAATGATATTTCCATCAGAATCCTTTACTGTTACGGAAATGCCGCCTTTTAATTTTTCAGCGTTAACAGATGCACCGTAAACTGCCGCATAAGCAAAGCCTTTGTGCGAATAGCTGCGGTTATAAGATCTGCCGCTCATATTATCAGATGCGAACAAGCCTTTATCCGAATTATAAATTTCAATTTCGCTTTTTGTGCCACGCACCACAGCCATATCGTGCTTGTCAAATACATACAGATAAGTGCCAAGCTTATTTTTCCATTCGTAAGTCAGCTCTTGGGGATTACCGTCGTAATTGCTTACTTTTGCCATTAAAAGCTCACTTGAACGAAGATCTTTACTGTCGCCCCTCATAAATCCGACAATTTCTACTGTCGGATTTGCACCGTCAAGCGCAAGTACGGCTGAGGGAACACCCACCGCACCCAAAATTGTTGCTGCCAATATAAAGCAGAAAACTTTCTGCAATGCTGACAACAACGTTTTTTTGTGTTTTTTTAACATTGCCATATATTACCTCCATGCAAATGATTATATGCAGAAGACAGGCAAATAATACACGGCAAAATAAAAAGGGAAAGCTAAACTTCCCCTTGTCCTAAAAAATTCCGTATTTAGTTTTTAATCGCTGCAATTTACTTCCGATTGGTTTTGTAAGCAGCAACAGGAATATTACATTTGAAACCATATAAACAACGGTAAACGGTGCTGCGGTTGTAATGCTTGCCACAAATCTTGCTATATTAAATGTGCCGTCAGCCCAGAGAGTTGTCCATACATCCATTATAAAAGAAAATACTATGCCCGATAGAGCGCCGTAAATAATAAGCAACACATTACTCTCAACAAGTTTTTTAGCAAGCAAGCCCGCCAAAAATCCGATAAGTCCCCACGCAAGCATTTGAAACGGAGTCCATGGTCCTTGTCCAAAATAGAAATTTGAAACCACAGCAGAAAAAGATCCTGTAATAAAACCTGCTTCACTGCCAAGATAAATAGCGGTAATAATTACAATTGCAGTAACGGGCTTAAAAAACGGAATGGGAGCAAATACAAACCTGCCCGCTACTGACAATGCCGTCATAACAGCTATTATAACAATTCTGCGTGCATCGTTTTTACCTTTTTCAAAAGAAATAAAAAACGGAATACAGGCAACCACCGACAATGCAAGCGATATAAAGGCATATTTGCGGTCACCGAAGAAAAACACTCCGCAAAGTACAATAAGCGGTGCAACCACAAAAACACATAAGTATTTTATTATCTTTTTAGCAGTCATTTTACTCCTCCTTAACAGCGGAAATCAACTCTTCCGTTGTTATAATGCCGTCTTTTATACCTCGTGAAATTTTATTTGCAGAAGTCGTATAAAATCGTTTTCCGCAATAAAATTCGTGCGGTTCAAGTCTTTTTGAAAGAGTACCGTTAAAAAGCATTGCGCATACGGTGGAAACTTCAGCCGAAAAATCAAGGTCATGTGTAACAAGTAATATTGTAATTTGGTGGTCGGAAAGTTCTTTTAAAGTTTTTGCAAGTTCTGCTTTTGAAAAACTGTCACAACCCTTTGTCGGTTCGTCAAGCAATAATATTTTCGGTTCGAGAAGTAAAAGTTTTACAAAACCTGCACGCTGAATTTCACCTCCGCTAAGGTCATACGGATGGTGATTTAAAAGATGGTGTACATTAAACTTTTCTGACAATTTATTAATTTTTTCCAAATCCCCGCTCACGCTTTTAAAGTCATCAAGCAAGCTGTCTTTAACAAATAACGATTGTGGATTTTGAGGCATAGTAGCTGTTTTTTCATTTAGTTTCACCTTGCCTCTGTACGGCTTAAGCCTTGCTCCTATTACGGAAAGCAAAGTTGATTTTCCGCTGCCGTTTGCACCGACAACCGAAAAAATTTCCCCTCTGTTTACCGATAAATTAAGACCGAGGAGCACATCATCAGACTTTTTATCATATCTGAAATATACATTTTTAACCGATAATATTTCATCATCGGAATTATTATTCTGCAATGTATGTTCTGTAAAAGAATTATTTTTGCTATATTTAGCAAAAAGTTCTCTGCCTTCTTTGACCGTAACGGGGCATTGCGATTTACAATCCGTTGCGGAATAAAGCCGTGCAGGCACGGGCAAAGCGAGCATCATAGGATGATTTTTTGAAATTTTGCTAAGAGCGTTGCAAGTATCTTTAGGTGCGGTATCGGTAATTATTTTTCCTTGCTCCATAACAATAATTCTATCCGCAACGGGAAACAGTTTTTCAAGTCTGTGTTCGGTAATAATTACAGTGATACCCAAGTCTTTATTAAGTTTGTCAAGAATTGTAAAAAAGTTTTCTGCCGATACAGGGTCAAGCTGACTTGCGGGTTCGTCAAGAATTAATACATCAGGCTCGGCAACAGATGCCGCCGCAAGATTAAGAATTTGCATCTGACCGCCCGAAAGTGAGTTTGTCTTTTGTTCTATTATTTTTGAAAGTCCAAAGTAAGTAGCCGTTTCACTTATTTTAATATTTATTTCTTCACTCGACATTCCCATATTCTCAAGCGTAAAGGCAAGTTCATGGAGTACGGTATCGGTTACTGTTTGATTTTCGGGATTTTGCGAAACATAGCCAATTTTAAAAGCCGTATCTTCTTCACTGCATTTTTCAATATTTTCGGAACAGAAAAATATTTCTCCCGTTTTTGTGCCGTGAGGAGCTGCCTGCGGCTTTAAAAGTCTTAGCAGTGTTGTTTTTCCGCAGCCGGACTGACCGCAGATAACACAAAACTCTCCCCTTTTTACAGTGAAATTCACATTATCCAAAGCCTTTTCCTGCATCTGCGGATAAGTAAAACTTAAATTTTTGACAGAGAAAATTTCCATACAAGCTCCTCCTTTAACTCAATGATAAACGGCATAAATGACAGTACACCGAAAGCCGACATTCCGATTACGGATAATATTGTAATATCACACATCTCGATATGCGGATATATAAGAAAATCAAGTTGACCTGTCGCTAAAGCAAACAGCACTGTAGTCAACATTCCCAGAGAAAGTACAGTAAAAACCGTATCTGCTTTTGTAAAAGGAAAGCGGCAGTAAAAACTGCGCTTTTTAACTCCGTATCCTCTTGCGCTCATTGAATCGGCAGTTTGAACCGAACCCTCAAGCATTACGGAAACCGAAGCAGAAAATGCACCTATGTATTGTTTAAATTTATTTTTACCGCAAAAATCGGATTGAGCCGCCAATGTGCGCTTAAACACAAGAATAAATTTAGGCACAAAATGAAGTACCATTGAAAACAATAATGCAAGTCTTGGTAAAAATCTTCCAAAAATATATATAAGTTTTTCGGAATCAAACACGCTGTTGAATACCGAAAACCAAAGTATCACGCTCAAAAGCATCAGTCCGAGCACCGCACCGTAAACTATAGCCTCAAGCGTAATAGGAATATCATTTATAAATATAAGCGGTGTTACTCCCTTGTGTGAGAAAAGCGGATTGGTTATTGTTATAAGTAAAAAAATCAGCACATAACCAAAAAAGGATTTTAAAAATAATTTAAAACCCTTTTGTAATACAGAATAAGCCGCCGCTCCGAAAAGCGACAGCAGTAAAATTATATAATTCCATGTAAACATTGATACCAACAGCACAGATACAAAATATATAAGCTGAGCCAGCGGATTAAAGGAATTAAATCTTAGCATTATTCTTCTCCTGTAAATTCGTTTCCGATATCTGCACCCAAATCGCAGGTATATAAGAATTTAATTGTATCTCCGTCATGCAAATCATAAGAATTGCAGCCTACCGACGGAAAAACATCATTTACGCAGTATTCCCAACCCGAAAGCTGACCGCAAGAAAATTCATAAAGATTTGCGATACCCTCAATATAAATATCCGCGTCCGTTCCCTCGTATTCATATTGAATTTTATTCTGACGGCAGGCTTCACTAAGCGCATCATATGCGGTAGCATTTTCGTCAAGAGTAATCTTTGTAGGCTTGAGAATTACGCCGTCACTCGGAACATAGCTTTCAAGACCGCTTTCAAGCTGATCCATATTATTTAAAATGGTTGAGCAGTTGATTGAAAAAGTAACCTCCATTCCCTCTTTTTGAGATGAAGAGGAATAGTAGTCATCGGGAGTCTGAACCGAACAGCCGCATAGCACGGCAGTAATTATCAATACAAGTAATAAAAGTTTTAATTTCATTATTTGTCACCTTTTCTTTTGCCGAATAATCTGAACGGCTCACCGTCTTTTTTCAGCACTGTTAATCTTATAATTAAAAGCACAGCCGCTACTGCCACAAGTCCGATAAGAGAAACATAGAAAATAAAATTATTGTCGTCATCCGAATTTGCCGCCGCTACGGAATCCGGAGTAGATGCAAGCGTAAAAGGCTCATAATTGTCATCTGCCAAAGCCATTACCTGATCATCATAATTTTCCGCATTATTGGATTCGGGCTTTACAGTTGTTTCCTGCTGTCCTTCGTCAACTTGCGAATTATGTTTTTCTGTAATATCACCTGTATTTACAGAATTATTTTTATTGTTGCTGTCTATATTAACCTCAGAACTGTCTGTGTTTGAATTTTCAGTGTTCTGTCGGGAATTTTCGCTATTAGAATTATTTTTCTTTGTATCGTCAAATTCAAAAATCTCGGTATTGCCCTTTGACATATATTTATATAAATCAACAAGTGAGTTTAATGCCTGATAACACGCAATATTATTCGATTTTCCGTTTTCAATATGAGAAAAACCGCCGTCAGAATTTTTGAAAGTCATGAGATTGTCAACAAGAGTGTTGCCGTTTTTAATAAATCTTGAATCCGACTGCACATCTATATCGAGTGCAACAAGCGCAGAAATAACTTGGGAAACACTCTCGGAATTTACTGTGCCGAAAGAAGAATATCCGCCTTTTTCATTTTGTTTTTTTGACAAAACATTAAGTGCTCTGTCAATAGATTCTTTTACCGTACTGTCAGATTTATAAGGAGCAAGTGCCTGTAAGCACATTGCGGTAACATCGGTATCGGCAGACTTTCCCATAAGTGTAAAACCACCGTCCGAAAGCTGTAAGCCTATAATTTTTTTAATAAAATATTCTCTGTCATATTTTGCGTCACTCGGAACTTTTGCATTTGCACAGTCGAGTGACAGCAAGGCATAAACATATGCATTTATACCTTGCTTGTTCACATTTTCACTGTTATAAACTCCGTCACTGAGCAAATTTTTGCCGTTGATATTTTCAGGATTAAGTCCGCAGGCATAAAGTGCAAGTGAGGTACGCTGAAAATCTGTAGCTTTGCTTTTTGATTTATATAACTTTTCGGCAGATTTTATCATAGAACTTTGTACAGCAGTTACATCTGTACCGTATTTTGACAAAGAAATAATATACCACTGTGTTTCAGAATTATCTGTGGTTTCAGAAAGTTTTTGTACAAACGAAGCTGTATCGTCAGCCTTTAAAATTGCCGATTTATACGAGATAATTCCGTCTATAGTTTTTGAAATATCTTCTTTTGTGTAGTTTTCAGCCGCATTTACTGTTACCGATAAAGATAACATTACTGCGCATATAAGTAAAGCTGTCAGTTTTTTCAGCATAATTATCATTCCTTATTAGAATTATTCTGTTTCACCCGAAAGAATTGTCTGAAGTGCTGTAACATCATTTACATCAACTTTTCCGTCTTTGTTTACATCAGCAATTCTTACTTGTTCTTCGCTAATATTGTTATAATTGCTAAGGTATGTCTGAATAGCTGTAACATCGTTAATGTCTACCTTACTGTCAAGGTTTACATCATTGACAATCTTTGTATCTACAAATACTGTGTAGTCATCTGCGTAACGAAGAACTGCAGGAGCACCGCTGTAACCGTACTTTTCAACCTGTAAGCTGTGGTCGCCGAATGTAAGCTGATCCTTATCAATTACAACTACACCGTTATAATCTGTTGTGTATTCTTTGCCGTCAAAATATACTGTCATATTATCAATCGGAAGAACAGCGTCACCGAATGTAGCCTTTGCTGTAAATGTAATTTTACCCTCGCTTGTAAGCAATGAAGTATCTGCAATCGGGAGGTAGCATGGATACTCACCGTAATAAAGAACTACTGTATCATTATTATTAAGTGTATAATCGTTTACTCCTACATTAGGAACTACGCTGTTTACAGCATAATACCAGCCGTCCCAGCCGCCGAATGAACCTGCTGCAATGCCGTTTACCTCTGAAATATAGCCTGCATCTGCACCTACTACTTCGATATTATCAGAAACTTCGTCTGCATATGAGATAAGCTGACCGACATTGCTGTCCTTTGCAATTTCAAATGTGTCTTTAAGGTAGCAAGCCTCCGGACCTTCAATTCTGAGATTTACATTAATTGTGTTTTCTCTTGCAATATTAACTGTAAAGTCGTCAGCATAACGAAGTACGGCAGGAGCACCGTTTGAATTTTTCTTTTCAACCTGAACACTGTGCTCACCTGATGTAAAATCAGCCTTGCTAAGTGAAATTGTACCGTTTTCATCTGTTGTATAAGTATGACCGTCAAAAGTTACTGTCATATCTGCAATAGCAACTGTGCTTACGGTCGGATTCCAGTCGCTGTCATATGTAGTTGACTCTGCATTAAAACTGATTTTTCCGTCACTGTTTAATGCCGAAGTGTCAATCTGCGGAAGAAGACAAGGAAAATCACCGTAATAAAGAACAACTGTATCATTGTCGCTAAGTGTGTAATCACCTACGCCAACATTTGGTGAAACTGAATTTACAATATACTGCCAGCCGTCCCAGCCGCCGAATTTGCCTGCTGTTTCGCCGTTTACATCTGTTATGTAATTATTTTCGGCGCCTGTTACCGTAACATCATCAGAAAGCTTGTCTGCATACTGAATTAAGTCAGCTGCCGTACTACCCTGTGGAATTTCATAATTGTCATAAAGCACACAAGAATTCACACCCTCAATACGGAGTGAAACTGTAATGTCTTTTGTTTCTGCCGCAAATGCCGTAACTGCAGATGCAGAAACAAGCAAAGTAGCAAGTGAAGCAGAAATAAATTTTGCTGTTGTTTTCATAAACATTCTCCTTAAATAAAAAATAGCCCCTTAAAAGAGGCATAGCTATATAAAGGGTAATAATTTACCCAATAACTATTCTCCCACTGCCCAAGAAAGTTTTTCAAACTATGTTATGGCAGGTCTCCTGACTTACAGTCTGCGTTAAAGCAGCCAAGGCGCCTTCTCGGTTTCCCAATGGCATGAGCCAAGGCTATAACTGTTTACAGTAATGGCGGTTGTGACGGACTTGCACCGTCTTCCCTATTAATTAAATGAATAAACCATAACAAATATTAAGTTCAAATTAAATTTTATAGCATAATCGGTGTTATGTCAAGTTAATGCCTGTCTTTTTCCTCTTTTGCCTTATTTTTCCGCTTTATCACAGATAAATACAGCATAAAACACAAAACACCGACAGCAAGTCCACAAATAACTCCAACTATAAGCATAAATACAGTGTTGTCTGAAAATTTGCCGTTTAATGAACCGAGTTCGTCAATACTGCTTTTTTCTGAATTTCCTGTACTTTCATTGCTTTCGGATTTATATTCCGTTGTATCCGATTTTTCATTATCATTTGATTTTTCACTGCCTTGTTTTGTAACACTTACCTTACCGCTTGAACATTGCGAAATTTCAACGCTTTCTGCCGAAGAATTAACACAATCATAGGCTGTATATTGCAAATTACTCTGACCTTCGGCTGTTGCCTTAAATTCTAAAGTAAGTATTACCGTGTCATTATCAATATTTTTGCCGTCTTTGCAAAGGTAAGATACATTTAATGTACTTCCGTTATCATAAGCATAAGCCAGACTGTCCGAATCGGAACTGATTGAACGGTATTCTATTATATTTCTGTCATAAGTAAATTTTAATAATACGGCAGAGATTTTTTCGGACGATTTTGCCTTTACATCAACCTTAAAAATTCTGCCTTTATCACAATTTATATCTTCTGTTTTGAAAGCTACGCCGTTTGTATCGGCGGCAAAAACAGAAACAGCGGAGAAAATTATGAAAAGAACCGTAAACATTAATAATACAAATCTTTTCATATTTTCTCCGCTCCTTTTTAAGCGTGTTCTGCTTTATTAAAATTTTTTTGTTCGGTATCTGACCTTTGTCCCTCTTTTTTGCTCTGCACATTGTAGGAAATGCGTGTAAGCATATTTTCACTCACAAACCGTTGAGCAACTTTTGCTACTTTCATTGTAAAGCCGGGAATAATAACCATTTTGCCTTTCATAGTTTTCTCAATCGCATACTTAGCAACAAAATCCGGCGAAAGTCCGTTAAGGCAAAACTTTACATCCGCAACATTATTAAAATTAGTATTCACAGGACCGGGACAAAGCACGGAAATTTTAACATTACTGCCCTGTCGCCTCAGTTCTTCGTGAACAGCCTCTGTAAGCCTTACAACATAATTTTTTGATGCATAATAACTTGAAAAAGTCGGACCCGCCAAAAAGCCCGCTGACGAGCCTACATTAAGAATGTAGCCTTTATTTTTCTTAACCATATCCTGCAAAAAGCATTTTGTCAGAATATGCACTGCACTTATATTTGTGTGAATTAAATCAAGCTCTTTTTTCAGCGGTACATCCAAAAATCTGCCATATGCGCCAAAGCCTGCATTATTGACGAGAAAATCTATATCCTCGTCTTTTAAATGCTCATACAAATCAATAGCGTCTTGTTCCCGTGACAAATCAATGGTGATTACTCTGACATTTACATTTTTAAGTTCAGCCTTAAGCTCTGTCAGCTTATCATAGTTTCTTGACGCAACTATCAAATCATACCCCATTGCAGCCAAGATTCTCGCAATTTCCTTACCAATCCCCGAACTTGCTCCTGTAATTAAAGCCTTCATATATTCACCTGCTTTTATTTATTTTTTGACACCGATGGCACAAAGCCATGTAGTGCCGTCCTTTTTATGGGTTTCAATGTCTTCAAAGCCTGCCTTTGCAAGCATTTCCCGTATCTCCTCCTCTGTCACTGTTTTTATGCCTACCTTGTCCTCTACAGCCTTCCATTTATCAGGTTCTTCGGGAGTTTTCAGCATTTCAAATACAAGCATAATCCTGCCGTTTTGCTTTAACACTCTATAAATTTCTTTTAAATCATTAAGTTTGTCCGGCCAGAAGTAATAGGTTTCTACCGCAATTACAACATCAAAGCTGCAATCCTCAAACGGCAAAGACGAAACCGAGGCAAGTACGATTTTAACCTTATTACAGAGAATGTTTTTTCTGTTCTGTGCCTTTGAATGTTTGATACAAAGCGCAGAATAATCTATTCCGTAAACCTTGCCATTACCGATTCTCTCTGCTATTCTCGACACGGTAAGACCGCCGCCACAGCCAACATCAAGCACACGATAATGTCTTTCAAAATTTATATGATCAAGCGCCCAACCGGTAAGCTCGTAATGTCCTTCATTCATGGAACTAATCATTTTTTTGCCCCAAAAGCCCTTCGGCTTCTTGGCATTTTCCAACAGCTTATGATATTTCACAAGAATCTTCCTTTCCGTAAAACACATATTAACTTTATCAAATATATTAATTTTGCTTTAAACTCATTATTGTGCTATCGATTATAACACATATTTATACATTTTACAATTACTTATTGATTTATTTTATTTGATTTTTGTTCATCAATAAGCTCCTGCACCAAATAATCGTCACTCATACAATACATATCCGATATACCCATTTAGGTTTTATTGTCAAAAGCCAAAATCATATTTAATTTTACAATACTATGTTCTTTCCGTCCCATTCAACCGAAACCGCTTTATTATCATTTTCCGAATTAATTAATAATCCCTCATCAAGATTTTTTGTGGAATGGTGAACGGACAGAAGGAATAGAAAGATAGCGAATCAAGGTAAAAAAGAAGTCATCATCACGGTAACCGTAGCCGATTCGTTTAGCGACCTTGATATTGTTGTTGAAGTCTTCGAGCTTGTCGGTGTCATCCGAGATATCGGCTACGTTTTTGGGATTGTACTGTTCAATAATTTGCTTTGCGAGGTTCTCGCCCGGTGTGCTTTCTCTCTTTTTTGCCATTTCGTTCATTCCTTTCTTTCATTGTAGCACACTTTTTTCCAAATGCAAAAAGTGTGCAAGTTATTTTTCTAACTTACACACTTTATTTTACAAGCTCAGGTGTAGCAATAAAAATTCTACACTTTTATTTTCCCATAAATTAACAAAATCAAAACGGCTTTATTTTGTAAAAAAGCGGAATAAAAGAGATTACAAGTCAAACAATATTAATGCAATATTTTGCAAATATTACAAATTCAGGGGAGTTTTGATATGAAGGCAACAGGTATTGTCAGAAGAATTGACGACCTCGGTCGTGTTGTTATACCAAAAGAAATTCGTCGCACCCTGCGTATTCGTGAGGGCGACCCGCTTGAGATATATACTGCTACCGACGGCGAAGTTATATTTAAAAAATATTCACCTGTAGGAGAATTATCGGCATTTGCCTCACAATATGCGGAAGTTCTCTCAAGAGTAAGCGGTTTACCCGTTATTATTTGCGACAAAGACCATGTTATTGCCGCATCGGGAGTATCTAAAAGGGAATTACTTGAACGACGGGTTTCACCTGTTCTTGAAAATTATATGGAAAGCCGTAAAAGTTATACTGCAACACAGGCAACGGTCGGTGATATTCAACCGGTTGAAGGTGTGGAACACAGAGCGGCAGTCATATACCCTATTATTGCCGCAGGCGATGTTACGGGTGCAGTTGTAATGCTGATGGGCGAAGATAATAAAGTTCCTACTGAAACAGAGGTTAAACTTGCTCATTCAGCGGCCGCTTTTTTAGGAAAACAAATGGAAGAATAAACTATAAGGGTTGCCACAGGCTTGTGTGACAACCCTTATTATATGAAAATATGGTTTATCACACGAGTTAAGTGAAATAATAAAAAATTTAGGTCAAGTCTTTTAAAGACTTGCAGGTTTGAACAAAACCCATAATATCTTCCGATATTACAATTTATCGGGCGCAAACAGTGTGGCTGTTCAGCTATCATTAGATTGCATAAACGGAAAGTATTTGTGGGCTTTGCCCACACCCACAACCTTTGAAAAGGTCGACCAAACTTTTACAATTGCTTGATAAAACAGTTTCCTAAACCATAATTTACCAAAACTTGTGATAAATAACCGTTTTAACAAAAATTGTTATGGGTATGTATTACTACACCTTAATTTTACGGCATAATTTAGTATTATTTAGATGTAAAAGGTTATTTTGCATTTGATTTAAAATCCGCCTTGTATTAAAAACATAAAAAATATAAGCATATAAAATCAGTGACTTGCTTAGTTAATAGGAGTAGGTGAGGGGTTTTTACTGTATTTTCATATTATAATACAGTTAAAAGCAATGTTTTACGGGAAACAGGCAAAAAGAAAAACCGCATACAAGCCTTAAAAACGGCTTGGTTATGCGGTTTATTTGTGGAGCTGGTGAACGGACTTGAACCGTCGACCTACTGATTACGAACTTTTAATAAAAGATGTAAAAAATTCAGAGTTTATGCGGTATTATATACCAAATTGCATATTACCTGCATATCATCACTTTGCAAGTTTATTTTTAGCATTTGTAATTGCTGAAATATATGCGTTAAAATCAATCACCTTATCTGTTTTATGTATTTGATTTGTTTGCACTAAATGCGTATAAATATTCAATGTTGTTTCAGGTTTTGCATGACCAAGCTGTTGCTGAACATAAAGCAGATCCTGTCCGCAAAAGAAAAGATTTGTGGCAAATGTGTGTCTGAGATAATGTGCTGTAAACTTCTCAATTACGAACGGAGTGCCGTGAGGGTCAAACTTGCTTTTTGGTCTATTTTTATAATCAGAAAAATCTCCGTATCTAAAATTTAATTCGCACAAATAGCTTTCCCACAATCTGCGCCAAGCTGTGTCAGAGAAGAGTTTGCCGCTTGCCGTAAGCGAAACATAGTCTTGCCCGCTATGTGTTTTTTGATTTTTCAGAAAATCGACGAGTATTGTTGGAATATTCACAGTACGAATACTGTTTTTTGACTTACCGCCTTGGAGAATATGAGGCTTACCTTTCATTACAAGTTTTTGATGCACATTGATTGTAGCTCTTTCAAGGTCGATATCCCGCCACTGTAACGCAAGACATTCGCTAAGCCTTAGTCCTGAAAGCATCATAAGCATAGCGGGAAGCTGTGCCCTGTGCGGTGTGTCTATTATCCAGCGCTGTTCGTCCTCTGTCAGCGCACGGCGCTCTTTTTTCGGTGCGTCTTTTGGTATTTGCACATATGATACGGGGTTGTAATCAAGTATTCTGTTTTCTATTGCAAAGTCAAACACTTGTCGTGCGGTAAGGCGGAAATCACGCAAGGTCTTTTTTGAGGTAGGCTTGCCGGTATGCGGATTTTTAACAGCATACGAATTTATGATTGTTTGAAAATCTGATTTAACGAGCTTTCGTATAGAAATGTCATTGAGTATTGCAAAAGGCTTTAGGTTTGTGTTGTAACTTTTATATTGCTGTTCTCTCAGTAGTGGTTTTTTATATTGTAACCACCGCTCGCAAAGTTCACCAAATGGCATATTTTCGTTTAGTACATCTATGCCTTTGCCGATTCTTAGCTTTAATTCGGCGGCTTTCCTTTTTACCTCAGCTTGAGTTTTACCGCATATGCACCTATATTTTTTTCTGCCTTCGTCATCCGTGCCTAAGTACACACTTGTTTGGTATCTGCCGTCTTTACGCTTTTTCATTTTATAAACACTCCTTTTTAATGTAAAAAGGGCGCAAAAATCCCTTGTGTTTTTTATCCGCAAAACTTGCAAAACACAAGGGAGTATGGTACAATTATATTGCGTTATATTGCACCGTTGCACCCTGCGTGTAATGGTTTCCGCTCTATCCTGCGCCAACAGGGTAGGGCGGATTTTTTTATTTATTTTAACTGTTCTTTTATTTTTAGTGACTCACGATATTGCTCTGCAGGAGCAAGTCTGGTGAATTCAACGGTTTTATCATAATTTTTCCTTACGACTTCTTCAATCTCATCAAGGGTAACATTAAAAAATTCTCGCCTTGTGTTAATCATATTAACTTTTCTATTTTCAAATGCTTTGTGCAAAGCTGTTTCAAGCGAAGGAGCGTCATCGGAAAAAATCATTGCGTGAACATCAAAGTTAAACGGAACAGAAGCGTCCCCAAGCTCATCAACTCGATCCATTGGTTCAAGTCTGCGTGTCATACCTATTTTATACACATTCTCTCCAAATGAACCAACATTTGAAATAATATAAACATAGCCAGCTCTCGCATTTGCTGCTCTATAATCAATATCTTTCATAGATTTATCTATTTCGGAGAGTTCATTAACAATTTGTTCTTTTTTCTTGAGTAATTCAACTCTATCTGCTTCATTTGCAGTTTCAATTTGTTGCTCAATATGTGATAAAGCATTCTGATAATGTGATTGCTCTTTTGCTATCTTTTTACGAGTTTCCTCAATTTCCTTTTGAAGTTTTGCTTCTTCACGCATTCGGGCTCTTATTTCTTTTTGTTCTTCCTTTTCATCTTGCTTTTTCTTTTTGTATTCAAGTGATAAGCAAAGTTCTTCGTGCTTGGCATTAAAATATTGAGTAGTTATTGCAATTCCCATAATGTTGCCAAGTTTTGAAATTGCTTCACAGGAACTACGCATCCTTTTTAATGCCGTATCAAAAGTATTGTACTTAACTTTATCAATAAGTTCATCACATTCACTATTGAATGCTCTAAGCAAAAGTTTTTGCATATCTTTAACCATTTTTTTGCCCTGACTTTTACTTCCATTTACAGTCCAATTAGTGTTACCGGTAACAGCCTGACCGTTTTTTATAAGAGCTTTTTGTGTATCTCGGATTTGAGATAATCTGTTTTTATACAATTCAGAAGAAGCAAAGTCATACTTAGGAGTATAAAGTCCGAAACTTTGTAACTCAATTTGTTCATCCATACAGATTATTTGAGATTGTTTGTTATTTATAGTGTTATTTAAACCGATAATTTTGTTGTTTAAATTATTGATCTCGTTATTTTTTTGCCCAATAACTGCATTTAAGTTATTAATATCATTTTGCAATTTCTGTGTGAGCATAAGTAAATTTTGGGCATTATACATTTCAGGAGTAAATGTGCTTCTAAGCTGATTAAGTTCAGCTTGTAAGCGTTCTACTTCTGACTTATATTGATTACCCTTAAAGGTATCAAGAAATCCCATATCAATTCTCCTTATCAAATAGTTATCAAATAGCATTAGCCTCAAGCTCGTTATGTACAACAGGCTCATAATCATAAAAATGCTCTGATGTAATGTGTTTTAATTCGTGCTTAGCGGCTTTCTGTTGAGTATCGTAGCTAAGCAGAATATTAATATATACATTGTAATTGCCGTCCTCATCTAAGACTGTTACACCTCGTACGGTCAGCGGCAATTCTAAACCTCTAATAAAAATTTCTCCCAAAGCTATTCATCCTTTTTTAATGCTTCAATAATTCTGACTGCTTTTTCCACATCTTCTTTTGTAGCACCCTTAGTAAGACTAAATAACATTCTTAGTTCACTTCTGTTCTTGAGCTCCTCGAGGTATTCTTGGAGTTCTGAATTTAATTCGGCGGAGGTCTTTGAATCTGTGAGTGTGTTCATATCTACATTGAAATAGTCAGCTATAGCTTCTAAAGTTTCAAGATTAGGTTCTCTTGTGCCATTCTCATACATACTAATAGAACTTTTAGAACAACCTAAATGCTTTGCAAGTTCTTCTTGACTTAGATTTGCTTTTAATCTCAACTGTTTAAGTACATCGGAGAACATTTAATCACCTCTTGTGTTTTGTTTACTACATAATATCACGAATTGTGAAAAAAATCAAGTAAAAAATCTCACAAAATGTGTTGACATTTTTAAAATGCTGTGTTAATATAATAGTACACGATACGTGAACTCACTTAAGGAGGTGATAAAATGAATGCAGAAGTCATTGGCGAGAAAATTAAAAACTTAAGAGAAAAAAATAATATCTCAAGAGAAAACTTTGCAAATGCCGTAGAAATCAGTCAATCTGCTCTTTCTATGTACGAAAACGGACAGCGTATTCCTCGTGACGAAGTTAAGTTAAGAATTGCAAGATTTTTCAACACCTCAATAGAGGAACTTTTTTTTACAAATTAAGTACACGAAATGTGAACTAAATGTTTATCTTACAATTCAGTATAGCAAATCAGCTGTACAATAAACAGGACTTTGCCGAACAGCAGAAAACAGCGTAAGGAGGTGAGAAGATGCGGAACGATACTCTATCAATCATATTAGTTGTATTATCGATAGTATTGCTGATATGTTGCACGATCGTTCAAAATATTAATCAGAACACAATTAATAAACAAAAGGATACTATAGCCATTATGCAGGATACTACAGCCATTATGCAGGACACTATAGACACTCAAAAAGGCACTATAGCTACTATGCAGGAAATTATAGATATTCTTGAAGAAAGCATGTGAAGAAAAGATGGGAGTAATAATAATTTTAGGACTGCTAATGCTTTGCACAGCTTTTGTTTCAGCAGTATTAGCAATAAAAATAGTAGCCGCCCATTTGTATAAAACAATAGACAGCTACCTTGATAAGCACGACGCTCAAATTATGGATCTGATTAAGTGGGCAAAGGACGAAGACAAACATCAATGAACGCTTGTCCAAATTAAACGTAATTCTATGGCAAAATAGCAGTAGGAGGTGAGAAGATGGACGAGCTTGAATATGAAAAAAAGCAACACCACTATTGGCATACAGCATTTTGCATAGCAGTGTCGCTTTTGTTTGCAACTTGGGCAGGTATTATATTTTGGGTTTTAATTCCGTAGGAAAGGTGAAAAAATGTGTTTGAAATATATTTATTAGGAATTATCGGGATTGCACTTGAAATAACTGCTTTGGTTTATACATTTGCATACAAAAATTCAAAGTATGTCATATCAATGTTAATGCACATACTTGGAACAGTTTGCTGCTTATTGCATTTGTGCTTTATTCTACTTTTCTGGGGACTCTAACACTATATTTCTTAGCAATAATCTTTACAAACTCTTCTAAAGTTTCTCTTGTTTCATCGTAACAAAGATTAGCTATGCCGTTATTTATGCTGTCAATATAATTCCATTCTGATTCATCAATGTATAAATATATTTCCGTGGCACATTTACCAAAATCTGTTTTTGAAGTGTTGTTGTGGTGATACACAACGGCACCTGCACTTGCTATATATGATTCTATAACTTCGGTTCTATGCTTGACATAGAATTCATTGTTTTCTTTTACATTTTCCGAACGCATTGTCAACTCTTTTTCCTTAATTGAGTAATGACCGTTTATTATAGCGGTAACTATCGGAGAAACAATGGAAAGCAAGAGTGCCGAGATAGAAACAATTAGAGCAATGGTACTATCCAATCTTTACACCTCCTTTCATAGTTAATCATAGCACTAAAAGAGGTATAAAGCAATTAAATAAAAAAGAGGTGAGAAGATGAAAAAAGAAGACAGAGATAAGGTTATAAATGCTTTATCAGAATTTGTTGTAAGGGTAGCAAAAGGAGAAGCGACCTCTACAGCAGAAGTTGCTGTTCTGCCTGAGGTCGCCAAGGTTTTGTTAGTCTTTGAGGGCTGAATTTTGAAGTACTTCATTTATGCCTTTAAAGAGTTCAGTATAGAATTTAGCCACTTCTTCGCCGTTCTCACCACAGGGAGACATATCAGAACTGTTAGCCTTTGCGACTGCAATTTCTTTGGCATACAATGCCGCAATTTTTGCAATTGAGTCTTCTCTCATAATTACACCTCACTTTCATTATATAGTGTAATGAATTGCGGTTCATCACTGCATATAGTATATCATAGAAAGTTGGTGAAATCAATGCACATCAATGAATTTGCTGGAATATTGCTCAAAAGCAGAAAACAGAAAGGCTTTTCGCAAAGCGAACTCGCTAAAAAAGCAGGCTTTACAAAAAGAGCTATCCAATACTGGGAGAAAGGAGAAAAAAGCATTTCACTTGAAAACGCTGATAAGTTGCTTAAGGCGTTAGGCGTACAGATTACTATTGGAACTCAATAACAACTCACTATCGAGTTTAATTTTAAGGAGGAAACAAAATGTTAAATAACAAAGGACAGATTGTCATTTTCGCAGACAAAGCCACATCAGGCTCAAATGTAGTATCTGCTTGTGTATCAGATGAAACCGCAAAGGCTCTTAACGAACTTTGCGAGAAGTCCGGAAAGAAGATGTCGAGCCTTGTTCGCACTCTGATTGAGGACGCTATCAGCTTAGTTACGATTGTAGGGGAGTAATATGAAATCGACAAAAAAGGTAATAACCAACTGGGACGCTGTCCCGCTCTACATAGATTTGCCGTTGCTGGCAACCCTTTGGGGGTTCTCGGTTGATTGTTTAAAGAAAAAAGCACAGTCGGGCATTTTGCCGGCGGCAAAGATGTTCGGTGAGTGGAGAATATCTAAAGAGGACGCAAAGGCTTACTTCGAAAAGGCTTACAACGAAACGCAGGAGGGAATAAAAAAAGATGGATGTAATAATTAACAACAATGTCAAATGCTATCTGAGGGACTGCGTGATTATAGAGCGTGAATTGCTCGAAAATCTCAAGAAAGGAGCAAACGGATATGAGTAAGCTTGAAAACTTACAAATCTGCATTAAAGACGGCGAAGTCATAGCTTTGCAGGGACTTGACACCGTTACGGCTGAAAGGCTCGAGGACATTTTGAATTATGTCGCAGAAGTCAAAGAGAGCCTTGACAGGCACAAGCTCAACAACAGAGCGACAGGCATTAAGCGTATGGCGAACAACTGTAAAAAGTTTATCCGCTGCTGCAAATACGCAGCGAAAAATTAAGGAGGTGTAACAGATGAAAAAAGGGACAACAATCGAAAGCGGATACGATGCTTCGGGGCGCTGGTGTCTGAAACTTCGAAAAGCTAAAGGCAAGTTTACGCTTGATGAAATAATTGAAGCGGCGAAAGAATGGGAAGAAGATTACTACGCTGTGATTATTAAAGCAATGAGCGATGAGATAGCACAGTATTACGACGATGACCTTGACGGCGACTGCGTGACATTGTATCGTGCTACAGATTTTATAAGCAAGGAATGTAGCTAATGAAAAGATTAACTTTAAATCAAGACAGCAAAATCAAGGTTAAGGACATCTACGGCAAAATGCACGATTGTAAAGATGTGCCGAATGAGTTTTACGGCTGTATTCGCAAACTTTACGACTACGAGAACACAGGCTACAATCCCGACTTCATCGACACTATTCCGTATATTTTACAAGATATGGCGGAACTCCTTGAAAATCCAACAACAGAACACATCAAGGCTTGCAAGTCGAAGATTGACTACATTTTAAGTGCAAAAGAAGAAAACCGCTGACAGCACGGCAATGCTTTCAGCGGTTTAAGGATATAATATGAAATCAATCAACATTATTATATCCTTAATTTTATAAAAAATCAAGGAGGAAATATGCAAAGAATGACATCAAAACTGCACGATTTTGCTCCCGTTTTATATGTAAATAAAGAAGGGAAGCATCTCACCCCAGCGGAAATATCAGTAGGTCAGACGCGAGAAGTGTTGCAAAGACTTTGCGAATACGAGGAAACCGGATTATTACCTGATGAAATCTTAGAACTAAAAAAATCAAGGAGGAAACATAATGCACACATCAAAAATTACAATTAAATCACTTTTCGGCATTTCCGAGCAGGAAATCAGAGCATATAAAAACAGAACAGCTCTGTACTATCACAATCCACTCTTGCTTGAATATAAATTTGTTGCCGTAAGCATTGTGGATACTCTATTGTACTTAGAATGTACAAATCAAAAGCAGGATGATTTTTATACAATCACGAGGAAAGCTCAGACAGCACAAACCGCTATCGGTGGGAACAACGGCAACCTCCTCGCAGACTACGCAGGCAAATATAAAATTACAGTTTTAAGCACCGGCAGTAATTCGCTCGTTGTGAAGCTTATTCGTAAATGAGGGTGATAAGATGATTACTTACAATCAATTCTGCAACACATTTGCGGTAAGCGTTGGCAGTGCTGTATTTGAGGAAGTAAAACGGAGGGCAGAACATAAGCGTAATTACATAATAAGCCACTTTGGTGACGGCAACGGTGCAAGGCTTACTGAAAAGTATATGCTTGAGCTTATGCGTGATGAACTTTGCTCATTTACCTTAGAGCAGTCAACAAGGCTTGCTTTGGGAGGTGTTTAAGAGTGTGTTACGGTTTAGCTCCAAATGCACCTATACCGCAAAAGAAAGGTGAATGTGCTTGCTGCGGTTACGAACTCAGAGAAGATTATACATATTTTGAGGACAGCGAGTGCAACAAATTTTGTAGTAAAGACTGCGCAGCAGAATTTCATAAAATCACAGAAAAGGAGTGGTAATGATGAACGAACAGTCACAGCTTATTGTAGTTAAGCAAATACCGATTATTATTGAAAAACTTGAGTCTGTTAAATCTGAAATTGAGCACAAGGTAAATGTTGCTTGCTCAATGGTTTGCACAGATGAGAACTACAAAGAAATCAAAAAAATTCGTTCGGCTCTCAACAAAGAGCTTGCCGAGTTTGAAAGTCAGAGAAAAGCCGTTAAGTCCGAGGTAATGACGCCGTACGAGCATTTTGAAAGCGTGTATAAGGAGTGTATTTCCACACCTTATAAAAAAGCTGATTCAGCATTAAAGAGCAAGATTGAGGCTATCGAGCAGGGGCTTAAACAGGAAAAGCACGATAAATCAAAAGCGTATTTTAATGAGTATGCCCAAACGCTCGGTATTGATTTTGTAAGGTACGAGCAAGTCTGCTTGAGCATTACGATGACGGTTACCCTTAAAAAGCTCAGAGAAACAATCAAGGCTTTTCTTGACAAGGTTATGGACGACATAAAGCTCATTGCAGTGCAGGAGCATAAAGATGAAATCCTGTACGAGTACAAACGGTCTTTGAATGTATCGGCTGCAATAACTTCCGTAACCGAGAGGTACAAGGCTATTGAAGAGGAGAAAGCAAGGGCAGAAGCCGAACAGCTCGAACGAAAAAAGGCGGAGCTTAACGAACAGATTAATATTAAAGAATATGAGCCGTTTACAGCTAATGTTCCTACCGAGGTGGCCGCACCGGTTGAAGAGGAACAGCCTGCAATGGCAGATAAAAAAATATATCCACTCAGCTTTACGGTTTACGGAACAAAAACACAGCTTAAAGACTTTGCTTTAGCGGTAAAACAGTTAATTAATGAAAGAGGTTTAAAATATGAGTAATTATAATATGACAAAATCAAGCAACACAGCAATGCAGGGAAAGCCCAAATTTTCGGCTATGCTTAGCACAAATGGATTTCAGCAGGCACTTGCAAATTCCCTTAAAAGCCCTAAGGAAATTCAGAAGTTCACCGCCGCTATTACCTCGGTTGTAAGCACCAACAAGGAGCTTGAAAAATGTGATGCCGGTACTATTCTTTCGGCCGCACTCTGCGGTCACTCTCTCGGACTTCCTCCGTCACCACAGCTCGGACAGTATTACTTGGTGCCGTTTAACGACAGAAAGAACAACAGAACAGTTGCTACATTCGTACTCGGCTATCGTGGCTATATCCAGCTTGCTATTCGCAGCGGTCAGTACAAGCGACTTAATGTTGTTGAAATTAAAGAGGGCGAGCTTGTGAGTTGGAACCCACTTACAGAGGAAATTGAGGTAAAACTCATTTCAGATGAAAGCGAAAGAGCGGTTGCAAAAACCATTGGATATTACGCTTGTTTCAGATATATAAACGGCTTTGAAAAGGCTCTTTATTGGAGCAAAGAGAAGATGAAAGAGCATGCTATCAGATACTCGGCAGGTTACAAAAACGATGTAAACAAAGGCACTTCATACACCTTTTGGGCAAAGGACTTTGACAGTATGGCAAAGAAAACAATGCTCAGACAGCTTATTTCAAAGTGGGGCGTAATGAGCGTGGAAATGCAAAATGCTTTTGAGGCTGACACACACGCAATTAACAGCGACGGCAGCGTTGATTATGAGGTGAGCGAGGAATGCGATACAGAGCCGAATTTAGACGATATACCGCCGTTTGAGGAAGAACCGCCTGCAATGTCGGCACAAAGTGAGCCGTTTTCGATTGACGACCTTGCGGAATGATTAACTTAAAAATAATCTCGACAGGCAGTAAAGGCAATGCGGTTTTGCTTGATAATCAGATCTTGATTGACTGCGGTGTGCCTTACTGCCGACTGTCGGCTTTAGCCGATAGGATAAAATATATTTTTCTTACGCATCGGCACAGCGACCACTTAAACACAAGCACATTACGCAGGCTTTGCACAGAGCACCCGAGCATTAAGGTGATATATAACGGCTACCTTGCAGGCGCTTTGTATAAAGACTGTTCGGATTTTATTTTTAAAAGCTCTTTTATTACAGAACCACGAAAATGGTACCAAATAGGAGCTGTTACATTTGAAAACGAAATGCTCATACATGATGTGCCAAATTGTGCGTGGAAGATTTTTATTAAATCGAACTATGGCGATACATTCAGAGTGATTTACGCTACCGATACAAACAGCCTTGAGCATATCAGAGCTAAGGGTTACGAACTCTATTTAATAGAGTCTAATTACGATAAAGACGAAATTATAAAACGAATGAAAGAAAAAACAGCCTGCGGCGGCTATATGTACGAGGACAGAGTGCTTAAAACGCATTTATCAAAGCAGCAGGCGGACGAATGGCTTTATAAAAATATGGGCGAGTACAGCTCGTTTATTTATATGCATACTCACATTGAATAGGAGTGATGTAATGGCTGGACAACCAAAGCAAGGTTTAGACTTTGCCGCTTGGGATGTTCACATTTTCGATGACGATGAGAGATTTGATGTGCTTATCGATGCACAGGGATGGAGCGGCTTTGGCGTGTTCTTCTATATTTGCACGAAAGCATATGCCACTAATGGTTATTACTATGAGTGGCGAGAAAAAACCAGTGCGGCCGCAATAGCGAAACGAATGAGCGGTGGAATTAAATCAGATACGGTAAAACAGGTAGTACAGCTTTGCTTACAAATTGGGCTGTTTGACAACGGGCTATTTGATAGGGAAAGAATACTGACAAACAAAATGATGCAAGAACGGTATATGTACGCTATTGAGAAACGTTCTAAGCGAGGTCGCACAATTAATAAAGATTATTGGCTTTTGAAAGAAGATGAAACAAAGGCTTATATAATTGTACCCGAAAATGAGCATAATCTCTCCGAAAATGGGAATAATCTCGCCGAGAATGACATAAAGAAAAGTAAAGTAAAGGAAAGTAAAGAAAAAGAAAAGAAAAGCGATGTTTTTATTTCTTTATTGTTGAAAGATGAAAGTGATTATCAAGTGACATTTTCTCAGCTGAATAATTTAAAAAATATTTACACATTGATTGATGTTGAAAACGAACTCGTAAAGATGTCTAAGTATTTTGAGCTGCACCCCGACAGCAGAAAAACACTTGATGATATCAAGAATTATATAAACCGTTGGTTATTAAAGAGGAGTGATGAAGTTGACAGCATACGAAAGAATAATTCAAAAGTACCTGCCAAAAGACGGAGCACAGGAGCGTTTAACACAGGCGAGGTTGTACTATGAGCTTACGGCAGAGGAAAAGGCACAGCGAGAGGCGGATATTTTTAATGCGCAAACAGGCAGGCTGACAGGCTATGACTGCGATAAATGCAAAAACAAGGGTACGATATACAGCACAGTAAAAAGGGATTTTTGCGGTACAGAAACCTTTGAGGTGGTTAGCCGACCCTGCGAGTGCTTAAAGGTGAGAGCAGAGCTTAAGAGAATTAAGAAAAGCGGACTTGCAAGGCTGATTGAAAGGTACAATTTCGGAACATATATTGTCAAGAGCGAATGGCAGGCTTACATAAAGAAATGCGCCGAGGATTTCGCAAACAATCCAGTAGATTGGTTCTATATCGGCGGTCAGTCAGGCTGCGGAAAAACGCATATCTGCACAGCAATAATCGGTTCGCTGTTAAAGCAGGGCAGATCCGCAAGGTATATGCTTTGGGGCGACGACATAACGGCAATCAAGCAGGCGGTGACAAACGCCGAGCAGTACGAAAAACTTATGAGCAATGTAAAAAATGCCGATGTGCTGTATATTGACGATTTTTTCAAGACACGCAGCGGCGAGGGAATAAGCAACGCCGATGTGAATACAACCTTTAAAATCATAAACCACCGCTACAATGAGCAGCTGCCAACAGTGATAAGCTCCGAGCTTTCAATAAACGAAATTGCGGCGATTGATGAGGCATTAGGCAGCCGCATAGCAGAAATGACAAGAACGCATAAGATTTACATTTCAAAGGATAAAAGCAAAAATCAGAGGTTTTACTATGGATAAAGCAGTAACAGAATTTTTTATGAAAATGGAAAAAGTGCCGACTGTAACAGCTCAGGAACGCAGAGTGAGGATCGTTAAGGGCAAGCCGGTATTTTACGATTCACCGAGAATAAAATCGGCTAAGGCTTTACTTGTGGCTCATCTAAAACAGCATAGACCGCCAAAGCCGTATGATAGTGGTGTAAGGCTGAGGGTAAGCTGGCTTTTTCCAAAAGGCAGACACAAAGACGGTGAGTATCGTATTACAAAACCCGACACAGATAACCTACAAAAAATGCTCAAGGACTGTATGACGCTCTGCGGATTTTGGACAGATGACGCACTTGTGGCAAGCGAGATATGCGAAAAGCTTTGGGCAGATGTGCCGGGCATTTACATAAGGATTGAGAAGCTATGAACATCTCGCAGGTTAAACGCAGCCTTGAACGAAAGGTGCTTTACAACGGTACAGAATACATTCTGACAGGCTGTATCATCAGACGAGGCACAACAGGTCAATTTTATTATCAGGCTGAAATAAAGGATTTAAACGCTAATTCTGCATTGTTGTATTGCAGACTTGAAGATTTGGAGGAGCTTTAAAAAATGGAAGAAAAATTAAAATGCGAAGTGTGCGGTGCTTTGGTTACAAGAAAATCCGCAAGTCAAAAATATTGTGCCGGTTGCCGTGCTGAGGCTAATAGTTTTAAAGCTAAACTTCATCGTGAAGAGCGAAAAGCAATTGAATCGTATTCGAGCCGCTGCCAAAATGTTGATACTCTCGAAGAAAAGTGCAAAGAGATAAGCAGGTACAATAAGCGAGAAAGGCTTGGAAGAATTTAAGGAGGGTGAAAAAATGGCATTACACAGTTAAAATGAAGGAATTTTATGTAGGGGTGGGTGATATTGATTGCAGTAGTGGGCTTGTGATTCCTCTCGAAAGCAAGAGAAAAATTAAAATACAGATATGTGATGATTGTTACAAAGGTTTACATCTTATTGCCGAAAAAAGGGAGCGTGAAAATAATGGCTGAAAAAGAATACATAGAGCGTGAAGTGCTTATAAAACGATTTGAAACATTGAAAGAAAAAGCAGAAACTTTGCGAGATGTTGTATATTTAGACGGCGTCCTTGCAGTTATAGACACTACACCTACCGCCAATGTGCAGGAGGTCAGGCACGGAAAATGGATTGAATACGATAACGGTGTTCAAACTTGTTCTGAGTGCGGAGAAGAACACGAATGGCAAGATTATAGAGCGAGTTATTGTGAGGACTGCGGTGCAAAGATGGATAAGGAGTAAAAATTATGACAAGATATGAACTCGAAAGACATTTAGGGAAATATGTTGAAATCGTACTTTTTGACGGAACGGTGATTGAGGGCATTTTACATAAAACAAGTGAAAAAGCCTTTGAAAATGACGCTAATTTGTCAATACCAAAGTTACGATATTTCTGCACTTGTGGGGATAAGGTTGTTAGTAATTGTGTTTTTAGATTGTCCCACATTAAAAAAATCAGTCGTATAAAAATTAAACTTAAAGTTGTTGACGAAGTTAAACTCTCAAAGTGGGTAAAAAAGAAAGACAGAAAAGTAGGTGAAGCGGAAGCATACTGCTTAACTTGCGGGAGAGAGGTTGTTTATCAAGTCATTAACAACCGTTATCAATTTGAAAACTACTGCCCACATTGTGGCGCAAAAATGGATTTGGAGGAGTGAGAGTAAATGATTGATTGTTCAAAAACAGAAAATTATTTTGCTGAAAAGCAAAGAATGACGAAAAGACAAAAAGGTGGAATATGCGAACTTCACTGTTGTGACTGCCCTTTGTGCAGTAAAAACAATGGAACATCCGAAATTTTGTCGTGTACAAGTTTTGAGATGCATTATCCCGAAAAAGCTATTGAAAGCGTCCAAAAGTGGAGTAATGAACACCCACAGAAAACTTACTTAAGTGAGTTTTTAAAAAACTATCCGAATGCTCCTCTTAACCGTGACGGAGTGCCTAAAATGTGCCTATATGTCTTAGGATTTATGAGCATGGATGATTGTCGCGACGGCTGCATAGAATGTTGGAATCAGCCGATTAAGGAGTGATTTGGTTGAGTCAGAGAAAATCAATTTCCAAAGCAACAAGACTTAAAGTTTATGAGAAGTACAATGGACGGTGTGCGTACTGCGGCTGTAAACTCGAATTAAAGGACATGCAAGTTGACCACATTCAGAGTGTTTACTGGTACAACGGTGCGAATGACATTGAAAACTATAATCCTGCTTGCAGGATGTGCAATTTTTATAAATCGACAATGACAGTTGATGATTTTAGAAAACAGTTATGCACATTGCTTTTAAGGTTGGAAAAGGTCTTTATTTTTCGATTAGCTGTGAAGTATGGACTAATTAAAAAAACGGACAATCCAATTGAATTTTACTTTGAAAATCAAAATAAAACAGGTAAGGAGAGTGAAAACAATGACTAATTATGAGAAAATCAAATCAATGAGCATCCATGATATGACTCAATTCTTATTCATACACCAATTCGATAAGTGTGGAAATTGCGTTTATTACAAAAAGCAATGCAACGGTTATTACTTTGATGATAAAAGTTGTACCACAGGGATTAAAAATTGGCTTGAAAGTGAGGCAGAAGAATGACGCTTGATGAATTAAAAGCAGAAATAACGGAACGCATAGAAAGCGAGCAGGACAAGCTGAACAGGCTTAACGACTGCAAAAGCAGAAAAGACAGAAACTATTACATAAGTGAGGGAATGTTGCTTGCATATGGCATTGTAGCTGATTATCTTGACGATTTGGAGGTGATAACTTGACGGCTAAAGAGATTAAGGAGATTAACCGAGAGATTTCACGGCTGAGGGCGAAGATAGTACGCATTTCTGCCGAGGCTGACAATACATCGCCTAAGCTGTCGGATTTACCGAGTGCAGGTCAAACATCTGACAAGGTCGGCAATGCGGTTGTGCAGATTGCAGATATTCAGAGGGAGATACAAAATCTTGAAATCCGCCGAAACGCAGCACTTAACAGCTTATCTCGTGACGATTTTGTGGAGAATTGCTTGTTTATGCGATTGGCATTGCATTACAGCTGGGCGAAGATTTTAACCAAGGTAGGCGGTAATAACACAATCGACAGCATAAAGAAAATGTGTTACCGTCATCATTGGTGAATTTGTCCCGATGTCCCGAATAGGGGTGATATAATATAAAATGAAGAAACCAACAACAAGAGGCATTTTGAAAATCTCCTTTTAAATAATAACGGCAAACGGCAGACCGCTCTCACTTGAGGGCGGTCTGCTTATTTTACATAAAGAGAGGTGGTGACGGTGGCAAAGGGAAAGTATGAAAAATGGCTTAAAAAAGAAAATTTACTACTGCTTGAGGGCTGGGCAAGGGACGGCTTGACCGACGAGCAGATTGCTAAGAATATGGGTGTTTCATACTCAACGCTAAAAGATTGGAAAAATAAGTATTCGGCTATTTCGGCTGCCCTAAAAAAGGGCAAAGAGGTTGTAGACTATGAAGTTGAAAACGCTTTGTTATCTTCAGCGCTTGAGGGCAACACTACCGCTCAAATATTTTGGCTGAAAAACCGCCGCCCCGACAAGTGGCGGGATAAGCAGAAAGAAGAAACCGACAAGACCGCACTTGACAAGCTCGACAGCATTTTGAAAGAAATCAAAGAGGACGCAGAAAGGAGCACAGACAATGCCGTACACGAGTAAGCAAAAGGAATACATAGCAAACGCTACACATCGTTGGAACATAAAAAGCGGTGCGGTGCGTTCGGGCAAAAGCTATGTTGATGTTACCTGCATAGTTCCTATGCGTATTCGTGAAAGAATAGGCAAGGACGGCTTGTGCTTTATCATCGGAGTGTCAAAGGAAACTATCGAGCGAAATGTTTTACAGCCTATGCGTGAGCGTTACTCTTCCGACATTGTGGGTACAATCAACAGCCGAAACATTGCAAAAGTGTGCGGTGAGGATGTCTATTGCCTCGGTGCGGAAAAGGTCAGTCAGGTTGCTAAAATTCAGGGTGCGTCCGCTAAGTATATCTATGGCGATGAGGTTGCCAAGTGGAATGAAGATGTTTTCAATATGCTTAAATCCCGACTTGACAAGCCTTATTCGTGCTTTGACGGCAGCTTAAACCCCGAACACCCTACGCATTGGCTAAAAAAGTTTATAGACAGTGACGCAGATATTTATTTGCAGGAATACACGATTTTCGATAATAAATTCTTATCCGAGGAGTTTGTGAAGAACCTTTGCAATGAGTACGAGGGCACTATTTTTTATGACCGCCTTATACTCGGGAAATGGGTGCGTGCAGAGGGTGCGATTTACCGCAGATTTGCCGACAATCCAAAGAATTTTTACTGCCGAATTACCGACAAAATCAATACAGATTTACCGTACAGGCAGTTTTTGAAATCGGAACTTGAAGAAGTAACAATCGGCATTGACTTTGGTGGCAATAAATCGGGCCACGCATTTGTGGCAACGGCAAAGACAAGAGGCTACAATAATTTAATAGCATTGAAAAGCGAACGACACTTCGGTGAATACGACGGAAACGATATTGACAGGCTGACAATTAATTTTGCACAGTCTGTTTTTGATTTATGCGGTGTTGTGGACTTTGTGTATTGGGATAATGCCGAAACTGTACTCGGTCGAGGAATTAAAAGAGCGTTTGAGGAGCATTTTCCAAATACGATAGTCAGACCGGCACGCAAATGTCCTGTACAAGACCGTATTCAATGCACCTTGCGGCTTATGGGTGCAGGCAGGTTCTTTTACACTGACGGCTGCGACACGCTGAAAACGGCTCTTTGTGAGGCTGTTTGGAACGATAAAAAACTTGTTGACGAAAGACTTGACGATGGCTCAACCGACATCGACAGCCTTGACGGTTTTGAATACACATTTGAACGGGATATAAAAAGATTTATAAGGGCGGTGTAATATGCAATTTTTAAACTATCTGAAAGGAGTGTGGCAGAGGTTGTTTCCGCTGAAAGACATTAAGCAGGCACTTGGCATTAAGCCTGCAATTACAGACGATATGCTCTCAAGCATCGAGCTTTGGCAGAAGTGCTTTTCGGGCAATGCTCCTTGGCTTAATGACGATGTAATAAGCCTTAGACTTGAGCAGTCAATCACAAGGGAGTTTGCAAACATCACGCTTAACGAAATGACAGCAAGCGTGAGCAATGACAAATTGCAGAAAATTTTTGAAACCGCAACAGAGGACCTTAACATCGAATTGCAGTCGGGACTTGCAACGGGTGCAATGGTTATTAAACCGCTTGGCGGCGACAAGGTGCAGTATATTTCTGCAAATGCTTTTGTGCCGATTGAGTTTGACGCAAAGCATAGGCTTGTTAAGGTTATTTTCCCCGAGTTTAGAAAAATCGGAGATAACTATTACACAAGGCTTGAGTATCACAACCTTGATCCCAAAAAGGGATTGACAATTACCAACACTGCATATGTGTCTGCAAATGAGGGGCAACTTGGAAGAGAAATTCCGCTTACGGCAGTTGACGAGTGGGCAAGCCTGCCTGCCTCGGTCACATATCCTACAATGCTCCGTCCTGCGTTCGGTTATTTTCGCACACCGATTAAAAACACGATTGACGGCAGCTCATGCGGTATGTCTGCGTTTGCAAATGCAATAGCATTAATCGAAAAAACAGACACACAATTTGGCAGGCTTGACTGGGAGTTCGAAAGCGGCGAAAGGGCAATACATGTTGATGCCGCAGCTTTCAAGAAAGAGGGTACTGAAAAACTCAACAAAAGGCTGTATCGTGCCGTTGATGTTGACCTCGGCAATGAGGAGCTGTTCAAGGATTTTTCCCCTGCAATCCGTCAGGGAGATATTACAGACGGCTTAAATACATATCTTCGCAGGCTTGAGTTCTCAGTGGGACTTGCTTACGGTGACTTATCCAATCCCGAAACTGTGGCAAAAACCGCAACAGAGATTAAGTCGGCAAAAGACAGAAAGTACAACACGGTATCGGCAATTCAAAAGCAGCTTAAATATTGCCTTGACGATTTGGTATATGCTCTTGCCTTTTACAATTCGCTTACAACAAGCGGATATACATTTGTATGCGATTTTAAGGACAGCATTTTGACCGATGAACAGACCGAAAGAACGCAGGATATACAGGATTTGAGCCTCGGTATTATGAAGCCCGAGGAGTACCGTGCAAAGTGGTACGGCGAGGACGAAAAGACTGCAAAAAAGAACCTGCCGCAAGCCTCAGAGGTAGTTGACTGATGTTTACGCCTGAGATTATGGAGGCAATCCCCACAGCGCTCGAACAGATTTTTGACAGCCTGCAAATGAGCATAATGGCTGACATTGTGCGAAAGTTGGTGCTTGCACAGGAGCTTACACCGACAAGCGTTTACAAAATCGGCAGACTTTACAAGCTCGGTAAGAGTAAATCAGCAATCAAAAGCATAGTGCAAAATACACTTGATTTAAGCAATAGTGAGATTAAAAACATCTTTTCGGGTGTTATAGAAAGCGGCTATAACGAGGCTGAGAGCGTTTTTAAAGAGCAGGGCAAGGAGTTTATACCCTATGCCGAAAATGAACCGTTACAGCAATTTGTGAGGGCGGTGCAGGCACAGACACAGGGCGAGTGCAAGAACATAACGCAGTCAATGGGTTTTGCCAAGCGACAGCCTGACGGCAGCTTAGGCTTTACCCCTGCCGCCGATTACTACCAAGAAACTCTTGATAAAGCTGTCACGGAAATTGCAAGCGGTGCGAGTGATTATAATACCGTACTCGAGAAAACCGTAACCGAAATGACGAACAGCGGCTTGCGTACTGTTGACTATGCAAGCGGTCACAGCAACAGAGTTACTGTTGCGGCAAGGCGAGCGGTTGCAACGGGACTTAATCAGGTTGTGGGCAAAATCAACGAGGAGAATGCCGAAAAACTCGGTACAAATTACTTTGAGGTATCGTGGCACAGTGGTGCAAGACCGACACATCAGGTGTGGCAGGGCAGAGTTTACAGCAAGGAAGAGCTTGAAAGCGTGTGCGGACTTGGTACAGTAACAGGGTTGTGCGGTGCAAACTGTTACCACTCATATTCTCCGTTTACTCCCGGCATAACCCCACGCACCTATACAGACGAACAGCTTGATCAAATGAACGCAGAGGAAAACGAGCCTGTCGAGTACAACGGTAAAAATTACACCAAGTACGAGGCAACCCAAAGACAGCGCAGACTTGAAACCACAATGCGTGCACAGCGGCAGAAAATAAAACTGCTTGAAGAGGGCGGAGCAGATGAGCAGGCTCTCATAAATGCAAGAGCAAGGTATGTAAAAACCTCCGATGAATATGTGAACTTCTCGAAAAGTATGGGACTTTCTCAGCAATGGGACAGAGTGACAGTCGGCAGTAACAGTGTTAAGAGCATTACAAAGCCTAAAAAAGCCAGTTCACCGATAGGCGGAATAAAAACCACTTCTTTGCCGATTAAAAACACAGAAAATCATACCTTTAAGGGTAAATTCGGTGTTGAAAAATCTGTAAAAGGTGATATAATTAGAACAGAGAAACAATGCTTTATTCATCAAGATAAGATAAATAAATTCTTTCTCAAACCTGGGGCAAAACATGCACAAGAATTTTTTGATGTGGGGTATTCTACAGAAGACTACGAACTTCTCAATGCTGATTTGATGGGCGGATTTGACTATTCAAAAGCTATTGATAAGCAGATAGATAAAAACGGTGTAGAAAAATTCAGCATATTTATGAACTTAGGAACAAAACAAAAGAAATTATTTAGAACTGTTTGGCAAAAAGATACACCGGACAGTGTTCCAAGAATTATTACTGCACATAGGGAGAACAAAATAGATGTTTGAATTATATGAGAAAGTTAAAATAAAATCGAACAATATTATTGGAATCATTGTTGACATTGCTACTGTAAACGGTAAAGATATATATACAGTTGAGAGTAGCGAAAAAAACATTTCTGACGGTTATGGCGGAGAATGGAAACTATTTAGTTGTACTTTTGACGAAATTGAGAAAATAGTTCTGTAAAATAATTATGTTAAAAATTAACGCACTGATTAAGCACTTAGCGCAAGCTGAGTGCTTTTTTAATACCCGAAATCCGAAAGGTGGTGTAAATACGCTTGCTTTTTCTCATTGGGCTATATGTACTTGGGGCAAATGGCTTAATTGTTCCGACAGCTTGCTATGTTGCAGCTTGGGCAGTTGTTGCCGTTAAGTTTGCTCTTAGCATTTTTTGTGGACTTACTAAGAAATGAGGTGATAAAATGAGAGTAAAGGTAGTAGTATCGTTCAACGATAAGATGAACGGCTCTATAAACAGACCTGTAAACGAGGTTTTTGAGTGTACCAAGGAGCGAGCGGAAAGCCTTATTAATCGTGGCTTTGTGGTTGCTGTACAGGATACCAAAAATAAAAATATTGCTGACTAAGCACTTGTGTTGTAACTGCACAGGTGCTTTTTTATTTGACCGTTCCGAAGTCGTAAAACTACGGATAGAATGAGGAGCAACCTCGTAAAAAAGCGTATCGAAAGGAGCATATTTTATGCAGAGAAAATTTTTAGAGGATTTAGGTCTTGAAAAAGCGGTTATTGATAAAATTCTGGACGAAAACGGTTCGGATATTGAAAAAGCAAAATCAAGACTTGAAACTGAAATGGACAACTACAAATCACAGCTTGAAACCGCACAGACGGCACTCAAGAAGTTTGAGGGCGTGGATGTTGAAAATCTTAAAAGCGAGATTGCAAAACTCAACACAAGCCTTAAAGACAAGGAAACCGAATATCAGACAAAAATTGCGGATATGGAGTTTAACTCTGTACTTGACGGCGCTATTTCAAAGAGCGGTGCGAGAAACGCAACGGCGGTTAAGGCTTTGCTTGACCTTGACAGTCTTAAAACATCTAAAAATCAGGCAGACGATATTACTAAGGCTCTTGAAAGCGTAAAGAGCGAAAACGGCTATATGTTCGGCTCTGATGAACCGTTCCAAAATCCTGTAAAGAATACAGGAAACACAGGTATTAAGTCAAACCCTCTTGCAAGTATGAGAGCGGCAATGGGACTTAGTACAGACGAAAAATAATTAATGAGGTGAAATTTTATGGCAAATTCTATTGCACTTTTTAAAACTTACACAGCCTTGCTCGATGAGGTTTATAAGCAGTCGGCACTTACAAGCGAGCTTGACGGTGCGTCTGACCTTGCAACAGCGGGTGCAAACTCCAATGAACTTATTATTCCAATGATTTCAATGGACGGTCTTGCGGATTACAGTCGTAACAGCGGTTATGTGAACGGTGATGTTACACTCACAAACGAAACCGTAAAATGCAATTTTGACCGAGGCAGAATGTTCAATGTGGACACAATGGACAATATCGAAACCGCAGGCGTTGCGTTCGGCAGACTTTCGGGCGAATTTATCCGCACAAAGGTTGTGCCGGAGCTTGACGCATTCCGCTTTGCCGCATACGCAAGTCACGCAGGCATTACCTCTGCCACACCTGCAAACCTTGCCACAGGAGCGGCGGTAATTGAAGCACTCCGCAAGGGTACTACTCAGATGGACGAGGACGAAGTTCCGTACGAGCAGCGTTACCTTTACATTACACCAACTCTTTACGGACTTGTGCAGGATTTGGACACAACAAAGTCAAGAGAGGTTCTCAGCAGATTTGCAAAGATTGTTACAGTGCCGCAGACACGCTTTTATACAGCGATTGAACAGCTTGACGGCACATCGGGCGGCAAGACCAAGGGCGGCTATCAGAAAGCCACTGCCGCCTCAAACATCAACTTTATGATTATTCATAAGCCTGCCCTTATCCAGTTTACTAAGCACCTTGACACTAAGGTAATTGAACCATCGGTAAATCAGGACTCGGACGGTTACAAGTTTGGTTACAGAATGGTAGGCATTGCAGATGTGTACGAAAACAAGACCGCAGGTATTTACTGTCACACAGCGGTTAAGTCTTAAAGGAGTGTGAAGTATGACCGCTTACGCTGACGAAAGCTATTACAAAACCGAATACCTATGCGGCAGAAAGGCGGTCATTATCTCCGCCTTTGCTTATTACGCAAGAGAGGCTACACTTATTATTAACGCTTACACAGGCTCGAATATTGACGACACAAAAGAAATTGCAGAGCCTGTAAAGCTATGCTGTTGCGAAATTGCGGAGCTTATGTATAAAGCCGACAATATGGCTGACAGCGAGGGAGTAACTTCCGAAAAGGTTGGCGATGTGTCACGCTCATACGAAAGCGTTGAAATACGCAAAAAGCAGCTTAACAGGTGCGTAAAATCGGCAGTGTATAAGTATCTTGCTGACACAGACTTGCTGTATAGAGGTGTTGACTGATGTTTGCAGACACTATGCTTACCCTTTACAGGTTTAACGGCAAAGGCTTTGACCGCTATGTTATTCCGCAATGCCATTGGCAGGAGTGCAAAGCCGCTAATGTGCTTAAAAGCGGAATGCAGAACGCTGACGGAATAGTTATATACATTCCGTCAAATGCGCTTGTTCTTGCTCCGAATAATTTTTTATTTCCGAGCAACAGACTGTTTCTAAACGCTGATATATCGCCTCTGTGCCCCTCTCAGGACATTATTATTAAAGGCGAGTGTAATTTTACATTTGACAATTCAAGCGATAGGAGCGTATCTGAGAGTCTTAAACAGCTGCGCGACAAATACGAAATTCACACAGTGATGAGTATTGACCGCCTGCTTTATGGGTCTGCGGATATGCAGCATATTAAGGTATCGGCGAGGTGATAATATGCTTTTTAATATTAATCAGCCGTCGGATGTTGACGGCACACTTTCGCTCAAGTGGAGCAAAGGCTTTAGCAATGATATGAATAGCAGATTTGAGCTTGCCCAGCGAGAAATTGACAAGGACTGCATTAAGCTAATGAAGCCGTACACACCTTTTAAAATGGGCGTGCTCGAAAACTCCGCAACCATTCATACGGTAATCGGCAGCGGTCAAATCACGCAGGTTACACCATATGCAAGGTATCTTTACTACGGCAAGGTGTATGGTCCTAACTTCCCGATAGTACGAGAGAAAGACGGTACTGAGCATATCGTTTTCGGGCACTATGACGGTGACGGCACTATCATCGGCTGGCGAAGTCCAAAGGGCAAGAAAAAGCACCAGACAGGCAGACGGCTGCATTACAGCAAAGATAAACACCCGCTTGCAGGCAAGATGTGGTTTGAGCGAATGAAAGCCGACCGCAAAGGTGAAATTTTGCAAGCGGCGGCAAAAATAATAGGGAGTAATGCAAAATGAATATAATCGAGCTTGTGAGGTCAATTTTGCAGGAGTTCCCGAAAATCGGCGAGCTTGTGCATATTGATTATTCAACAAACAAAGTACAGGATTTTGGACTCTCTCCGACAGGCGACACGCTTGTCAGTGAAGACATTTTAGGAAATCAAACACGCAATCACACCTTTATCCTGTACGCTACCTGTCAGTCGTTCAACGACTATGACCGACTTGTAAACAGCGGAATGTTGCTTGAACTGCAAATGTGGCTTGAACGGCACGCAGAGGGTGATATAGAAGTTGAAGTCGGCGACAACATTTTATACGGTGAGCTTAAAAAACTCACTTGCTCAAACGGAATGCTTTACAGCATACCTGACGAAAACAACAACGGCGGTGTGCAGTACCAATTGCAAATCACCGCCCAATACACTATTGAAAATTGATTGAAAATTGAAAGTGAGGAATTATTATGGCAGTATCAACACCCGATATCGGTAAACTTAAGAGAAGTTACCTTTTACATTTTATTGACGCAAGCTTTGGCACAGGCGAAAGTCCAAAGTGGTATCTTATCGGCAAGGACATTGACGATATGTCGGTCGAGCTTAGTCCGGACACAAGCACAGTAAAGAACATACTTGATGAAACCTCTGTAAATGACAACGGCTACGAGCCTACCCTTGACGCAGGTACATATTACGCAAACACAGGGGACAGTATTTATACAAAAATTAAGGATATTGCAATGAACCGCCTTACCGGTGATGACTGCAAAACCAAAATTCTTGAAGTGCTCATTGACAAGAAAGCAGGCCCTTATGATGCTTGGATTGAGGACTGCATCGTTAAACCGCAGTCATACGGCGGTGCACAGGGCGGTGTAAACATTCCGTTTAACGTTACATTTGGCGGCAACAGAAAGCAGGGTACAGCGACTATTTCAGACAAAGTTCCGACATTTACCGAAACTGTATAAGGAGTGATTCTATGCAGAGTTTGAATTTTAAAACACCTTTAAAAACCTATGCAATCAACAATGATGAAAACACAGTAATCAAAATTAACACCACAGACTACTCACTCGTTGAGCGACTTAACAAGTTGACAGACCGCACAGAAGAGCTTGTGCAGAAATACAAGAATATGAAACCCGAGGATGTAACCTTTGAAATTTTTCTTGATGTTGACAAGGAAATCCGCCGAGAAATTGACTATGTTCTCGGTGCAGGTGTAAGTCAGGGTGCGTTCGGCGATGTAAATTGCCTTTCAATCTGCGAGGACGGCAGTATGATTTTTGAGAACTTCCTCAACTGCGTTGTGCCGGTCATCGTAAGCGACATTAAAAATGCACACGCTCAGCAGAGCAAGCATATTGAGAAGTACCTCAATCAAGCAAAGAGGCTTGCAAAGTGATTGGCTTACTTCCTACAAGCCTTGAAATTGACGGAGAGCAGTACGAGATTAATTCCGATTTTCGTATTGCTCTCTTGATTTTCGAAGCTTATGCCGACAAAGAGCTAACCTACGGCGAAAAAGCGGCTGTATGCTTGAATTGCTTATACAAGGAAGTTCCAAAGAATGTGGAAGGGGCACTCAAAAAGGCATTGTGGTTTCTTGACGGCGGAGATGTGCCTAAATCAAAAAAAGCTCCAACCAAAATCCTTGATTGGAGCTATGACGAAAGCATTATTTTCCCTGCACTCAACAAGGTTGCAGGCTTTGAAACAAGGCTTGCAGGCTATGTGCATTGGTGGACTTTTCTCGGCTATTTCAGCGAGGTAGGCGACGGCTTGCTCTCACAAGTGATGAACATAAGAGGCAAGCGTGCTAAGGGCAAAAAGCTTGAAAAATGGGAGCGTGATTTTTACAATGAGCACAAAGAGCTTGTTGACATCAAGGAAAAGCTCTCTCCCGAACAGCAAGCAGAACTTGACGCCGAAGAGGATTTTATAAACAATCTTGTATAGGCGCTTTATAAAATTATTGTTGACAATGAACAAACTTTGTTATATTATGTAACAAAGGAGTGATTATCTTATGTCTTTTATATCTTGGTTTAGAATGCAACCAGTGCAAGTTGATGACGAATTAATTACAAGAGCAGAACTTGATAAAAGAGTATTAGAAAAGAATTTAGAAGATGCTAAGTTACTTGAAACCGATTTAGTTGAGGCGGGGTATTTTTTAGGTTGTTGTTCCGAATGTGCTAAACGAAGAGGCAGAGTGTTTAGTTTATCAGGTGAAGATAAACGATTTCCTAAATTTGAACGAGAATATGGTTGTACTTGCCAAGGTATTGGTTTTACTCCTATTTCTGATTTAGATTTAGAAGATGATTTCTTTAATGTAAGTACATTTATAAATAAGCCTGTTGATATTATACAATACAGCAATCGTCCATTTACAGATGATAGAACAGACAAGGAAAAGGAAATATATGAGATGTTTGTTAAAGAATGTGAGGCTAACGAATGGTACGAACCGTATGGTAAGAGGTTAGACGAACTAAAGAAAGAAACTGAATTACAATACGATTGGATTTGTAAAAACTTGCCGGAATACGCACCTAAATCAAAATATGCTTTTTTTGATATGAAAGAAATTAATTCTGTTGAATTTCAAAAGATTTCTAAATTAGCAGAAGATAAAGGTAAAATAATATATTATACTAATGATGAACTTGCTGAATTAGAAATAATAAAGCCGATAAGAGCCAAATACTCAAAAATAATCGGTGAATGTATGCAGTTTAGATACGGATATAAATAGCAAAGCAGAACGCAACAAAAGCCACTCCAAACGGGGTGGCTTCTAGCTTGCAATTATTTATTTATACCTAAATTTTAAAAAATAATAAGCTAATTACAGCGTACATCTTCGGGTGTGCGCTGTTTTTATACCAAGGGTGGCTTTTTGCAACGCCCTTATTTTTATGCAGAAAGGATGTGATTATATGGCGGTTGACGGCAGCTTGATTTTTAATACCAAAATCGACACAAGCGGTCTTAATTCGGATATTGCAAAAATAAACAAGGCTATTGAGGCAGCTCAAAAGAAAGCACAGTCGGGGGCAAGGCAGATAGCACAAACTGCTAAATGGCAGGCTAATAAATCGGCTCAGGCGGCAGAAAACTCTGCAAAGCAAACCGCACAGGCAACACAAAAGGCATCGGAATCAGTAGAGCAATCTGCCGAAAATGTTGTTGATAAGGTTGAGAGCACAGCTAATCGCAACACAGAGGCGATCGGGAAAAATGCAACGGACACTTGCGAAAGCGTTAAGAAATCGGTTTCTATGAGTGCCAAAAAGGCTAAGCAGTCGCTTACAACAGTCAGAACAGCTGTTGACAGACTGCAAAGCAAGGCGAAAATGATTGGTAGAACGCTGCTTACCGCTTTCGGTACGGCGGCGGTTGTGAGCTTTGGCAAGGAAAGCATAGAGCTTGGCTCGGACCTTGCAGAAGTGCAGAATGTAGTTGATGTTACTTTTAGTCATATGTCTGCAAGTGTGGACGATTGGGCAAAGTCGGCACAAAAAGCCTACGGCTTGTCTGAAACTATGGCTAAAAAATATGTCGGCACTTTTGGCTCTATGGCGGAGGCTTTCGGCTTTACAGAACAGCAGGCATTTGATATGTCAACATCATTAACCGCTCTTACGGGCGATGTGGCGTCATTTTATAACATCACACAGGACGAGGCGTACACAAAGCTGAAATCTGTTTTCAGCGGCGAAACAGAAACGCTCAAAGACCTCGGCGTTGTGATGACGCAGAACGCACTTGACAATTACGCAATGGCAAACGGCTGGGGCAAGACCACATCTGCTATGACTGAGGCGGAAAAGGTAACGCTTAGATATAACTTTGTACTTGGTCAGCTGAGCAATGCAACGGGCGACTTTGCCCGAACGCAAAACAGTTGGGCAAATCAAACGAGAATTTTACAGCTGCAGTTTGACAGTATAAAGGCTACAATCGGTCAAGGCTTGATAAATGCTTTTACTCCGCTGCTTAATTGCATTAATCAATTTATTTCAAGGCTTAGCGTTGCGGCACAGAAGTTTAAAGACTTTACAACTCAGGTGTTCGGTTATTCTACGGCAACGAGCAATGCGACAAGCTCAGCTGTAAGCGATATGTCAGACCTTGCAAGTCAAGCGGACAGCTCTACTTCTGAGATTGAAAAAACATCGGAGGCAGCGGAGGACTTACAGAAAAACCTTGCAGGCTTTGATGAGCTTAATGTGATGAGTGACACCTCGGACAACAGTTCGGACACAGGCACACAAGCACCAAGCTCTGAAATCAAATCAATGCAAAATGCACTTGAGCAAGCTATGCTTGACAGCGACAGGCGCACAAGCAAGACTATTGACAATATTGTAAATTCGCTTGACAAGGTAAAAACCGCCTGCGTAACGATTAAAAATTCGTGGGAGAAAGTGTGGAATAACGGCACAGGCGAAAAAGTGCTTGGAAATATTAACTTATTAATTAACACTTTTGTAAGCACAGTTGGCGACATTGCAGAGGCTTTTACAAATGCTTGGGAGAAAGCAGGGTTAGGCGACAGCGTGGTGCAGTCGTTTATCGATAAATGGAACAGCCTTGTTGAGCTTTTGGATACGGTAGGCGATACATTCAGGCAGGTGTGGAATGACGGTAAGGGTGAGAAAATTTGGAGCAATATACTTGAGATTATTCGCAACTGCAATAACTATACAGAAACTCTCAGAACCAAAATCAAAGACGCCTGGGAGAAAAACGATACAGGCAGAAAAATATGGGAGAATATATTAGGCATTGTCGAAGATATAACAGGACTGCTTGATGAAATGTCAGCTGACCGCCTCGAATGGCTTGAGGACCTTGACATTAACCCAGTTGCAAAGGCGGTAGAACGATTGTCGGAAGGGTTCAGAAATCTGCTCAGGGCTTGCGGAGATAAGCTAAAGCAAGCATATAAGAATGTTTTATTGCCACTCGCAAAATGGACGATCGAGAAAGCTGTACCGACTGTTGTCAACGCTTTGTCCGAGGCACTTAAGTTTTTAGGCAGTGTAATAAAGAAAATTCCTATTTCCGTTATTACCGGCATTGCCGCTGCAATAGGTACGGTGGTGGCTGCTATTAAAGGCTTTAAGGTGTATAAGGAATTTAAGTCTGCAATAGAAAACATAAAGAAAAGCTTTTCTGCGCTTAAAACTGCGATAACGGCTCACCCTTACGCAGCTGCTTTTATGGCTATCGCCACGGCTGTAACTGCGGTGGTTTCTGCAATTAAAGTTTACAATCAAGAAAAGTGGAGCAATTCCTCTCTGAAAAATGAGCTTGACAAAACACAAGAGCTTACAGACAAATGGCAAACACTGTCTGATGAAATCTCAAACAAAATAAAAGAGATTAACGATACAAAACTCGATTTACAGGTGAATTTTGATACTGTTGACAAGCTAAAAGACAGGTTGGAAGAGATAATTGCAGACGGAACTATTGACGAGAGCGAAAAGGGTGAATATAAAACTATCGTTGATTTACTTTCTGAAAAGGTAGATGGCTTTGACGAACATTGGAACAGTTTAACATTTGAAGAAATTGACGGCAATATAGTTATTCATGACAACATAGACACCGTCACTAAAAATCTTGACGAACTTGTAGACAAATGGGAAATTGCACAAGCAAAGCTGACCTTAAGCTCTATGTATTCCGATTTAACAACAGAAAAGAAAAAAGCTGAAATTCAGCTTAAAACTGCAATGAATGAGGATAATACAGGGAAAATCAAAGAAGAACTTGAGGATTATATCTATCAAAATTCTATTCTCAGCAAAAAAGAGGCTAAGTATTACACTGAGGAATTAATCAAGCAAAAAGGCGATATGGTCAAAACAAAAAAGGCTATTTTAGAAAAAGCCAACAACGGATTGCTTGATAAAAACGAATATAAAAATTTGATTTACAGCGATAACGGACAAATTAATATGCTGCATGGCGGTGATGATGTAAGGGAGCATATGCAGGAGTCGGTTGACGAGTATTTGGAAGCCAGTGACGCTTTACAGGAATTGCAAAACAATGTGAATGCTTACACTGATGAGCAAGACAAATGTTACGGCTCTCTCAAGGCTATTAACGGTGAAACTAAGGATTATAATGCTTATCTTCGTCTGTCTTCGGAATACGGACTTGAACATGATACGGTTCTCTCGCTTTTGAAAGACGACGGCATAAATACTTGGGAGGAGCTCGAGGCAGCGGCACAAACAGGAACAGAATCAGTACACAAGAATGTAACTAAGGCATCGGGGGCTGTTGTTAGTTCACAAGAGGAAACGCAAGGTGTGCTGATTGGCACAAAGGAAAAATTCGGCGACCTTGATGGAACAGTCACGAAAACAAGTCAAAATTCTGCAAATACATTTTCAAAAAATACAAACCGCATTTCAGGCTCGGCACAGACTATGGCAGACCGCATTTCAAACGCACTAACGGCAATCAAAACAGTTTTTTCAAATGTTTTTGAACCCTTGTATAACATCATCAAAAATCCTCTTAACAATGTTTTAACCGGACTTGAAAGTTTTATCAATGGTTTTATTTCAGCGTTAAACGGAATGTTAAGCGGTGTGGATACGGTTGCTAACGCTATCGGCAAACTATTCGGACAGGAATGGCACGCAGGACAACTTGATGAGGTGCACATTCCCAAACTTGCCACAGGTGCGTATGTTCCTGCAAATTACGGTGAATTTCTTGCTGTACTTGGCGACAATAAGAGAGAACCTGAGGTAGTATCTCCTATTTCTGCTATGAAACAGGCTATGGCTGAGGTACTTGCTGAATACGGTGGAATGGGCAACGGCGGTGATATTCACATTACCTTGACTATGCCTGACGGCAGAGTGCTTTTTGAGGCTGTTGCTGATGAAAACAGCAAAATCAAGAAACGCACAGGCAGGTCCGCTTTTGCGTAAGGAGGGATAAGATTGGGTGAATTTAAAGGCTATTTAATTAAATTTCCAAAAAACGGCTTGCAGTTTCCACATAAGCTCATAGCTAAAGAGAGCTATCAAGCCACACCTTTACAGCGTACGGAGATTAAAGCCTATCGTGACAGCAACAACCTTTTAAGGCGAGTAACATCACCGAACAGCAAAACTAAGATTACTTTCAACACCAAGGACGGTCTTACTCTTGCTGAAATGAGAACTATTCGCAGTGTTTTAAACGGTGCTATGTCAAATTCTCAGCAACGCAAGCTCGATGTTGAGTATTGGGACGATGAACTTCTTGCATATCGCACTATGACCGCATATATACCCGATATTACATACACGCCAAAGCTTATTTCAGCCGATAGCATTAAATATGCGGCGGTAACATTTACATTTATTGAATATTAAGAGGTGGTTAATTTGCTTGAGGTTTCAAGCCTGCACAAAAAGCAGGCTATCGAAAATCTGATAGAAAACACGCTTACAGTTTCATTCCCAAACGGTGAATACGAGGACATTACCGAGGAAAACATAGCAAGCGAAAGTATGAGCCTTAAACAGTCAATTTGTGATGAAAGAAAGCTGAAATTCGGTGGCTGTATTGCTGCTGAATTTAACATTGACATTGTAAATTCAAGTGACAGAACCTTTACAAATGACCTTGTAGGCAAATGGATAAGCGTAAAATTAACGCAGCGTTTTCCGAGCGGAGAAAAGCTGCTGCCATCGGCAAAGCTGTTTTTAGGTACATCACTTTTGCCGGGAGAAACCGTAGCTGCAAAGGAATATTATTTGTTTAGTGGTATTATTGACAGCGCCAAGCTTGACAAGAATAACCGCAATCAGAGACACATTGTCGCTTATGATGCACTCTCTATGCTGTATGATATTGATGCAACAAACAAACTCTTTAATTTATGGAAAACTTATCCAAACGGCTATAAAATCGGCGATTTGGTTGTGCAATGCCTTAACTACAACGGAAAGCATATGATTCAGGTCGAGGATAACAAAGATATTCTTGACGAGGTGATAAACCAATCAACAGGCTTAACTGTACGAAATTTCCCAACCTATAACAGAGCATGGCTTGAGGACTCAAATACAATTACATACGGCGAGCTGCTCAAGAATTGCTGTGAATTGCTCGGAGTATTTGGAACAATTATTCCTAACGCAAGCTATGGTGTTTTTAGATACATCGAACTCGGCAAGAGTACAGAAACCTACAATTTTTATGAAAATCTATATGCTGAGGAATACAACAGCAGCGGCTATAACGGCTTTAATTTTTCTTACGGCTACTCGTTAAGTGACAGAAAAGCTAAAACTACCGTTGCAGAGTCACAGTGGGGCGAGGATGTTGTAACATATGATTTTACTAAAAATGTAGTCTGTTGGCAGAAAGATGACGGCATTGGCGGCGGACTGGTGCACGATGTGCAAAGTTTATTGCATGGAAAAACAGGCGAACGATTTTATAATTGCTCATACACACCGCTTACAGCTACTCTTGACGGCAGGCCTTGGGTGCAGATTGGTGACGGAATAGAAATTGAAAGCTATGTTACTGATTCAAACGGTGATTTTGTCTATAATAACGCAGGACAACCTAAAAAAGAAAAAGTAAAAGCCTATGTGCTGAGCCGTACATTGAGCGGAATTAAAGCTCTGACAGACAGCATAGAGGCAAAGGGGGAATAAATATTATGGCATACACAAAAACAAATTGGGAAGACGCACCGAGCACAGCTACACCACTTTGCGCAGAAAGCATGAACAAAATCGAAAACGGCATATACGAGAACAGCATAGACATAGCGCTTGCGGGTGGCAACATCAACACGCTAAGCGAGAGGTTAACTGCGATTAATGCAGCATTGTCTACAAAGGCAGATAAAACCGAGCTTGAAGATGAAATAACAGACATTGACGAAACAGTGACAAAGAAGATTAATCTTAAAGCTGATAAGGCAAACACGCTTGCCGGTTACGGAATTACAGATGCTTACAATAAAACATATCTGGATAAGGCACTAAAGGACAAACTTAACAAAATGCCCTTCGATACTGCACCTAAGGAGAATAGCCCGAACTATATCACAAGCGGCACATTGTACAGCAGCGTTAATACTCTTAATCAGACTATTGCAAAAAATAAGACCGCTGCGGAAAGTGCTATTGCGGCAAAATATGACAGCTCAAATGTTGAGAGCGGTACGGGCAGTCTTACACCCGGACAGGCGATTTATGACGGCAACGAAGGCGGTTTTAACTATGTGAAAAACGGCAGAGTGGTTACTGTATCGGTAAACATTACAAAACTTGTTGCGGATAAATCGTATATTCAGATGGCAGGCTTGCCTTTCCCGGCAAAAAACGAAAGTAGATTTACGAGTATTGCTGTGTACTCAACTACAAATAAGCTGAGAAACATCCGCCTTGACGGCTCGTGGCTTTACATCAGCTCGCCAGCGGATAAATTTACAGAGGACGAGAAAATCAATTTTACAATTACATATATCAGACAGTAGGAGGTAAGTTTATGGAACTTAAAGAAAAAATCACACTAGATATGCTTACAAAGGACAGCGTGAGCGTGTTAAGACAGAAGTTTATCAATCTCGGCGGCGAAGATGTGCAGGTCGGTGAAAATGTCCGCAATGCTTTTACAAACTGTGAAGATGACAGAAAAATTTTGAAAGAACAGCTTTCAGAAGAATATTATAACGCTATTATGGCGGTATGGGAGGTTTAATATATGTCAAAAATCACTTGTGTTGATATTTCAGAATTTCAGCAAGGCATTAATTTTAACAAAATGAAAA
>ERZ650918.396-NODE-396-length-49158-cov-6.830825_pt1 | contig 49158 bp, 39 predicted proteins | sample MGYA00514758_ERZ650918 | MGnify/ENA metagenome assembly ERZ650918 | reverse complement strand
TACAATGAACAAGCTCATTGTATTGCCAATTATCTTTTTATGGCTGAACTGTTACCTTATATTGAAAACAGACTGTTCCTACTTAAAAGATTAAGTACCGATAACAGCCTGTTCGCAATAAAATATGATTTTATTTATTTAAACTTAGCAACCTTAAACTTTCTGATAAGACTATCAAGTTCTTCTGCCTGTCCACTCATTTCTTCGCTTGCAGCCGCACACTCCTGTGCTGTCGCAGAATTATTCTGGACATTATTGTTTATCTGGTCAACACCCTCATTTATCTGATCAAATGAATCATTCTGAGCACCAAGTGCATCTGCAACTTCATTAACTTCCTTTGTAATAGCATCTGAACCTGCTACCACATTCTCTAACTGTTTCGCCGTTTCATCAACAATTATGATACCTTTTTCAACAGCTTTTACAGATGTCTCAACAAGCTGTGATGACTCTTTTGCCGCTTCTGAACTCTGTGCTGCCAAAACTGCCACCTGGTCTGCAACAACCGCAAAACCTTTTCCTGCTTCTCCTGCTCTCGCAGCTTCTATGGATGCATTTAAAGCAAGCAGATTTGTCTGTGCGGATATATCGTTTATTGTAGCAATAATCTTTCCTATTTCCTGTGATGCCTCGCTGATTTCGTTCATAGACTGAACCATCTCCTGCATCTTCTCATTTCCAATAGCAATCTCACCGCCAAGATTTTTAACCTTTGCACTTATATCTTCTGCATTACGTGCGTTCTTTGCTACCTGCTCAGATATGTTTGTGATGGTTGCCGTAAGTTCTTCTGTGACTGCTGCCTGCTCAGTCGAACTCTCTGCAAGTCCGTTTGAACTTTCTGATACCTGCTGTGAGCCATCTGCAACTTCATCTGCAACACGCTGTATGCTTTTAACTGTAGTTGACATACTCTTTTCAAATTCAACAAAAGAATCTCTGATACCTTTAAAATCTCCCTGCCATTCTACCTGTGGTTCTGCCGCAAAATTTCCTTTTGAGAACTCATCCATGGAATTTGAAATATCATCGACATAGGAAGCGAGTACTGAAACCGACTTTCTCAGGTCATGTGCAAGTTCCCCAATCTTATTCTTTGCACGATAATCTATCTCACAGTGAAGATTACCGGCAGCAATTTCTTTAGTAACCTTTTCGATTTCTATCAAAGGTTCAATAATAGACTGAACGATCTTTGTACCAAGCATCTTTGAAAAATATATTGCAAGTCCGACAAATGCTATTATTAAAATAATACCTATTATAAATACGGCAGTTGTACTACTTAAACTTCCACTTGCACCTATATTTTTCTTAACATCCTTAAATACCCAGCTTAAAGCCATAATAGATAAAATACCTGATGCCACCATGAGCTTTATTACGAAATTAAAGCCATAGTTAATCTTGTGTCTTACATTTAAACTTTCAAGTTTTTTGTCAAACAAAATTATCACTCCTTATTCGTATTATTTTTTTAGTACTTTATTATATACCCAATTTCCTAAAAATATCAATGAAAATCACGAAATTTGTCACTAATAATACGAATATGGTATATAAAGCCTGCTATAATTCTTTTACTGTCTTTACATTTTCTGCCTTATATTCCGTAATTCCTGATGCTATCATCACCATAGATACTGTAATTATAAGTATTGATGCTATCGAAGTTATCGTCGGATCTATTTCTGAACGCACACCATCCCATATCATCTTTGGAAGTGTTGCATTTCTAAAAACACATCTTAGCTCAATTTACAAAAAGAAAAACAGGCATCGGAAACATAAAGCCCTTTGCCTGTTTGTTTGATTTGTTTTGGCTCATTATAATCTGTGAATTATTATTTTTCAATAAAAAAACAACCGGATTTTTTAACCATTATTATTTTTATAACTGTGTAGTTACAAAAATATCATATATTGCTTTGATAGCTGTGTCAAAATCATTGTCACTTACACCAATAATAATGTTAAGCTCTGAAGAACCCTGGTCTATCATCTTTACATTGACATTTGCATGGGCAAGTGCTGAGAAGATACGACCAGCCGTACCTCTTGTGGATTTCATTCCACGACCTACGACTGCGATAAGTGCAAGATCAGCCTCTATCTCTATGCTGTCAGGATGTGCATTGCGGTTAATTGCTGATATTACAGCCTGCTCCTTTGCAGCAAATTCAGGCTCATGGACAAATACCGTCATCGTGTCGATACCTGATGGCATATGCTCAAAGTTAATACCGTTTTCCTCAAATGCACTGAGAACTTTTCTTCCGAATCCAACTTCTGCATTCATCATGTCTTTATCTATATTTACTGAAACGAAACCTTTCTTTCCTGCGATGCCTGTGATAGTGTATGCCGGATGATGACAAGTGCTCTCAACAATCCATGTACCCTCATCGTCGGGAGCATTTGTATTTCTTATATTTATAGGGATGCCCGCCTTCCTAACCGGGAATACTGAATCCTCGTGAAGTACACTTGCTCCCATATATGAAAGCTCTCTGAGCTCTCTGTATGTTATAACCTTAATCGGTTTTGGATTATCAATAATTCTTGGATCTGCAATAAGGAAACCTGAAACATCAGTCCAGTTTTCATATGCTGTCGCATGAACCGCCTTTGATACAAGTGAACCTGTAATGTCCGAACCTCCTCTTGAGAAAGTTTTTACGACACCGCCTAATGTAGCACCATAAAATCCCGGTACAACAGCATTTTCAAGTTTTGAAAGACGCTCACCTAAAAGTTTGTCAGTTGTATCTGCATCAAATGAGCCATCCTCATTAAATATGATAACTTCTGCCGAATCAACAAAGTCATATCCAAGATAATTTGCCATGATGATTCCGTTTAAATATTCTCCTCTTGAAGCTGCATACTGTGAACCTGCTTTTTTCTTAAAGTTTTCCTCGATAGTCTTAAACTCATCATCAAGAGAAAGCGTTAAGTGAAGTCCGTTTATGATAGCTTCATATCTTTCCTTAATTTTTTTAAGCTCCTTAGAGAAATCTTTTTCTGCTTCTGCAAGATCATAGCATGCATAAAGCATATCCGTGACTTTTGTGTCTTTTGAATTTCTCTTGCCCGGTGCACTTGGCACTACAAATTTTCTTTCAGGATCAGCTTTGATAATGTTTCCAACTTTTGCAAACTGAGTTGCGCTTGCCAAAGAACTTCCACCAAATTTTACTACCTTAATCATTTTTGTCTCCTCACATATTCTTTATTCTAAGTTTATGATGATGGTAAATGATAGTGCACCTTTCACCTGCTTATCATCAAAATTACCTTTAAATAGGTAATTCCATCAATGCTTTATAATTTATCACAAAATCTGCGGTTTGAAAAGGGGGAGTGAAAGGAAAATGTTGAAATTTTCTCTATAACAAAGTATTATAATAATATAATAAAATGTATGAGACTAAAAGTCTTATGCCCCTTGCCAAATATCAAACAGATGAGGAAAATCTGCTAAATGTTCCTTATACTTTTGAGTCGGTTGTAAAGGTTAATATATATGAAGACCTGTTTATAAATTTTGCGGAGATTTCCAGAGCTGTAGGGATATAAATTTGATTTATGAATTTTGTGAATAAAGTTGGATTTCATTTAAACGGGGACATAAATGCCATAAAATATTTATGTTCCTGTTGTGATACTGCTTTCTAAATTAAATATCCAATTCGTCTACTGGAAGCGGATTTTTCATTAGTGCCACCATATTTGCAACACGAAAATCCGAATAATCTTCATCTACATCCGGTGTTCTTAAGACCAACTGTTCGTACAAATATTCTATTCCTCCTCTGGCATATGAATTAAATAACTCCATATTTTCTTTATATGTTTCTTCATCTTCCGGTATCATAAAGGCACTCTCAAGTTTCTGTTCAAATGTTAAATCTCTGCTGTCATCCATGATAAGTACCATTCTCATTATGGTAATCAATGTTTGATATGTGTTGGTTATCTGCTGCAACTGAATTGTTCTTTTTATTCCCGTGTCATCTTTTACCTCAGGACTTTTTCTCTTTAACTTTAATCCAACTATTGCCGCAACTGCATACAGGTCAACAAGCCTTGCAAAATATGATTCCTGAATCTGATTTAATTTCCATAATTTATCTATATAGTCTTTATGTTTTCCCCAAAAAAATACCTCATCAACTTTAAAATATTCATATGTAGTAATTTCTTTACCTCTTCTTGCCATATATAACCTCATTTCCGCACACATTCTTGTGCATCTTTAGTTTGTGTCAAGTGTCCTCAGATACTAATCTATTCATGTTCAAGTGTAGAACTATTTGATGTTTCATCCTTATGTACCCTGTAACAATATTTAGATAATGTAAATTTATCTAATCCTGATGGTTCCCAGTCCTTATCAAGCATAAAAATAATAACCTGCTCCGCAAATTTAGGAAGCCTGTTTGATATTAAACTTGTATTTTCCCCACTTAAAGCCGAAAATGGACCATCCAGCACCAGTGGCAGACCCAGGACTGCATTTTCTATTCCATACTCATCATTTTCGCTTTCATCTTTTCTATATTTGCTTGCTAACTCCAAAATACTTACAATAAACACAAAATTAATTGCTATTGTTTCTCCATTTGAAAGATGTAATTCCTCATAATCTTCTATGCCATTTAACTCCTTATAAAAAACATGAACTTTATAATCATCTCCCAATCTTGCATACTTTTCCTTATCATTAAACATTCTCTGAAAATTCAGTTCAATAATTTCATTTAAATCTTCTAATATACCCTGTTTTTTATGTTTTACCATTATACTTGCCTGTTTATATAATTCCTCTACATAATCAAGACTTTTGTAAATTTGTGCATTATTTTTATCGTGTATTGCAAGTGCATCAAACTGCTTTTCCTTTGATTTTTTTGTATCTTTTGCATTTCCAATCTTATTTTCCAACTCAGCTTTTTTATTACGCAAACTGCTCAGTTTTGTCTTTGCCTGTCTGTTTTGTGCTCTGACAGGGGCTAAATTGGTTTTTCTATCCATTCTTTTTTCCAGCTTATCTTTATCGATGTTCTTCTCATCAATGGTATCCTGAGCCATGTCAAATAACTCAGCTTTTTCCTCTATATTTGCTATGTAATCCTGAGTGGAATCTCTCCAATTTTCTAGTGTTGCCTTTAATTTTCCTGCTGCTCCACCAAGCATTTCCGGTGGAACCTGTTTGCGAAGTCTCACCATATGGTCATATGCTTTTGAACCAATATCTAATTTTGTTCCGCATAAACATTCTTCATGTTCAATAAGATAGTCAATCGTATCAACTGTTACCCCTGGAATATCACGCCCTTCTAAATCTACCTTTTCCAACAGACTTTCAAAGTCCTCTAACAATGAAGCTGTAAAGAAATGTGATGACTCCGACATAATTTTCACCATATCGGCATAATAACTATTCTTATATTTTTCTTCTCTTAAAATGTCCTCTTCCAAACGTTTATATTCTTTCTGATCATCTTCTACCTTTCTATTGTCATTCAATGTTTTTTGAGTTGATTCAACAATCCTTTCCTCTGTTCCAATAGCTTTTTCTGTATCTTTAAGCTGTTCCTCGTAAGATACTATATTCTTTTCTAAATTTTGTATTTCATTTTTTAGTCTTGTATATTCACCTGATACTCCTTTTACTTTAGCTCTAAAACTTTTTTCGACATTATTATAACTTCCATCTTTTAAGTGATTCATCATTTCAATCAGACCACTCACTCCAAGTATGGTGTATATCGATTTTTTTATATCACTTGTTTTGCTCTTTAAGTCATTCCAACGCTCTCCATCAAAAAAGAAATAATTTGATAAACTCTGTGGGAAGATATTATCAATCTTATCCTGCACACATCCATTAACATATTTTTCCTTTATCACATTTCCATTAACTTCTCTTTTAACTTCTTTTCCCGAATTTGGAATAACATCTCCCCAAATACCATTTTCATCTTTTAGCTGCATTGTAAGTTCAGTCGGGCCAATCTGTTTTACTGATATATCAGATGATAAAACATTTTTTCTATTGAATGTTGCTGTTCTCATAAACCTTATTTCTTCTTTCTGATTTATTACAACTATTTCCACAAACACTTTCTCCACACCTGATTTCAATTCTGCCGCCGCTTCATTATTTAACAAAACAACTTCTTTCTTTTTGTTATATCTTGTATCATTCAATGTTTCATATAATCCCCACCTAAATGCCTGTGCCAAAGTAGTTTTTCCGAATGTATTGTCTCCCAACACAACAGTGACATTTTTCTCATTATCTGTAGAAAAAAACAGTTCATTATCTCCCTTGTAACGCATAAAATTATGTAATTTAATACTCTTAATTTTCATTTTTTGCCATCTCCTCTCTCACCTTTTTTTCAATATAACTTTCAATCATTTTTATCATTTTCTTGTTGTCATATTTCTGCGTCTTTATATTTTTATCCTCGGCTTTCCTGATAGATTTAAACATAACTCTAAGCATATCATTGTTAATCTTTTTATTCTCCATAATATTCCTCCATCCTTTGCATTTCTTCTTCTGCATCAAAGTAATACTCATATGCTTCCATAATCTGATTTATCAGATAATCAGTATCTTCGGGATTATCTGCCAGACGACCAAATTCCTGCATCCTGGCAACTTCACCTACGATAATGGTCTTATCTTCCTCAATATCATTTTGTCTGATATTGTCCGGTTCTCTTGGCAATGTTATAAAATCATAAATAACAGCTTTCTTTTTATTCTTACTTTTTCTTAACAACCTCCCTCTCCTCTGCACAAATTCTTTTGGATTTCTTGAACTGCTCATTATAAATGCTGTTTTTATCCCCGGTATGTTTACACCTTCATCCAAGCACTTTATTGCCGTTATTACCTGATATTGTCCCTCTGAAAAATATTTTTTTATATTCTCCCTGTCTTTCAAATCCTCTTCAGCGGTAAAACGCTTTACTGACATCTGATAATCTACCTGTAGTTTTTTAGTAACATAATCCACCTGTCTATATACCTTTCCGGTCTTGTCATCCTCAACACCTGTTGCTCCACAATACACCAAAATATTATTATCATTTTTATAATCTTCAAATAATTTCATTAACAGTTCTATTTTATTTTCCGCACCCGCAAGTAATCTCGTCCTCTCATATATAACAGGCTTACCTGCATCAGAAATTTTCATTTTGCCATTCTTTACAATGACATATTTCTTTAATTTTCTTGACAACTCCCGATATTTTTCCAATTCATACACTGTTAAAGCTACAGGAACAGGATGATATTCATAATGAACAAGGTTACCATCTGTAATAGCCTGTTCAAGTGAATATGTTATACACTTTTTACCAAAATATTCACCTATCTTTCCAGTGCCATTTTTATCCATATACCTTTTTATAGTGGCAGATAAAGCAATTCTGCTTTTAATATTCCAAGGCATAACATTTATCATATGAGCAGAGCCAAAGTTATGTGCTTCATCTGCAATCAACAACACTTTTTTTTTCTCATCTAATCGTTGAACAAACATCTGCATATCTTCACTCGCAAATGTATCATTTGTTGTCAGACACACAAACGGCTTATCACCTCTCCTAAATTTTTTGTATGCCTTTCTCATCTCTAATTTCCAATCATTTTTTGCTTTTGAGTGTGCAATTATAATCGGTGCCGCACACCATTCTTTTACATCCTCCTCCCATTGACTAACTAAATGAATATATGGACATACGATAAAAACAGCTATCTTATCATCATTATCATTTGCAAACTTAACCATAGCTGACAATGCCGTATATGTTTTGCCTGAACCTGTACACATATCAAATATTCCCTGATAATCAAAATTTACCCAGTTATTGACTGCATCTTTCTGATAATCATGAAGTATTATTCCATTCGGAATACTAAATTGCGATTTTTTCTTTAAAAATGCTTTATATCCATATTCTTTTACATCTATATCCCAATCAACACCAGCACTCTTTTTATATTTTAATAATTTCTCAACAGCAATTTTAGGAAATGGAATGACATGAAGCTTTGAAGTCTGGTTTGCCCACATATTATCAAAATCCATCTCTGCCATCTCTACTGCTTCAATCTGACTTGAATCTTTCCAACTGCAAAATGTATAGATTGATTCAAAATTCCCATCTAAACCATTTGCAGATTCATTTGCTGAACCGGCATAACTGATTTTATTTCCGTCAGCATCTTCAAAATAAGCTATTTTTTCATGATATAACCTAAAACCATTATCATCTTCCATGAAAGCTATTTTTATATCCAATCTCCCCTCTGAAATAAGAGTTGCAATAAGATTAAGCCTTTCTTCTTCAAAAAAATCAACCGGCTCGCTTATTCCTTTAATAATCGCATCAGATATAGCTTCTTCCCGTGTCCTATATCCATAATCTATAGCTTCAACATCCTTTTTATCTAATTCAGGAGAACATATAAGCTGAATTTTTCCACCATTCTTTGCCATTTCAAATAACCCAACTGACAACTGAACAAGAGCAGATGTACTAAAGTAGCCTGTTCCTCTTTTATATATTTTTGCCTGTGATAAAACAGGAATCAAAAAATCTCTTGGAAAGTTATGTATCTCAGATCTATATCTAATCTGAATATCTAAGTCCATAAAACTCAATATTATCACCTCCTACCTCATATCCCTTACCGCTGCCACAAGCTCATCCACATCCTCTTTTGTCGTAAACCGCCCCATACTTATCCTGACCGTTCCGCCATACCGCTTACTCCCTATCACATCATGCACAAGCGGTGCACAGTGATATCCTGTCCTCACGGCTATGTCGTATTCGCCGTCCAATATCGTGCCGGCATCGTCTGACATATATTTTTCAAATCCTAACGAGAGCACTGCTATGTGATTTTGAAATTCTTCTTCTGTTTCCGGCTTTTGAAATATATGTATGCCGTCAATATCTTCTAATTTTTCTATCAGATATTTAAGCAGCCTGTTTTCTCTTTCCTGCGTTTCCGATAAATCTTTTTCTATTGTATCTATGGCTGTTTTTAATGTTCCTATTGCTGCGATATTAGGACTTCCCACTTCGTATCTGGAAATCCCTCTTTCTGATAATTCAAGATTTAGAGAGTCTTCTCCGTTTCCACCGAATATCACCGGTGTAATGTTTTTGTCACGGTCAAATATCCTGCTGTTTGTTATAAATCCGCCCACTCCGAAAAGACCATACATTGATTTGTGGCCTGCAAATATCAATATGTCTATGTTTGTTTCTTTTAAATTTATCTCTATGTTTCCTGCTGCCTGTGCCGCATCTGCAAGCACGATGGCTCCGTACTCTTTTGCCATGTCTGCAACACGCTCCGCCGGGAGCACATAGCCTGTCACATTGCTCGCAAGATTTATGCAGACAAAGTCAGGCTCATCACACATAAACTGATACTCTATATCATCTAAATTCAAATAACCTTTTTCGTCAGTTTCAAGCACTTTTATCTTAAATTTTTTTTCTTTTCTTAATGCTTCAAGCGTTCTCATAACGGCATTATGCTCATACGGTGACACATATACAGTCATATTTTCTTCAAAGCCATATCCACGCAAAACCCTGTTTGCAGCTTCTGTCGCAGAGGATGTAAATATCACATCCTCCGCATTTTCCGCTCCCATAAATTCTGATACTTTTTTTCTTGTTTCGTTTATTACCGCACTTGCATTTTCTGCCTTTTTATAACTTCCTCTGCCTGAATTTACGGCACACTCTCTTGTGAGCCTGTCCATCTCTTTATAAACCTGTTCAGGTTTTGGATATGTCGTTGCCGCATTATCAAAATATAACATTTTCTTCCCCCTTGTATTTCACATCAACCTACTATCTCGCCTAATATTTTAAGTATGGCACTTACCTGTGCACTCTTATCATATTCATTTTCGCCAAGCACTTCCCTCAACTGATTTTCGATAATGTCAGTTGCCGGCGACTCATCGTACTCTGAAAGACTGCATTTTACCTGTTTTCCGTCTGCCGTATCCATCGTAAATGAAACTGCGTTATCAGTCGTATTTTCTTTTTTCAGTGTCCGTTCAAGCTCTTTTACCGCTTTTTCAAGTTCTTTTTCAAATATCTCTGCCGTGCCGTCCTTATAATCTCTAAGTGCCAGTCCGATAAGACCGTCCGATATTTTATTTATTATTTTTTCTTCATCTTCTTCACTGTTTTTAGTCACATATCTGATAAGCGTTTCCACGCAATATTCAAATACTACGCCAGAATCTTTTAATTGTGATATTTTTTCCTCATTTTTTTCCGTCCATCTCTCAAATACCGTTCTGAGAGATATGACAGAGACATTGCTTTCATCTGACAACTGCTGTTTTATCATTGTACTTAATTTATCAACCAGTTTGTCATACATTTTTTCAATCTCTGACTTTATTTTTACAATCTCAGAAACACACTTTTTATAATCGACATTTCCGTCTTTGGCTGAGTCTGTAAGTTTTGGCAGACTTTCAAACAGATATTCTCTTGCACTCTCGATATTTCCGGCAAGGTCATTCCTAAATAAATCACATTTTGAATAAATCCAGTTTTTTTCATTCTCCACTTTATCTTCACTGCATATGTCAAGTGAGACATATCTGCAATATCCCGAAAGTGAACGGTACCACTGCTGCAATCCGTTTGTTATCATTCTCAGCTTTTTCATAGGCGATAGCATCTGAGTTTTTTGTGTCAAAACTTCATCTGTGCTCTGCCATATATCAAATATCTTTATAATATTTTCGAGATATTCCTCTTTTTCTCCATCATTTTTCTCAATATATAAATAGCATTTTTCCGGTTCTTCATCGGCTTTTGAAAGTATCTGTGCCGAGATTTCGTTTTCAATCCTGTCATAATATACGAGTGGAGTCCCTATCTTTCCCGACAGACAGTATGCGACATATATCGGTATGACCCCGTTTCTCACACCAAAATCCTTACCTTTAAGACTCTTATATAACTCCGAAAAACAGTTTTTATTTCCGACACTGTCTTTTATAAATTTTCTTATTTTGTCAAGAAGTTCTGCTATGTCATCATCCTGTTTTTCCGGACTATCCGCATTTTCATCATCATAAGTGATAAGTCCCTTATTTTTAAGAACTGCCCTGTATATAGTCGCTTCTGCACTTTTTCCATCGTCCCATTCGCTCATATCCTCATTTGAAAGCAGTCTGTGCATTATCTCATTTCTGACTTTTTTTATCTGTGAAGATATATCATTTTTATTTATCAGCTCATGGTTTATGCACGGTGTTTTTCCATAATAATCGCTGCATATCGAAGACAATATCTTTTGCAATTTGCGGTTTGTATCTATATTGTCATTCTTTTTAAGTTCCGCTTTTTTCTCACCATTTTTCTGCATATAAAAATATATTGCATTATTTGTTCCCGGCATATAATGTTCATTTATCTTGCGGTTTATCTCAAATACAACATCATCAAGACAAAAATAAGCCTCCTCCAACGCTGTTTCATTTTCTTTTAGATATTCCTCATCATTTCTTATATCATTTATGGCATAATATTTTTTAATATTGTCCGTGAAATCCACACTTTCAGCAGGGCATATGACAACTATTCTCTCATTTTCAAGTTCCTTTAAATTCTGTTCTATTTTTTCTCTGTCAGCTTCTCCCATACTTAAGATTATCTTGCCATCCGAAAAGTTTTCCTTTGATAATTCTTCTATGCGTTTTTTCAGATATTTAGTATTTTCTAATTTTTTTCCATACTCAAAACAATATTCAAAATATCTTGTCATCTTCTTTTCATCATTATATTCCTTTGGAAGTTCAAATCGTCTCTCAGTTGTTTTTCTAAAACATTCCACCACTTCGCTCTGACTGCATTTTATTTTATTTATTCTTTTTTCTATCTCTTTTTCAAAGTTTGCATCCGTATTTATCCTGAATACATAGCTGTCGCTTCTTCGCCTGTAAGTTAAATAGCCACCGTCTGTAAGTGCTTTTTTTGCAGCCTCATACAGATTTTTATTTCCCTCTAAACATACCATGCAGATAAGACATTTATCGTTTGCCACAAGTTCTGTCTGATTTAACATATTTAATAGTGCGACAGACTTTATTATCTTTTTCATATAATCATAGAGTTTATCTCCATAGAAGCCCTCGCCGCCATTGTCAGCCTGTTCTTTCTCACATTTCCTGATAAGATATTTCGCTTTTATATACTCCCTGTGGCATCTCTCATTTGATATGTCCTTTTCAAAAATATAGCCAAAATAGTCAAATATCATGTCCGCTGATACAAGCGTATCGCTGTTTTCGGTATGATTTTTTACAAATCTTGCAAGTGTGTTCGGCTCATCATTTGACATAAATGTAAATACCGTTCTCTCATTCTGACCGACTTTTTCACTTATCTTTACAAGAGTATAAACAGTGAGCGGTGCTAATGGGAAACACCCTTTTACTATTATATTTTCATAATCTTTCTTATCAAATATGGTGTACATATTTGTCATGTTATAGGTTCTTTCCGTAATCTTAACAGTGTCAATTCCATACTCTTTATAATATGTCCCCATGTTTTTTTCATCTTTATGTATGACATTCATCATAAGCTCATAATAATTCTGTGCATTAGTCCTGAAAACCACTTCGCTTAATCGTCCCTCAACACCTTTAAACGAATTTAATATATGTGTTGATAAAAATCTTCCATACTCTTTTATACTTTTGTGTGTCACAAAAATATGGCGTATATCAGGCTCTTTTGACGCATTGCAAAGTTCACACATTGACTGCACAAGCTCCATATCTTTTGATGTCTCTCTGCTGTCCTCGCCCTCAATAAATTTGCTGAACTCATCAAATACTATTATCATTCCGTCAAAGCCGTATTTTTTGAGTTCATAGGCAACATTTTCATATATCTTTGGAATGTTATTTTCTAGCAGCGGATTGAACTCTCCACCTGCCGTCAACTCTTTATATATCTTCTTAAAAACTTCAAGTGCCGGCAAAATATTTTTTTTTATATCGCTCGCAAACTTTTCAACCTCATACCCTGCATTTTCCAGATTTTTTGTAAATCTTTCATATGTTTCAGGATAATCTTTTTTCCATGACTCAGTCTTTTTAAGCACTTCATCGTATATTGAATCTGGCATCAGATTAGTTATTTTCTCCCTTTCTAATGCCTGAAATAGTGCAAGTCTGTATGAATTTTCAAGTGATGACCTGCCGAAACTTATTATCACAGGAAGATACCTTTTTTTATCTTCTCTGCCACATAAAATATTTTTTTCGATACAGGCGGCAAGTCTCTTATTTTGCTTTTTTATCTTTTCATAAAATCGTGTTATTGAATTTTCCCATTTCTTATCATTTCTGTTTTGCAAAAGTGCAAGAAGCACCAGCAAAAGATGTGATTTTCCTTTTCCATAAGGACCTACAAGAAGTGTTGACTTATTATTTTTCTTTTCAAATATATTTTCTAAATATGACTCCAAAACATTTAATGTACTTTTTGCAGGTATAAATTCATCTATCTTACTTATCTTATCAATATCAAATCTTATGTTTACAGATGTCTGAAATCTCTCATCTAATTTTATGACATCTTTTAATATCATCTGTGTTCCCTCCTGAGCCTTTATTTATAAATCTGTTCTATGACTTCATCTCTGATTTTGATTGAACTCTCCTCAAAATAAACAGTATCAAGTCCTGCTGTCCTGTCTATCTTAAGATAGCCGTCCTGTTCTAATACATCGAGACAGTCATTTAATGTTATCCTGTTAATCCCGAATATTTTTCCCGGACTATTTTCATCCTCAAGCAGATTTTCAATGCTTACGCTCGTTCTTTCCTTTTCCTCAATAAGTCCTGCCTTTTCTAAGTAGCCGCATATTCCGTACAATACGGCGAGACTGCTTATATCCTGTTCTTTTATCTCATTTCTGCTGTACTTATCATTAGTTTTTGTCAGCAGATGAAGTTCTGCAAGCGGACAATGCATTTTTTCTTCCGGGTTTCTCTCCCTGTTGTCATCAAGATACATCTGAAGAAGCACCGCACAGTCATTAGATAGTGACCTCTCAGAATATGAACCCTGTCCATGCCCCCTCTTTTCAAGCTCCTCCTCCATCATAAATTCAAATTCTCTCCTGTTAAATCTTTCTTCGCTGACACTGTTAAAAAACAAGTTCCACATAGTCGCATCTTTATAGTTTGATGCGATATTATAATGGATTATCCAAAGTGTATCTTTATTTTCAATATATTTGTCATTTTCAAGAATAAGCTTGCCGCATTTTGAAATAAAACTTCCCTTTTTAATATCATATTTTACCGGTGACTGCTCTGCTTTTTTTACGATAAGTCCTGCTGCCATAAGCCAGTATTTTATTGATTTTGCCATAACTGAACCAACACCTAATGCGTCTGCCCCCTCAAAATACTTTTTTGAAAAAAGTTCAGGATTTTTCTCTATCTCTACAAGTCCTTTTGTAAGCCAGCCCTCTCTTATATAAAAACTTCCATTCCCTTTTAATGTAATCTTATCTTCCATATATCACCTTTTTATTGACAGTACCTTTCTCATATAACAACCAACCGAAAAATGACCCACACACTCCTGACATCTCCTGCACTTATCATCATCAATATGATAATCTGCCATCTTGTCAGCCACGGTATTTGTGTCATTTGCAAAAGACCTCACTTTAATGGCACTAAATCTGCACACACTCTCGCACGCCCTGCATCCGAGACACATCTGATATTTTGTAATCTGACAGTCAAGTTTTCTTTTTGCTTCTTCTGCATCTTTAGCACGCATAAGTTCCGGATGGTCCACTATTATTTTGAGTTTTTTTGTTCCGATTTTTCCCTGAAGCCTTAAAACTGCTACGCTATTTGCATCAACAACATAGACTTCACCAAGTCTTTTATCTCCAAGCTGCTCGACAATTTTACCAAATGGCTTAAATAACTCGTATAATATCGGAGTTATCTCCCTCGTAAGCTCATAGTTGAATGCCAGTTCTTCCTTTACGCACCGCTCGAAATTCACAATAGAATTTTTGGCAAATTTCACTCCGTTGCCGCCCTGTCTCGCTTTCCAGTTTCCGCTGTCCACATACACCTCAGGGTCTTTCTTTCCGACACTTTTTGCAAAATCAATAAGCATCGCATGAAATTTTTCATATTGTTCTTTCATATGTATTTTTGATAAGAACTCCGACCATGAACTGTTATTTGGGCAGCACCAGCAGCCTACTCTCGAATAACCCAGCCTGTAGGCTTTATTAAATATGATTCCTCTCGTCATGATATAAAGCCATACATCAAAGTCATACCACGATATGATAGGTGCACATACTTCCTGTTTGCTTATCTTTGATGACTCTGAAACCCTGTCATATTTATTTCTGCTGTTTGACTCACTTCTCCTTATTCCCTGAAATGATAAAACTTTTGTCTTGTTGGCATATATCGTCTCTATCTTTCTGTTTATCGCACCTGTCTTAAAAATCGTGCAGCACCACCTCATAACCCTACTCGGAGGTCCGACTATACCACACAGCTCCTCAAAATTTTTATCCTTATTTCTCGATGAAACGATAAGTGCTTTGGGATTATGCCTTTTATATTCTTTTATATAATTTTCCGTCTCAGGAAACTCCAGTGTCGTATCTCCGAATATATGGCATATATCCGGTCTTCCCATTGCTCTCTTAACTAAATCTGCAACTACAGTTGAGTCTTTTCCGCCGCTGAATGACACAAAGATTTCCCTGTCATCATAATCCTTAACTTTTTTCTTTATCTGAACCATGGCATCATCATCTATATCATCAAATCTCTTTTTATTGGCGGTAATAAATCTTTTTACCATCTGCTCAAAAAAATCCGCATTTATATGCTGAACTCTTTCATTATATAAAGTCCGTATATTTTCCGTATCCTGCTTTATAAGCTCACTTATCTTAAGCTTCATATTTTTTCCATCAGCATAATAGATATTTCCGCTTCCATTCCACACGGACACATTGTCAAGTTCTCCCTGCTCTTTTCCAAGAAGTATCTCAAGCAGCACCTTTTCTTCCGGGAATACTATTCGGCAGTCTTTTACAAACTTCTTTCCCTTTTTTCCGCAGCATCCGCATACCTGCTCATACAATGGCACCTTACACTCATTGCACCAGTAAAGTATTGATTCTACTACAAGATGTTTTCTGCTACGGCATATAGGGCATTCTATATTTCTGTCATAATCATCATTGTCACGCACTATGTCATTGTTATTGTTTATGTCAAATACATAATATTTTCTTTCCTTTTCGGGAAGTTTATCTACATCTATATCCTTATTTTTATCGTGATTTCCATAACACTTATAAAAAATCATATCGTACCCCATTCTTATATAATTTTATTTTTATTGTGTTTTCTATATCAAACTAAGCGGTTCGATTTCTAAATATGCACAAACCGAAAGCATTTCAGATGCATTCATCTTCCTTTCTGCCTTTCCGGTCAGAAGTCCTACATCCACTTTTGTTTTCCTTGCAACCTCCGATGCAGATATGTTGTTTCTGCTGATATAGGCTGCTATTTCTTTTTGAGCTTTTGTTTCTTCTCTTATTTCTTCCATTTTTACACCTCATTTTCTTGTTTTCCAAGAACTGTATATATAGTATATCCATTATATACTTGTCTTAAAAGAAATTCAACCATATGTTTTCTTATATTTCAAGAATATTTTCTATATTCTTGACACTGTTGTTTTTGTTTTGATACTATCTATAAAGAATATTCAGAAAACAACCGCTGAATAATAATTAGAAAAATAAAATGAACTTTAATATACTATTAGGATATGCGTAACTTATCCGACAAGTACAAACATATTACTTACTACACTCTGTAGACGGTAATGCCAAAATTTATATAAAGAAATGAGGTTGAAAATGAAAAATCCTGTTATAGCAAAAATGCTAAAATATTATAGAAAATCAAACAATCTGTCCGTAGATGATGTTGCCGCATATCTCGATGAATGTGGAATTTCTGTTGCAAATAAAACAATTTACGGCTGGGAAAGCGGTCAGACACAACCGGATGCTGATATACTTCTATATCTTTGCAAATTTTACCGTATCACTGATGTATTGGGAACTTTCGGATATTCCAAGAAAAAAATAAACGAAACATCAACTTACTCACTTAAAGAACGTGATCTTGTTGATGCCTATAGAAAAAATAAGGCTCTGCAGCCTGCCATAGACAAACTGCTCGACCTTAAAAGCTGATATTTTTTGATATTTTTATAATTCTTTTGTATGGCAGATAACTTCCGTGATATTTTTATCTATCCAGTTTTTATCTGCCATATCTTTTAAAATTTCACAAGCCTTATCGTGATCCATCCCATCTTTGTACGGTCTTTTTTCCGTCAATGCCTGATATATGTCGGCACACGCCATTATCCTCTGAAGTGTAGTTAATTCGTCTGCCCTTTTACCAAACGGATAACCGCTGCCGTCAAGCCTTTCATGATGAAATGCAGCAATATCCCTTATCTCTTCAAAACCATCAACCTTGGATAATATCATATATGTATAACCGGCATGGTTTTTCATCTTAGCAAATTCTTCATCCGTAAGTCTTGCCGGCTTTTCAAGTATCTCATTTCCTATTGCAATTTTTCCTACATCATGCAATGTTCCCGCAAGATACATCTTATCGCAGATAACCTTATCATATCCCATTATCTCTGAAATTTTTGATGCCGTTCTTGCCACTCCGAGAGAATGTCTGCTCGTAAATTCTGACTTGTAATCGATTATCTTTGCGAACAGATCTGCAAGGTCTTTTAACACATTAAAAGAATAAAAACTCTTTTCACATGGTACCTTTTCCCAGAAATATTCCTCAATATGTTCATCACCGAGTCTGCTAAACTCCTCTTTATCAAAGGCATCAAAGAACATCTTCGTCACTTCACTGTCAAATCTTTTGTCCTTATTTTTCTCAATAAAATGGACCGCTTTGTTAAAAACATCTTCATCAAATTTCTGTGCCTTACAAAATGCGTCAAGCATATCACTAAAATGTATTATCCTTGCAAACAGAGGAACTTCTGTCCATTTTTTTTCAAAAGGACCTGAACCATCCGCTTCTTCATGATGATATAATATAACATCTTTTACACCTGTTTTAAAAGGATATTTTTCGAGATTTTTCTCACCGTATATGCAATGCATACCAAGCTGTCTCGGAGTTATGTCATCACTACTTACTTTCAATGTATCAATATTGGATATATCACTATAAAATTCTTCATTTATATATTGTGTAAGGGCATTGTCGTGAAGAAGTGCACATGCCGCAAGATCTCGCAATGCATCATCAGACACCCCCATCTTTTCTGCCATGCAGACACTCATATATGCCACTCTTTTTCCATGATTTGAAGTAACATGGATCAACTCTGCTTCCACACAGTCAAGTGCAAAAGAAAATGCACTTAACAATCCTATTATATCTATTTCCATTCTCTTTTCCTCTCATTATCAACACCAGTTATAACCAAAAACATATAAAACGCTTTGGTTTTTTGCATCATTATCTGATTTTCCTAAAATATAAGACCATATTATTTTACAATATGGTCTTATATTTATCTATATTTTCTATTTTAACACTTTTTCGTTTTAATACAACTCAAAATTTCACTATCGACACTTTCGGTGCTGCCTTTATCTATACAATCTTTGTTTATTCCATACATTTTAATCTGTAATCGTTATCTGCCATATCCACAATACCTTCTAAAATAATCTTCTTACCGCACATTCATAACAGGTGCTGATTTTTCAACATCGCCTATTGCAACCTGCTCAACGCTCTCATACTCATCTGAATTTGTGATAATAACAGGTGTGACCGTATTATATCCTGCACTTCTGATTCCCTCTATATCAAATTTAAGTAATGGCTGTCCTTTCGTAACTTTATCACCCTCTTTTACGAGTGCTTTATAATATTTTCCTTCAAGCTCAACCGTATTTATTCCAACATGGATCAAAAGTTCAAGTCCATTATCCCCAGTCACTCCTATGGCATGAAGCGTATCAAATAAAGTCGAAACCTCTCCGTCAACCGGTGATACGACCAACCCATCGCCTGGAATGACTGCCATTCCTTTTCCGAGGATTTCATTTGCAAATGTGTCATCAGGAACTTTTGAAAGCTTAACAGCCTCGCCCTTTAATGGTGAATAAATCTCTTTTACTGCATTATCTCCAGTTGAACTGCTGTTTTCTGCCGTAACTGTTTTTTGTTCACCTATCGTATCATTTGCTGTTTCCGCCTTACCGGATGCACTGCGATTTACCGCAGTAATATTTTTTATATCACCTGCCGCCTTTACATCCTCTTTTGTTCCTCCGGATATATGTACAAGTGCTATAAATTCATCATATACCTTGTTTACCGCACCTGTTCCAAAGATTATCTGAAGCTGTCCCGAAGCCTCAAACACACCTTTTACACCATCTATATTTTCAACTGCTTTTTTACTGTATTTTGAGTTGTCGCCGGTAATAATTCTTAATCTCGTGGCACAATGTGCCACTGAGATTATATTATCGCTCCCTCCTATTTTTTCCAGCACTTCTTCCGCTGCTTTCTTATAATCCATAACTTCATCCTCTATATTTACACTCTATTTGCAAAGTAAAATAAATATTATGAACTTACACTATCATCATCAGTCCATTATTTATATTTCAATTTTTAGATTATTACATTCTAAAATCACATTGCATTATTTATCTAAAACAATCAATCCATATCCCTTACAATCTTTCTGATTGGAAGTACACAAGCCGGTGAAACAGAAAGTTCATCTATTCCCATCTCAACAAATCTCTCCGTAAGCTCTGTGTCGGCACCGAGTTCTCCGCAGATTCCAGCCCAGATTCCCTCTTTATGTGCATTGTCGATAACCATCTGAATCATTCTGAGAATTGCCTCATGATGCGGGTTGTAAAATTCGTCAAGTTTTGAATTCTGACGGTCTATAGCAAGTGTGTACTGTGTCAAATCGTTTGTTCCTATACTAAAGAAGTCAACTTCTTTTGCAAGAAGGTCACTTATAATAGCTGCTGCCGGGGTCTCTATCATGATTCCCTCCTCAACTTCGCCAATCTCAACTCCTGTTGCAACAAGTTCCTCCCTTACCTGTTTTGAGATTTCTTTTATTCTCCTTACTTCGTCAACAGATGTTATCATAGGGTACATGATAGCGATATTTCCATATGCACTTGCTCTGTATAAAGCACGAAGCTGTGTCTTAAATACTTCCTCTCTGGTAAGACAGATTCTTATTGCTCTGTAACCCATTGCCGGATTTTCCTCTTTTTCAAGATTGAAATAATCTGCCTGCTTGTCTGCTCCTATATCAAGCGTACGGATTATAACTTTCTTTCCTGCCATTGTCTCTGCCACCTGTTTGTAAGCCTTAAGCTGCTCATCCTCCGTCGGATAATCACTTGCTTCAAGATAAAGGAACTCACTTCTGAAAAGTCCGATTCCTGCCGCATCATTCTGAACGACTGCTGCAAGATCTGACGGGTTTCCGATATTTGCGTATAATTTTATCTGTTTTCCTGACTTTGTTACTGTATCTTTTCCCTTAAGACTCTGTAATAGTTTTTTCTGCTCTTTTGCGGCTTCCTGCTTCTTTACATAATCGTTCATAGCAGCTTCATCAGGCTCTACAATAAGTTTGCCCTCAAAACCGTCAATGATACCTGTCTTTCCATTCCACTCCTCGTCAATATCAACACCGATAAGTGCAGGTATTCCCATCGTCCTTGCGAGGATAGCCGTATGTGAATTTGAAGAACCAAACTTTGTGACAAATGCAAGAAGTTTTGTCTTGTCCATCTGAACCGTCTCACTAGGAGCGAGGTCATCAGCAACAACTATAACCGGTTCATCTCCTATATCACTGTCACTTGTTTTTCCACAGAGAATCGAGATAACTCTCTCCGAAATATCCTTTACATCGGCAGAACGAGCCTTGAAATAATCATCCTCCATATTTGCAAACATCTCTGAGAAATTATCACCGGTAACTCCAACCGCATACTCAGCATTAACTTTCTGTGAAGTGATGATATTTTTTACTGAATCATTATAATCATCATCCTCAAGCATCATAGCATGAACCTCAAAAATCTCTGCATTCATCTCTCCGACTTCTTTCAATGCTTTCTCATAAAGTCCGTGAAGCTGCTCAATCGCTTTTTCCCTTGCTGCTTCATATCTTGCAATCTCACCCTCAGAATTCTCTGTTTTCTTTCTAACAACAACATTCTGATTTTTTGAATAAAAACTAATCTTTCCTATTGCAATACCGCCAAAAATTTTCTTTCCAAAATACTCTTTCATAATGACCCTCTTTTCTGCACACATTTTTTGTACATAATATGAAATATGATATATTTCACACCTTAGATTTGTATCAAGTGTGCACAAACACAAATCTTATGTTTGAAAAATCGGATTTTTAACGATAAAATCCTGCATATATGGATTTTTCAAACTATCATCATAAAAACTAAAACCCGGACACAAAACTAACTATATTTTTTCACATACTTAATATTTATATTCTTTAATATGTTTATTCAAAATAAAAGTTAAAAGTTTCGTGTCCGGGTTTCGCCAACTGAATGTAACAATCCCTAACAGGTGTGTTTATATTTAATTTGCAGTTACTAACGTGACTTTAAATTCACTTTTCATGGTATAATTCACACTGCATAGCTGATAATATTTTAATATTTCAACTTTCCTTGTGAATATCTTTCTGTCCTTCACCTGAAAGTCTCTGAATGTGAATAGTCAGATACGATATTTCCTCCAAAGATACATTATACTTCTTGCTCACTTTGAGATAATCTCTTATCCTTAATGCACATCTGTAGCTTTTTGGAAATTCGTCTTTTACCATTATGGCGAGTCTGTCATTCGTATCTTCACCATATGCTTCATTTTTTACAACCCTCGCAAGAAAGTGTTTAATATGAGTGATAAAACGCTCATAATATAAACTTTCTCTGTCAAGTTCTCGTCCAAATGTATATCCTACTATATTTACAATATCTTTTGTAATCCCCGGAATATTTATAGTCTGCATCATATCAGCATCGATCTGGGCATTTAATATATGGATTGCAAAAAATCCTGCCTCATCTTCTGAAAGCTCAATCCCAAGTTCTTTTTTTATGATTTCAAGAGCTTCTTTTCCGGCTTCAAATTCTTTTTGATAAAATCTTTTGATTTCCCATAAAAGTGCATTTTCAACTTCAATACCTTTTTTAAAACGGGTAATCGCAAAATTTAAATGATCGGTAAGCGTTATGTAAATTATCTTGCTGAGTTTCATATCAAACTTTTCTTTTACCATCGCTATTATACGATTTGCAACCTGAGCATACTCATAAGGAATATCCTTTAATATTTCTTCAAGTCTGCTGACACTCTCATCAGGCATCGAAAACTTTTTCTCAATCTTTGACTCGTCAAGAATATCTCCGTTTTTCTTACCAAAGCCTAAACCTTTTCCCATAACAACTATCTCTTTGCCTTTATCATCACAGGCACTTACAACATTGTTATTTATAACTTTTAAGATTTTCACCTTTCTTCCCCCGGACAAAACAGCAAAATTTTCACCGAGTTTTTCAATTCAAAAAGAAAATAAACTTTAAAAAAATGAAATCAAAAAAACTGCATCACACCTATACCTAAACAATAGTAATATATAAACTACGTTCAATATCAAACGGTGCAACCCAGTCTTGCCTAATATGTATGATATACAATCAGTAACAATCCAGTTCGCTTTCGCAACTTGTTTCGTTGCCAATATATTACTATCGTAAATATGATTCGTCAAGTGTTTTTTGTATTTTTGCTGTTTTGTATAAATTTTAAGCTATTTTTTTATGCAAATTTACCAATGAAACCAATTTTACTTATTTATGCCTAGCCCCACAGTCTATTTCAGAGTGGCAAATAAAGCTCCATTATTTTTCATTAGTTCTTATATACTAAAATTGAAGATTTTTAAATTTACGCTCTGCCTCACGCCTTTGGTCTTTCTTTGCTATATCCTGTCTCTTGTCGTACAATTTTTTACCTTTTGCAAGACCAATCTCAACTTTGACAAGGCTTCCGCTAAAATAGACACTGAGCGGCACGACCGTATAACCTTTCTGTGCTATCTGACCTTCAATTTTTCGTATCTCACTTTTGTGAAGAAGAAGTTTACGCACTCTTAACGGATCTTTGTTAAAAATATTTCCTTTCTCATATGCAGGGATGTGCATATTGTAGACATAAACTTCTCCTTTTTCAATTCGTATAAAAGCTTCTTTTACACTGCATCTTCCCATTCTGAGTGACTTAACCTCAGTTCCCGCAAGTGATATTCCGGCTTCATACTTATCTTCAATAAAATAATCATGATATGCTTTTTTATTGTTTGCTATAAGTTTTTTTGTCTGCTTAGCCATAACTACCTCTATTTACTTCTTTAATTTTTTTGCCTGTTTTGCTTTTTTCTTTGCTTTCTTTTTGGCCTTATTTAAGGCTCTCTTTTTGGCTGCACCGGTAAGTTTCTTTACCTCATGCTCTATCTTTGCTTCAGCGGCTGCTTTAGCGGCTTTCTTTTTAGCTTTTTTCTTTCTGTACTCAAATGCCTTTAATGCTTTTTCTTTCGCTTCCATAACAGCCTTCTGCTTTGCTCTTGCTGCTGCCTTATTCTTTGGTTTTGAAACCGCCTTAGATTTTCTCTCTGAATCTCTTCTGCTTCGGCTTTCTGAACTTTTTGAAGTTTTTCTTCTATGTCCATTTGCTGATGAATCAGACTTTTCTACATTTCTGCGTTTCTTTCCCTTTGCAGTCTTTTCTCTTTCAGAAGATCTTAAACTCTCTGAGTCTGACTTTTCCACAACTCTACGGCTCTGGCTTTTTGCTGATTTTCTTTCATTTTCTCTGCTCTCAGGCTCTTTTTCATCACCACTTACTAATGAACTATTATCAGACTCTTTATTTTTTATGGTTTTATCTCCAATATTGCCATCAGCATTTTCGGAATCACCATCTGAAAGCTCATAATCTTCACATACGGTAAAGTCTATTGTTTTCGTAAGTTTATCAACTGCTGAGACAGTTATCCTTATCGGTTCACCGAGTTTATATGACTTTCCTGTATGCTCGCCTACCATTCTGTACTTTTCTTCCTCAAAATAATAATAATCTCCCGGAATGTCGGCAACTCTTACCATTCCCTCAACAGTATTTGGAAGTTCAACATACATTCCCCATGTCGTGACACCTGATATAATACCATCAAAGCTCTGTCCGATAAACTGTTCCATATACTCAGCCTTTTTCAGCTTCTCAACTTCACGCTCTGCATCGTCAGCACGCCTTTCAAGCCTGCTCGCAGCCTCCGCAACTTCTGGAAGTATCTGATTATAATGACCTATCCTCTTGTCATTCATCTGTCCATGAATATTTTCCTTTATGATACGGTGTATCTGAAGGTCAGGGTATCTTCTGATAGGTGATGTAAAATGACAATAATACTTCATCGAAAGACCAAAGTGTCCTCCGCACTGCGTCATATATTTTGCCTGTTTCATTGAGCGAAGTGCAAGTCTGCTTATAAGTGCTTCTTCCGGCTTTCCCTCAACGGATTTTATAAGCTTCTGTATCTCTTTTGGGTGAATCTCACCGTCTGAGTTTACCTTTAAAGTATAACCAAAATTCTCTATAAAAACTCCGAGCTTGTTTATTTTTTCCTCGTCAGGCTCCTCATGAACACGATAAACAAACGGAAGTTCCTGCCAGAAATATTCCTCTGCCACTGTCTGGTTTGCAGCAAGCATAAACTCCTCGATTATACGATTTGCATTGTTTCTCTCATATTCTTTTATCTCTACCGGCTTGCCCTTTTCATCAAGAATTATCTTGCTCTCAGGGAAATCAAAATCAATAGAACCTCTCTTAAATCTTCTCTCTCTTAATATACCAGCAAGTTCATACATGAGTTCAAACATAGGTATAAGTTCTTTGTACTTCTCCTGTTCTTCCTCATCTTCAAGCTCGACTATCTTATGAACACTTGTGTAGGACATTCTCCTGTCTACATTTATAACGCTTTCTTCTATGCTGTGTTTTACTATCTCACCCTTTTCATTTATATCCATCATACATGAAAGTGCAAGTCTGTCTACTCCCTGATTGAGCGAGCAGATACCATTTGACAGTTTATGCGGAAGCATAGGTATGACCCTGTCTACAAGATAAACACTCGTACCTCTCTTAACGGCTTCCTTGTCAAGTGGAGAACACTCAGTGACATAATTTGATACATCAGCAATATGGACACCAAGATGATATATACCGTTCTCTTTTGTAAGTGATACGGCATCATCAAGGTCTTTTGCATCCTCACCATCGATTGTTACCATCTGCAGATTTCTATAATCGCTTCTTCCGTTCTTCTCCTCCTCTGCTACCTCATCCTCTATCTTTTCAACCTGATCCATAACCTCATCAGGATACTCCTCAGGAAGTCCGTAAGCCTTTATTATTGATAAAATGTCTACCCCCGGGTCATTTATGTGACCGATTATTTCAAGAATCTTTCCCTCAGGATTCGTCGTATCACTTCCATAATCGGTAATCTCAACAACAACCTTATGTCCTGTTATCGCACCTTTGCTCTCAGCTTTTGGAATATAAATATCCCTGCCAAACTTTTGATTGTCAGGTACAACAAACCCGAAGCTCTTACTCTTTGAATATGTCCCAACGAGAATATCTGTTCCACGCTCAACAATGGATATAACCTCACCTTCACGCCTTTTTCCATGTGCTTTGTCATCAATAACTACATGAACCGTATCTCCATCTATTGCTCCTCTGGTCTTGTGTGCAGGGATAAATATATCTTCGTCATCTCCCTCAACACGAACAAAGCCAAAACCTCGCTGAGTGCCCATAAATTTTCCAACAAAAATATCCTCAGAAAGCGGTTTTATCTTTCCCTTAAGATCAAGCTGTATCTTTCCCTCGCTATACAATTCGTCAAGAACTGCCCTGAAATCTTTCTTTTCCTTTGCCGGAACCTGTAAGACAACTCCCATCTCTTTTGTTGACATTGGTTTATAACTTTTTGAATTAACAAATTCAAGAATCATCTCTTTTTTACTGTTTAAAACTTCTCTATTCATACAAACACCCCCTATTGCTCAATTCAGTTATTTGAAAAATGATTTTCACAATAACATCTTAATATATATTATATCCTATAATCCATGATGAAACAATCATTTTGTGGGATAAAATAATATTGCGGAATTGATATTTCTGTTTATTTTAAGTATAATATATACAATAATATCTTAAAAACATTTTCGGAGGTGATTAAAATGTGCAGCATTGCAATAAAAATACCAGACGAAGTATTATATGATACAAAAATGACAGAAGAACAGGCAAATGATTTTGCTAAAAAGTCAATCGCTCTCATGCTTTATACCAAAAATCATATTTCTATAGGATACAGTGCCCAGATTGCCGGAATGACAGAGGAAGAATTTATAAATTATCTAAGCAACAATGGAATATCAATTTTTAATTTTGATGATGAAGATGAATTTTTAGAGGAGATGAATAATGCGTAGGGTAATCGTTAATTCCACTCCGGAACAATTGGTGTTTTACTAAAAGCAAAAAAAGAGGGTATTATAACCTCTGTCAAAGATAACATCGATGCAATCCGTAATAATGGTTTTTATATTAGCGATACGGTAATTCAAATGGCTCTAAAACAGGCAGGTGAATGTAATAACCAATAAAAAAATCGACAATATAATGAACAAACTCACTATATTGTCGATTTTCTTTTTATTACTGAACTGTTACTATTATGAAAAAATACTAAGATTCAATAAAAGTGAAATCAAAACAAATAATACTGCAAGAACTCTTGTAGCTACAACAAGTCCGCCCTCCATAGAACGACCTTTATTCTTTCCCCAATAAGACTCTGCTGCTCCGCTGATAGCTCCTGTAAGTCCTGCCTGCTTGCCTTCCTGAAGAATAACTACAACTGTAAGTGCAACACATACGATAATGTATAGAATCAATAAAATTCCATGAATTGTCTTAATCATCGACTATGCTCCTCCATTCAACTAAAACTCAAACAATAAATTTCATGCCCTGACATAAAGATTATTGTCATAAACTGATTAGTACAGCAAAAAACACTGTACTAATCTAGTCTATCATAATGTTACATATATTTCAATATATTTTTTCTATTTGGTAACAGTTACTTACTATTTTTTTATAAGAAGTGATTTTCCGGTCATTTCTTTTGGCTGTTCAAGTCCCATAATCTCGATAAGTGTAGGTGCTATGTCTGCAAGGCATCCGCCCTCTCTCAGTGTGTAAGCATCGTCATAATTTACAAGAACAAACGGAACAGGATTTGTTGTATGAGCAGTAAATGGTGCTCCTGTCTCATAATCTACCATCTGCTCTGCATTTCCGTGGTCTGCACAGATAAATAATACTCCGTCAGCTTTTTTAACTGCCTCTACTGCTGTTCCGACACACTCGTCAACTTTCTCAACTGCTGCTACCGCTGCCGGGATAACTCCTGTATGTCCAACCATGTCAGGATTTGCAAAGTTGATAACAATAACATCATATTTATCAGATGCGATAGCTTCATTAAGTCTCTCACTTACCTCAGGTGCACTCATCTCAGGCTTAAGATCATATGTAGCAACTGAAGGTGATTTTACAAGTGAACGCTCCTCACCTTTGTTTGGTTCTTCAACACCGCCGTTAAAGAAGAATGTTACATGAGCATATTTCTCTGTCTCAGCAAGACGAAGCTGTGTCATATCATGTGCTGCAAGGAACTCACCAAATGTGTTTTCAATACTCTCTTTCTCAAATGCAACAAGTTTGTTTCCGATAGTCTCATCATAATTTGTAAAGCATACAAATGTAAGAGGCATAAATCCGTTTGCTCTCTCAAACTTGTCAAAACTTTCATCACAGAAAGTGCGTGTAATCTGACGGGCACGGTCAGGTCTGAAATTAAAGAAGATAACTGAATCGTTAGCCTTTATAGTTGCAACAGGCTTTCCGTTCTCCTCAATAACTGTTGGAACAACGAACTCATCATTTACATCCTGTGCATATGAGTCTGCTACTGCCTTAACAGCATCATCAGCCTTAACACCCTCACCCTTTACAAGGGCATTATATGCCTTTTCTACTCTGTCCCAATTGTTATCTCTGTCCATTGCATAATAGCGTCCATGTACAGATGCAATCTTACCGACACCTATTTTGTCCATCTCTTTCTGAAGTTCCTCTACAAAGCCCTTTCCGGATGTAGGTGCTGTATCACGACCATCAAGGAAAGCATGAACATATACATTTTCAAGACCATTTCTCTTTGCAAGTTCTAAAAGTCCATAAAGATGTGTATTGTGGCTGTGCACACCACCATCTGAGAGAAGTCCAAAAAGATGAAGAGCTGAATTGTTTTTCTTTGCATTCTCAACTGCTGCAAGTAATGCTTTATTTTCAAAGAATGTTCCCTCTTCAATAGCTTTTGTAATTCGTGTAAGTTCCTGATAAATGATGCGTCCGGCACCGATGTTCATATGACCAACTTCTGAGTTACCCATCTGTCCATCTGGAAGTCCTACGCTGAGTCCGCTTGCATTTCCTTTCTGGAACGGACACTCTTTCATAAGTTTGTCCATAACAGGTGTCTTTGCCTGTGCGATAGCATTTCCCTCTGTCTTATCATTTAATCCATAACCATCAAGTACCATCAATACAACCGGTTTCTTACTCATAATCGTTATCCTTTCTTTATAAAAAATATTTTGATATAGGTTCAAAAAATTTTCCCTACATCACATTTAAAGTAGTTACATTTTTATCCGACAACAAATTATACATTATTTAATACAGGAAGTCAAAGGAAACATTTTTGCACCCTTTTGCGAAAGTTTCTCCTCTCATTTGTCACATCTGTATTATCGTACAGAATGATAACATGATAAAACATCATTATTTTCCATAATAAATGGTTTAGCTGTATCCTGTCCCCATTCCGTATCATACATTCTCATAAGATATTCATTAAGCTGCTGTTTTGATTCAAACTTAATAACCTGATATGGTGACTGGAACGAAAGTTTTTCTATAAAAATATATTTTTTATTTTTTAACGGCACAAGCACCCCTGCATGACCTATAAAAAGTTCATTCTCTTTTTTACTGAAGCTGGAATGAAAAACAACTGTTATAAGAGATGCCTTAGTCTTATCATTGGCAAGTTTAATATCATTCTTTTTTCGATATTTTTTGAAAACACTAATATGTTTATCTGTATTAGTCGAATAAACAGTATTAATACTTGAATATAATGCTTCAAACTTCTTTGTATCTTTTTTGTTATATTTCTGATAAGGTGAATTTTTCAACGCATCACTATCCATGAACAATTCAGTTGTATCCGTCTTTACATTTTTTCCTATTTTCACATAATCTTTTAAAAGATCAAATGCAGTTATACGACAATTATATCCGATAAACATATTATACTTCTTTGACCAGTACTCCGCTATTTTAGTGTCATTATACACTGGTACATTAAGACCAAGTTTTTTATATCCTTTTTTCACAAGACTGGTATTTTTAATAGTCTTATTATATTCATTCACATCTTTCAGCCACGCCTCTACATTTTTCTTTGAAACACCGGCATCAATGAGATATTTTTTCACTTCATTTTGTGTATTTAAATCAGTAAGATTTGAATATTTTCCCAGAGTATCAGTAACCGTTACTTTTAGATGTGAATTATATTTTTTTCCATCTTTTGTTATTCCAGTTACTGTAATATTGCCTGTACCATTAGAAGTTCCTGCCGTAACAGTTCCTTTTTTATCTATTTTAATTTTTTTGAAATTTTCAGTTCTGAATGTTATTTTTTTATACTGTTTTTTATTTTTTATGTTAAGTCTGAGTCTTGATTTTTGACCAAGTGTATATTTACCGCCTGTAATATTCTCGCTGCCGGCATATATCAACGGAGACTTCGTAGAAGCATTAGTATCGTTTTTTCCAAACAATAAACCAATCGACAAAATAATACACATAACAGCTATAATTCTTTTTTTCATAATTATAATCCGCCTTTCTTAAAATAATAATTATTATCAACAAGTACAATGCAGAAGTTATTCTATAGCATAAAGAAGAAAAATACAATTAAGATTTTATTACATTTAAACAAATTTAATCCATTTTTCAAATTGATATAGTAATATTTAAAATATTGTTATATAATAATGCCGTATCAAAAGACATAAACATACTCCCGGAATCTTTCAAATACATAAATTCGCGAGTACATATAAATATTAAGGAGGTTTTTCATGTACGAATTTACTAAGGATTGTATGATTGGCATTAAAGAAATAGATGACGAACACAAGAAATTATTCGATATGATAAATGATGCCATTGCTCTTGCTGGCAAAACTGAAGATGTTACATATATTACCAAAAATCTTATTAAAGGACTTAAAGATTATGCGGCTGTTCATTTTGCCCATGAAGAAGCATATATGAAAAAAATCAATGACCCTGAGCTTGACTCACAGATTAAAGAACACAAGGCTTTTACAGAAAAGGTAAATAGTTTTAAACTTGATACTTCTTCTAATGAAACTACTAAAAAATCATTAAATGACATTCTCGTTTATATCGTTCAGTGGTTATATAAACATATCTTAGGCAGCGACATTATGATTGGCAAACTTGTTGAGCACTCAGATGAAAACGAAAATGACAACCCGTTTGCCTTTACAGACAAGTATAAAACTGACATTCCACTTGTTGATGACGAACACCGCCATCTTTTTGAGATAATCGAGCAGACCAATGACCTTATTCATGAAAAACTTCTCCATGATAAATATGATGAGATTATGCGTCTTCTCGATGAACTTAAAACTTACACTGAAACTCATTTCAGTGATGAAGAAGCCCTTATGGAAAAAATATCTTATCCGGGTATTGATGCCCAAAAGAAGGCTCACGCAGCTTTTGTTGACAAGCTTGTTCATATTGATATAAACGAACTTGATGAGATTGACGAACACCAGCAGACATATTTGTTTGAACTCATAAATTATCTTTTAAACTGGCTTTCAAACCACATTTTGGCTTCAGATATGAAACTAGGTGAATACATCAAAGAAAACAACATCAGTATAGATTAAAAAGACGGCTGCCGCATTTTCACTGCGACAGCCGTTTACCTTTCTGCGTTTCTTAAAATTCAAAGCAACAGTTCAGTCTTTCCTTTTTTACGCTCCATCAGCTTATCATTTTATCTCTCTGTGAATATACATCCTGAATATCATGTGTTTCATTTTCATCCTGTATTTTTTTATCTGTCGGCCGGACAAGTTCTTTCATAAGTTCATGAACAGTTGTCATTTCATTTATACGCCCCACATTTGCACCGCAGAATATAAGTCCGTTATTTATGTCTCCATTTACGGCATCGACAAGTGCTTTTGTTATACAATATGGTACTTCGTTAGGATTACACTTTTTCATGCAGTTGTAACATTTGTCCACCGGCTGTTTTTCTTTTTCAACACGCTTTATAAAATCATTTCTTATCGCACGCCCCGGCATACCGACAGGACTTTTGATTATTTTTACATCATCCTCCTTTGCATCAAGATATGCCTGCTTATATTCGTCCGATGCATCGCACTCTTTTGTCGCAACAAAACGGCTCGCTATCTGTACTCCGTCTGCCCCAAGTTCAAGTGCATGGATAATGTCGTCATGGTCAAATATCCCACCGGCAACGATAACAGGTATATGTGTATTATATTTTTCACCATACTCTTTGGTACATTCGATAATATCTTTTATCTCCTCGTCATAATCAATATTTTCAATATCTGCGAGTTCTTCATCTGAAAATCCCAGATGTCCCCCTGCCTTTGGCCCCTCTATCACAACAAAATCGGCTGTCCTGTCATATCTTCTCGCCCACATCTTAAGTATTATATCCGCCGCACGCCTTGATGAAACTATAGGTGCTATTTTGGTTTTTGCTTTTCCTATATACTCAGGAAGTTTAACCGGAAGTCCTGCTCCGCTTATTATAACATCTGCTCCGGCCGCAACTGCCTCCATAACATGCTCTTTATAATGTTTTAATGCCACCATGATATTTACACCTACAAGACCATTGCCGCACGCTATCTCTTTTGCTCTTTTTATATGTTTTCTTATGGCTAAAAGATTACAGCCTGCCTGGTCTTTCTCAAAACCATCCTCATCATATCCTATCTGTGCCGTCGATATAATACCTATTCCACCTTCTGCTGCAACTGCACCTGCAAGTTTTGAACGGCTTATGCCGACTCCCATTCCACCTTGTATGATAGGTATTTTTGCCACCATGTCTCCAATACGGAGAGCTTTCAACTTTTCTCCACACTCATATATATCCATATTAATCCTCATTTCTGCACGCGTTTTTTTCGCATATCAATTTTGTTTGATTATCAAACTAATCTAAGTATATACCTATAATGTTTTCTTGTCAATGTTTTCTTGTATCTTTTTCTATTTTATATAGTTTTTAAAACCATATACATTTATTCGCACAAAAAAAGTATTACATTTTGTCCTGGTGTCACACTACTTTACGGACATTTTCCTATGTATTAAAAAATAACCCATATTAAACAAATGTAATTTAAAACCTAACATTGTTTAATATGGGTCATTGTTTTCTCATTAAAATCTATTTGTCTATTCCTATCTCAAATCCGATAAAATCATCTCTTGTCACATATGACTGATGAAGTTCACTTACAAAATCATGATCTCTTATCTCATTATAAAATGTTACTTCACATATCTTCCCGATAAATGACGGCTGAAAAACATCACCACCGAGCACGATACGCTTTGCATAACGGTTTCCCGGAACATTTTTCATGCTTCCGACAAGCTGTCCGTTTATGTATGCATAAGCAGTTTCAGTCTTTGCATTATAACTCACAACATAATGGGACCATTCATTCACCTGAAGTTTACATCCACTGATATCATACCAGCCATCTACTTCCTTTGAATCTCTTATTCTGAAAGATGAATGACCTTCCCACGCAATTGGAATCATGCCAAAAAAACCAGTCTCATACTTTACATATAAAGCACATCTCCAAGAATGTTCTTCTGTAGGGTATATCCACATCGAAACCATAAAACTATCACTTGACAAAATCTCATGCGGCAGCTCTATAACCTGTTCTTCCTTTGGACCTCCCGGAAATACAAGTGCCTTGCTTTCTTTAAATATACCGGTATCAAATTTCAGCTCACTAAAGCATTTTGTATCTGCCTCAAGCTTTCCATCATCCGATTTTACATTACCATTAAGCCTAAATACATAACTGGTGTCATCATTAGTTATATATTCATTCGCAAATTTGTCAAATTCATCAACCGGAAGCGGCTTTGAATAGAAATACCCCTGTGCTATCTGGCATCCGCATCTTACGATAAAATCTCTTTGTTCTTCAGTTTCTATACCCTCGGTGACAACATCCAGCTTTAAGTCTTTGCACATATTTATGACATTTCTCAAAACTTTCTTACCTCTGTCATCATCACCGGAACTGTTAAGAAATTCCTGATCTATCTTAATAATATCTACCGGCAGATCTTTAAGCAGATTAAGTGCTGAAAAACCTGAACCAAAATCATCAATAGAAACAATAAAATGTCTATCTTTCAACATTTTTACATTTCTTATCAGTTCTTCACTGTCTTTAACAAAAACACTCTCCGTAATCTCTATCTCAAGTTCACTGTGATCTATACCATATCTGTCTGCTATCTCAACAAGCATATCAGGAAATTTCTTATTGTAAAGATGCAGTCTTGACATATTGACTGACACCGGAATATGCTCATATTTTTTGCCTTTCCAACTTTTCTTTATACGACAGACTTCCTCAAACATATACATATCAAGCTTAGATATAAAACCGTTTTTTTCAAACAATGATATATATACTCCGGGTGTCCTGATACCGTCATCAGGATGATTCCATCTGGATAATGCCTCTGCTCCGGTTAATTTTGTTGATATCATGTTTACCTTTGGTTGAAGATAAGCAATAAATTCACCGTTTTTTAATGCATCGTCCATCTCGATTTCCATATTTCTGTTTCGCTGTACTTTCTTATCATTTTCCCGGAAAAATACATATCTGTTCTTTCCATCATATTTTGCTTCGTACATTGCAGAGTCACATTTATGTAAAATATCATCGAGCATGGTGCTCACTCTCTGCCTTGTAACGATTCCTATACTGAGGGATACATTAGAAAGTATGTCCTTTCTAAAATCTATGTTTTCCATCTGTCTGAGCAGAGTTTCCGCTGTACTCTTAAGCTCATCTTCCGTCATATTACCGTCAATAAGTGCAACAAACTCATCTCCTCCGATTCTCGATGTAAAACCAGAAACATTTTCTTCTATAAGCTTTGCTATACATATAAGGAGTTCATCTCCCATGCTGTGCCCATATATATCATTTACACGCTTGAAATTATCAATATCTATAAACATAGCATGAATACTATCTTTACTTTCAAGTATATCATAAAATTCATAAAGTCCGCGTCTGTTTGGAAGCCCCGTCAGATAATCATACTCCGCAAGATGACTTGACATCTTTCCAAACAGTTTCTCATTTTCTTTCATAGTCATCCTCCACCTAAAATATATATATTTATAATACAACTTTTTGACAAAATATACTACTATTTTTTTTACTTTTATTTATACATTTACACACTTATCACGCAAGCCATGTTTTTTTGTATTCTGACATTATCAGGTTTTAATTTAAGTATCTTTCCGGATTTAAGTATATTTTTTTCCAATATAAGCCAATACTATGTCTTGTCATATCTTATCTTTTCTTTTAATAAAAATGGACTACACATTTTTATGTAAAGGAGATTTGCTTTGAAAGAAAAATTGAATATTTTTTTCTTATGTTTTTTTATTGCTGTTTTTGTTGCTGCAGCAGCAATATGGCTTGTATTTTCTTATCGTTACAGGCAACAGCTTTCAAATGAAGAACACACATATAAAGAAATCCAAAATAAACTGATAAGAGAAAACACATGGAAAGATACCGATAAAATTTCTTTTTACGATAACAGTAATGACAACTTAGAAAACAGACGAAATAAGAATATTAAAACCTCCCTCGGTTTAGATATTGTAAAAATTCCTGATGTAGATTTTAATTCTCTTAAAAAGTACAATAACGATATTTATGCATGGATACAAATTCCGAAACTTGGTATTTCATATCCGGTTCTCCAGCATAAAAGGATAAATAATTATTACCTGACGCACAATCTTGATAAAAGTTTTGGCTATCCCGGATGCATTTTTTCAGAAATCAATAGTAAAAAAGATTTTTCAGATGCATTAACCGTCCTATACGGGCATAATATGAAAAATGGTTCAATGTTTGGTATGCTGCACCGGTTTGATAACACTGATTTTTCTAAAGTAAAATGCTATATCAACATCATAACACCAATATCTAAAATAAGATATAAGATAGTGACTACTGCAGTCTGGGGCACTAAAAATATCCCTTCTTCTTTTAAAAATTCTAATGAGGGGCTGATAAAACTTCTAAATACCGTCCGATTAAATTTATCTCACAAAAACACAATCCACTTAAAAAAAAGCATATCATCAAAAAATCAGCATATGCTTGTCTTATCAACCTGCGGTTCAAACGACAGATCACGTTTTTTTATAATCGCATTAAAACAAAATGAATGGAGGATTAAATTTTGAAACATAAGTCAAAAAAAATCATTGCACTAATAACCTGTATTTCTCTTTTGCTGATTAGCACCTGTGGTTTTATCACCAGTAAAGCTGCCGCACCTGTATATACTGATTCCGGCAAAAAATACAGCTACAAACAGTTTCTAAGTGATTACCAGTTTTTTGTCAAAGATGATCTAAAGACTTCCAACCACTTTGTAGGTGCAGCAGCCTGCGGCGGTATTGCAAACTTAAAATCTTTCGGAAACGGGGCTGTCTCACCTTCATATCTGAATTATATCAAACACATAGACGACTACAGCGGATGCTACAACAGTCATTTTCTTTCAGGTAAACCTGATTATCAGAAATTATTAAACCAGCCGGCATATTACCACGATAAATCTCTATTTGTAAAATGCCATTCTATCACTAAATATCCTGATAAAAACAGTGCTTATATAAACTTCTCTTCAGCATTTGCTTCATTAAAAAAAGAAGCTCAGGATATGGCTGAAAAACGACAACTTACTCTTACTGAGAAAAATTTAAAAAATGCACGCATAGACAATTATTTTGGAAAACTCCTTACAATACCTTTTTCATCAAAAGTCACTTCCGTATATATACCTGAAAGTATTTCAAAACAGGCTGACTGGATTCTTATTGATGGAGTTAAGGATTTAGATGAGCTTGTTTCAACGGAGCATATTATCAGCTTTGAAAAAGGTAAGCCTATTGCCCTAGGCGGCAGTTATGATTTTGTAAAATCAGGTGATAACCAAAAAGCCGTATTTATATCAACCTCCAAAGGCGATGGTAAAACATTTTATATCTCACATGATAATAAGCAAAAAAATGCATATCTTCTTGATGATGCACACGGACTTAAAAACCTTAAAAGTGCTTCAACGATTCAGTCAGGTCAAATGGATCTGTCAGGTGTAAAACTCATCTGGAACTTCCCTCAGACGCAGAAACTTGCTTTTGAATACCTTGCTGGTCATGTTCTTGCTCCAAATGCTGATATAAAAATATCAGGTGGTTGTTTTGAGGGCGGATATATAGTTGAAAAGATTTCATGCTGTGCAGCAGAAGGACATTTTTATCCTTACGGTGAAGTTCCTCGTGACCAGGGCACTCCGACTCCTGCAACAACTGCACCTACAGCAAAACCGACAATTAAACCAACGACTGCTCCGACTATTAAACCGACTGTCAAACCAACAACTACTCCGACTGTCAAACCAACAACTACTCCGACTGTCAAACCGACGGCTGCTCCAACTGTTACGCCGACCGTTAAACCGACGACTGCTCCAACTATTAAACCGACTGTCAAACCGACGGCTGCTCCAACTATCAAGCCAACCGTCAAACCGACAACTGCTCCGACTATCAAACCAACGACTGCTCCGACTGTTACGCCGACCGTTAAACCGACAACTGCTCCGACTGTTAAACCGACCGTCAAACCGACAACTACTCCGACTGTTAAACCGACAACTGCTCCGACTTCTGAGCCGTCTGTCAGACCAACCGTTGCCCCGTCAGCTTCGCCGTCTGTAGTTCCTCTGGCTAGTCCGTCAGCTATCGTTCCATCGGCAACACCTGATGCAACTTCATCAACCGGTCCGGCAATCACACCTTCGCCGACACCGGCTCCAACGCCGATTCCAAATCCATCGCCGGCTCCATCACCATCGAATACACCTGTTGTTCCCGGTAAGACTAACACCCAGACACCGACAGTTACACCAAGTGTAACTCCAACACTTCCTATAAACACACCGTTGCAGACTGCTCCAACACTTCCTTTAAATACACCGTCGCAGACTGCTCCACCGACAGACACTTCTGCTCCGACGGACACTCCTGTCCCAACGGACACTGATACACCGACAGACACCGATACACCAACTGACACTGATACACCAACTGACACTGATAATCCTAAAAACACACCGGCTCCAAAAGTCAAAAAGACTTCACACAACAATGATGATACAGACACTTACTCTGAGGAACCCGAACTTCCATCAGGACAAAAAGGTTCTCCTTCTACCGGAGAAAAAAATAACTCTCTGCCTTTTATCGTAACACTAGTATTATCAGGTGCAGGAATAATATTCTTTGGTGGCAGAGCATATTTAATCAGCAGAACAAAAAAGACTGATATTTAAAATCTGTTCAATGCACCCCGGCAAGCGGATATTCATAATCCACTCTGCTACCTGCACATAACAGAAATTACTTGTGTCACTCATGGTACAGAAAAGTCCCCCGCTTATTGCCCTAAGCAATAGAAGTGGGGGACTTTTCTCATAATGTTATAATATTTATTCTGAAAGATAATCATTTGCACTGTAGTAATGTGTGAAAATGTCAGTCACTTCATACACCACGCCACCTTTAGATGACGAACAATGACACCATGTTGCTTCACCTTTCTTATTTTTTCCACAATATATCCCAACATGATCTATACTTTCCTCAATATCTTTTTTATATTTTTTACGCTGTTTTTTCAGTTTCTTAAGCTGCTTATCATATTTATTAATCCTTTCAGAATAACCATTTATATCCGCCTGACATTTTTTTATTTTTTCATTGTACGATTTTATCAAAGCATTTATTTTCTCATTATTCTTTTTTTGTTGGTCAATTCTTTGCTGTTGGTCTTGTTGTTCCTTCTCCTCCTCTGATATTTCCTCCTGCTGCTCGTCATTGTCAGATGAAATCTCTGATTCAGATATATCAATAACCTCATCTTTTTTACCATTCAGAGCAGTTATCTTATCTTTATACTCTGATATTTTATCTTTTTTTTCTTCAATCCTATCTTTTAATTGTGTTTTTTTAGTCTTTCTTGCCTTAATCTTCTTATCAAAAGACTTTTCCTTACTCTCATTTGCATCCTGTGCCATCCCCGGCTCTGAGTAAGATTTTCCATCAGCGTCAAAATAAAGCGAACCGGTACCATTTCTTAGACCTATATCTCCCGGCTGTAGCTCATTCTTTTTTATTTTCGGCAAACCTGATATCGAAATAGTCGACCCCAGTGACTCAATCCTCTTCTTATTGTATTTTGAATAAACAAACTGGATAAATCCTGAACAATCAAGCTTCTTAGGCTGCTCTTTTCCTTTAATTTGAGCATCTGTAGGCTTTCCTCCCCAAAGATATGTAATCTTTCCTTTATATTTTTTTGCAATTTTCACAATCTCTTTTCTTGGATTTTTCTTAACTTTCTTATCCGCCGCTTTGTTTTTCTTTTGAGAATTTCCTTTATTCATACGTAATGAGACTTCCGGCTTTCTGCCAGATGCGTATGAGGTTATTGCTTCCGTCGTTGTACTTACCGCACCTGTTGTAGCATTTGCACTCTTATCTGACTTTCCTTTGTCTTCCATATTTTTATATGAAACAACCGAAACTGTTTCATTTCTTTTATTGTCAGATTTATTTAAAGTCCCGGAACCTGCTGCCGCAACTCCTGCCAACAGACAGACCCCACCTATCAAACCATATATCATAAATTTACGCTTCAATTTTCTTCCCCTTTCAATCTTTTGTATCAGTATGCAACACTAAAACCGTTTTCTTTTTCGACTATATCTATACTTCGGATTTCAACATTTTGTATATCTATATATGTATCTGAGTTTAGATTAAGAAGCAATCTCTCTACCAATACATCTTCGCCCTGAACTTCCATATATACTGAACCGTCACTTTCATTGCGAACCCATCCCGTAAGACCTAATGATGATGCTGCATTTTTAGCATGGTATCTAAATCCTACACCCTGAACTTTTCCACGAAATCTTATCTGTTTTCTCACCATGTCTCTAATCACCTCACTATATGTTTTTTCATTAGCTATAATACTATCCGCTTTAGCTGAATGCGTCAAGTATTGCTGTATATAATTTATGGCTGAAACTTTTACCGGGTTTCCCATAAATTATATTGAATTACTATGAATTATAGTATATAATATATAATTAGTGTCTGTAAAGTTTTAATTTCCAAACACTATTTTTATGTTGTGATACAAGTTTCAAAACACCTTTTAAACACAACAACATATTATCAATAAACATACACAGAAATGAGGAATAAATAAAATGAAAATATCAACAAAAGGGCGATATGCTTTAAGGCTTATGATAGACATAGCACAGCACTGTAACGAAAAACCTGTAAGTATAAAAGAAGCAGCCAAAAGGCAGAATATATCAGATAAATATCTTGAACAAATAATTTCCATATTAAATAATGCCGGATATGTAAAGAGCATACGCGGACCTCATGGTGGCTATCTGTTAAAAAAAGCCCCAAAAGACTATACCGTCGGAATGATATTAAGACTCACCGAAGGTTCTTTAGCACCCGTCACCTGTGTCGAGGAAGATGCCGACAGCTGCGAACGAAAAAGCAATTGTGCTACATTTGTAGTATGGCAAAAAATGTATGATGCCATCTGCGATGTTGTCGACAATATAACACTTGAGGATCTTGTATCCTGGCATATCGAGGGTTCGGGTGATTATTGCATCTAAAATGGTGAAATTATTATTCATTTAACAAATGTATCATGTTATAATGTTTCTAAATATTGAAGCTAAAATAAACTTCACAGATATATAATCTGTGAGGTTTTATTTTTAATTTAAAACTTAAGAAATGCAAGACAAACTGTTAATTTTGAATAATAGGAGGCGATTTGAATATGAAAAAATTCTACAGACACATTTCATTTATCCTGATACTGACATTATGTATAGTACCACTTCATGCAGTATCAGTGTTTACTGGACATACTCCATTTTCAGATATGTGTATGACTGCAAAAGCTCAGACCTCGGAAAACATCATTTATCTAAAAGACGGTGAGGGCGAAGGAGGAAATGGAACACTTAACAATCCATACCTAAACATACGAACAGCTTTAAAAAATATTAAAGATGGACAAACCTTATTTCTTATTGATACTGTTCAATATACAAAATATGAAAAAGGTACGGATGGTTCTGCCCTTCCACTTATAATTAACAAAAATATTACTATTGCAGGCAATGATACTGAAAAATCCATTTTGCAGTTAAGGGCTGCCATCCAGCTCGCCGCAGATGTGACATTTAAAGATATGAGACTTCAGATAGCACCTGAAATAATACTTGGAAAATCATCTTTAAATTATAATACCAATACAACTTCTGAAATTTTGGGAACGGAAGCTTTTAAAAGCACGGCAATCTATGTTGGAGGGCATACACTTACAATAGATAATGTAAATACAAAACTTGATTCTGAAGCACAGAGCAAAATACGCCCATATATATCCGGTGGTGCATACCGACTGAATACAGATAACAGTATTCTTGGTGGGAACACTGTCGTCAATATTATAAATGCCAATGCCGAAACAAAATTTGCCGACATATATGCGGGGGATTACTTCAAATCAAGAAATATCCCTGCAACTTTAAACCTAAGCGGCAAGTTTCTTGACTCTGTCGTTCATTGTGGCGGCTACTCTGACTCAAGTATTCTCAATAGTGATGTTGACATAAATCTTTATGCCGACAACCCTGATTCTTCAGCACAGGTATCCGGCATAACAGGATTTGATACAGCAAATCATAATGGAAAAGTAAATGTTACATTAACAAAAAATGTATTTTCATCATCAATGAGCTTAAATGACATAGACTGTCTTAAACTTGATAATAATTCAAGGATAAATTTTGACTCCTCAAATATTTTTGATGTTAAAAATGTAATCTTAGGAAATAACACAATACTAGATTTCAGACAGCTTACAGGCAATCCTGCCATAACAGAAACACTTTTATCATTAGCTCCTGCTGACGATACTCAAAAAAATGCTTCAATATTATTAAACAACAAGCAGACACTTAGAATATCAGGTAATGTGACCGGCACAACAAGATTAAATGTTGTTGACACACAAGAAATCATAAGTAACTTTAATTACGGACATACATATGTCACTTCTTCGCAGAGTTCAGATGGTACTTTCAGTATCGATGGCACAAAGGATACTTTTGCAGAACTTAAAACCGAAACAGAAGATAATATAAAAAAATGGAGCATATACAAAAAATCAGGTTCCGAGCCTGATGATACTGACTTTAAGTCTTTTGAGATAACTGACGGTCCCGACATTATATATCCTACGGAATTTTATCATGATTATAGCTATAAACTTAAATTTATAAATAAAAATGATGAGACTTACATCCCTGATTATTCAATTTTAATGCGTAACCTTGACTATCAGATAATTAAAGATGGAAAAGTCATTTTTGACAGCTCAGATAACACTGATGATAACAATACCGTATATCCTCTCATAACATTGGAAACTACTCAGTCAGATGAAAATGACGAAAATTCTTCATATGAAACAATTTTGGCTATTGAAACAGACGATGTGGCAAAATTAAAGAATATATACGGAAATTACAGTATCGTTCTAAGTTACTTTGGAAATTCCATAACAAAAAATATAAGAATTGCCGACCCCTTAGAAACTGCGGAACCTCCCACAAAGCCTACACCTACACCAACTATTAAGCCAACGGCGGCTCCAACCACCGAGCCTACAAATACACCTACTACTAAGCCAACGGCAGCTCCGACTGCTGAGCCTACAAATACACCTACTACTAAGCCGACGGCGGCTCCAACCACTGAGCCTGCAAATACACCTACTACTAAACCGACGGCGGCTCCAACCACCGAGCCTGCAAATACCTCCCAGCCACCGTCAACTCCTATTCCGGCACCAGCTCCAACACCGGCTGCAACTGACAATACCGCACCAACAGCACCACCTAGTGACTCGGATGTAACTCCGACATCAATACCGACTAATGTGCCATCAGCCCATCCGACTGTTGCACCAACTAACTTACCGTCAGATACTTTGACTGTTGTACCGACAAGTACACCGTCAATCTCTCCGACTGTTGCACCGACTAACTCACCGTCAGTCTCTCCGACTGTTGCACCAACTAAAAAACCGGCATCTGTAAAAACAAAATTTTCAGATAAAAAAAGCGGTATTTATTTTAAAATATCAAACTCGTCAAAAAAATATTTGGAATACTTATACCCCACTTCAAACAAAACTAATATAGTCATTCCAAATACGGTAAAATATAAAAATAAATCCTACAAAGTTGTCTCTATTGCTCCTAAAGCATTTTATAACAAAAGTAAAGTAAAAAAAGTGAGCATAAATGCAAATATAACAACTATTGGAAAAGACTGCTTTGCAAAATGTAAAAAACTCAACAGTATAACCTTTAAAGGAAGTAAACCGCCAAAAATAGGACGAAATGCTTTTAAGAGCATCAATAAAAAAGCTAAATTTTATGTTCCGAAAAAGGCTTATACAAAATACAGAAAAACACTCACTTCAAAAACAGGTTTTAGTAAATCCATGAAAATTGTAAAGAAATAGTACATTATCACCTGCATGAAATTTTAAAGCAGCAAAGCGTACCATAAATATATTATTGATTGCAAAACCCCCTGTTATTTTCTGTTTTATAACAGTTAATAACAGGGGGCTTATTTTATTGCAACAAATAAATTATCTTACATTTTAAATACCAATGTTTTCTATATAAATACAGTAGGCTGGCAATAAGACATTAAGAAATAAATTCTTCTATCTTGCCCTTAGTTATAAAGCCTATACTCCTATTTGCTTCATCACCGTCTTTAAATAATACAAGTGCAGGTATGCTCTGTATTCTGTACTTCATTGCAAGGTCAGGATTTTTGTCAACATCGACATTAAAGAATTCTACATCGTCTCTTTCCTCTGACAACCGTTCTACTACAGGTCCTATCATATTGCAAGGCCCACACCAGGCAGCCGAAAAATCAACTAATGCACATTTGCTTGCTAAAACTTCACTCATATCGTTATTTACTATTTTCTTAACCATATTACTCCTCATTTCTGCACACATTCTCCGTGCATAGCGTGAAATATAATATATTCACACCTAATATTTGTGTCAGGTGTGCACAGACACAAATTGTCTGGTTTATTGTCAAAAAGCAGCTTACTATTCCGGTACTACTATCTTTCCTGCTATTGCACAAGCTGCTGCCGATTTTGGTGACGCAAGGTAGATACCTACTTTTGATGTTCCCATACGACCGAGGAAATTACGGTTGTTTGTTGCAACAACTGTCTCTCCGTCTGTCAGAATACCGCCTGTTCGTCCACAGCAAAGTCCACAGCTTGGATGTGTTATTATCGCACCTGCTTTTGAAAGGATTTCCATCGTTCCATTCTCTACCGCCTGTCTGTATATCTTACGGCTTGCAGGCGTAACGATAAGTTTTACAAAAGGTGCTACATGCTTGTCCTTAAGGATTTCTGCCGCTGCCATAAGGTCCTCAAGCCTTCCGTTTGTGCATGAACCGATAAATACCTGGTCAATCTCTTTTCCCTCAATCTCTGAAATTGGTTTTACATTATCGACATTTGAAGGACAAGCCATAACAGGTACTAAATCTTCTGCTTTATAATTTATAACTCTTGAATAAACCGCATCACTGTCACCGACCAAATCTTTCTGCTCGTCAGTAAGCTCGATTTCACAATACTCTGCTGTTTTCTCGTCAGGTGTAAATAATGCACATTTCGCTCCTGCTTCAATCGCCATATTTGACATTGACATTCTTGAAGCCACCGACATATTTTCCACTGTATCTCCGGCAAATTCAAGAGCTTTATATGTCGCACCGTCAGCACCGAGATCTCCAATAAGCTTCAGGATAATATCTTTAGCCATAACATTGTCAGGAAGTTTTCCCGTGATATTTACCTTGATAGTCTCAGGTACACGAATCCAGAGCGTTCCCGTTCCAAGAATACTTGCCATCTCAGTATAACCGATTCCTGATGAAAATGCACCAACACATCCATATGTAGTAGTATGGCTGTCTGTTCCAAAAACTATGTTTCCAGGTTTAACATATCCTGCTTCTGTCATAAGCTGGTGACAGATTCCGTCTGAACGGTGAATATTTTTCATTCCATATTTTTCCACAAATTCATTTCCAATACGGAAATGTCTTGTGTCATCAACCTGACTTGCTGGCACAAGATGGTCATATATAAGAACCGCCTTGTCAGGATTCCATATCTTCGTAAATCCCATCTCCTCAAACTTTGAGGCAACAAATGGAATAAAAATATCATGTATCATAACTCTGTCAACATTTACGGTAACTATCTCTCCCGGCTTTACTTCTTTGCCGACATTATTTCTAATGATTTTTTCAATAATTGTTGAACCCATAACTTACCTCCTAGTCTAATCCATTTAATTTACGCATTGCTTTTACAAGTCCGCCTGCATCGATTATCTCAACAAGATTATCCGGAAGTGATGCTATAGGATATTTATTTCCATCATACTCTATATTTTCATTAACTGTAACTGTAATACTGTCACCCTCTTTCACATCATCGTGAAGTTTATCATTCTCGATAAGCAAAAGACCGTTGTTTATTGAATTTCTAAAGAATATTCTCGCAAATGATTTTGCGATAACGCATTTTATACCAAGTGCTTTTATAATCTCAGGTGCCTGCTCTCTTGAAGAACCGCAGCCAAAATTCTTTCCGGCAACTATAATGTCACCCTCTTTAATCTGTGCTGCAAGTTCCGGTCTGAGTGGTGAAAACGCATACGGTGCCATGTCATTGACTGTCTCTAATGCAAGGTACTCAGTCGGAATAATAATATCCGTATCTATATCATCACCGAGCACCCAGACTTTTCCACTAAACTGTGCCATGTATTTTTCCTCTTTTCGTTATTTAGATTTTTCTACAATAAATCAGCCGTTGTAATCTCACCCTTTATCGCTGATGCTGTCACTGTTGCGGCTGATGCAAGATAGATAAATGAGTCTTTATGTCCTGCACGGCCTTTAAAGTTTCTTGTTCCCGTACTTATAAGAACTTCATTTTCACCGATAACACCCTGACAGCTTCCCCAGCATACGCTGCAGTTCGGATTCATAACTATTGCCCCAGATTCCATAAATGTGTCGATAATGCCCTCCTTAAGTGCCTGCTCGTAAACTGCCGCACTTGCCGGTACCACAAGGAAACGAACAAGCGGGGCAACTTTCTTTCCTTTGATAAGTTCTGCACCAACACGGAGATCCTCAATTCGTCCGTTATTGCATGAACCAAGAAATGCCTCGTCAATATGAGTTCCTAAACATTCTTTTGCCGGTACTACGCTGTCCACAAAATGAGGTTTTGCAACGATTGGCTCAATTTCATCAAGATTAATGTCATAGACCTTTGCAAATTTAGCATCAGCATCACTTGAAAAGCTGTGTTTTGGCTTTCTTCCATGCTCCTTAAGATAATCAATCGTTATATCGTCAACTTCCATAAGTGCTGTTTTGGCACCTGCCTCAACACAGAGGTTACAGATAGATATTCTGTCGCTCATGTTGAGAGTTTTAAGTCCCTCACCGCCAAATTCCATAGCCATGTAATTTGCACCATTTGCACCAATCTTTCCTATAATAGTAAGGATAAGATCTCTTGCATAAACACCGTCCTTAAGTTTTCCTTTAAGATTAAATCTAAGTGTTTCAGGAACAAGAAGCCATGACTTACCTGTAACCATGGCATAGAGATAATCCGTACATCCAACACCGGTACCAAATGCACCAACAGCACCATAAGCACAGGTATGACTGTCAGCACCAAAAATAAGTTCACCTGATGTAACATGATTTTCCATCATAACCTGATGACACACCCCTGCACCCTCATAAAACTTAATGCCATGCTCCTTTGCAAAATCTCTCATCTTCTTGTGTGAAGCTGCTGTCTTTACACTGTCACATGGAACATTGTGGTCTACTATCCAGACAAGTTTGCTTACATCTGCAATATGCGGATTTTTAAGTTTGTTATACATATCTATTGTAAGATGTGTTGTTCCATCATTACTCATAAGTCTGTCAAGTTCTACTGTATGTATATCTCCCGGCTTAACCTCATTTACACCTGCGGCTGCCGCAATAATCTTTTCTGCAATCGTCATTCCCATGAAATTAATCCTCCTTATTTAATGATGCAATAAGACCGCCCTGGTCAAGTATTCCTTGCATATATGCCGGAAGTTTTGTGCACTGGTATTCTTTATCACCAACACGCACAATACCTTCCTGAAGATCAAGTTCCATCTCATCACCTGCATTTACATTGTCATGCAGCTCTTTACAGACAATAACCGGAAGTCCGATATTTATTGAATTTCTATAAAAAATTCTGGCAAATGATTTTGCCACAACAGCCTTAACACCCAGTGCTTTTAATACGCTAGGTGCCTGTTCTCTTGAAGAACCACAGCCAAAATTTTCAGAAGCCACAACATAATCTCCCGGATTTACATTCGCTGCAAAGTCAGGATCAAGTGACTCAAATGTATGTGTTTTCATCTCATCAATTGTAGGAAAAAGAAGATACTGTGAAGCAATTATCTGGTCAGTATCAACATCCTGATCGAATTTAAAAATCTTACCCATCTATAGTTTCCTCCATTATATTTGTATAATAGATATTCACAAAACAATTTAATCATAATAGATTATAAGCATTTCACAAATACCTAATTCGTATAACAAAAAGTGCTTTTTAAGTATATCACATTTTTGATTGACTGTGAACTGTCTGCATATATTTTCGCTGTAGCTGCTTCGAATATCCCCTCTTTTATAATAACCTTTATATGCTAATTCTATTTTATCTCCACTGTCTGTTATATGATTTATTCTTCCTTTGTAATCGTAAACTATATCAGTGTGTTGACGCACGCCGCCGCATCTTCCATAAACTTTTCAAATAATACATCGTCAATCAAACGAAGATTTCTTATTATCTGTATCACTTCTTCATCAGTTTTTCTATTCTTTTTAGATTTTCCTTTATTTTGTATTTTATTAGACACTTGTTCCACCTTCTTTCAGTATTTGCTTCAGAAATATATGTTCATAACTGAACTTTATCATCTGATAAACAGATGAAAATGCTTGTTTTTCTTAAGTGAAATAATGATAACATACGATTTATCTTTTTAATATGTGAATATTGTTAGAAATATTTTATATGATTTGGTACACTATAAACAATTTTGTAATATTAGATTTTTTATTTTCTTATGCAATATGCATTATTTTATATAGATTTCTTTGTTAATAATATACAAAAAAATCACCACTTAACTGCTTTAAATGGCGATTTTATCATTGTTTGCGTTACTTTTTTTATAATGCCCTTTATCGGGCTTTCTCCATTTCTACCGAAAAAGGTCGGAATTAAGCAAAATGGCTATTATTGTGTCAATGCCCTTTAACGGGCTTCTTCCATTTATACAAAATCTGCTGAAGGAATGAACAATCTTCTTGAAGAGTCAATGCCCTTTATCGGGCTTCTTCCATTTCTACGAGTTGATAAAATGATATTGTACAAAAATGTAGATGAGTCAATGCCCTTTATCGGGCTTCTTCCATTTCTACTATTACAAATACAACCCAATGACTCAAAGGGTGATGAGTCAATGCCCTTTATCGGGCTTCTTCCATTTCTACGCATTACAAAGGCTTTGAAATAGATTCAAAAGTGTTGGAGTCAATGCCCTTTATCGGGCTTCTTCCATTTCTACTATGGAAAAAGAATTAATTTTAAGATGCAGCAAGTTGAGTCAATGCCCTTTATCGGGCTTCTTCCATTTCTACGCTCCCCTCTGGGAACGCCCTAAAATGAAGCATTTGCGGACTCGATTTTGCAAGTAATTGTCTGACAATATCAAAATCTGCTTATTTTTTGCTGTTTTTGTGTCTCTTTACACTTTGTTCATATTTTGTAACAGTTCAGCATAAAAAGATAATTGACAATACAACGAGCTTGTTCATTGTATTGTTGATTATCTTTTTATGGTAGAATAGCCTTTCATTTCTGAAATG